>Ga0105047_10002243_pt1 | contig 34585 bp, 32 predicted proteins | sample MAT04_FD_78384 | JGI IMG/M metagenome (GOLD analysis project Ga0105047, IMG submission 78384) | Freshwater microbial communities from Lake Fryxell liftoff mats and glacier meltwater in Antarctica - MAT-04 (megahit assembly) | ecosystem: Environmental > Aquatic > Freshwater > Ice > Liftoff... | reverse complement strand
TAAATATTAAATATTAAATATTAAGTAGTAAGTAGTAAGTAGTAAAGGTTATATACATATTATTTTCCTTTCTACATCCTACATATCTATATATGTATCCCGTTAGAAGCCGCGGTCGCCATCTTTAACGGGAGAAAAAGTTATATTAATAAATATAGTCGAAATTAAATTAAATTAAGTAGGTAAAAAAATTAAGACCGCGACCTGCTTCTAACGGGATGTATTTAAATAAAGCATTTATAATAGGAAACTTAACTAGGGATCCAGAATTAAAAGCAATTCCTTCGGGAATAAAAGTATGTAGTTTCTCCGTAGCTACTAATCGTGTTTGGAAAGATAAAAATGGCTCAAAACAAGAGGCTGTTGATTATCATAATGTTGTTGTTTTTGGCCGTCAAGCTGAGACTGTAGCCCAATATATGAAAAAGGGTAGTCAGGTCATGGTTGAAGGTCGCATGCAAACGAGATCTTGGGATGATCAAGCTACAAATACTAAAAAATATCGTACTGAAGTTATCGCTGATCGTGTTTCATTTGGTTCAAGTGGTGTAGCAAAGAATACTGGGGTAGATCAATCTTCTCAATCTAAAAATTCAAAAGGAGATGATAAAGAAGAAGAAGGATTAGATACAATTGAGTATCCAGAAGAGCAGATAAATGCCGAAGATATACCTTTTTAAAAGAATTAAGAATTAAGAATTAAGAATTACAAAATTATGAAACAAGATTATTTCAGTTCAAACAATATAAAAAATATAGATTATAAGGACACAGAAGTTCTAAAGAAATTTCTAACTCCAACAGCTCGGATGCTTTCTCGCCGTAGAACAGATGTGACAGCTAAAAATCAGAGAAAATTAGCGGTGGCCATAAAGAGAGCTAGATTCATGGGATTACTTCCTTATATTGCAAAATAATATTTATAAACAGAAAAAAACTCCTAATTATGATATTAGGAGTTTTTTTCTTGCTTTTTATTTTAATAGTTTTATAATTATTATGTAAGAAAATAAGACGAGAAACGTCTTTAGTAATATAGGTTTATAGTGTTGGTTTTATTGAATTTTATTATCAATAATTAAAGATTGTCTAACAATCTAAAAGATATGAAAAAATATATAGGGTTTCTAATTGTTTTGAGTTTTGTCTTGGTGGGAGTTTCTCAGGTTCAAGCCGAAGAGAGTTGTATGACGGGAGATCTTTATAGTCGTTTTACGGGGGAATTGTGCCCTATCGTTAATGTTAATATAAATAATAATAAGACTTCGAGAATTACATATTGGTATGGTAAGGTTAATCAGCATACTGATGTAAATGGTGTCTGGCTTACAGACCCAGATGGTGTTTCAGGTGCCAATATTGATATGCTTACTTATTGTAAAAAGTGGTATCCAAAGACAACCAATGTTATTCCTTTTAAGACAGAAACTTTAACAACTTGGCATGAGAGAGGTAATATAAACAATCACACAAGTACAAGGATGTCTTATGAGTGCAAGAGTGGAGTAGTTGGAAATGATGAATTTAAAGTTGTTTCTCCAAATGGCGGAGAGACATTTATTCAAGGTAATCCCATTGAAATATTTTTATCTGGAGGATTATCTTTGACCAAAGTTGGATTAGTTTCTCCTGATTTTAATCCGAATATTAAAATTAGTGACGGTAATGATGTTCACTGGATGCATGTAGTTAGTAACGCTGGTCTAAGTTTTGTGTGGGATGGAGTATCTTTTATCGACAATGAAGGGAATCCGAATCCTTTTTATGCTGATGCTGGAAATTATAAAATTGTAGCGATAAAAGGAGAAAGTTCTTGTTATAAATATAAAATAAGTGATTGTGTTTTTGATATGAGTGATAATTATTTTAAAACTATATCACAAAATTCTAATTATTATATTAATTTAATTTCTCCGGAGCCTGAATCAATTTTTAAAACAGGAGATATTGTTAATGTAAAATGGAATAGTAATTTACCTGATTTAAATGGATACGGTAGTGGATGGAGAGTTAAAGCTATAGTTAGAAAAGATGGGATAGTTGTTAGAGAATTTTTTACTCCAAATGATGGACAAGAAGTTGTGAAGATTCCACTCAATGCTCCTTCTGGAAGATATGAAATAGAGTATGGATCTACTTATGATAGTAGTGGAGGGGAGCATTATACGAAATATGGAAGTAATATATTTTATGTAAATTCTTCTATTTCGATTTCGGTTAGCCCTAATGAGGCTGGGTATCTAAGACGGATAGAGGCTTCTACTACTATGTGGGGTTCTCATATTTTGACCAAAGAATTAACAGAGTTTTGTATGTCACTTTCTTGTCCTACCTCTTCACTTCAAACTTATTTAGTCAAAGCAAAAGATTCTTCCGTTCTAGAGAGATTAAAACAATATGAAAATAGTAAAGTTAATATTTGGGGAGAAATAAAATATTATAATTTAGAGGGAGGTTTTTGGGGAATTATTGCAACAAAAGTTTTACCAATAAGTAATACCGTTAATCCAACACCTATCGTTTGTAAAGATGGTTGTGTTTGTTCAGGGATAACAACTATTTGTCCGATAAATCCTTCCAAGGATCCAATCAGTCGAACATTAAAAGTAGGAACTAAAGGAGAAGATGTAAAAATTCTTCAAACCTTCCTCGGAGCAATTTCAGATGGTGTATTTGGTCAAAAGACAGCTGAGAAAGTTAGAAATTGGCAATCAATCAATGGTTTATCTGCTGATGGTGTTGTCGGTAGGGTTAGTTTAGAAAAGATTATAGAAAATTCAATTCAAGTTAGAACAGCAGATAGCTGTGCTCTTGGAGCAAAATATAGTGATAAAACAGGGCAAGCTTGTGCAGTGAATTATTAGAATAGAATTATAAAATATAAAATCCCCACAATATATATTGTGGGGATTTTATATTTATATTAGTTTTAATAATTTTAAAAATTCATTTAATTCTTCTCCTTTGATTTCTCTATATCCACCTAAAGGAATTTTATCTAAGTTTATATTCATAACTCTGACTCTTTTTAGATCTAGGACTTCATGGTGTAGAGCTTCACACATCCGTCGTATTTGTCTTTTCTTGCCCTCGGTCAATATTATGTGGAAAGTGTTTTTGTTTTTTCTTTCAACTTTACATTTTTTACTAATAAAACCATCGAAATGAACACCATTACCCATTAAAGAAATAAATTTATCAGAAAAAGCTGGTTCAACCTTAACTGTGTATTCCTTTTCGTGTATATATTTGGGAGACAACAATCTATCCGTTACTCGGCCGTCGTCAGTCATTATTATTAATCCATGAGAATCTTTGTCTAGCCGGCCAATAGGGAAGACTTTGGTTGGGAAAGTGGCTACTTGTAAAATATCCTTAGCATTGTTGTCAGGGTTTGTTGAAATACCTGTTTTTTTATTATAAGCAAAATATAAGTATTTTTTCTCAGTTACTTTTTTGCTAACAGTGACTATGTCATCTTTATTTATTTTATCTCCCAAGACAGCCTTTTTATTATTGATAAAAACTAAACCTTTTTTGATAAGGTCATCGGCCCCAGTTCGGGTCGTATAATTTTTTTGGGCTAGATATTTATTTATTCTAATTGGATAAATTATGTTCATGATTGTGTTTTAGGTGAGGAATATAATACAGACCAGTTAGTAATATTAAGCTTAAAACAATAAATAAATATTTAAATGGTAAGAAGATAAAAATAATAGTGCTAATCATCGGAGCTATAATATAAGCTACAGGAATCATATCTCTAAAAATACTTAAAAGATAAGTTTCCTCTTCTTTGATGTGAGTAAAAATGTATATTTCAGAAGTTGTTTCAATAATGCTAGCTCCAATTCTGGTCATAAATAATACGGCCGCCCAGACTAAGATATCTTTAGTGTTTATTTGTGCAATCAATAAGGTTGATAAACTTATCACAATGAATCCTACATAAAGGAGAGTTCTTTTTTTGAAATATAATTTATCTATTAATCTCCCAATTGGAAGTCCAAATAAAACAAAAGGAGTAAGCATGATTGTAAAAATGATACCAATTTGATTCCAGTTTAATCCAATATGTTTATATAAATATATTGGAGTATAGACAACCATCCAAGCATAAAAGAATTGCAAAATAAAATTAATAATAGTAATTGCCAACATATGATGATTTGTTTTTAGATACCGATAAGTTTCTAAAAAAGGAGTTTTTTTGTAAGTTCGGTCTTTAAATTTTCGAACAGAAAAAATTAATCCAATTGTCATAATAACAACAAAAATAAAAGATAAGGTGTATATTGTTTTATATCCACCTTCTTTTGTAATTAAAAAAGCTGCTGTCAGAGGTGTCAATATCCAAGCCAAATTTACAATTGTCAGATATAATCCACGATTTTTACCTATAGTATCTTTATTTTCAAAGTGTTGGATGAATATATCTATACTTAAGAATATTTGAGTATTGGTTGAAACGAAGACTATAAATGATAAAGAAACTAAATAAGGATTTTGGGAAACTATCATCCCGACAATAGAAAACATGTTCATTAAGAGTAAAAGTAGAGTCAATCTTCTGTTGCCAAAAAATCTGAGGATATTTACACTTTTAGAAAGCAAAAACAAGGTGGTTAAAGAAGATAGAGTATATAGTATACCGACATATTTTTCTGAGATTATACCAGTTAAAAAAGTAGAATTCACATAGGCCGATAAGGCGATATGTAAAGTAAACAAAAAAGACAATACATACATTCGATTGATTTTTTGTGACCTCATTTTTTTAATCTTTTTATTTTTAAATATTTAATAATACTGGTATAACCAAAGGTCTCTTGGCTGTCTTCTGATAAAGGAACTTTGAAATATTATCTCCGAGTGCAGTTTTAACATTATCAAAATTAATTGGGTTCATTCCTTTAGTTTCATCTTCAACCGTTTTTTTGATGATTAGTCTGACTTGGTGCAATAATTCTTGATTTTCTTTTAAATATATAAAACCTCGAGAAATAATGTCTGGGGATTTTCTTAATTTACCTGTTGAAGAATCTATTGTGGCTATTAGAACGAACATTCCGTCTTGCGCCAGCATTACTCTGTCTCTGATTACTACGTCTTGTTCATCTCCAACAGAAAATCCATCCACCATCATTGGTCCCGATGGAGCTTTTTCTTTTCGAAGAACCATTTTGTTTCCATTATCAATAATCTCAATAATAGAACCATTATCAGGGACAATAATATTTTCAGATGACATCCCAATAGACATGGCTATTTCTTTGTGTTTGACAAGCATTGAATGCCAACCATGGATAGGAATGAAAAATTTAGGATGAGTTTTCCTGTGGAGCCATTTTATATCTTCTTGGTTTCCATGACCAGTAGCATGAATATATTCTTCGCTTGTCCTGTAACTTATAATTCGGACTCCATGACGAGTTAGATTGTCTTTTAAATGTTGAACAGCTATTTCATTGCCGGGGACAATAGAAGAAGAAAGTATTATTGTATCTCCTTCATGAATAGTGAATTTTTTATGTGTTTTGTTTGCAGCTCTACCTAGGGCGGCAAATTCTTCTCCTTGAGCTCCAGTCATCATTATTAAGACTTTGTTGGGAGGGTAGTCATCGACATTTTCGACGGGTATTATTGTTCCTTTTTTAGGTTTAAATATTCCAGCCAATTCGCAAACTTCCATATTGGTTTTTAGAGATCTACCATCTAAGACAACTTTTTTGCCTAAAGATTCGGCTATCTCGACTATTTTCATTAAACGAGTTATTGATGAGGCAAAAGCTGAAATTATGATTCGTCCTGTCCCTTGTCTGATAACCTTGTCTAATCCCTCGTGAACTTTTATTTCAGGAAGAGAATATCCCTCATTCTCAATATTTGTTGAATCTGTTAGAAGCAATAATACTTTTTCTTTATCAAAAAAAGCATATTCCTTCTCTTCTTCTTCGCTGACTTTACCATCTATTTGATCAAGTTTATAGTCTCCAGGAGTAACAATTGAGCCGTAAGGTGTCTCTATAACGATTCCCATTGAATCAGGCATAGTATGAGTAACTCCAAAGAATTTCACTCTAATGTTGCCGATTTGAATTACAGAATCTTTCTCTACGACATGAGCATTTAGAGCTGGAAATTGAGGAAATTCTTCTTGCCTTTTCTTCATTACTAAAATAGAAAGATTTCTAGAGTAAAGGGGTGGATTACCAATTCGACTCATAACAAGAGGTATACCCCCGATATGATCTAAGTGCCCATGGGTGACCAACATTGCTCTTATTTTATCTTTTCTCTCTTCTAAATATGTTGTATTTGGTATTATATAATCGATTCCTGGAGTACTTTCTGTTTTGAATTGCATTCCGGCATCTATGACAATAATGTCGTTTCCTATTTCAATAGCTGTCATATTTTTACCAATTTCTTCGACTCCTCCAAGTGGAATTATTCGAATAACTCCTTCTTCCGGGGGAGGGATAGATGTAGTTTTATTTTTAGTTATGAATGGTTTGTTTTGATTGTTATCTTGGGTTGTAGCTTTAGGGCGTTTGCCCCCTTTAGTATTAGTGTATTGATAACTTCCTCGACTTATTTTTCTAGTTGATTGTTGAATTTTATTTTTCTGATAAGGATTGGAGTTGTTTTTCTTATCTGTTTTTTCCAGAGGAGAGTTTGTCTTGTGGATTACTCTTATATTTCCTTGTTTGTGATAACTAAATTTTTGCTCTTTTTTTAATCTAGAGTCTTGATTCTTTTTATTTATTTCATTCATATATTATTCTATTATTTGTTAAAGATTTTCCAAACCTTATCTGTATTAGCCGCCCATTTATAGACCAAAGAGAATCGATCTGATGGCACAGTTACACTATCTAAAAATATGTTTTTAAGTTGAGGAGATGTCGCGTAAAGATATAAAGGAGAATAAATTAAGACTGCTCCAATATTATTATTAAATTCATTTCCTAAATCTAAGTATTTATTTATTCTATCTTCGACTTTTAGTGTTTTTTGTATTGTTTCTAAAAGGACATCAACTTTTTTATTATTATACATAGCGATATTTAATCCAGGATCTGTTGCTTGAGATGAATGCCAATATGAATATATATTTGATTCATGATTTATCGATTGTCCAAACAAAAGAGCTTCATATTCTCGATCTTTTATTAATTGGTTTAATTGTCCTGTTTCGTATATTTTTACATTAACTTCTACTCCGATTTTAACTAATTGGTCTTTAATTAAATTAGCTATGTTCTTAAAATCTGAAGTGTCTCCAGTAATTATAGAAAAAGATAATCTTGTTTTTGGAGTTGCTGTTTTTACTGTTTGAGTAAAAGTTTTACTTCCTACTTTCTTTGTTGTAGTTTTAGTTGTTGCTCCTCCTTTTTCTCGAATTCCATCTTCTCCTTTGGTCCAACCAGCTTTTTCTAAAATATTATTAGCTTCTTCTGTGTTGGGTATTTTATATTTCTCTATTAATTTATCCTCGGCAATTTTTGGTGGAATTGGGTTGTGTAATATAGATCCATAGCCAAGCAGGACTTGATCTATAATCATTTGTCTATCTATGGCTTGATCTATAGCTTCAATAACTGATGGTTCCCCAAATATTTTGTTATTATTTTTATTTAAAAATACACCGAATATTCTAGGTAAAGTTGCTGTGTGTATTTCATGGTTATATTTTTTAAGGATATTGGCATTCTCGGGGTTTATTCCACCAGCTTGATCTATTGAATTACTTAATAATGCTTTTAATAAATCTTTCTCATTAGCATATGATATTATATTTATCTTTTTTATAAGTGGTTTACCAAGAGAAAAATTATTAAAACGTTCTAATTTATATATTTCAGGAAGACCATTTTCATCTTTTATGACAGACTTTATTTTATACGGACCTGATCCAATAGCTTTTGTATTGAGAGGGGACAAATTAAATTCACTTACTTTTACATCTTTCCATAATTGAGAAGACAAAATACCAAGAGTTGTATTATCTAAGAAAGATATATATGGCTCTGATAAAGTAAACATGATCGTATTTTCATCTATCTTACTGATTGTGACCCCATCCCATTCCATTTTCCTAGGACTTTTTATTGTAGAGTTTTTAATTTTTTCAATAGTAAAAATAATATCATCAACTGTTATTCTCATTCCATTGTGAAATTTTAGATCTTTTTTAAGAATAAAAGTATAATTTAATCCATTTGGAGAAATTGTTGGGAACGATTCAGCTAGATCTGGAATGAATTCTCCTTCATTGTTTTTTCTCATTAAGCCAGAGTAAACTAAAATAGTTAGATCTTTGTCGGCGTTTGAAAAAGAACTAACTGGATTAACAAGAGTTGGGACTCCGACAATACCTTCCGTTATAGATCCTCCACTAACGGGAACTTCAACCATGAAGGATTGATTAATTTTTCCTAATAATATGATTAAAAGCACAAATGCTGTAAGTAAAATAACCATAAAAACTGCTAATTGTTTCTTTGAAAAAGATGCAATAGCATTGATAAGTTCACTTTTCTTATATATATGAAATTCTTTAATAAATAGAATAAAATTGTGCATAAAACCCTCGGTCAATAGCAGGTAATCAAAAATAAAATTTGTTTAATTACCTAACAAAAATAGCAATAAATGATGATGCGACGAAAACGATGCTTATTATTATAGTTAAGATAAAAAGGAATTTTTCGAAACCACGACGAGTATTATATAAACCACTTCCATCTCCACCACCTAAAGCTCCTCCAACTCCTGAGCTTGATTGCTGTAGTAAGATTGTAGCGATTAAAATAATAGATAATATAATCTGTAAATAGGGTAATATCTTAACAATAATAGTCATGTATAGAGCATACTATATTTCAACAAAATAGGCAAATGAATTATTGATTTTTATTTTTGTAATTATTAGGCTCAACGTGAATTAAAACATTTAGAATTTGAGGAATTTCTTCTTTTAATTTATCTTTTAAGTTGTGTGAAATTAAATGACCTTCTTGAACTGAAATTTCTCCATCAACAATTATATGGAGATCCACATGATATTTCATGCCAGTTTTTCGTATGTAACATTTCTCAGTAGCGATAACTCCTGGAACTATTTTGGAGAGTTCTCTTATGATATCAATAAGATCATCGTGAATATGTTCATCCATAATTTCTCCAAAAGCTGGTCGAAAGATTAAATAGCAATTGTAAAGAATAAAGAAAGCAGCAAATAAAGCTGACCAATCGTCGGCTGATTCAAAACCTGGACCTAATATTAAAGCAATCGATATTCCAATAAAAGCAGCTACTGACGTAATGGCATCACTTCGATGATGCCAAGCATCAGCTCGCAGAGAAGTACTTTTTAATTCTTTACTTTTTTTAAGGACTAGTCTATAAGATATTTCTTTCCAAATAATAATTCCAAGAAGTATTAATAAAGTATAAGCCTTAGGTAACTCATGGGGTGTATTGATATTTTTAATACTTTGATTGGCAATAATTAGAGCGGAAATTATTAGAAAACCGACAACTAAAAAGGTGATCAGGGGCTCAATTTTTCCATGGCCGTAAGGGTGATTTTTGTCGGCTGGTTTATTTGAATATTTAATACCAAACAAAACGAGAGTTGAAGAAAAAACGTCCGTTGTCGATTCAATAGCATCAGCGATCAAAGCATAGGAATTTCCGAAATAACCAGCAATCCATTTAATGACAGCCAATCCGGCGTTACTTAAAATACTGAAATATATTGTTTTGACGCCAGTTTTTTCATTTTTCATGAATTATATTTGCACACCTTCGGTGTGCTCTAATTATACACTTTGCTCGAACTTTTTTCGAAGTGCTAAGTGACTAATACAAATACGGACTCGGTTTTGTGGAATCTTTTTTTGGGGATATGGTTTCCGTAAAACCTCGGCTCATTTCGGATTTCACAAGCGGAGGAGGAGGGGTCTGGGGAGGAATCCTTCGCTTGCTCCATCCGTTTTCTTTTGGCGAAATTCGGGGCGGACACCATGAAAATATTATTAATAGACTTATAAGTCTATGTAGATATATTCTACAATATTTGTTAATATATACGCAACAGCGGAGCTGTGGATTATGACAAACATTTCAACAAAATTTGGCAAGAAAGTTAAAGAAATTCGCCTTAAAAAAGATATGTCGCAAGCTGATTTGGCAAAAATTCTTGATGTCCATTTTACATACATTAGCGGCATTGAAAGAGGTTTACGGAATATGTCACTTAAAAATATTGACAAGTTGGCGAAAGCGTTAGAAGTGTCTATTGAGAAATTGATTAAATAAATATGACAAATAAGATTTCTGAAATAAAAAAGAATACAGAATTAAAACTAGCAAAGTTGCGACTTAAGCGAAAGCAATTAATTTCACAATTCAAAAAAAATCTTGAACAGGAAAAAATTCATCAGATAAAAAAGTCTATATTAAATAATTAGTTATGCAATCACCAGAAAACCAAAAAAATAATGTTCTTGAAACAAATGAATTACCGACAGTAAGTCCAGAGAATCAAGAGCAAAAAGAAATTTCCTTAGAAGAATTTTCTGATTTTGTGAATACTGAAGAACAAAATTTTAATCAAGAAAGTATTAGTGAAATAGAAAATGCTAATAATACAATAAATTTTGATCAGGAGTCATTTCAAAAAGTTAAAGAAGAAAGCAATATTGAATCCGAACTTTCAGCTATTGATAAGGAGGCAGAAAGTATACTCAAAGATGCAAAAAGTGAAGTTGCTGAACTTGATTTAGAGATTAAAGAAAAGACACCAAAAGAAATAAAAGAATCGCGACAGAATGAAATTGTACAAGAAATCGAAAAAGAATTTGAAAAGAATAATGGCACAATGTATCGAGATTTAAATCAAAAAGAAATTGAAGCAAATAAACAAATGGCGAAACTTTGGAGAAAGGAGTGGGATGGTAGTACTACGCAAATGACCGAAACTGCGAGTGAGTTCTTCTTCGATCACAAAGGTAAGGGTAAGAATTCTGTCCCAGTTCAAGCGAGTAAAATTTTAAATGAAAGATTTCCAGAATATGAAGCAAATGAGCGTGGTATTTCAGTTGAGAATATTGTGCAAGAAAGAAAAACAAAAGCATTAAATGAAATCAACAGTGCTATTGAAGATAGGAAACGTATACGACAAATGAAAGGCGGTGAAAATCTTGGTGGTTATGAAGAAGCACAACTTATAAAAAAGTATACTGAATCAGGTTTATTATCTCAAGAAGAAATAGAAAAAATTACAAACGAACCAGAAGGCATAGAAAAATTTCCTCAAAAAGTTAACAAAGAAGAGAATATAAAAAATGAAATTATAGAAAAGGTAGAACAATCGAACATAGAAGTAGTCTCCAGCCTTTTAGAAAAATCAAATATAGAATTTAAAACCATTAACCTAGTAGAAAACTCTCTTTATACTGAAGCTTTTGTAATGAATCAAGACAGGAATCCAAAAGAGGAAACTGTCAGAGTATATAGAGGTGTACGAAATCTCGATTCTTTGTTGGAACAAAAATCGTATCCTTTTCGTTTTGAACAGTATCAAACTCTATCACCTGATGATAAATCTAAAATGGATACAGCTATAGAAAAATTATCTACAGATACAGGTTATAAAAATTTAAAAGAATACATAGAAATTGTTTCTCCATATTTAAATGATTCAGAAAAAAATACCCTTAATTCTGAAATTAAATTTATAGAAGACGCAATATTGTCAGGGTCTAGTTGTAGAAAAGCCTTACATCAAGCTCAAATTTCCCATCCTATGGGATCTTCAACCTTTGGTCTTAGTCCGTATCTCTCTACTTCTTATGAAGCTCAAAATACCGCGGCCGAGACTGCTGTAATGGTTTTGGATGTACCCGTATCAGCTATGGAGGATTGGGGTGCGGATAGTGATTCTGAGTCAAATTTGAAAGGTTCATTTAAGAAAGAATATATATCAGCTATTCTGTTAGATAGTGAGAAAAATAACAGAGATACAGAAATGATGAAAAATGAATTAATCAATTCATTAAATAAAATTTCAGAATTTCTACCAAAAATTGACACAGAAAAAACCAAAGCTTTGAGAGCAGAGAATCATAAAAAAATACTTGAGCAAGATATTTTGCAAGCTTCTCTGGATAAGAGTGAGCTAGAGCTAGATAGAATTAATAAGTTATTCACTGAATTTAATACTCCTGATGAAATAAAATCTTATGTAGAAAAATATAAAGAAGATACATCTATTGATATTTATAAATATGTACAAAATCAGATCTATGAAATATATGAGCGTAAACATGACGCTTTAAGCCCTAATCTCCTTTTGAAGGACGATACTTACAGTAATTATACAAAGGATAAAATTGATGATGATATGCTTTTTAAGATGAGGAATTATGTTAAAAAAATGGAGGAAAGATCTCAAAAGTGATATAATTAAATTATTATCATTTTTAACCATATTTTTTATGTACACATTGAATTTAAAAGATATTGACTTAGACCCTAAAATTACTGCGGATAAAGTTTTCGAACATAGCAGTGAAGAGAGTGTTATAAATCTCGCAGTTAATTATATTAACGAAAACTTTAAGGACATTTATAATCCGTATACATTACAGCGAAAATGTACTGATGCATTACTCCACGATGGCACAAGCCTAGCACAGGAGTCAAAAACACATTTAGACGCTTTGTCTGAAAAATGGGATTCTGATGCTAAAATAGCGACATCGCAAACAGAAGAAAAAAATACTAAATACGAAGAACGCTCAAAAGAGGTGTATAAAAAATTTGACGACTTAAAAACAAAGCTCTCTGAAAAATTAGAAGCTACTGCAAAAGAAGTAAATCTTGATACAGAATCAGAGGAATACAAAAAAGCTCAAGAAGAATATCAAGCAGGAAAAGAATCACTGGAATGGGAACAAGATAAAGAATTAAAGGCTCTCTATCAAGAAATTCATAAAGCCTCTTAATCTTATATGGATAAAGAATTACTTGAAGCAAAACACGGATTTGTGATTGGCTCCGAAGGAGCTGGTAAATCAACTTTTATCCGTAATCTAATAAAAGAAAATTCACGTCCTTGTGTGTATATCACAGTTCATAATGAAGATTTTGGAGATAATTTTTGTATCACCATCAATGGATCATCTGATGAATTAAAAAATATTGCTATCACTAGCATTAACGAACAACTTGAAAAAAATACTTCTTTTGTTGTAAAAGTTGATTTTAGTCGCACTGGACATTTGTTGGGGACTGAATATCTGAGAGATGTTTTAATTGAACTTTTAGAGAGTAATAAAAATCACACTGTGCTAATCGATGATGCTCAGTCAGTGGTGGCGGGAAAATTTCAAGAAACATATAAAAAAATGCTGGAACAGAAATTATTTTCAGTTGTCTCTATGCTTTCTTGGATAGATATTGAATCAAAGTACATTTTTGAGTATGCAGAAAAAACGTATATTTTTAAAATTTCACCATCTATTTTCCCATACTTTGAAGAGAAAGGACTACTGACAATGGATGATGTAAAAGTTGTTGATCAAAAAGTTGGAGAATTTATTGTACGTTAAAGGGAGTGCCTTCCTGCGCGCGAACGGGTGGGCCTAGTGCGTGCGAGTAGGCACGCACTAGGGTCAAAACGCATCTGCATCTCCGCCTCGGGCATTTTCGTTATAAGCGTACATGGATAAAGGATGAGCGCCGCCGTTATCGAAGTCACAGAAATCTAATAGCAAAGCGACACACTCAAATTTAGTATGCAAAACGTAGAGTGGGGATGGCGAGGACGCACTCCGAGTACTCGAGGAGTATATCGCCCGACCCGGGGAGAGGAAACTTCCTCTCCCCAAGAAGCGCGGGTATCTACCCGCACAGAGGCACCTAGGCGCGAGTAGCCATAGCGGAAATGCCCGAGGCGGAATTGCTTCTTGCCAATCGTCATTCATTAGTTTTGTTAGTCTTTCTTCTTGTGATTCGAATTCTGCTATAGATTTAGCGTATTTTTCAGGTATTTCCATACCCTTAAAAACCTCGTCTTTAAGGGTTTTGATAATTACGTCTGTTTGTTCTATATAGTTTTTGCTACAGCTTTCGGGCAGTACCTCTCTTGAAACCAATGCCCATCCAGAACGAGGAGCATCTTTTTTATAACTCTCTGTCATGAAGCCTTCCCACGAATCGGGCGTCGATAATAAAGCACCCTTTCCCTCTTTCTGCCACCTTTCCATAACAGCGACATTCATTGCTTCTAAAGACATAGGCTTTCCTTCAGTGGTTTTGTCAACTCGCAAGACAAGCATTTGTCCCATTTTTTCCGCTCTCTCAAGTTCTTCAACAGAAAAGGGAATACCCGGAACTTCTGCCAAGTGTACTCCAAAAGTTTTCTCTACTTAATTGGGGCCAAAAACATTTTCTTTGCCGAGTTTTTCAATTGCCACTTCGATCTGTTCTGCGACCGGTCTCTAAAGTTTTGTTTCAGGTATTGACACTCGCTTTGCCGTCTCTGTAACACCACCCTCATATCCATATCGGCACACCACGCCATCGAGTACTGACCAGTCAGTCGTAAAACTTTTGGTGAAATTGGTTAGGTCTTTGCTGAAAAACTTCTCCCTAAAAACAAACGCTTCTTCATTATTGACCCCAGTTAAGCCAAGGGCGACATCACTCTTGTTCGCTCCTTCTTCGAGAAGGCGTTCGCGCAATGCCATCGCTTCGGGCGTGCCTACGCCAGCTAAGCCACGGGCGACATAATCCTTGTTCGCTCCTTCTTTGAGAAGGCGTTCGCGCAATGCCATCGCTTCGGGCGTGCCTACGCCAGCTAAGCCAAGGGCGACATCACTCTTGTTCGCTCCTTCTTTGAGAAGGCGTTCGCGCAATGCCATCGCTTCGGGCGTGCCTACGCCAGCTAAGCCACGGGTGACAGAATCCTTGCTCGCTCCTTCTTTGAGAAGGCGTTCGCGCAATGCCATCGCTTCGGGCGTGCCTACGCCAGCTAAGCCAAGGGCGACATCACCCTTGCTCGCTCCTTCTTTGAGAAGGCGTTCGCGCAATGCCATCGCTTCGGGCGTGCCTACGCCAGCTAAGCCAAGGGCGACAAGATCCTTGTCCACTCCTTCTTTGAGAAGGCGTTCGCGCAATGCCATCGCTTCGGGCGTGCCTACGCCAGCTAAGCCAAGGGCGACATAACCCTTGTCCGCTCCTTCTTCGAGAAGGCGTTCGCGCAATGCCATCGCTTCGGGCGTGCCTACGCCAGCTAAGCCAAGGGCGACAAGACCCTTGTTCGCTTCTTCTTCGAGAAGGCGTTCGCGCAATGCCATCGCTTCGGGCGTGCCTACGCCAGCTAAGCCACGGGCGACAGAATCCTTGTCCGCTCCTTTTTTGAGAAGGCGTTCGAGTTTGGTGGTGATTTTTTCAGCGATTTCTTTTTGTGCTTTTGTTTCAGGTATTGACACTCGCTTTGCCGTCTCTGTTGTACCAGCACCAGCCTTTTCCTCTCGTTCTGTACCCTTACGCTTGGATTTAGTAGTTTTTGGCTTGTATTCCACCAATCGTATCAATTCCCCAAGTTTTTTCCTGTCCGTGTCAGTCTCAAGTTTGTTAGAATAATAATACTTCAAAGCTTGTTGGAAAGTGTCGTTAATGTCTCCGTTGTAAAATCGCAAAATGAAATCTCTTACACGGCGTGGTTCCATACGGTCGTCATAACTAAATGGCTGTGGCTGATCTTCAGCAACTTTTCTGTTTTTGAGAAGTTCCTTTGATGCTTTATGAAATTCTTTGTATTTTCCCCATACATCTACAAAACCAGGAATTTCAGCTAATTGTTCTAAAGCCAAAGATTGTTCTCTTGTGTGAAGAAACATTTCCGGCTTAATATTTTGTATCTCCGGTAATAAACCAACTAGAGAATCGGCGAAATAAGAAAAAGATTCCTCAGATAATTCTGAAGGCGCTTTTTTATATACAAATCGTCTAATAAGAGCTGGATCCAAGATTGTTTTCCCCAAAAATCCTTTGCCCGGTGGGTTGGTCGAAGCCACAATTTTTACTTTCTCTGGATCAACATGAACTATGCCGTTTCCGTATTCAGATAGGTCAACCGGTTCACCTCGTTCTATGGCGTCAAGAATTTCATGCAACATCACAAGATTTTCAGGTTTCGCCGCGCCGATTTCATCCAAAAAAATGACCTTAACTTTACCTTCCTCGGGGACGAGCGCGGAAGAAATTTTTCCCAGCCAATAAATGAATTCCGGATCATCTGGATTTTTTCTGTGCAGATTCGGCATCGGCTTGCCCATTAATTTACTTTCATCGGCTCCATAATTTAAATTGGCATAATGAACTTCGTAGCCCAATCGTGAACACAGCTCTCTTACCGCTGTTGTTTTTCCAATACTTGTTCCACCTTCAATAAATATAGGTTGTCCCAACAGAAAAGCTGTTGCAATATCCCTTTGCATCTCTAATGATAAGTTGTCATGAATATAGTCCCGGTACTTTTCTTTGTTTGGCACCCATTCACCAGAGCTATTTGCTGCTTTTTCTAATTTCACTCCTAAAATAGATACACCAGTTTCCGTCTCAGTGATTGGATTTAATTCAGTCACAGCTTCCGGAGTCTTTGGGGCCTCGTCAGACTTTTTCTGATCTGGAGTAAGTGCATTAAATTGTCTTCCTGGTGAATGCATATAATTATGATTTATAAGTTGGGCCGGAAGCGGATAAAAGATCGAAACCCTTTGCTTGTATTTTATTTAAATTGTCTTGATCGACAAGCAAGACAATTGCGGAATTTTCATAATCTGGGGAAAATAAAGTGTTTTTCATTTTCTCCACATTAAATATCTGGACTGAACCTGTTGGGTATTGAACAACAAAATCATAGACATTTTTATCCATATCTTCGCCGATCCTCAAATATGTTTTGAGGGATTTGAGTAGATCGAAAACTCCCTCTGCTTGCCTAAAACCTTCTCCATCCATAGATCGAGAGAAATCTTCAAGTTCCTTGTCGTCTCTGGCAATTACCAAGCCGATTTCTTTTGAACCCGTCATTATGGCCAAGAACTCATTGATGGGGGTATTTTTGGTTTGATTTTCCATATAGTATTAATTAAATATTACTAAAATTTGTCATAATTAGCAATTACATCTTTGATAAGTCCGGCTAGTTTTTCCTCCATTTCTTCCACCTGTACATTAGCAATACTGTTGGGATAATACGTTCCGACATGCTCAGTACCACGACCGATTCCGAGACCAATGAGGCGGACATCTGTTTCTGCCAAAACTTTTTTTATAACGTTTTTTAATTCAAATTCGGCCGTTGCATGTTCTGGTACGGGTTCCGGTATACCGTCGGTAAGAGTGATTAAAAATTTATTGTCAGCTTTTTGTTTTAGTAAATCTTCGACGGCTCGCGTTGTCGCAAATCCGGTATCGGTTTTTGTTGATACCCCGTGCTCTTTTCTATATGATGTTTCTTGGATCATCCCTCCCATCGTCTCACGCAATTGTTTAGAGAATTGCTGATTAAATGTTTGATATTCATATAATTGTGAGTTGAATCCCAATATCGCCAGATTGATAGATAACCGATTCAAAACCTCGGCTAAAACAATAATGGCTTTAAATGTTTCCTGAATCTTTCCATCATTTTCCATTGAACCTGACAAGTCAACAAGTAACGATATCGCGTAATCCTTCTCATCCGGCAATTCTCGTTTTTGCCAAGCTTTACTTTCCATAGCTGGAACCGATTTTGCTTTTTCTTGAATTCTTTTTTTGATGTCGATTCGTTTCCCGGTCCTAAATCCACTTTCCCAGCCTTTGGCTTTGCGTGCGAAAAATATTTCGCGGAGCTCTGTTTCTAGCTTGTCGATTAGTGGCAATACTTCCTGACGCATTGTTTCGTAGACGTTAGCGTCTTTTTTGATTTCTTTAGCCATTCGATCCTTAAACTTTATTAACTCCTCCGAATCAATGCCCGGGGTTTCTCTTTCCGGTGCCCTTGGCTTTTCCGTCTCACTTTCACTTGGTTTGTCGCTTTCTTCTCGTTCCGCCTTTTTTTTGGGATTGTCTGACAATTTGCCCTGCAATTCTTCATTAAGGGCGTCTTCAAATTCTTTGAAGGCTTCCTGTGCCTTTTCGGAAATTTCCCGTTGCTCTTCCTCGGGCAATGATTTAATATACTCTTTTATTTTTTGCTTTATACCATCAGGAAGAGAAGCCAGGTCGATAGGTTTGCCAGACTTTCCTTCTTTTCCTTCTTGAGGTGCTCCCTGTTCCTTTTCACCTTTACCCTCGCCTTCGGCCTCTTGTTTTGCTTCAGCTTCCTCCTGTTCTTTTTTGGCACTCTCGATAGCTTTCTTTATCGCTCCCTCTAAAACTTTCTGCTCTTCTGGTGTTAATTTATCTTTAAGTTCTTGAGGTAAATTTACCCCGTTTTGAGCTTGCTCTCCTTCGGGGCCTTGGCTCCCTTCCTCACCCTCGCCTTGTTTTTTCTGCGCGTCTTTAAGAAGTTCTTGCGTCTTTTGATCATCCATATCAGCCTCAATCAGTTTTTTGAATTCCGGCCAAACTTCGTCACGATTAATTTCATAAGAAACTTGGGCATACTTTCTAATCCGTTCTTCGCTTTTGTCTGCTTCCTCACGAGAGGGGTATCTCAACCATGAGTCGTTAGCACTTGCAAGAGTCGCTTCAACGACTTCTTTAATTTCTTCGGACAATGTTTCATCAATCTTAAATTCTTCCCCTTTAGCTTCTCTAAACCATTGTTTTATGTATTCATAACCAGCTTGCATGAAGCGAGGTTGGTAGCCGAGTTTCTTCTTCGCAATTTCCGCAGCGGATAATTCGAAACCCATATGTTCTCCATACTCTTCTTCCATCTGTTCTCGAAACTTTGGATAGCTTTCTGCTACAAAATTATTCATGCGTGGATCTTCTATCGCGTTCATCATAAAGGCAAAACCCGGCTGTTGCCAGATATCCAAAGGTACAATTCCTGGCCTACTAACCCTTTCATGTCCTCCCTCGTGGCAAGTAACGAAACGGAGGTAATCCATTGGCTTGTTCAGCAAATCATAGGCATTCATTTGTAAATACTTTTTCTCGCCCATTTTTCTTAAACCCTGTCGCCAACCGCTTTGGCATTGTTTTGTTGGAATACCTAATTCAATTGGCATTTCAAAGTTTTTCCCGATAAAATATCCAAGTGAGGATAAAATACCCTTGCGCTCCAAGATGATTATCTGTTGTTCAGGAGTGAAAAGCGAAAGCACTTCTACTTCAGTAAAAAATTCCTCACCTTGTTGAGCGGCTTGTAATACTTCTTCTCTCCTACGATCCAGTGTGTGATAAACCATCTCCGGCCCTCCTTCCGATTGTTCATGAGGCACTTCAGGATTTGGTTTAAATTTTTCCATAAAATTATTTTAGCATTTTAGGTGTTTTTTATCCATAGCCCGCCTAAAATCCCAAACCCCGCCGTGCCTCCCTTCCGCACCCTTCCGGCACGGCGGAATCCAAAAAAACCTTTCCGAAATTTCAAAAAATTGGAGCCGAGCAAAAGCAAAACTTTTCCCGCACATTTTGCTTTGTAAAACCGAGTCCGTATTTTGTATTGCGTTCTCCCGTACTTTCCATTCTTGGAAAGCTCTGTGCTTCGCACAGAGACGCGTAGCGCGCGGGGAACGCTAGTGATTATGATTTTGGAAATAGGTGCGAGCTTGGTACAATAGAGTCCCAAGAAAAATCCTTTTTCTGGTGCCGGGGAGAGGACTTGAATCTTACAGATTCTGTACACCTTTCGTATCGTACTCGCTATGCTCCGTGCGATATACTCAAGGTTTTCAAGTCCCAAGAAAAATCCTTTTTCTGGTGCCGGGGAGAGGACTTGAACCTCCATGAGTGTAACCTCGCTTGCTCCTAAGGCAAGTGCGTCTGCCAATTTCGCCACCCCGGCATATATTTTTCTTTATCTTTAATCTTAGCAAAAAAATATTTAATTTGCTATTGAGGCCTGGGGCGGAATTTCGCCCTACGGTCGCGGGTATTTTTCTATCTACGATAAAGAAAAATCTTTCAATTCCGCACGCATGCAAAGAAGTTTGCATACTTGAGGCCTGGGGCGGAATTGAACCGCCGTATAGAGATTTTGCAGATCTCTGCCTTACCACTTGGCTACCAGGCCATATTAAACTTTTAATTTAATTTGATATTTTTAAAAAAACTACGCCCGATCTGCAGATCTCTGTCTGTATTCATTTCGCTACGCTCATACCACTTACTACCAGGCCATGCTATATTCTTTTTTAAAATAAACCTTATCTTACTTTCTACGATCTGCAGATCTCTGTCTGTATTCATTTCGCTACGCTCATACCACTTACTACCAGGCCGATACGATATATCATTTCATAAAAATATTCTTTAAAAAATGCACACATAATTTTCTGCTGAAAATTTGATCTACTTGGGACGTCGCCCTGTGCAAGGCATTTTTCAGGGAATATTTTTATTTTATTACTATAACTTAGAATTGAAAAGCTAGCAACTAACTCATTAACAATTCATCAATTTTCTGACGATTTTTTTCTCCTTCGTCAATTTCTACATCAAGATAGGGAACTGGGTTTATCTTTAAATTTTTTGAGACATATTTTCTTAATTCACCTAAATTTCTTTTAATGAAACCATAAGCAGCTCTCTCTTTTTCTCGAGGTAGAACACTAATCATTATTGTAGCTCTCTTATTATCAGGAGATAGGATGGTTCTAGTCACAGTAATCAATGAAGTGTTTCCAGCTTCACGTTCTATATATATAGCAGCAAGTTCTTTGATGTTATTTTTAATTTTTTCACCTCGGAAATTAGACATAATATTATTTAATAGTAATTTGATATGCTTCTAATATATCGCCTTGTGACATCTCTATCTTTGTTTCAACTTGAAGTCCGCAATCATAACCCTCCATAACTTCTTTTGATTTAATTTTATTAGCTTGTAGTTCAATAATCTTACCAGTTCCTATTTCAAAATCTCGACGGATTATTCGGATTCTACTTCCCAATGTGACCTTTCCAGTTATGACTTTTCCACCGACTACATGTTTTCCTTTAGTTCCACCAAAGATTTTTAGAATTTTTAAAGACCCAATAACTTCTTTGGTTTCAAGTCGAGGACGTCTTTCTTCAACTAATTCTTTAAGCCAATCTATGAGTTTATAAATAATATCAAACATCTCAATTCTTACTTTCAAGGACTCATTTAAATCTTTTGCTTTATTGTCAATTTTTGTGTTGAAACCAACGATGACACTTTCCTTATTGATATTACCCATCTTAAGATCATTTTCATTTATAGCTCCAACTCCTTTACTAATTATTTTAAATGAAATCTGATCGGTGTTCAGTTTTAACATTTCTTTTTCGATAGCTTCTATTGATCCAGCTACATCTGTTTTTATTATTATTGGGATTGTTTTGTCAGTTAAATTCTTGTATTCATTATCTTTCTTCCTACTTAAATTTTCTTCCGTCATAATTTTTATATAATTTTCAGCTTCTTTTTTTGTTTTAAAAGATTTGAATTCATTACCAACTTCAGGCATTGATTCAAATCCTACAAATCTAATAGGGGAAGAGAAGGTTGCTTCTTTAATGGATTTTCCTAAAAAGTTTTCCATTATTCTAGTTGTCACGATTGCCTGGTCAGTAGCAACGAACATTCCAGCTTTGAGGGTTCCATTTTTAATGATACCCATCGCTGAAATACCACGTTTGGGCTCACGTTTTGCCTCTATTATTATTCCTGTTGCATTTTGAGTTTGATCTCCAGAGAATTCATTTAAATCTGCAACTAGAATTATCATATCTAGGAGTTCATTTATACCCGTTCCTTCTTTGGCTGATATGGGGACAAACGGTACGTCTCCTCCTGATCCTTCTAGATATATTCCTTTTTCAACTAAATCCATTTTAGTTTTTTCAACATTAGCATTTGGTCTATCTATTTTATTTATAGCCACAATAAAAGGGATATTGTTGTTTATTATAGTGCTGTGAGCTTCAAGAGTTTGAGCTTTGACTCCATCTTCAGTCGAAACAACCAATATCGCTATATCAGCTGCTTGGGCTCCTCGAGTTCTCATTTTGGAAAAAGCTTCATGTCCCGGAGTATCCAAAAATGTTATTAGGCGCTTTTCCCCACCAGTACTTTTATTTACAACTTCATAAGCACTGATATGCTGGGTGATACCACCTGCTTCGCCATCTACAATATTTGATTTTCTTATATAATCTAAGAGGGTTGATTTGCCATGATCAACATGCCCCATAACAACAACTACAGGAGGACGAACTTTTTTCATTGTTTTATTTTTTTCTGGCATAAATGAATTGAAACATGAAATAAATTTACATCGATCGCTTACAATTTTTAAATTGATTAAGTGCAAATAAAATATATTTATGTAATTATTGTTTTGTTTTTTCTAAGACTTCTTTTTCCTCGCTAGACAATTCAAAAGTAGATTTCCATTTTATGATTGGTTTGGCAAATATGCTCATACGGTCACGAGCATACAAACTAGATAAGACTACTCCGTTGCCCTCATCATTTACCAAAGACATAGCAAAGCTTTGATTTCCTCCTCCATCTATAAATGGATTAAAGCGAATCGTTTCTACGTTTCTGATAGATTTATTTAACCTTTTATCAATTGTAATTAAATGATTATTTATCTCTCCCTCGACTTTTTCTATTTGATTTATTTTCCGGCCTATTAGAAAAATTGTTTCTTCTAAGTTGATTGCTTTTGTTCCAGCGAAAAATTTTTTAAATCTAATCTCAATCGTTAAAATCCATAATAATATTATAATAACAATTCCGGAAACTATATAAAATAAAATAGAAGTGCTCATATACTAGAAGAGTATATACTAATAAGGTTTTTTTTACAATGTTTTTTGTTTTGGCAATATTTTTATTGCTTAAAATTTAAACCAATAGTAATATACAATAGTATGAAATTTTTTAATAAAAAATATATATATATGGATCATGCCGGAGCAACGCCTATTGATAGGAAAATTCTTAGAGAAATGATTTTCTGTGAGAAAGAATTTTTTGCTAATCCGAGCGCTATATATAGTGATGGGTTAAAAATAAGAGATGTCATAGAACAAGCAAGAGAAAAAATTGCTAAGCTCATTAATGCCCATGCAAATGAGATAATATTTACTGGTAGTGGGACGGAAAGTAATGGACTTGCCATCCTTGGAATAATTACGAATTACGAACTACAAATTACGAATAAAAAATTAGAATACGTAATTCCTCATATTGTCACAACAACAATTGAACATCCGGCTGTATTAGAGAATTGTCGATGGTTGGCAGAAAGAGGTCAAGCAGAAGTAACTTATGTTGATGTTGATAAACATGGAATTGTAAAATTAGATGATTTAGAAAAATCATTAAAAGAAAATACTGTGTTAGTCTCTGTTATGTATGCTAATAATGAAATCGGAACTACTCAACCAATTGAAGAGATTGCTAAAATTATTAGACACTTTAAAAAGAAAAAAAGAGAAGAACAAATTTACAATTCGAATAATGATTATCCTTTTTTTCATACTGATGCTTGTCAGGCAATGAATTATTTATTTACTAAGAATATTGAAAAACTGGGGGTGGACATGCTGACTTTTAATAGTTCTAAAATATATGGTCCTAAAGGGATAGGTGTTTTGTATAAAAAAAGAAATATTGTCATATTTCCTTTATACAAAGGAGGTGGCCAAGAATTTGGATTACGTTCAGGAACAGAGAGCGTTGCTCTTATTTCTGGTTTATCTCAAGCTCTTTCTATCGTCGAAAAATTAAAAGAAAAAGAAATAAAAAGATTAACCAAAATTAGAGATTATGGAATTGAAAAATTATTATCATTATCTTTGACTTCAGGTTTTAAAATAATTTTAAATGGTCATAAAGAAAAAAGATTACCGAACAATATAAATATTTCAGTTTTAGGAATTTCAAGTGAGCTTCTTGTTCTTGAATTATCATCTCGAGGAATATATATATCAGAAAAAAGTGCTTGCAAAAGTAATGATAATAGTAAATCGTATGTCATCGGGGCTATTCGCAAAATCTGTCCTAAGGATGGGAAAGAAATAGAAGGCTCTCTTCGAATTTCATTAGGACGTTCGAACAAAAAGTCTGATATTGACCTATTATATAAGGAGTTAAAGAGAATACTTGAGAAATATCGGCAGTGGAAATAGTGGATAATATATGATATAATCATATCCATCATGGATATCAAAGAATTAGACAAAAAACAACTTATTTTATTGACGCTACTTATTACTTTTGTAGTCTCTATTGCAACTGGTATTATTACGGTTTCTTTGATGAATCAAATGCCTAAAAGCGTTCCACAAACCATTAATAATGTTATTCAAAGAACGATAGAGAAAGTCACGACAGTTGAAGTTCCAGTTGATACAACTAAAAAAATTGATAATAATTTCCAACCACCAGTAAATAACAATCTGTTTGATAGTGGAGAAGTTCTTGTTTCTATTTATAAAAATAATTTAGAGATTGTTCCTTTGGTAGATGAAGTTATAAATGTTTCTGACGAAAATAATCCAGATCAAGAAGAAAGAGCAATTGGACAAGGTATTATAATATCAGACGTGGGATTGATTCTTGTTGATTCTAACCTCGTGAGTGATAATCAGTCCTATAAAGTAATGTTAGATAAAGAATATTTTAATGTTTCCATCTTGAAGAAGTTTGATAATGGATTTATGATTTTAAAAATATTACCAAAAACAAAAATCGAACCCATTTCTCAGCCTGAAACAAAACAGATTTAATTCGTAATTCGTAATTCGTAATTTTTAATTAGTAATTAATATATATGCCTCCATTTAACAATTTTACAACTAAAGCGAAAGAAGTTATTAGAAAAGCTCATGAGCTGGCTATTGAACGTGGTCAAAATCATGTAAATGCCCTACATTTACTGACAGCTCTTTTAGTTCAAGAAAATTCTTTGGTTATTTCTATTTTAGAGAAAATGGAGGTTGATACTATTTTATTAACTGATAATTTGATTGAGATGACCGAACCACCAGAGAGTCGTAATACTCTTTCTCCTTCGTACCAGATTTATTTGACTCCTGATTTAGCTCAAGCAATTGAAAACTCAAGCAAAGTGGCTGCGTCCCTTAAGGATGAATTTGTTTCGACTGAGCATCTATTTGTTTCTTTATTAGAAATCCCCGGGGAAGCTCGAGAATTATTGGGACGTTTTAAAATTAATAGAGATAAAGTTATAGATGTTCTTAAATTGCTCCGTAGTGAGAATGTTACAGAAGTAACTTCTTCTAAGAAACCAAGACTTTTAATCAAATTTACTAGAAATCTGACTAACTTAGCCAAAGAAGATAAACTTGATCCGGTGATTGGACGTGATACTGAGATAATGAGGATGATGCAGATTTTATCTCGTCGAACGAAGAATAATCCAATTTTGATTGGAGAAGCAGGCACAGGGAAAACGGCGGTGGCTGAAGCTCTGGCTATTCGTATTGCCAAGAATGATGTGCCTGAAAGTCTCAAAGACAAAGAAGTTGTTTCTCTTGATCTTGGTTTATTATTATCTGGAACAAAATATCGAGGAGAATTTGAAGAGAGATTGCGTGGAATAATGAAAGAAATAGAAAAATCTGATGGCAAAATTATTTTATTTATTGATGAGATTCATACAATTGTTGGAGCCGGATCATCAGAAGGCTCACTTGATGCTTCTAATATGTTAAAACCAGCTCTTTCAAGAGGAGAATTGAGAGCGATAGGAGCAACAACCCTAAAGGAATACCAAAAACATATAGAAAAGGATCCAGCATTGGCTCGCCGTTTCCAACCAGTCTATATTGATGAACCAAGTATTAATGATGCTATCGCTATTTTACGTGGACTAAAAGAAAAATATGAATTATTCCATGGAGTTAGAATTACCGATGATGCTATTATTACAGCAGTTAATCTAAGTGCCAGATATATTACTAATCGATATTTACCAGATAAGGCTGTTGATCTTGTTGACGAAGCTTCTTCGTCGCTCCGTTTGGCCCTTGAGAATAAACCCCCAGTTTTAGAAGATGCAGATAGGAAGATTATGCGTTTTGAAGTTGAAAAAGAAGCATTGGTTAAAGAAATTTCAAGAGATAAAAAATCTCAAAATAAAGAAGCAAGAGCAAGATTGAAAGATATTGAAAAAGATATAGCCAATTTGAAAGAGAAAACTCATGAGATTGAATTAAAATGGAAAAATGAGAAAGAGACAGTTCAAGAAATTCGGGGAATAAAAAAAGAACTTGAGTCGCTTAGAATTGAAGCAGAGAATTCTGAAATGAAAGCAGATCTTGGAAGAGTGGCTGAAATACGTTATGGACAAATTCCTGATTTGCAGAGTAAGTTAGAAACTAAGCTTTCTCGTTTAAAGAAATTACAAAGATCACGTCGTATTCTTAAAGAAGAGATAACGTCTGAGGATATCGCTTCTGTTGTTTCTCGTTGGACAGGAGTTCCCCTTGAGAAAATGCTAGAAGAAGAATTGAAAAAGTTATCTCAAATGGAAGATGAACTACGTTTACGAGTTGTTGGTCAAGATGAAGCTATAAAAAAGATTTCTGATGTTGTCCGTCGTAGTCGAGTTGGAATATCTGATCCAAATAAACCGATTGGTTCATTTATTTTCCTCGGCCCGACTGGTGTTGGGAAAACTGAGCTAACGAAGGCTCTCGCTTCATTTATGTTTGACGACGATAAGGCTTTGATTCGGATTGATATGAGTGAATATACTGAACGTCATAGTATCTCTAAACTCATTGGTTCACCTCCGGGCTATATTGGACATGATGAAGCTGGAACTCTAACTGAATCAATTCGGCATAGACCATATTCAGTTGTTTTATTTGATGAAATAGAAAAAGCTCATCCGGAAGTTTTCAATATTTTACTCCAAGTATTAGATGAAGGGAGATTAACTGATTCAAAAGGCCGAATTGTAAATTTTAAGAATTCAATAATTATTCTGACCTCAAATATTGGTTCTAGTTTCATCGAAAAGATGGAATCTCTTGGTTTTACAAATAATTCTAAAAAAGATGAGTATTCTCAAATCAAAGAGAAGGTTGTTGATTCTTTGAAAGATCATTTTAACCCCGAATTCTTAAATAGATTAGATGATATTATTGTTTTTGATATACTGTCTCCAGAAGTTATCCGACATATTGTGGATATTAAAATTAAAATAATTAGAGAAAGATTATTAAGTAAGAAAATTGAAATTGATATATCAAACGAAGCTCTTGATTATTTGGCCCGAGAAGGATACAACCCACATTATGGAGCAAGACCACTGGGCCGATTAATTCAGGATAAAATTTTAAATGCCGTTGCTATGTTTATGATTTCAAAGGGAGTTAAGAAAGGGGATACTGTTTATGTTTCTATTAAAGATAGTCAAATGGTTATTGAAATGAAGAAGAAAAAGATTAAATCGGAATTTAAGATTCCAAAATCATTGTCTTCTAATATAAAATAAAAAAAGAGGATTAATAGCCACTATTTTTTTATGAATTGGGTCTTGTTGACTGATTGTCTTTAGTATGTTAATACTAGAGTAAATTATTAAATTTTTTTACTCTAAAAACCTATAGTCATGAAAATTGTGACAAATGGCTTGAGTCGGATTGTCTTCCTATACAAAGATAAAGCCATAAAAGTAACCTGGATTAATTTCCCTAAATTAATTAAGGTTTTCAAAAATAGGAAAAGAAATGTCGATAAGAATATTTTCATTGATATTTTTAAAATAATTTGGAGAATATTACTCGCTAACAGGCGGGAATATTTATATTTTAAAAAACATTCTAATGAAAAATTCTTACTCCCGATAAATAAAGTCTTTTTATTTGGCTTTATAACTGTTCAGCCGAAAGCTGAAGTTTGTCATCTCCTTGATTTGAAATGGCAACAATTATTACAGAAATTTAGAAAAGAAAAAATCCATGATTCAGATTTGTTGACCCCTGAGAATTTTTGTACTCATAATGGCATCTTAAAATTGTTAGATTATGGGAGCAAGCGGACACAGGAAGAGTTAAGTATTCATGGTTTTGAAATCTTTAAATTATAGACTACACAAGCTAAACTTGGTAGTCTATTTTAAATTGTGCGCCGTACTAGAGAATGTTAGAACTGAATTGATGAAAGCTACAGTATCAACTTATATTCCCAATCTTTCAATATGGGCTGATAAAGTAATATAATTTTACCCCACACCATCTTGTACTGTTGTTTAATAAACTTCTTTTTGATAACAACTCTCACAATACACTATATCTTTATCTTTTGGATCATACCCTGTTTCAAATGTATTATCACACCCATTACTCATACATAATCTTTTGTATAAATGTGGTTTTATTCTTCTAAAAATTCTATCCTGATATCTGCAATCAGGACATTTATGTGGTACTGGTATATTTTCGCGTTTGTAAAAAGCAACTTCTTCTTTAATGACCCTGAATGCATTATTACACATTTCACAGCTTATAATTTTATTTATAATATCTTCACTCGTTTCACTTATTTTTTCTGGTAATTGATTAGAAGTTAAGTCAATTTTATATTGACTTCGTGGTATTTCAAACCACGAATATCCATTTTCGATTGCTTCATCTTTAGTTAAAGGGAAAAATTCTTGAGCCATAGTATTATTATACCCGTACCAAGAAAATTCAACTGGGAAGAATTCTCCATATTTATAAACACAGCCTTTTTTATCTATATAAGGCATATCATTCATATGTTGGATAATTTTGGGTACTAATTCCTCGTATTTTTCCTTAACGTATTGTTTGTTTAAAATACAATATTCTTTATTTCTCAACCCAACACAACCAAATAAATCATTAGAGGATCTACAATGTAATGAATATTCGATATTCCTGACATTAGGCCAACAATCAATTAAAAATTTTGAATTGTATACACCCGTTCCACTTGCTGAATATTCGTAAGCAAGTTCACTTCCGCAACCCCAAACAGAAATATCAAAGCAATCTTTATTTGGTGACGTAGAAATATATTGTGAGTACTTTATATCCTCAGCGTTCTCGACTAAATAACTATTTTTTACATTTTTTGAATTAGTAACATATACCCCTGTTGAATTAGTATTTTTTACCCCTTGAAAATATTTCTTCGGATATTTTTTCCAAAAATTTCTTGATAATATTTTCAATTCTTCAATATTATTATATGTATCTATTTTCAATTCCTCTAACTTCTTATTGAATTCTTCTTTACTAAATTGCTCATTAAAAATACAATAAGATTTATTACGTAAGTTAACACATCCAACACAATTCATACATCCAACACAATTTTTAGAGAAAGAAACATTTGAACATTGTATACACTCTTCAGAAAAGTGTGTTCTATTACAATTTCTAATCCAAAAACCGTCATAACAGAATTCTGAGTCATAAACATCTAAACAATCGGTACAATTTCTTGAGTTATATATACCCATTCCGTAGATACAGTCTTCATTATCTCTAGAATTAAAAACCATATAACAATTCTTCAAATTTTCTGCGTTTCCAGAATAAGGACTATTGACCATACGAGAGACATTTAAATTAAATTGAGGAATTTTTTTATGTAAATTAAAAAGTTGATTAAGAAATGGTATAGAAAAATCAAAATCTTCGCCATAGTCAGTTCCATCCCATTTGTCACTATACCATTCTTCTTGTGTTATTACTGAAATACCTGAATCTGGAGGTATGAGTGAAAATAATTGTTCACCGGTAAAATGATCTTTGTTTTTAAAAAGATTCTTTTGATTTCTAAAAGCAAAACGTCTTATCATCCTACACTCTGGGCAAAAAGTCGGCGCAGGAACTTTTAGTTTTTTATAAAACAAAAAATCATCTGGCTCAATAGTGAAGTCATTTTTGCAATTCTGACAGGTTTTTGTTTGTGATTCCATAATTCTTAATTTGTCTTTTCTCCTCTTTTCTACTTTCTACTTAATTTCTTCCTCTTTTTTCATTCTTAATTATTAATTATCTTAATACACTTCTTGCTGATAACACTTCTCACAATACACAATCTCCGGTTTATCAGGCGCATATGACGTTTCAAATTCATATGTACAGCTTTCTTTCATACAGGTGCGGTGCCAGAGTTTAAGAGGGTTTCTTTGATCTAGGCGTTCGTAATGTCTACAGTTAGGACATAGGCGTGGAATGGGTAGATTCATATGTTTATAGAATTGAAGCTCATTTGGAATGATTTTAAAGGCTTCTGTACACTGGTGGTTACAACTTCCTTTATGATTACACCCTATGACTTTATTTAAAATAGATTCATCTATCTCTTCTATACTATCTGGAATATCATCACTACTAATATCTATTGTATAGTTTCTTTCTTCTCTATCTTTCCATCTATATCCCTGCTCTATGGCTTGTTCTTTTGTTAAAGGGAAGTATTCTTGAGCTACTGTTTCATTGTATGCAAATGGAGAGAGTTCACTTGGGAAGAATTCTCCATATTTGTATACTCTACCTTTACTATCTATGTAAGGCATATCGTTCATATGTTTAATAATCTTTGGAACTAGTTTCTCGTATTGTTCTTTGGTGTATTGCTTGTTTAGGATGCAGTATTGTTTGGAGCGGAGGCCGATGCAACCAAAACAATCATTGGAAGAAATACAGTATGTACAATATTTTAAATTTCTACAGTTTGTCCAACATCCATTACTAAAAACAACATTATTTATATCATGACCAGACTTTAATGATTCATATACCAAAGTTGAACCATTCCCTAATATAGAATGATCAAAACACTCTTTCATAGGATTTAATTTCAAATGAAAACAATATTTTGAGTCCTCTGTATTATCTACTTCAAAAGAATGGTGAGTATTTTTTGAATTATTTATATAGTCTCCCGTTATGTCAACATTATGTCTACCATGAAAGTATTTTACAAAAAATTTTCTAAATAAGTTATTTGTTTTTTCTTTTATTCTTATTAATTCTTGGCTTGAATTAAGATTCAATTGTTTAATTTTTTCAAAATATTCTTCTTTTGAAAACTGTTCATTATAAATGCAGTATGTTTTCTTTCTTAAATTCACACAACCAAAACAATCTGAACAACCAATTAGATTTTTCGAAAACCAAATATTAAAAGAGTCTTCACACCCATCGCAATAATATGACTGATAGCATTTTGTTAAATTAGTACACTCAAAGCATTTCTCGCACTCATTTATAGCATAACAATCCATACAATCACGGCTATTTGTTATATCATCACAATAATAAGAATTTTCGACAAAATCTCCAAAAAATGATAAGTAACAATTTTTAAAACTACTAGCAGAATTACAATAATCACTATCTATCATGGATGGGTAATCAACGCCTAGAGACATCCAGGGTACAGTTGTTAACAAATTTTTATATTGAGAAAAGAATGATTTAGAAAAATCGTATTCAACACCATAATCACTGGCATTCCAGCTGTCACTCCACCAGCATTTGTTGCAGTAAACTTTAGCATATGAATCATCACTATACATACTAAAGATTTTATTTTTACACAATTCGCACTCCCTTTTATATAAAGTTCTTTTAGAATAATTTGAAAATCTTCTTATCATCCGACACTTTGGACAAAAAGTCGGTGGTGGAACTTTAATTTTCTCATAAAAAGAAAAATCATCTGGCTCAATAATGAAGTCATTTTTACAATTCTGACAAATTTTTGTTTCTGAATTCATATATGTATATTATACTCCGGATTTTTTATATGGTAAACCATCTGTTAAAATCGCAGTCCTTTAGGGTTATAGTTCGAATCCAATCCTAGATTCAAAATTTTGTACGCTGTATTAGAGAATATCATTGTGTCTGTTCGTAATTTTAACAAAGTAAGATAATTGAATTGATGAAATGTAAGTTTGTTTCTTATATTCCAACCTTATCAGTTTGGACAAAATGAAGAAATGTGGTTTTACCCCACACCCCTGTATACTATATGTTTTATCTAGAAACAGAAACTTCTTTGGGCTCAATTATTTGTTCTGGATAAAAAGCAATTACTGACATATGATCTCCATCATCAAAGATTACCCCATCATAACCTTTTTTTTCAAGTAATTTTCTAACATAGAAACCATCTCCTGCATCAAAAAAATTATAAGTCGACATTCTAGTGTCATACATGTTAGTACCTGATGGATTGTGCAATCCAGTGTAAGAACCTAAGTTTCTATTTCTTTTCATGTTAGTATCTTGAAAATCTAAATCATAACCTACTAAATCTTTTTCATTAATTCCAATTCCAACCAATTTTTGTCTAAAAGACTTATGGTCTGTAATATGTCCTAAATCTCTAATATCAAAAGGTTTTTTTATATTCAAATATTTTTCTTTGAGATGAGAACCGTAATTTTCTAAATCGTTTCTATCAGCAAAAAAGAAACCAATTTTATTTGTTCCTGTTTTGTTTTCCAAATTTCTTTTTCCTAGTTCAAAATTTTCAAAATAGATATTACTGCGACTATACATCAAAAGTGGGGTACCATCTTTAGCTAAGATTTTTGTTTCTTTTTTAAACTGTTCAATACCACTTTTATTATTGATTTTTTCTAACCTTTCCATATTTCTATCATATCAAAAATTCAGACTATATTCTAGATATAAAAAAAGCCCTGAAACACGAAGTCCCAGGGCTTATCAATTTACTCTTTAATAAAAGATGGTTCTGTTGTGTCCTGTGTTTTTATTAACACATGGCCCAACTCTTCCTCTTTTTCCATTTTTATTAAAGTTGAAGCAATCCTGTTGCATGCAACTGTTGCTTCCAATGAATAAAAAGCAAGTTCAATTGACTCTAAAACATATTTTTGTTCTTCGAGTCTCGAAACCCATTCTTTTCCTGTTTTTGCCATATAATATGGAACAGAAAACGAATTTGTTGTAATTTTTGCGAAAAATTCAGGATTTTTCTTATTGGAATTATCGCAATTAATCGACAATATGCCAGTTATGTTAACCCAACCTTCTGGAAAGGTTAAAACAATAAAATCGAACGAAGTCCATTTCATTAATTGTTCGATTGTTGCTGGTCGCTTTATCGATATAGAATCACAAAGAGACACTTTCCCTTTGATTATTCTAAAAGCATAAGGACTTTCTTTTATTTTTTTGATTAATTTAGAAAACTCCTCAATCTGCTTTTTTCTCAAACAGCTTACAGTGTCTACTGACACCCTGTTTATCACTTCTTTTTCCTTTTTGCTAGGAAAAAAGATGGCATTGTAAGTCATACTAGCCAAGATAAACAGAAAAATTAAACTGAAAACTTTCAGCAGAATTATGATTGTGTTTTTCATGACTGTACCCTCCCATAATTAAGTTGAACTTCCGTGTACATTGTCATCTGGGCTTCCTTGGAATGTCCCGTTTCGGCTGTGGCTTTCTCTATAAAGTCTCTCCAAAACGGCCTGAGGTCTAACGAACCTATGGTGTTTTTTTTCTCACCATTTGATTCGTATTCAGACATAATCTCACGATGAGCCCTTAAGATAAAGGCAAGAGAATCCCTGCCTCCACAATAAGATTCCACCGAAACACGCCAGCCTCTCTGTGATTTTGCATTACTGATTAAAATCGGCAGAAAGATCACAGCAAAAACGTGATTCAATCCAAAATGCCCGTAAAAACTATTGCGATAGCAACAATTATCGAGCAAATGATTTAACCATGAAATTTCATGGTTAGGGTTTATAATTTCACAGATTGCTTCGATACTCGAAGCAGCTCTGTTTTTTGAATTTTTAAACTGATAATTTCTTATCAGCTTTTCAACTTTTTCCTGCTGTTCGGGAATCAGTTGGAGATACGCACAATGTGCCACTATTTGCACAGTGAGCATAAAAATTATGTTCAGCCCATATGAGTATGAGCCCAAGCTCTTCCTGTCTCTCCAGGTGTCGAAAAAAGTTTCCATTTCGGATCCTCCAATTTTACGTCCGTGCTTGTTAGCGTGGACAACAATTTAATTATTATTTAATCTATACCACTACAGCATAGCTCGCTGAAAATCAAAAATGACGTTCAAAGAGCTACACTGAAGTTTATAAATTCATTATTTTCAAAGAACGCGCGGTGTGTGTTAACTATTTTAGGAATATAACATATTTAAAACAAAAAGTCAATAGATAGAGGGTAGATTCAACATTGAAGTGCAACGCTTTCATTAAATAAGGCTAGATTGATTGTGCGCCGGGTTGGACCGCGAGTACTCTTTTCGACCTCGACTAAAACTTTTTCGTCAAAAAGTTTTGTCTGGCCACCAGCTCGTCTATTTTCTCTAGTGAGAAAATATGACTCCGCTGTT
>Ga0105047_10002241_pt1 | contig 34605 bp, 29 predicted proteins | sample MAT04_FD_78384 | JGI IMG/M metagenome (GOLD analysis project Ga0105047, IMG submission 78384) | Freshwater microbial communities from Lake Fryxell liftoff mats and glacier meltwater in Antarctica - MAT-04 (megahit assembly) | ecosystem: Environmental > Aquatic > Freshwater > Ice > Liftoff... | reverse complement strand
CTGCATCGCTCTGCCCCTGCCCCTGGCGCGGCGCATTGCCGCCGCGGCCCTGGCCCGGCGGATCGGTCGGGTCTGAATCGCTCTGCCCCTGCCCTTGGCGCGGCGCATTGCTGCCACGGCCCTGGCTTGGCGGATCGGTCGGATCGGAGTCGCTGCGGCCCTGAGGCTGCTCCGGGCGCGGCGTGCTGCCGCCCCGGCCATTGCCGGGAGCATCATTCGGATCGGAATCCGTCAGGCCGGATTGCGGTGGGCGCGGGTTGGACTTGGTTCCCTGCGCCTCGGCCGAGCCCGCTGCGGCCATACTGCCCAATGCGGTCACGTGCAGCACCAGCAGTCGGCGGCGCAGACGCGTGTCGGATTCGAACATCGTTGGACTCCTAGAACAACTTCAACCTAAGGGCATTCGCCGCCCCTGTCATGTGTGCAAGGTCGCAGGCGAGTGCGGCCGCCGCTCATCTCATCCCTGCTGGACCACGTGGTCCATGGAGGCCAGCGCGCCCGCCGCCCCGATCAGGCGCAACCGGCCCTTCAGGCGCAGGCAGGCACCGAAGATCAGCCCGCGCGCCAGGAGCCCTTCCGCGCACTGGGTGCCATGGTCCAGCGCCGCCTCCACCACTTCCGGCGGAAGGTCCCCGACCGCCACGGTCACTGGCAGGTCCCGCATGTCGCTGTCCGGGTCGAGCAAATTTGCGGGGCAACGCTCCACGGATGGATGGTCCGCGTCCACGGCATTAGCGATGATGCTGGCGGCTGCATCCGCCTCGGGCGCGCGGATGGCGAGGACAGTGACCGCATCGGCGATCCCGCGCGAGAAGCTTCGCCCCTGCCAGCCCGAGGTGGCGATGCCGCGCACCGCGTCGCCACCGCGAATCAGGGCAAGCCCGCCGGGCGCCATGGCCTGCGGCCCTTCCATCAGGCCCACACGCAGCGAACTGCAGGGAGAGAGATGCAGCGCGATGTCTCCGCCATTGTTCACATGGGCGAGGGTGATGCCCGGCACCGCCGTGATGGAGAGCAACACATGCTCGGCGACGGCGCCGGCGACGGCCGCCATGGGAGTGATGAAACGCGAGCGGTGCGGCCAAGCCGCCTCCACCATGCGCTGCGCGACGGGATGGCGCAGGCTTGGCATCCGGCCGAACAGAGGTGTCCGCAAGGCGGGCAGTTCCTGCGCCAGGGCGGCCAGCACGCCATGCAGCGCCCGCCAGGCGGCCTCGCGCGCTTCCATGACGGCAGGGCGGATGCCCTCGATGCCGATGACAAGGTCGATCGGGCCATCCTGCAGGTGCAGCCGCCCATCAGGCAGCAGGGCGCGGCGCGGCGCCGGCCAATCATCCATCGCGGTCAGGGCCGGTATCACGACGGCGGACTCGGCCATGGGTTGGCGTCGGGCCAAGCGGCGTGGCTCGCCGCGTCGCCATGCTGCGCAAGAAGGGCGGCCAGGCTCAACGCTTGGTCCACATGCCCACCCATGGCAGCGTAGAGATCGGCGCGCAGCGTAAACTCCAGGGGCGCCACCAGCGCCGGTGTCGGAACGTGGCCAAACGCCTTGTCCGGAATTCGCAGGACATCCGCCATGATCGTGATCCCGCCTCCCGGATAGAGGTAGCAGGGGGCACCGCCCATCGTCACACGGACGTCACCTTGCTGCACGCTCCGCGTCAGCAGAATTGGATTCTCGGTCACACCGGCGCGCAGCGATCCCCCCGCGCCGGCCATGAACAGGATCGATGTCAGTGCCGGTTCGCAGTTCTCGCCGATGCGCGCGACGGTGCGGCCCACCGCCTCCGGCATCGGGCGGGTGACGGGGCGCAGCGCCTCGTCCAGCTCCACATAGAGGGCATCCTCGCCGGTCGTGCTGGTCAGCAGCAGGCGAAGGCCGGGCCAGGCGAGCTTCGGGTCGATGCTCTCGATCAGGGTCAGCGGGTCGGTTACGTCGGTGCCGCCCCAGCCCGTACCTGGATGGGCCACCTGGAAGTACCGCCCTGGCGTGGAGCGGCGGCCGCGCACGCGAATGCCGGCCGGGCGCATGAACAGGCACTTGCCGGCCTGGTGTTCCGTCAGCACGCCGGTGATGTGGTCGTCCACCACGATCACCTCGTCCACATGGCCCTGCCATTGCTGGGCGAAGATCCCGATGGCGGCGGAACCGCAGCCGACGCGCATCCGCTGCTCGACCACGCCGTTCACGATGGGCGCCGCGCCGGCCTGGAGGATCAGCTTCGACCCGCCCTCGATCTGCACCTCGATCGCCTGCTTGCCGCACAGCGCCAGCATGGCCGCGCAGGTCACGTTCCCCTCCCGCTTCGAGCCGCCAGTCAGATGCCGTACGCCACCCAGGCTGAGCATTTGCGAGCCGTATTCGGCGGTGGTGACATGGCCGATCTGCTCGCCCTCATGCATCACGCGGGCGGCCTCGGGGCCGAGGTGGCGGTCCGTGTCGATCTTCGCCTTCAGGCCGCAATAGCTGAAGATGCCCTCGGTCACGACCGTCACCGTGTCCACGCCCGCATGCTGCGAGGCGACGATGAAGGGGGCGGGCTTGTAGTCGGGGTAGGTGGTCCCGGCGCCGATGGCGGTGACGAAGGTCTGTGGCGGCGGGGGCGCGATGCCGCCGTCCCAGTCCCCGGCGGCGTCGAGGAAGGGGACGACGGGCGCGCCGGACTCGACGGATTGCGTCAGCAGCACAAGGGGATCGGTGCGGATCAGCCGCCCCTCCTCATTGGCGTAGCGGTGGCAGGCCCCGGCCCGGCCGGGGCGGATGCGGCAGAGGACCGGGCAGGCATCGCAACGGACGATGCCATCGCCCTCGACGGCGCCGAAGATGGCGGTGCGATCTACCATGTTCCCGTCATCCGGATTGCTTCCAGAACCCGATGCGGCAGCGCCGGAATGCGGTGGATCTCGGCCCCCGTCGCGTCGCGGATCGCCGAGAAGATCGCTGGCGCGGTGGCGACCAGCGCGGGTTCGCCCACGCCCTTGGCGCCGTAGGGGCCGAGCGGTTCGCGCTCCTCGATCAGGATGGTCTCGATGGGCGGCACGTCGCCGAAGCTCGGGATCAGGTAGTCGTGCAAGTTCTCGGTTCGCCCCGGGATGTATTCCTCCATGAGGGCCAGGCCGATGCCCTGCGCGATGCCGCCATGGATCTGCCCGTCCACCAGCGTCGGATTGATCGCGCGCCCCACATCATGCGCGGCGACGAAGCGCTGCAGATGTACGGTGCCGAGCTTCACATCCACGGCCAGCGCGCAAAGCTGCGCCGCGAAGCCATAGGTCGCATAGGGAATGCCCTGCCCCGCCGCGTCGAGCGGCACCGTCGGCGGATCGAAGCGGCCATGGCCTTCGATCGGCGCGGACGGCCGGAAGGGCACGCCATCCAATGTCAGCGCGCCCTCCCAACCAAGCCGGCCGTTGCTGCCGCGCAGGATCTTCGCGCGCAGGTCCAGCGCCGCTTCCATCGCAGCGCGGCCGCTGACGAAGGTCTGGCGCGAGGCGCTGGTCTTACCGGCATCGGGCGTCGTTGCCGTGTCGCCGTTGACATGGTGCAGGGCGGCTACCGGCAGCCCCAGCGCCTCGGCGGCGATCTGCGCGAGGACGGTGGAACTGCCCTGCCCGACATCCACGGCGCCGTTGAAAAAGGTGATGCGCCCGTCGACGCCCAACGCGAGCCGCATCTCCGACGGGTTGGACATGCCGGTGTTGCCGATGCCGTACCACATGCCGGCCACGCCCACGCCATGGCGCAGCAACCCGCCGCGCGCGTTCCGCGCCGCCGCCCCCGCACGCAACTCGGCCCAGGCCGGACGCAGCGCCTCCAGGCAAAGCCGCTGCCCCGCGGAATGTTCGAGCGTCTGTCCCGTCGCCGTCACGTCGCCCGCGACCAGCGCGTTGCGAATGCGGAACTCCAGCCGGTCGAGCCCGCAGGCGTCAGCGAGGCGATCCCAGAGCGCCTCCTGCGCGATGGCCGCCTGCGGTACGCCGAAGCCACGGAACGCGCCCGATGGCGGCTGGTGCGTGTGCACGGCCCTCGCCCGCGCCCGCACATGCGGCACGCGGTAAGGACCGGTGGCGTGGACCGGCACGCGACCGGCGACCGTCGGGCCCCAGGAGGCGTAGGCGCCGGTGTCGTAGATCCCCTCGAAATCGAGCGCCAGCAGCAAGCCTTCCGCGTCGCAGCCCGCGCGCGCCGTGATCCGGGCGGGATGGCGCTTCGTGCTTGCCGCCATGCTTTCCGTGCGGGACCAGATGGCGCGCACCGGATGCGCCATCACCCAGGCGGCGACGGCGAGCATAGGCTGGATGCCCGCATCGAGCTTCCCGCCAAACCCGCCGCCGCACGCCGAGGGAATGATCCGCACATCCTCGATCGGGATGCCGAGGATGCCCGCCACCTCCTCACGGTCCATGGCGGGCGCCTGGGTGCTCGAAAACACCTCGATCCGCTCACCGATCCGCCGCGCGAAGCCCGCCTCCGGTTCGATGTAGGCGTGCTCGACGAAGCCGGTCCGCCACTCGCCCTGCACCACATGCGCGGCGTCACGAAGTGCCGCCTCCGCGTCGCCGCGGCGGACGATGCCCTCGGCCAGGACGTTGTCGGGGAATTGCGCGTGCAGCGCCTCGGCCTCCAGGGCGGCTCGCGGGTCGTCCAGCGCAGGCAGCGCTTCCCAGGCGATGGGCAGCGCGTCGAAGCGAAGCGCCTCCACCGCCGCGCGCGTGCCGACCACCGCGGCGATCGCATCCCCCCGGTAGCGCGCAAGACCGTCGGCAAAGACAGGCTGGTCCTTGATGTGCGGATAGATGCCGTAGCCGTTGCGCCCCGGCACGTCCCTTGCCGTGAGCACCGCCGCGATGCCCGGATGGGCCGAGAGGAAGGCGGCCGGTTCACCGATCGTGAAGCGCGCATGGGCGTGCGGGCTGCGAATGGCGCGCAGCCAGAGCGCGTCCTCCGGCGCGAGATCGGCGCCGTAGCGCTCCGTCCCGTCCAGCTTCGCCGCGCCATCCACGCGCGGCAGCCGCGCGCCGACCGCGCCCGTCCCAGCCAGCGCATCGACGCCTCGCACCGCATTGATGATGCTGCGGTAACCGGTGCAGCGGCACAGCACGCCGCCCAGCGCCTGCTCGACCTCCGCCTCGCTCGGCGCGGCGTTGCGGCGCAGCAGTTCCGTCGCCGCGACCACCATGCCCGGCGTGCAGATGCCGCATTGCGCCGCCCCATGCGCGTGGAAGCGCGCCATCAGGGCCTGGCCCTCGGGCGTGGCCGCGATCCCCTCGATCGTCTCGACCGCGGTGCCCGCGCATTGGCCGAGCGGGGTGAGGCATGCGCAGGCCTGCGCGCCATCCACCAGCACCGTGCACGCCCCGCAATCCCCCGCGTCGCAGCCAAGCTTCGTGCCCGTCAGGCCGAGTGAATCCCGCAGCGCATCGGCGAGGCGCGTCGCGCCGCTCAGTCTCAGCTGGCGGGGCACGCCATTGACCAGGAGCTCGGTCATGCGGCGAGCTCCTCCCGTGCGCGGGCCACCATTTCGGCAGCCGCGGTATGGCGATACTCCGCCGTGCCACGCACGTCGTCGATCGGCGAGAGGCTCGCGCCGTCCCACATGCGCGCGACCTCGGAGCAGGAGCCGATGGCCACGCGCCCCGATGCATCGGCCGCGACCATCACGATCGAGATGACAAGATGCGACCGCGCCCCAAGCTTGAGGAACACCGAGCGCGCCTCCGCCCGCGCCGCCGGCACATGCAGCGCGACCAGCAGCTCATCCGGTGCGCGGGCGGTGCGGCGGTTGCCCTGGATGAACTGGGCAAGCTTCAGGCGGCGGCTGCCGCGCAGGCTGGCCAGTTCCACTTCAGCATCCAGTACCAACAAGGGCGGCACGCCATCCGCAGCGGGGGAGGCGTTGCAGAGGTTGCCCCCGATGGTGCCGCGCGCCTGCACCTGCCGCCCGCCGACCTGGCGCGCCGATTCGCGCAGCGCGCCGAAGCCGGGCGGCAGCGCGGCATCGCGCAGCGCTGCCCAGCTCGTGGCCGCGCCAATCCGCCACGACGAAGCGTCATGCGTGATGCCGCGCAAATCGGTGATGGCGGTGATGTCGAGCCAATCCGCCTGCTGCGGCGCCCCCCAGGCCGCGGCATGCGCGCGGGCCGGGAAGATGTCGGTACCCCCGGCCATCACCTGCCAGCCGCCTTCCGCCATGACGCCGAGGGCCTCCCGCAACGAGTGCGGCCGCCGATACAAACCCAAACCCAGTCTCCCCTTGTCAACCGGAGTGTGCGGCCCCTTGGCGTCGGGCTCAATCGGAAACTAGGGTGGGCGCGAAGCTGGAAAGGGCAACGGCCATGGCGCGGATTCTGGTGAAGGGCCTCGGCCTCGTCTTCTCGGGCGATTTCGCCAAGCCGCGCCTCGATGCGGACGCGATCCTCATAGAGGATGCCAAGATCACGGGCATCGGCCGTGCGAAGGATTTCGAAGGCGATACGGTCATCGACGCGCAGGGCTGCGCCGTCATGCCTGGGCTGATCGACAACCACGTGCACCCCGCCTTCGGCGACTGGACGCCACGCCAGAATCAGCTCGGCTGGATCGAGGCCATGGTGCATGGCGGCACCACCACTCTCATCAGCGCGGGCGAGGTGCACCTGCCCGGCCGGCCCAAGGACCCGGTCGGCGTGAAGGCGCTGGCCATCGCGGCGCAGCGCTGCTTCTCGGCCTTCCGGCCCATGGGAGCCAAGGTGATCGCCGGCGCGCCCGTGCCCGAGCGCGGCATCACCGAGGCCGATTACCGGGAGATGGGCGAGGCGGGCGTCACGCTGCTGGGCGAGATCGGCCTCGGCACCATCCGGGACCATGACGAGGTGGTGCAGGTGATGCGCTGGGCGCGCGCCGCCGGCCTCAACGCCATGATCCATTGCGGGGGCCCCTCCATCGCCGGCTCCAACCTCATGCAGCGCGAGGTGGTGGTGGCCTGCGACGCCGACATCGTGGCCCACATCAACGGTGGCCCGACCTCCCTGCCGATGGCAGAGCTGACAAAGGTGATCGAGGGCACGAACCGCGCAATCGAGGTGGTGCACAACGGCAATCCGCGCAACGCGATCCATGCCATGGCCGTGCTGCGCGAGATGGGCAGGCTGGACCGCCTGGTGATCGGCACGGACAGCCCCGCAGGCTCCGGCGTGCAGCCGCTCGGCGTGATGCGGACCATCTCGTTGCTGTGCTCGCTGGGTGGGCTGGACCCGGGCATAGCGATTGCCGCGGCGGGCGGCAACACGGCGCGCTGGCGCGGCATTTCGGCCGGCACCATCGTGGTGGGCGCCGCGGCGGACCTGGTGTTCCTCGACGCGCCGATCGGCGGCGCGGGCATCCAGGCGGATGAGGCTTTCAGCGCCGGCGAGATCCCCGGCATCGGCATGGTCATGGTGGATGGCGAGGTGAAGACCGCGCGCAGCCGGAACACGCCGCCGGCCGCTCGCGTTCCCGCGGTGATGGCATGATCATCCGCAAGCTGCTCGTCAGCGTCGAGGAAACGCGCATGGAGATGGGGCGGGAGATCACGCCTCCCATCCGCCGCGCCATCGCCGCGATGGTGCTGCACAACCCATTCGCCGGGCGTTACGTCGAGGACCTTTCGGAACTCATCGAGGCGGGCGCCACGCTCGGCCGCGAGCTGGCGGAGCGCGCCATCGCCGCACTCGGCATTCCGGGGGACCAGGTGCACAGCTTCGGCAAGGCGGCAATCGTGGGCGAGGCGGGCGAACTGGAGCACGCGGCCGCCCTGCTGCACCCGAAGATGGGCGCGCCGGTGCGCAGCGCGCTGGGCCGGGGGCCGGCGCTGATCCCCTCCGCCAAGAAGCGCGGCGGACCAGGCACGCAGATCGACATCCCGCTCGGCCACAAGGATGCCGCCTTCGTCCGGAGCCACTTCGACGCGATCGAGGCGCGCATCACCGATGCGCCCATGCGCGACGAAATCCTGCTGTGCCTTGCGCTGACCACGGGTGGGCGGCCCCTGCCGCGCATCGGCGGACTGACGGCCGGCGAGATCATCGGCGAGGACGGGCTGCGATAACACCGTCGACGTCCCAGGGCGGCGCGCTGCTCAAATCGAGGGCAGAAAAGCGCCTGATCAAAGCTGCTTGCAAGGCGGTGCCCGTCTCGTCATACAGGGCGGAAGCGATCCGCCAAAGCGGGCAACAGCGAGACGGGAGACTTGTTCGGGTGAGCGATACAATCCTGGAGACACGAGGACTAACCAAGGAGTTCCTTGGCTTCCTCGCCGTGCAGAATGTGAATCTCTCCATCAAGCGCGGAACGATCCACGGGCTGATCGGCCCCAACGGCGCCGGCAAGACCACCTGCTTCAACCTGCTCACCAAGTTCCTCATCCCGACGCGCGGCAGCATCACCTACGATGGGAAGGACATCACCAACATGAAGCCGGCCGAGGTCGCTCGCCTCGGCCTGGTTCGGTCCTTTCAGATTTCGGCCGTGTTCCCGCATCTCTCCGTGCTTGAGAACGTGCGCGTCGCCCTGCAGCGGACGCGCGGCGGCAGCTTCGACTTCTGGCGTTCCGACACCATCCTGCGGCAGTACGATGGGCGGGCTGCGGAACTGCTCGAGGATGTCGGCCTGACGGAGTACGCCGAGCTCCAGGCGGGCCAGCTCCCTTATGGCCGCAAGCGCGCGCTGGAAATCGCCACCACTTTGGCGCTCGATCCTACGATGATGCTGCTCGACGAACCGACTGCGGGCATGGCGCACGAAGACGTGGACCGCATTGTGACGCTGGTGAAGCGCGTCTCGAAGGGCCGAACCGTCCTGCTGGTCGAGCACAACCTGAAGGTGGTCGAGGGGCTGTGCGACAATATAACGGTGTTGGCCCGCGGCGAGGTCCTGGCCGAGGGCGACTACATGAGCGTGAGCCGAAACCCCGAAGTCCAGGCGGCTTATCTGGGCACCGATCCGGGCTCGGTCGGCGTGCCGGAGGGCGCTTCCCATGGCTGAGCCGATGCTGAAGGTTGCCGGCCTCGAGGCCTGGTACGGCGAGAGCCACGTGCTGCACGGCGTCGGCATCGACATCCATGAGGGCGAGGTGGTCACGCTGCTTGGCCGCAATGGCGCGGGCAAGACCTCCACGCTGCGCGCCATCATGGGGCTGGTCGGCCGTCGCTCCGGGTCCATCCGTTTCGATGGGCAGGAGATGATCGGCATGCGCTCCGACCTGATCGCGCGCTCAGGCATCGCCTATTGCCCCGAGGAGCGCGGCATCTTCGCCTCCCTTGACGTGACGGAGAATCTGATGCTGCCGCCGGTAATCGGGCCGGGCGGCCTTTCCATCGAGGAGATCCACACGCTCTTCCCGAACCTGAAGGAGCGCGCGCGCAGCCCCGGTACCAAGCTCTCGGGCGGCGAGCAGCAGATGCTGGCCATCGGGCGCATCCTGCGGACCGGGGCCAAGTTGCTGCTGCTGGATGAGCCGAGTGAAGGCCTGGCGCCCGTCATCGTGCAGCAGATCGGCCGCACGATCCGCGAACTCAAGACGCGCGGCTTCACCGTGCTGCTGGTCGAGCAGAATTTCCGCTTCGCGCAGACCGTGGCTGACCGCCACTACGTCATGGAACATGGCCGCGTGGTGGACATGGTGCCAAATGAGCAGCTCACGGCCTCGCTCGAGCGCCTGCACGAGTATCTGGGCGTCTGAACCGCCCCGCCCGCGACCAACAAGAAACTCAATCAGGGAGACAAAAACAATGACCGAAACGACCCGACGCAGCCTGATGGGCGCTGCCGCCGCCGCGCCCCTTCTGGCGACACCCCTCTCAGCCCGCGCGCAGGCAGCCAACACCATCCGCATCGGCATCCTGACCGATCTCTCCGGCACGTTCCGCGACCTGAACGGCCCGAATACCGTGGCGGCGACGCGCCTCGCCGTGCAGGAATTCGGCGCCCGCGGCTTCAACGTCGAGGTGGTCGTGGCCGACCACCAAAACCGGCCCGACGTGGGCGTCAACATCGCGCGTCAATGGTTCGACCGCGACAACGTGGACATCATTTCGAGCCTCGCCGCATCGTCGGTGGCGCTGGCCGTTTCCGACTTGGCTCGCGAGCGGAACAAGATTGCGCTCCCGACCTCGTCCGCCACCTCCGACCTCACGGGCCGCGCCTGCAACGCGAACACAATCCAGTGGGTCTACGACACCTATATGCTCTCCAAGACGGCCGGCGCGGCCATGGTGCGGGCGGGCGGCGACAGTTGGTTCTTCCTCACCGCCGATTACGCCTTCGGCCATGCGCTGGAGCGCGATACATCGGCGTTCGTGCGCGCTGCCGGCGGCCGCGTGCTCGGCAGCGTGCGGACGCCCTTCCCCGGCACGACCGATTTCAGCAGCTTCCTGCTCCAGGCGCAGGCCAGCCGCGCGAAGGTGATCGGCCTCGCCAACGCGGGCACGGACACGGTCAACTCCATCAAGCAGGCGGCCGAGTTCGGCATCACGCGGCGCGGCATCAAGCTCGCCTCGCTGCTCATGTTCATCACCGACGTGCATGCGCTGGGCCTGGAGACGGCGCAGGGCCTCATCTGCGCCAACACCTTCTACTGGGACATGAACGACAAGACGCGCGGCCTGACCCGCCGCATCCGCGCCATCGCGGGCGGGGACACGCCGGTCGCCATGAGCCACGCTGGCGACTACTCCGGCATCCTGCACTACCTGAAGACGGTTGCCGACATGGGCGTTACCGTCGCCAAGGCCGATGGCCGCGCCACGGTCGCACGTATGAAGGCCATGCCGACCGAGGATGACGCCTTCGGCACCGGCCGCATCCGCGAGGATGGGCGCAAGCTGCACCCCGCTTACCTGTACGAAGTGAAGCGCCCCGAAGAGAGCCGCTACCAGCACGACTACTACAAGCTCCTGCAGACGGTCGACGCGGAGGAGGCATTCCGCCCCCTCGCGGAGGGCGGCTGCAGCCTGATCCGCACCTGAGGCACATTACCAAATTCATCCGGGAGAGACGAACATGACCGAAACCACCCGCCGCAGCATCATCGGCGCTGCCGCCACAGCCCCGGTCTGGGGCGCCCTGCCCTTCCGCTCCGCCAAGGCGCAAGCTGCCAACACGCTCAAGATCGGCGTTCTGAACGACCAGTCGGGCCTCTATCGCGACATCTCGGGCCCGGGTTCTACGCAGGCCGTGCGCCTCGCCATCCAGGAAAGCGGCATCGCCCAGCGCGGCGTGACGGTCGAGGTCGTACAGGCCGACCACCAGAACCGCCCCGACGTCGGCGCCACCGTGGTCCGCCAGTGGATCGACCGTGACGGCATGGACGTGATCGTGGACGTGCCCACCAGCTCGGTGGCGCTGGCGGTGAACACCATCGTGCGCGAGAAGAACAAGGTGTTCCTCAACAGCGGCGCCGCGACCTCCGATCTCACGGGTAGCGCCTGCTCGCCCAACACCATCCACTGGACCTACGACACCTACATGCTGGCGCGCGGCACCGGCGGCGCCATGGTTGCGGCCGGCGGGCAGACCTGGTTCTTCATCACGGCCGACTATGCCTTCGGCCATGCGCTGGAGCGCGACACCTCGGAGTTCGTCCGCCAGGCCGGCGGCCGCGTCCTCGGCCAGGTCCGTACGCCCTTCCCCGGCACAACGGACTTCTCCTCGTTCCTCGTGCAGGCGCAGGCGTCGCGCGCGCAGGTGATCGGCCTCGCGAATGCGGGCGGCGACACCATCAACTGCATTAAGCAGGCGGCCGAGTTCGGCATCACGCGGCGCGGCGTGCGCCTCGCGGGCCTGCTGGTCTTCGTGACGGACATCCACAGCCTCGGCCTGCAGACGGCGCAGGGCCTGGAGCTGACGGAAACCTTCTACTGGGACCTGAATGACCGCACGCGCGCCGTCACGCAGCGTCTCGGCAACATGCCGGGCGGCATTAAACCCTCCATGGTGCAGGCCGGCTGCTACTCCTCCGTGCTGCATTACCTGAAGGCCGCGGGCGACATGGGTGTGGCCGCCGCCAAGGCGAGCGGCAGCGATGCCGTGGCCAAGATGAAGGCGATGCCAACGGACGACGACGCCTTCGGCGCCGGCACGATCCGCGCGGATGGCCGCAAGATCCATCCGGCCTATCTGTTCCAGGTGAAGGCGCCGAACGAAAGCACGGCCCCCTGGGACTACTACAAGCTGCTGCAGACCATCCCGGCCGACCAGGCCTTCCGGCCGCTGAGCGCCGGCGGCTGCTCCCTGGTACGGAGCTGACCCAACGCCGTCACGGGGCGCCATGTCGCGCCCCGTGACGGCCCCTTCCGCCCACCACCTCCCCCTCGATCAGGACGATGCCCGCGGCATGCCAAGCCGGCCGCGGACTGCACCCAAGGAAGCAAGCCGGCATGGAAGAGATTTTAGGCATACCCATGCCGCTGCTGTTCGGGCAGCTTTTGCTGGGCCTCATCAACGGGGCCTTCTACGCGCTGCTGTCGCTCGGCCTGGCCGTGATCTTCGGCATGTTGAACGTCATCAACTTTACCCATGGCGCGCAGTTCATGATGGGCGCTTTCGTCGCCTGGATGCTGCTGCACTACCTTGGCATCGGCTATTGGGGCGCGCTGATCCTGGCGCCACTGATTGTGGGGTTCACCGGCATCATTCTCGAAAAGACGATGATCGCCCGATTGTACAAGCTCGATCACCTCTACGGGCTGCTGCTTACCTTCGGCGTGGGCCTCATCATCGAAGGCCTGTTCCGCAATGAATTCGGAAGCTCCGGCCTGCCCTACCGCATCCCGCCAGAACTGTCGGGGGCTTGGGACCTCGGCTTCATGTTCATGCCGGTCTATCGCGGCTGGGTCGTCGTGGTCGCCATCGTCATGTGCCTTGCCACCTGGCTGGTGATCGAGAAGACCAAGATCGGCTCCTACCTGCGGGCGGCGACCGAGAACCCGGCGCTGGTGCAGGCCTTCGGCATCAACGTGCCGCGCATGATGACGCTGACCTATGGCGCGGGCGTGGCGCTGGCCGCCTTCGCCGGCGTCCTCGCGGCGCCGATCTATTCGGTGAACCCGCAGATGGGCGCCAATCTCATCATCATCGTCTTCGCCGTCGTCGTCATTGGCGGCATGGGCTCCATCCTGGGCTCTGTCGTCACGGGCTTTGGCCTGGGCGTCGTCGAAGGTCTCACCAAGGTTTTCTACCCGGAGGCGTCATCCACCGTGATCTTCGTCGTCATGGCGATCGTGCTGCTCGCACGGCCCGCCGGCCTGTTCGGGAGGAGCTGAGATATGGCGGCTCCCGGCGGTTTCAGCGGCACCGACTTCAAGCAGGAAGACAGCGTCTTCCTTGGCTTCAGCAAGGCCCAACTTCTCGCCTTCGCGGCGATGGTGGCCTTCATCGTGATCAGTCCCTTCTTCCTCTATCCCGTCTTCCTGATGAAGCTCCTCTGCTTCGCGCTCTTTGCCTGCGCCTTCAACCTGCTGATCGGCTATGTCGGCCTGCTGAGCTTCGGCCATGCGGCGTATTTCGGCATGGGCGGATATCTCGCCGGCCACGCAGCCAAGGTCTGGGGGCTGCCCCCCGAACTGGCGGTTCTGACTGGCGGCGCCGTGGGTGCGCTGCTGGGCCTCATCATCGGCTGGATCGCGATCCGGCGGCAGGGCATCTACTTTGCCATGATCACGCTGGCCTTTGCCCAGATGGTTTATTTCTTCAGCGTCCAGGCGCCCTTCACCGGCGGCGAGGATGGCATCCAGTCCATCCCGCGCGGCAAGTTCCTCGGCGTGTTCGATCTCTCCTCCGACATGACGATGTACTGGCTGGTGGCGGGCATCTTCCTCATCGGTTTCCTGCTGGTGCATCGGATCGTGCATTCGCCCTTCGGCATGGTGCTGAAATCCATCCGCGAGAATGAGCCCCGCGCCACCTCACTCGGGTACCGCACGGACGACTATAAGCTGATGGCCTTCGTGCTCTCTGCCGGGCTGTCGGGCGTGGCCGGCGGACTCAAATCCATCGTCTTCGGCATCGCCACCCTGACGGACGTCTTCTGGACCATGTCGGGCGAGGTGGTGCTGATGTCCCTCGTCGGCGGCTTGGGGACGATCTTCGGGCCGGTGGTGGGTGCGGCCGTGATCATCACCATGCAGAACTACCTGGCGGAATTCGGCGCCTGGGTCACGGTGATCCAGGGCGTGATCTTCGTGCTCTGCGTGCTCGCCTTCCGGCGCGGCGTCGTTGGCGAGATCGGAAACTGGCTCCGAGTGCGCCTGTAGGGCTCCCCCGCAACAGGAAGTTTGACACGCCGACCCGCCCCGCCGAGATTGGGGGCGGGCATCGGGCCCGAACTCCGGGCACCGGCCGCCGGGTTCCGATACACCTTGCGTGGAGGCCGGTTGATGCAGACGGAGCCGATGTACGCGCGACCATGTCCCTGATTCTCATCCTCGACGACCGCGGCACCAACCGGAAGATCCTGGCGCAACTGGCACTTTCGGTAGAGGCGGCAGCCGAGGTCGTCACCTTCGGCAATCCGCTGCTGGCCCTCGACTGGCTGGATGACCACTGGCCCGACCTGATCATCACCGACTATCGGATGCCGCATCTGGACGGCGCCGAGGTGGCCGAGCGCGTCCGCGCCAAGCCCACCGGGGTCGACGTGCCGATCATCGTGGTCACGGCCTATGACGATTCGGTTTTCCGGCTACGCGCACTGGAGGCCGGCGCCACGGATTTCGTGATCTCGCCGGTTGATCACGTCGAGTTCCGCACGCGCGTCCGCAACCTGCTCGCGCTGCGCCAGCACCAGGTGAAGTCCCGCTCTCAGGCGCAGGCCCTGGCGCGCGACCTTGAAGCTTCCGAGCGGTCGCGCCACGCGCTGGTGCGCGAAAGCCGCGAGGCCCTGGCGCAGCTCATCGATACCGTGCCCGCCATGATTAGTGCAACGGACCGCGAGGGCCGCCTCATCTTCGTCAATGCGCGGCAGGCGGCGATGACCGGCGCCACCACGGCGGACCTGGTGGGCCATGGCGCCGCGCGCATCCTGGGTGCGCTTCGCGGCGCCCGCAGCCTCGCCGCCGATGCGGAGGTTTTCGCGACCGGCCGCTCCATCCCCGGCTTCGAGGAGGAGGTGACCCACCAGGGCGAGGCCTGCACGCTGTTCACCACCAAGGCACCGCTGCGCGACGGCGACGAGCAGCTGGTGGGCGTGCTGACCACCTCAATCGACATCACTGACCGCAAGCGCGCGGAGGAGCAGCTTCTCTACCTCGCCCGGCACGACGCGCTGACGAGCCTGCCCAACCGCAGCCTCCTCGGCGAGCGCCTGCGCGGCCTTTGCGCGCGCGGACGCCGTAGCGACCAGCTCTTCGCGCTGCACTTCCTCGACCTCGACCGCTTCAAGGCCGTGAATGACGCGCTCGGCCACGAGGCAGGCGACCGCCTGCTTCGCGACGTGGCCGCCCGCCTCACCCAGGCCATTGGCGAAAGCGGCATGGTAGCCCGCCTCGGAGGTGACGAGTTCGCGATCCTGCACAGCGAGATCGCGTCCGCGCAGGAGGCGGCGCAGTTGGCGCTTCGTGTCCTGGAGGCGCTCGACCGACCCTTCACGGTGCTTGGCCGCAGCGTCTCCGTCTCGGCCAGCATCGGCATCACCCTGCACCCGGCCGATGCCGGCAATGCCGATGAGCTGCTGCGCAACGCTGACCTCGCGATGTACCGCGCGAAAACCGATGGGCGCCGCGCCTATCGCTTCTTCGATTCGGCCATGGACCATGCCGCGCGCGAGGCGATGCAGTTGGAAGCGGACCTCCGCCTCGCGCTCACACGGGGCGAGTTCGAGCTGCTCTGGCAGCCCCAGGTGAGCCTGGCCAGCGGCAGGATCACCGGTGCCGAGGCGCTACTGCGCTGGCATCACCCGACGCGCGGCCTCCTGACGCCCGGCGATTTCCTCGGTGCGGCCGAGGAGACGGGGCTGATCACTCCCATCACGCAATGGGCCCTTCGCGGCGCCTGCCGGCAGGGCGCCGAATGGGCAGCGGAGCCGCATGGCGGCATTCGGGTTTCGGCAAATCTCTCGCCCTCGTTGTTCCGTCAGGAGGACGTGCGCGCCCTGGTGGCCGACGCGCTGACGGAAAGCGGCCTCGCCCCCCATATGCTCGATATCGAGCTGACTGAGCGCGTCCTGCTCGACGACCTCGACAAGGTGGCCCGCACGCTGCACGCCCTGCGGGATCTGGGCGTCTGCCTATCCATCGACGATTTCGGCATCGGCTATTCCTCGCTCGTCTATGCCAAGCGGTTTCCGGCCCAGCGCCTCAAGATCGACCAATCCTTCGTGGCACTTCTGCCGACCGACCGGGCGGATGCGGCAATCGTCGGTGGCGTCGTTTCGCTTGGGCACAATCTGGGGATGCAGGTGGTGGCCGAGGGGGTGGAGACGGCGGAACAGGTGGCGGCCTTGCGGGCGCTCGGCTGCGATGAGATCCAGGGCTACTTCGTGAGCCATCCCATCTCCGCGACGGCAATCGGGCGCATCCTGTCCGCCAGCACCGGCTGGCGGCTCAGCGCATGACGCGCCCGCACCACGGAACGGCCTGAGGACGATGGCGCAGACGCCCGCGGCCCCCGGCGGCGCGGCGGCCTCGAAGAGCGGGCTTCGCGCCCTGCGCGGGCGGCCCGACACCGAGCACGAGATGAGCTTCAACCGGCTCGCCTTCGCGCTCATCATCAGTGTGTTCCTCGTCCTGGACGACGCCCCCGCGCAGACGGTTGAGGTGGTGGGCGCCTATTGGCTCGTCGCACTCGCCTTGTTCGTGCACATCCTGGTGCGGCCGGCCAAGAACAATGCGCGGCGGATCACGGCGCTGATCCTCGACATGGGGTTCCTGTCCTACGAGCTCCATGTCGGCGGCGAGGTGACTTCGGTTCTCGCGCCGATCTATCTCTGGGTGATTCTCGGAAACGGCTTCCGCTTCGGCGTCGCTTGGCTGCGTGGGGCGCAGGCAATGGCGATCCTCGGCTTCACGGCGGTCATCGTGTTCACGCCGTTCTGGTGGAACCAGATCCACCTTTCGACCGGCTTCCTGCTCGGCCTCATCGCCATCCCGGCCTATGCCAGCACCCTGATCCGCAAGCTCTCGGCCGCCAAGGCGCAGGCGGAGGCGGCCAGCCAGGCCAAGAGCCTCTTCCTTGCCAGCGTCAGCCATGAATTGCGGACTCCGCTCAACGCCATCATCGGCATGGGCGGGCTGCTGCAGCAATCGAAACTTGACAGCGACCAGCGCGAGATGGCGCGCACAGTGGCCGATGCGGGCCGCAATCTGCTCGATCTGATCGACAGCGTGCTGGATTTCTCGCGGATCGAGGCGGGCCGGATGCCGGTGACGCGGGCGGCCTTCGCCCTACCTGCCCTGCTGGACGAAGTGCATCGCATGCTGGCGGGCGAGGCGGCGCGCAAGGGCCTTCGGTTCACCTTCCACGCGACCGCGCGCACGCCCCAGCGGATCGTGGGCGACGTTGCGCTGACCCGCGAGATCCTGCTGAACCTTGCGGCCAACGCCGTGAAGTTCACCGCGCAGGGCAGCGTCGTCGTTGCCGTGGATGCGGTGCCGGCCGATGGCCAGGCGGTGCTGCGCTTCGAGGTGACCGACACGGGCATCGGCATCGCGGCCGAGGCCCAGGCCCGCATCTTCGAGGCCTTTTCCCAAGCGGATGGCAGCATTATCAACCGCTTCGGCGGCACCGGGCTAGGCCTTGCCATCTGCCGCCGCACCGTAGCACTGCTGGGCGGCGAGATCGGCGTGCAGAGCGTCGAAGGCGAGGGCAGCACCTTCTGGTGCACCCTCCCCCTCGAGGCCGCGGCGCCGTCCACCGCGAGTGGCTTCCTGCCCGAGGCCGTGCTGCTCGCGCCCGACGCGGCCGCGCGGGCGGAGGGGTGGCGCCGGCAGAGCCCCAACCTGCGCCTGCGCCCCGCAACCTCCCTGCCGGAGGCGGTGGCAGCGTTGGCCGCCCTGCCACAAGGCGCGCCCCGCCTGCTGGTTGCCCATGCGGGCGCGCTCGGCATGGCGCCCGATGCGCTTGGTGAGGCGCTCGAGGTGCTGGATCCGCCCGGCGCCTGGCGCAGCATCGTGATTTCCGGCGGCAAGTCCCCGGGCCTCCCGCCATATCCGCTGCGCCGTGCCTTCACGACAGTGCTGCCGGATACGGCCGAGCCGCCGGCGGTCGAACTGGCACTTCGCCTTGCCGCGGGCGGCCCGGAACGCGCCGCTACCTTGGCCGAGCCGCGCCCCGCACCACGCCGTCCGCTTGCCGTGCTCGTGGCAGATGACAACCGCGTAAACCTTCGCGTCGTCGCCAAGATCCTGGAGAGCGCCGGCCATCTTCCGACCCTGGTCGATGATGGCGAGGAGGCGCTGGAGGCGCTCGAGCAGCAGAACTTCGACCTGGTCCTGATGGACCTGAACATGCCTCGCCTCGACGGCATCGAGGCAGCGAAGCTCTACCGGGTGCAGGCCATGGGGCGGCGCGCCGTGCCCTGGCTGGCGCTCACCGCGGACGCGACGGAGGAGGCGCGGCGGCGCTGCGACGAGGCGGGCTTCCTCGCCTGCCTGGTGAAACCGCTCACGCCCGAGGCGCTGCTGACCGCCATCGAGCGCGTGCCGCTTGCCGACCCCGATGCAGCGCCCGGGGGCTTCGGAGTGGCGGCCATCGCCAGCCATCCGCGCTTCCGGGCAACCGGGGCGGTGCTGGTAGACCAGCGCGCACTCGACGAGCTGGAGGTCCTGGGCGGCAAGGATTTCGTCGAGGGCGTCGTCGCCGATTTCCTGGAAGATGCGGAACTGGTGATCTCGGAACTCACCGAGGCCGCTGCCGCGCTGGATTCTCCCACGTTCCGCGCCAAGGCGCACGCGCTACACAGCGCGGCCGCGAATGTGGGCGCCAGAGCCTTGTGCGAAATCTGCATGCTCTGCCGCAATGTCGGGCCGGAGGAGCTGCGGGAACGTGGGGGGGCGATCGTGGGCCGCCTCGCCAGCGAACTCGCGCGCGCGCGTCCCCTGCTGCGGCGTGAGCCGCCGGACCAGGGCGCCGTCGAGGGAGCATGATCGCGGAGCGCCAGGTTCTGGCGCCCCGCGGTCTGGCCCCCCTCTCGCCAACGGTCATTCCGCCGCAATGGCCGGAACGGGCTGCTGCGCCGCGGCAATCCGCTTGTCCTGCGCCTGCGTGAGGCGGAGCATCTTGCGAAGATCCATCTCGGAAATGCCGAGCGCGGTCTCCGCCCACATGTCCACCACGTCCTTCAGCTCGATCAGGGAGACGGGGTTCACCCGGCGCCGGACCCGCAGCATTGCGGACTGTGCGTTGTGCTTGCGGCTGTTGCGGTCGATGTAGGCGCGCACCGCCGCCTCGCCCTCGCCATCCTCGGCGATCACGTCGACGATGCCGAGCGCGTGCATCTCCTCCGCCGTGTAGATCTTGCCGGACATGATCATCCGCTCCGCCTGCACCTGGCCCAGCCGGCGGGAGAGGAACGAATAAGCGCCCATGCCGGGGTATAGGTTGAACAGAATCTCCGGCAGGCCGAACTTGGCGCTGCGCTCGGCGATGATGACGTCGAAGGCCAGCGCGCACTCGAAGCCGCCGCCCAGCGTGTCGCCCTGGATCATGGCGATGGTGACGACCGGCGCCTGGAAGGCCTCGGCATTGCCATGGATCGCCTCCACGCAGAGATGTCCATAGCGGCGCAAGGCGCCGAGGTCCCGTGCGCGGATTCGATCGGCGAAGTGCGCGAGATCGCCGCCCAGGTTGAACATGCCCGGCAGCCGACTGCCCATAACGTAATAATTGACGGGGGAGCCCGACTCGGCGCGCCGCTCGGGTGCAAGTTCACTCCGCAACAAGGCCTGCTGGGCCAGGATGTCGTGCAGCAGCTCAAGTGTGAAGCATGGCTTCGGCCCTGGCCGCATGTAGGCCCAGAAGCTTGAGGTATCCGTTTCCAGCCGGGTTTCCAGCGTGGCGAATCGGGCATTCGCGATGCCCCGTGCGGGGTTGGCGAAAGAGGCGGGCGGGATTTGACGATCGGTCGTGGCGAGAAAGGTCATCGCTGGCTCCATGGTTGCGGCGATCGGCGAGGGCCGACACGCCATTCAACCATGATTCAGAACGCCTGTAGGCTGCGTTAAGCGTCGTTAATTCTCTTTTAGAGAGAAAATTTCAGCTCTGGATCAAGTTGTACTGAACGCTATCGGCTTGTTGCCGTCCCACAGAGTGGAACGTCCGACTGCCGCCAGTCGTTCCAGATCCTTGCCGATCGTCAGGAAGTGATTGCCCGCGAGTTGGCCGGCCTTGCTGGCGAAGCAGCACGGACCGTAGGCGACGAGGATCTCCGTCTCGCTCACCGCGCCAGGCACGCCACCGGGATAGACGATGATCTGACCCGGCGCCGGATAGCTGGTCGCGTTCTCGAAGCCGATGGAGAGGTCGCGCTCGCCCATCGGGATCCAGCAGGCCTCGCCGCTCCAGCGGACGTGAATAATGCGATCCTGGAAGGGCAGCAACTGGCGGAAGCGCGCGCAGGTCATCGGCGCGGCGGTCTCCTCGAACTTCGCCTCGAAGATCTCGCCGCCGATGTCGATGATGATATCCGTCACGCCCGATGCTCCCCCGAATCGCTCGCCCCCAGAAGCACGCCCCGCGCCTCAGGTCGAGGGGGGGCGAGGAAGGCGAGTGGCGCGGCAAGCCGGCGTCAGGCGGATGGCGCGCGAGACGCCGTCGGGGCGTTCCGTGTCAGGGCTGGCTACCAGTCCCGCCGGGGGGCGCTCCGCGCCGCCATGGGTGGGCGCGGACCGAGCACGGCATCGACCATGGCCTTGGCGCGGTTGATCAGTTCACCGAGCGTGACACCTTCGCCCACCACCTCGTGCGGCGCGCCGCGCCCGCCGGGCGGATGGATGACGACCGAGCAATTGGTGCCGCCCGCATCCTGCAATTCGAGGCGATAGGTGCGGTAGGGCTTCATGGAAACGGCGACGAGGCGCGGCATGATCGGAACTCCACAGGCTCGAGGCGCTGGGCCCCTTCGACTTCAGCCATCACCTTAACATCGCCATGCTGCACTGCACCATGCAATGATGTCAGTGCAGCTTCACGCTCGGCTCGGCACGCTGCGACACCAGGCCGGCGAGCGTCCGCCACACCGTGGGCGCGCTTCCGTGCAGCGCCGTCTGGTGCATCTTGTAGAGCGAGCGGTACATGAGGCGGGCGAAATACCCCTCGATGAACATGCTGCGCCCGACCAGGAAGCCCATGAGGCTGCCCACCGTGCTGTACTTCCCGAGCGACACGAGCGACCCGAAATCCCGGTAGATGAAGGGCTCCAGCTTCTTGCCCGCGAGCAACCGGTCGATCTGCGCGAACATGTGGTTGGCCTGCTGATGCGCCGCCTGGGCACGCGGCGGGATCGGCTGGTCGGACCCCGCGCGCGGGCAGCAAGCGCAGTCGCCCAAAGCGAAGATGGTGGGGTCGCGCGTGGTCTGCAGCGTGGGGAGCACGTTGAGCTGGTTGATGCGATTGGTCTCCAGCCCGCCAAGGTCGCGCAGGAAATCGGCCCCTTTCACGCCCGCGGCCCAGACGGTGAGTTCGGCCGGAAGCAACGAGCCATCGGCCAGCACCACGCCATCGGGCCGCACCTCGGCCACGCGGGTGCCGGCATGCACTTCCACGCCCATCTCGGCCAGCAGCACCGCAGTCGCATCGGATATCCGCTCGGGAAGGGCGGGCAGGATGCGCGGCGCGGCCTCCACCAGCATGATGCGGATGTCGCGCTCGGGCTCGATACGGTCGAGCCCGTAGGCGACCACGGCGCGCACCGTGCGGTGGAGCTCGGCGGCGAGTTCAGTGCCGGTCGCGCCCGCGCCGATGATGGCCACGTGAAGCTGGCCCGGCCGCACCGGCTCGGGCTGCGCGTTCGCACGCAGGCAGGCGTTCACCAGGCGGCGGTTGAAGCGGCTCGCCTGGTCGAGCGTTTCGAGCGGGATGGCGTGCGCCGCGGCACCGGGCGTGCCAAAATCATTGGTGACGCTGCCGACGGCCATGATCAGCGTGTCGTAGCCGAGGCGGCTGGCCGGCGTGATTTCGCGGCCCTCATCGTCCAACATGGCACCGAGTTCGATTTCGCGCGCCGCGCGGTCAAGGCCGGTCATCTCGCCGAAGCGATACGTGAAGTGGTGCCAGTGCGCCTGCGCCAGGTAGTTCAGCTCATGTTGCGCCCGATCGAGGCTGCCGGCGGCGACCGCGTGCAGCAGCGGCTTCCACACATGGGTACGCCCGCGTTCCACCAGCGTCACGCTGGCGCGGTTGCCCTTGCGGTAGCGGTTGCCGAGGCGCGTGGCGAGTTCCAGCCCACCGGCGCCACCGCCCACGATGACGATGCGATGCGCGCCGCCCTGCCCCGTTCCGTCCATCGCGATGCCCCTCGATGCAACCTTCTCGCTAAGGCAAGCTGCACCGGAAGTGTATCGTTCCGCTAGCGAGACCGTGACGTCTCGAACGGCATCTGCACGCCGCTGCGCCATCCCGCCCGCTTTGGGGGCAGGTCAGGCTCAACGCGCCGTGGCGATGAGCGGCATGCCCGCGCGCGGCCGAACAGTGAGGCGCGCGCGCGGCATGGGCTTGAAGCCTTCGGGCACGGCGAAGTCGAGCCTCTGGGTGAGCACGGCGAGGAAGACCATCATCTCCGCCATCGCGAAGGAGGCGCCGGCGCACACGCGCGGCCCGATGCTGAAGGGCAGGTAGCCAAAGCGCGGGGGCTTGCGCGGCGCATCGGGCAGAAAGCGGTCGGGGCGGAAGGCGTGCGGGGCGTCCCACAGCAGTTCGTGGCGGTGCAGCAGCCAGGGCATCGCCATCACCGTGTCGCCCTTGTTGACCTGGATGCTGCCGATCCGGTCGTCCCGCGCCGCCTCGCGCGAGAGGTAGGGCACGGGCGGGTAAAGGCGCATCGCCTCCTGGATCACGGCGCGGGTGAAGGGCAGCGCATTGAACTCGTCCGGGCCGGGCGCGCGGCCGCCAAGCACCGTCGCCAGTTCGGTCCTCAGCCGATCGAGCGAGGGCGGATGGGAGGCCAGCAGATAGACCGTCCAGGTCAGCACATTGGCCGAGGTCTCGCTGCCGGCCAGCAGCAGCATCGCCACCTCGTTCAGCAGTTGCACCGCATCCATCAGCGGCAGTTCATCGGGGCCGAGGGCCGCGCGAAGCTCGGCGAACAGGCCCTCTGGCGCCACCTCGGCCGCGGCGACGGCGCGCGCGCAGATGGCGCGGACGGCGCGCGCGTGATGGCGGGCATGGAGCATCTGCCAGCCGGCGAGGCGCTTCGGCAGCCCGAAGATATGGCCGAAATCCACCGCGAGGACCGAGCCTTCGTAGGCGGAAAAGGCCTTTGCGAGGGCGGCGGCGGCGTCAGGGTCGGCGCGCTCGCCGAAGAGCGCCCGCATCACGGCCAGCGCGGTTGCCGTCGCGAAACCGGCCGACACATCGACACGGCCGCGCCAGGATATCGCCACCTCCTCCGCACCCTGCACGAAGATCGGGTGGAACCCAGCGGTGCGCGAAGGGTGCAGCATGCGCTGCATCACGGCGCGGCGGCTGGACCAGACGGCGCCGCTGTTCAGGAACATGCTGTCGCCGATAACGGGCTCGAGCGCCTGCCGGAAGTGGGGGCTTTTCGCCTCGTAATCCGCCGCACCCGTGATGTAGACGCGGCGCACCATCTCCGGCTCGTTCACCACCAGCACGCGGCGGGTGACGGCGCGGAACGGCATCATCCGGTAGCGGAAGCCGGTCTCGGGGAAGAGGCTCAGCAGATCCGAGAAGGAGTTGCTCAGGACACGAAGCGGGCCGGGAAAGCGGGCGGCCAGCGTCGGGCGCGGCGGAAGGAAATCATCGATCGCGCTCATGCGCCCGGTCCTATCGCCTCCCTGCCCCGGCTACAAGGATGGGCGAGGCATGCATGCTCTCGAGTTCCGCGGCGACAGGGCCTTCCAGCGCCTGCTCCAGCGCGCGCAGCGCACCCGCGCCATCGGCGCCGTCCATCACCCGATGATCGAACGAGATGTAGAATCGCACGCGCCCATCGGCCGCGATCGGCCCGTAGGAGAGGAACACTGGCACCACGCTCACGCTGTCGATGATGGCCGCCCCCTGGTGGCCGAGCGCCGAGATGCTGAAGCTGCCGCCATAGCGCAGCACCGGTCCGCCGAAGGCGACCGCGATCCGCATCATCAGCCGTCGCATGGGCCAGGGCAGCTTCGTGAAGCGCAAGATGCGACGGAAGCTCTTCGTCTCCATGGGCGGGGCGGTCTTCGCGTGGTGCAGCATGGCCGCGAGTTCGGCGAGCGGACGCGCCTGCGGTTCGGTGAAGCGCGCGATGGAGAGCGCTGGCTCCCCCTCGTGCTCGCGCTCCAGCACCACACAGCCGATGGCGTGGTCGAATTCGAGCAGGCGCGGGACCGGAAGTGTCGCGTAAAGGCGGCGCAGTGCCGGCCGCCCCTCGGCCGCGATCGCGAAGGCCTTGGTGAAGAGGGCGGTCCAGGGCGGGCGCGGCGCGGCCAGCGCGGCGCGGGCGGCGACAGTTCGGGGCAGCATCAGTTCGGCCGTCATCAGGCAGCGCGGCACGCGCAGCGACGCCCAGGAGAGATCGGCCACCATGCGCCGGGCAGGCGAGAGGCGGATGCGGCGCAGGCTCACCGGGTCACGCGCATGGCGCCAAAAGCGCGCCGTCCCGCCTCCCCGCTCGCACCCGCGACGAGGACGAGCAGATTCTGTTCGCGCGGCAGGGGCTCAAATTCGTATTTCACGCTGCCAGCATCGCGGAAGCAGCGCCGGGGCGAAAGGGCCGGATGCTTTGGTGGTCTCGCATGCCGGGGCCGCACCATCGAAACGGCCGGTGCGGGTGTCGCTCGACCAGGGGCTTATCCGCTGGAGCGTGATCGCTTGAGGTGGATACACCGAAAAGCGTGAATCACGCGGAAATTCAGAAGGCGAGACCATGCGCCGCGCTTCTGTCGGCGCGGATCATGGTCTAGGGCGGCTCACGGCCAGGCCTTTGGTGAGAGCCTGATCAACGCGGGCTGAGCGCAGCCTGGCGTTCCGCTATCACAGCGCCGTGGCCGGCGGACCGCACGAGCGCCGCCGCCAGCGCCTCCGCCAGGCAAGCATAGCCGTGGTCATTGTGGTGCAGGTCGTCGGCGGCGAGGACTGCCGAGGGGGGCAAGCCCTCCTCGCCCCAGCGCTGCATCAGGCGGCTGCGCGCGAAGAGCGGCACGCGTTCGTCGCGCGCGAGCGCCTGCATGGCCAGGTCGAAGCGCCGGCTGGCTGGCGCCGCCAGGATGCGGGGCGCTCGCTGGTTGTCCATCAGCACCACCTCGGCCCCCGCAGCGCGCAGGCGGCGCAGGCCGTCGCGCATCAGCGCGGCGAAACCGCCGGGGTCGCCGTCACGCAGCACCTCGTTTCCGCTGGCCTGCCAGATCACGAGGTCCGGCTGATGCGAGAGGACGTCCCGGTCCAGGCGGGCCACCATTTCGGCCGAGGTTTCGCCGGAGCGGCCGGCATTCACCACGTTCAGCTCGACCCCCGGAAATGCCGCCCGCAACGCCGCCTCGAGGCGCGAGGGATAGCTGGCCTGCGGGCCCGATGACCCTGCTCCCTCGGTCGAGGAAGAGCCGAGTGCCACGATGGTCAGCGGCTCTCCCGCCTCGAGTTCGGCCTGGACGCCGAGCAGGGGCGGCAGGCTCTCCCGCGCGCTCGGGCATCCGGCCGCGAAGGCAGGATAGGATGCGATCAGCAAGAGGAAGGCAGTCACGCGGGCAAACATCGGCTAAGCTTAATGACGAATGACGGCGAATACCATCCAAACCCGCACAGTGCGCGACGCCAGGGCCGACATCTGTCGCGGCCTCGCGCTCTGGATGATCGTGGTGAACCACACGCCGGGGAACTGGCTGGGCGGGCTGACCCTCAAGAATTTCGCGCTTTCCGACGCGACGGAAGCATTCGTGATGCTCGCCGGCTATGCGGGCGCCTTCGCCTATGCCGGCCAGGCCGACAGGCAGGGCTGGGCGCCGGCGGCAGCGGCGCTCGTGCGGCGGGTCAGCAAGCTCTACATGGCGCACATCTTCCTTCTCGTGGTCTTCACCGCGCAGGTGGGCTTTTCCGCAGCCGCCCTCGACCGCGCCATTTACCTCGACGAACTCGCACTCGACCCCTTCGCCGAGCAGCCCTACCGAACACTCCTGGAGGCGCTGCTGCTGCGCTTCCAGCCGGCCTTCCTCGACATCCTGCCGCTCTATATCGTGCTGCTCGCCCTACTGATCCCGGCGCTGCTGCTGCGAGGGCGGCCTTGGCTGCTCATCGCGCTTTCCGTCTCGCTGTGGCTTGGCGCGCGCGCCTCGGGCCTCAACCTGCCGCGATGGCAGGAGGGGGGGTGGTTCTTCAACCCGCTGGGCTGGCAGCTCCTGTTCTTCACGGGCTTCATGATCGGCCAGGCCGCGCGTGGCGCGCCATCGCTCGGGCTGCCGCCGCGCCGGCCGATCCTCACCGTGCTGGCCTGCACCATCCTGGGCGCCGGCCTCGCCGTCATGGTCGCGCTGGAGCACGTCCCCACGCTCGGCGAGGCGCTTCCCCCCGCCATCCCCGACTTCCTCGCGACCGTCGACAAGACGGCCCTGCACCCGTTCCGCCTCCTCTCCACCCTATCGATCACCTATCTCGTGGGCCATTACGTGTCGCGGGAGGGGCGGGTCACGCGCAGCCTGCTGGCGCGTCCCTTCGCCGAGATGGGGCGGCACAGCCTGCCGGTCTTCTGCTTTGGCATCCTGCTATCCTTCGTCGCGCGGCTGATGCTGGAGGCGGCCGACGCCTGGCCCATGCAGATGGCGGTGAACCTGTTCTGCCTCCTGGCGCTGATCTCCGTGGCCATCATCGCCGGATGGTCCCGGGTGACGGTACGGACGCCATCTTCCGCCTTGCCTACGGGGCCGGACGCCCGTTAAATCGGTTTTATGCCAATGCTCCGGTATTTCGCCGCGCTGGCGGCCATCGGGCTGCTGTCCCTGCCTGCCAAGGCAGGCGCGACGATCGCCTGCGACGTGCCGGCCGACGTGCAAACATCGGCCCGCCCCTTGCCCGGCACGCTGCAAGCGGTGGAGCAGAAGACGCTACGCGTCCTCGTGCTCGGCTCGGGTTCGGTCACCGGGCCGGGTGCGACAGGACCCGATGCCTCATGGCCGGCAAGGCTGCAGGCCGCACTCGCCGCGCGCTTCCCCACCACGACCATCGACATCGCGGTCCGTGGCGGGCGCGGCGTTACAGTGAACGACCACCTTGCGCTGCTGCGCGAAGCCTCGGCCATGGAGGCGCCGGCCCTCGTGCTGTGGCAGGCCGGCACCGTGGAGGCGGTGCGCGGCATGGACCCGGACGAGATGACGGAGGCAATGCGCCAGGGCCTGGAACGCATCCGCCGGCGCGGGGCGGACGTGATCATCATCGACCAGCAATATTCGCGCTTCCTGCGCGCCAACACCAACATCGAGCCCTACCGCGACAAGCTGCGCCTGATCGCCGCCGCCGCCGCCGCGCCCCTGTTCCGCCGCTACGACCTGATGCAGCACTGGGTCGACACCGGCGCGGTGGATCTCGAACGCACGGCACGGCCCGATCGCGGCGCGGCGATGGATCGCCTGAACGACTGCATCGCCCGCGCGCTGGCGGAACTTATCGCCCAGGGCGTGGACGAGGCGCGCTAGCGGAAGGTTCTTGCCGAGCGTTCAAGCCAGGACGGCGACGGCCTCGATCTCGAGCAGGAAGTTCGGCCGCGGCAGCGAGTAGACGATGGCCGTGGTGCGCGCCGGATACTTCCCGTCCGGGAAATGCGCCGCGTAGATGCGGTTCATCTCCTCGAAATCCTCGCGCCGCGTCAGCAGCACGTTGACCTTCGCCACGCGGTCCCATCCCGCGCCGACGCTGGCCAGGATGCCGGTGATCGTCGCCATGGTTTGCGTCATCTGCGCCGGGAAATCGCCGATCGCCAGCTTGCCCTGCTCGTTATAGGCGGGGATGCCCGAGATGAAGAGAAGGTTTCCGACCTTCACCGCCGGCGAGAGGGGCGCGGCCACCTTGAATTGACCCTCGACGAAGATGTGTTCCAGCGGTTCCATCGTACTATTCCACCCGGATATTGTTGGCGCGAATCACCTGCGCGTAGATCTCGGTGTAGCGGCGGATCTCCGTCCCGAACTCGGCGGCGGGCTTGGCGAGGACGGTGAAGCCCGTCTCCTCCAGGCGCCCGCGCACCTCCGGCCGGTTGAGCGCGGCGAGCCAAGCGGCCTCCAGCCGGGCGCGAGCCGCTACGGGCACATCGGCGCGCGTGATCAGGCCGAACCAGCTGTCTGACAGCACCAGCGGGAAGCCGAGTTCGGCCATGGTCGGCACGTCGGGCAGCGAAGCCACGCGCTGTTCGGCCGAAATCGCGATGGCGCGAAGCTGCCCGGTCTGCACCAGTTGCATCATGTCCGGCAGGTTGCCGAACATGAACTGCAGCCGGTTGCCCATCAGGTCTGTGTTGGCCTGGGGCGCGCCGCTGTAGGGCACATGTGTGGCATTCAGCCGCGCCAGTTCGCGGAACTGCTCGCCGCCCAGGTGGTTCGACGTGCCGATGCCGTAGGAGCCGAAGGCGAGCCCAGCCCCTGGCCGGCGCCCGGCCTCCAGGAAGCCCGCGAAGTCCCGCGCGACGGAGGGGTGCACCGCCAGCACATGCGGCACCACCGTCGCCATCGTGATTGGCGCGAAGTCGCGAAGCGGATTGTAGGGCATGCTCGGCCGCAGCGTGACGTTCGCCGCGAAGCTATTGGCAATCATGATCATCGTGTGGCCATCGGGCGCCGCCCGCGCGACCTCCTGCGTGCCGATCACGGTGGCGCCGCCGGGACGATGCTCGAGCACCACCGGCTGGCCGAGTTCGCGCTGCAAGGCGGCCTGCGCCACGCGCACCACGGGGTCCATCGTGCCGCCTGGCGTGAAGGGGACGATCACGCGCACGGGCTGGGTGGGGGACCACGCTGGCTGCGCCCGCAGCGTGCCCGGCGCAGCCAGCAGGAGGGCCGCCGCACGGCGCGTCAACGATGGGGGGCTCAGCATGGCATCGTCCTTCCTCGTATGGCGCAACATGCTCCCCCTTCCCGGGCATAGGTCAAGGCGGTGCGCTGAATTCCGACATGACGCTGGGTGGCGTGTGCCCGGAATCCGCGCAACGAACGTCACACCTTGGTCAGCACGCGCTCAACCGCCACGCCACGGCAATCCATCTCGTATTCGAGGTCGACCACGGGTGGCCGGCAGAATTGCCAGGTGAGGCCGTGGCGGGCCGCGCCGCGCGCCACCACCTCCTCGGCGAGGAAGGGGTGCAGGTCGTGCACGGTGTAGGCCTGCACGGCCGTCGTATCGGGCCAGGCGAAGCCGAGGGCTGCCATCCGCCGCTCCATCTCGCCCAGCACCCAATGCGCCTTCTTCCGCAGGCCGGCCGGCGACAGGTCGCCCAGCGCGATGGTGTTGTCGCGGTAGGTGCCCTTGCCCTCGGCGGATTCGCCGCTGCCGGCGACGACGAAGCTCGGGGCCGCATTCGCGTCCGGCACGGTGAAGGTGAACGCATGGAAGGCGGGCGCGGTGGGTTTGTGGAGTTCAGGGCAGACATTGCTGCGCGCGACCGGATTCAAACCGTCAAGAAAGATGCCCCAATCGGTTAGCACCGCGCCGTATTCGCGGTTGAAGGCCTCGAATCCCGCCTCGGTGAAGGGCGCCGGCGAGCGCAGTTCGCAGGCGCAGAATGCCTGCTTCGGGCGGCCCGCGGCCGCCAGCACGGCGGCGATGCGCGCGAAGCCCTCTGCCATCGGTGCCGGCTCGGCGAAGCGCACGCGCTCGAGACGGAAGCCGGGTGCCGCAGCCACGCCGGCCGAGTACTGGTAGACGCCGGGGATGAAGCGCAGGCCGCCCGCGGCCGCGTCAAGGGTGGATGACATGGGTTCTCCTTCGCTGTCGCCCAATGCTGAACCGCCGCGCAGGAGGCGACAAGGCGCGGCGCGGCCGCGCAGGGGGCGACAAGGCGCGGCGCGGCCGAGAATTAACCCCGCTTCAATCTCCGGGCACGAGGCCGGCCGCCAGGCCAATCCGCACTGCCTCCGGCAGGCTGCGCACGCCCAGCTTGTCCATCAGGTGCGCGCGATGGACTTCAACCGTGCGCGGGCTGATCCCGAGCTCGAAGCCGATGATCTTGTTGGCCTTGCCTGCCACCAGCGCAATCAGCACTTCGCGCTCGCGCGGGGAAAGCACGCCGACGCGCGCCTGCGCATGTGCGCCCTGCGCCCGCTGCTGATCGGATTCACGCGCCGATTCCAGCGCCATGGTGACGGCGCCGAGGATACGGTCCTCGGCGTAGGGCTTCTCCACGAAGTCGAGCGCGCCGGCGCGCATGGCCCGCACCGCGAGGGGAATGTCACCGTGCCCCGTTACGATCACCACCGGCAGCGAGACGCCGTGGCGCGGCAACACCTCAATGAGGGAAATCCCGTCCAGGCCAGGCATCCGCACGTCCAGCATGATGCAGCCGGGCGCCAGCCCCCCAGGCAGGGCTGCAGCGGCCAGCAGCTCATCCGCCGCGGCATAGGTCTGGGTCTGGTAGCCGGCGGAACTCAGCAGCATGGCCAGCGAGCGTCGCACGGCGCGGTCGTCGTCCACGACATGCACCACGGGTTCCATCAGCCCGCTCCCGGTCGCTTGGCGAGCGGCAGGTCGATGCGGAACTCGGTCCCGCCACCCATGGCTGGATGCGCCTCGATGCCGCCCGCATGCGCCTCGATGATGGCGCGGCAGATGGCCAGGCCCACGCCCATTCCTGACTCCTTCGTGGACACGAAGGGGTCGAACAACCGCTCCCGTACCTCGGCCGGGAGCCCCGGGCCGGCATCCATGAAGCGCAACACGGCACGTCCCTCTTCCTGATGCAGCGTCACCGCCAGGCCGCGGTTCGCCTGCCCTTCCGTCGCCTCGATCGCGTTTCGCAGCAGGTTCACGAACACCTGCTGGAGCTGGACCTCGTCGCCCAGGACGAGGCAGCCCGAGATGGAAAGATCGAGTGCAACCGGAAGGTTGCCGCCGCCACGCGCGGCGACGGTCAGCGCCACGCCGTCGGCCACCAGCGGGCCGAGCGACACGATGCGCTGCTCGGTCTCGCCGCGGCCGATGAAGTCGCGCAGGCGGCGCACGATCTCGCCCGCGCGCAGGGCCTGCGCGGCTGCCTCCTGCATGGCGTCGCGCGCGGCGGCGATCCGCGCGGGGCCGGGGCGTTCCTCCTGCAGCCAGCGCACGCCGGCGCGCAGGAAATTGCCCACCGCCGTCAGCGGCTGATTCAGCTCATGCGCGACGCCGAGGCCCATGGCGGTCAGGCTGTCATCCCGCGCGATGCGGCGCATGGCCTCCTCCGCCGCGCGCAGCCGCTGCTCGGTCGCCCGGCGGTTCGTCACGTCCCGAGCGACACCGACCAGCCCCGCCACCCGTCCCGAGGAGTCGCGCCACGGGCCCCTCACCGTGAGGTAGACGCGCCGCTCGCCGCCATGACCGGGCATGGTCACCTCCGCCTCGAACTCCTGCGTGGTGCCGGAGCGCATCAGGTCCTCGTCGATCGCCAGGAACTCGGCGGCCATGGACTCCTCCAGCAGCTCCTGGTCGGTCCGGCCGAGGATCTCCTCCTCCGGTCGTCCGAAGGCTTCGACCGCAGCCTTGTTGACCAGCACGTAGCGCAGCTCGGTGTCCTTGACGAAGACCTCCTCCGGCAGCGACTGAACCACGGATTTGAGCAACCGGCGGTCATCCTCCGCATCGCGCGCGAGCTGGATGTTCGCCTCCGCCGCCCGCAGCGCCGCCTCGGCCTCGCGGCGTGGCGCGGCCTGCGCGGCGGCGACGGAGGCGGCCAGCGCCTCGAATTCGGCGACGCGCAGCGAGTGGCGCGGCAGGCGCGACGCATCCCTGGTGAGCGCGGTCAGCTGGCCGATGACGCGACGGATCATGATAGACGCGACAAGCCCAACGCCCAGCACGAGCAGGAGAGCGACCCCCGCGATCCGCAGCGCCGGGTACAGCCATGCCTTGCGATGCTCGGCCTGGTTGAGGACCATCACGACCAGCCAGTCACCGATGCCGGTGCGCGCGTACGCCAGGGTCGTTTGCCTGCCATCCAGCCACGGGCCGTGCAGCAGCCCGCGCTGCCCGGCGCCGATGGCGGCCGGAATCCAGGTGGGCGCCTCGCGGCTGCCGTCACTTTCCGCGTCCTCCGCCATGGCGATCACCTCGCCCGCCATGGTCATGAGGACGCCCCGAATCCGAAGGCCGGCCTGCGCATCGGCCATCAGCGTCGCCAGCCGGTCGAGCGGGAATGCCATGCCGAGCGCCGCGACCATCTCCCCGTTGCGGCGCACCGGCACGGCGATGGAAGGCAGCCGGAGGTCAATCTCGGGGAGGCGGTAGGGCGCGCGGAAGGCCGGGCGCCCCGTGACCAGCACCTCGCGCGCCGGCGACCGGGGCGAGACCCGCGGCAGGGCAGTCTCGAAGGCGCGGCGCGAGTTCACCACCTGCCGCTCCGGATCGTCACGGCCAACAAGCACGGCGAAGCTTCCGAGCGGGGCCATGGCTTGGCGAAGCTGCGCATGGAACTGTTGCATCGCCGCCCCCGTGCCCGCCGGCGCGTCGGCCTCCCCCGTCAGTCGCTCGGCGTCCAGGCTCGGCGAGGTCGCCAGCGTTTCGAGCAGGAGGACGGTGCTCTCCATCTCGCGCCGGACCGCCTGGGCCGCGGCTTGTGCGCCCGCGACGAGGTTCGCCTCCGCATCGCCCTTCAGGCGCCCGGCGAGGTCGATCGCCAGCCAGACCGCAAGCAGCAAACCCGGCAGAAGAAGCAGTGCGGTGAGGCGCACGAGGTGCTGCTGCAGGCTGCGCGCCGGTTTCGCCGAGATGTCGCTTCCGATGGCCAAATCCGCTTCACCCTCCTGCGCGAAGCAGCCCCCCGCCGGCCGTGGCGGTGATCAGCCGCCGGGTTGGATGCGCCCGCGCAACAGGCCTTCCCACCGCGCCACCTCGGCCGTCACGTAGCGTTGCGATTCCGCCGGCGGCAAGGCGAGAATGCGGTCCACGCCAAGCTCCGTCATCCGCCGCCGCACCGTCTCGTTGCCGAGGGCCGACGCAATGGCGCGGTGCAGCGCTGCCTTGGTCTCCGCCGGCACGCCACTCGCCGTGAAGATGGCCTGCCAGACGTTCATCTCAGCATCGAGGCCGATCTCGCGCAGGCTTGGCACGTCGGGCAGCGCGGGGCTGCGCGCCGGGCTGGTCACCGCGAAGGCACGTGCCTGGCCGCCGCGCGCCGTCTGCACGCCGGTCAGCGCCACGTCGAAGACCATGGCGATGCGGCCGGCCGCGAGGTCGAGCGTGGCGGGCGCGCCGCCGCGGTAGGGGATCTCCGTCAGGTCGAGCTGTGCCGCGTTCAGGAACAGCAGCGCGGCCATCTGCAAGGTGCCGCCACCGCCCGTGCTGCCGTAGTTGAAGCGGCCCGGACTGGCGCGCGCCAGGCTGATGAACTCGCGCACGTCGCGCGCGGGGTGGTTGTTGGCCACCAGCATCACCATCGGCATCTCCGACAGCACGGAGACGGCTGAAAGCGCCGCCGTCACGTCGATCGGCGCGTTCGGCACCACGAGGCGCAGCACGGAATGTGACGTGTTGTTGATCAGCACCGTGTGCCCGTCCGCCGGCGCGCGCGCCACGAGCTCCGAAGCAACGATGCCCGCGCCGCCGGCGCGGTTCTCCACCACGATCGGGTGCGCCAGGTGCGGCGTCATCGCCTCGGCCAGCACGCGTGCGCCGACATCCGTGGCGCCACCCGCCGCGAAAGGCACGACCATGCGGATCGGCCGGTCGGGGAAGGCAGCGGCCGGGGCGAAGGGCACCACAGCCCAGATGGCCAGAAGGCCCACAGTCCAGAAACGCCGCATGGTTCTCTCCCGCGTTCGTAGTTGCACTATTTCTAGGCCCAGGCACGCGAGATCGCCAGCCCCCGGGACGGTACGGCAGGCCGTCAGGGGCGGAACTCCGCACCACCCGCGCTTTGACGCACATCGCTGGGCCAGGGATGCTGGCATCCACCCGCCCCCGCACGCGAGGGCTCCGGAGGGATGTCAAAATGGGCCTGCTGATCGAAGGAACCTGGCACGACGAGCCGCATGACGGCCTCACCACCGGGGGTGTGTTCATCCGCCGGGATTCACAGTTCCGGCACTGGATCACGCCCGATGGCGCCCCGGGACCAGTCGGCGAGGGCGGCTTCCCGGCCGAGGCGGGGCGCTACCATTTGTATGTGTCGCTTGCCTGTCCCTGGGCTCATCGCGCGATGATTGTCCGGTCGTTGAAGGGCCTCACGGGCATGATCGGCGTCTCCGTCGTTCACTGGCTGATGGGCAGCCAGGGCTGGAGCTTCGAGCCGGGTGAGGGCGTCGTGCCCGACCCCATCCTGGGCGCGCGTCACCTGCACG
>Ga0105047_10002240_pt1 | contig 34621 bp, 24 predicted proteins | sample MAT04_FD_78384 | JGI IMG/M metagenome (GOLD analysis project Ga0105047, IMG submission 78384) | Freshwater microbial communities from Lake Fryxell liftoff mats and glacier meltwater in Antarctica - MAT-04 (megahit assembly) | ecosystem: Environmental > Aquatic > Freshwater > Ice > Liftoff... | reverse complement strand
CGCCGCACGCCGTAAGGTGTTTCGATATGACTGTGGATGTAGATCGATTGATTGAAATAGAGCAGCCCCTCAGGGCCCCAGCGCAGCGTGTGCAGAATGTGATGCGTGTCTTCCGTGCCAAAGCCGGACAGCATGACGCGGTGCTCATCGGCGCGGCCGTCGCCGTTGGTGTCTTTGAAATGCCAGAGCTCGGTGCTGTTGGCCACGTAGGCGCCGCCATCGCCTGGCTCCACGCCAGTGGGGATCAACAGCCCTTCGGCAAAGACCGTGGTCTTTTCCGCGCGGCCGTCTCCGTCGGCGTCTTCGACGATCAGGATCTTGTCGTTGGCCTCCTGGCCCGGCGCGATGTGTGGATAGATCTCGCTGCTGGCAATCCACAATCGCCCGGCCGGATCGAAGTTCATCTGAATCGGCTTGGCGATCCGTGGATCGGCCGCGTAGAGATTGACCTCAAAGCCATCGGCCACTTCAAAACTGGCGCGTTCGATCTCCGGATCTGGGGGCGGAATATCCTTCAGCTCGCGCTGCGCGCTGGCCGGTTGCACCAGTAAGAGAGTGAGCATGGCAAAGTGCGCGAGCGAGACGACCGTGCGAATGGACATTGGAGATCTCATTGGCCGGCCTCGCTTTCTTGCACGAATTCATAGCTGCGCTCGACCGGGACGCGTAGCATGGCGATCTTGGCTTCTTGTTCCGCGATCAACGGATCGAACTCGACGACCTCCTTGGCGTTCTGCCCTTGCTCGTGCTTGCGGAAGCCGGTGAGGTAGGTGATGTTCTGCGGCCGCCAGCGATAGAAATAGAGGCGGTTCTTGGCGACGATCGCCTGGCGGAGCGCCTCGGCCTGATCAATGTCGGGCCCGCTATCGAGCGTGCGCCCCTTGGCCCATTCGGCCGACGTGGCAGCGGCGACCGGCTGACCGTCGATCTTAAGGACGTGACGCCCGGCCGAGAGGCCTTTGGTTACGACCGTTGGCGGCGCGGAGTTGGCTATGACTTTCTTCGGGTCGGTCGATTGCGCGGCGGGCGCCGGAGGCTGCGGCAAACTCGCGAGGCGAATCTGCTGGACGCCTTGCGGCTTGAGTTCCAGCGGCGTCTCTGGAGCAGTGATGCCCATGCCAGTGGCGAGCGTCCTCGCCGTGGCGCGGTAACCGCGCGGCGTGAAGTGGAGGCCGTTATCGGTCAGCGCGCGGGGCGAGGTTTCTTCGCCTCCCAGCAGCGCAAACAAATCGACAAATTGCAGCTTGCGATCGGCCGCAGTTCGCGAGAGGGCGTCTCGATAGAGGGCCAGGTCCCGATTATGCGCGGCCGCCGCTGGCAGTGGTTTGCCGACTTCTTCTTGCGGCGAGGGCGAAATCAGCACGATCCGCGCCTTGGTTTCCGCCAGCGTGTCGAGCAGCGTCTGCAGGCCTTGCTCAAAGTTGGCCACGCCAGTTTGACCGGCGAACGACTCATTGGCGCCGTAACAGACCAGCAGCACGGTGGGGCGCAGCGCCGTGACGTGTTCTTTCAACTCACGGAAACCGTCGGCCGTGGTTCCGAAGCCCGACCGCGCTTCGCCGAAGACGTTGTCGCCGCTCCAGCCCAGGTTGCGGAACAAAATATTCCGGTCCGCCCAGCGCGAAGTCAGCATCGCCTCCCAATAGCCGGAGCTTTGCTCGCGCTCAATGATCGTGCCGCCCAGCAGCACTACGCGATCGCCGTCCACCAGTTCAAAATCCGAGGCGGCAAGCAGCGGCGGCGCGGCGGCAAGCAAAAAGAAAAGCGATAGCGGCAGGCGCAGAGCGCCAGGCAGGCAGATAACTCTCACGATGCGGATCCTTCGGGCAGGCAAGCAGTGCGAGGCAATCAAGGCGGGCCAACAGCGCGACGCGATCCAGCCGGGCAGGCAGACCCGGAGACCCAGCGCACGAGGCGTCCTTAAACTCTAATCCAGCAACGCGCCGCTTGCCACCGGCGAGGATCGCCGAGGATCGGTCACTAGTCTCTACGGTGTCGGAGGCGCAATTGCGAAGATTGCCTTAGCGTCGGCTGCTTGCCACGCGCGAAGCGTGCTGTCCTGGCCACCGGCCACCACGACCGTACCATCCGGCGTGATTGCGGCGGAGTACATGAAGTCGCTCGCGCCGCCGTAGTTGCGAACCTGCTTGCCATCGTTCAGGCTGTGCATGTAGACGAGCTTGTCACCAGCGCAGGAGACTGCCTGGTCGCTGGCGCCAACAAAGGACACGCTGGTCACTTCTTTGCTGAACCCGCTGACGGTCCGCTGCTGTTCACCCGTCTCAAAGTTCCAGACCTTGATGACGTTGTCCGCGCCGCCGCTGGCCAGCGTCCGACCCTGGGCTTGCCAGGCGACGCACAGCACGTGATGCGTGTGCCCTTCGAAGGCCTTGGCCATCTTGCCGGTCGCCAGATCAAAGACCTTCACGAATTTGTCGGCGCCGCACGAGGCCAGCAGTTGCCCGTTGGGGGAGAAGTCAATGCTGAAGATCGTGTCACTATGGGCTTCCGGAATTTCCCGCGCGAGGGTTCCATCCGCCACGTTCCAGATCTTCAGTTCGCCGCTCCGCGATGGCTCGCCGCCACCGCTGGCCAGCAGCTTGCCATCCGGGCTGAAATCGAGCGCGGTCACGCGATCCGTCAGCTCCGGGCTCTCCGGTCCGCCAATCGTTCGCTGCCAGCTCCAAGCGGGTTGCAGATCCCAGACCGCGGCGCGCTTGTCGGCCGCGCCTGAGAGGAGATGGCTCGGCCCGACAAACGCCAGGCCGAGGATCGGCGCTTCGTGACCGGTGAGTGTTTCGAACGGCGCGCCCGTCTCGGCGTTCCACAGATGGACGAGCTTGTCGTCGCCCGATGTGGCGAGTTGTAGATTGTCCGGCGAGAAAGCAATGGCGCGGATCGGCTGCACGCTGGCAGCGGCCGTTTGCTTGGCCGTTTCGAGTTCGGCCTCGGCTTGTTTTTGCGCCGCCAGGCCTGCCTCATGCGCTGTCTTGGCGACCGGCACGACGTCCGCGGCGCGTTTGGCGGCCGCGTTCGATGCCGTCAGGGCTTGCTCCGCGGCTGTCTTGGCGACCTCGGCTTGCTTGCGCGCTGCTTCCGCGTCGTCCGCTGCTTTGACCTTGGCGGCCAGCGCGTCGGCGGCTGCCTTGGCCGCGGCTGCGGCGTCGGCCGATGACTTCTCGATTGCGGCGCGGGCCTCCTTGGCGGTGGCGACTTGCTTCGTCGTTTCGGCTACGGCCTTTTCGCCCGCGGCCTTGGCGTCTGCCAAAAACTTATTGCCTGCCGCGGCATCCGCGGCCGCCTTGGCCTGCGTGGCCATGTCGGCGATGGACTTCGCTTGCGCTTCAGCGTCGACAATCGCCTTGTCCGCGACGGGCTTGCTGTCTTCCACGGCCTTGGCTGCGGCGATGGCGTCAACCGAGGCTTTTTCGACGGCGACTTTTTCTTCGGCCATCTTTTTAGCGGCTCCCGATTTTTCGGTCAGAGCTTTGTCCGCGGCAGCCACGCCCTCGGTGCTCTTCTTGACTCCCTCGGCCTCTGACGCGGCCGCTTTCTCAGCGGTCTTGAACGCAGCGTCGAGGAAAGCGACGTCATTCTTGCTCCCGGCGATGCCGCGCTCGGCGGCGCCTACGCCCAATTGGGATCGATAGTCGCCACCGACTTCCGCCAGCGCCTTGCCATCGGCCACGTTCCAGAGTTTGGCCATGCCGTTGGCGCCACCTGTGGCGATCCGTGCGCCGTCTGGACGAATGGCAATCGCCGTCACCGGCGCGCCGTGATCGAACTGCTTGATCAGTTGGCCATCCGCCGTGTTCCAAAGCCGCGCGCTACCGTCCAGGCTACCGGAGAGAATTTGCGTGGGCGCCGTGGTCAGCGTGGCGAGCGACGTGATGGGTTGCGTGTGCCCTGGCATTTCCTTCAAGGGCGCCGCGTCCGCGACTGCGCCGCCGGTGACGGCCGTGATCGGCCAGACTCGCACGATGTTGTCCGCTCCGCCGGCGGCAATCTGCGAGCCATCTCCAACGAGCGTGATCGCCGTTTGCGGGGTCTTCGTCGTCATCGCGCCAAGCGCTGCGCCGTCGGCCGTTTGCCAGCTGCGGATCGTGTTATCGGCCGAGGTCGAAAAGAGCCGGGCGCCATCTGCCGAGAATTGCAGCGCGCTCACAGCGCCGGTGTGGCCCGCCAGCGTGCGGACGGCCGCGCCGGTGGCGGCGTCCCAGAGCTTGATCGCGCCATCGTTGCCGCCGGTGGCTGCCAGCTTGCCATCAGGGCTCACAGTGACGCTCGGGACCGACTCTGCCGCGACAGCGTCCATGACAACGCGCACGTCGCGCGGACGGTTCCAGAGCTTAATCGTCCGATATCCGCCAGACGCCAACGTGAAACCATCTGGACTGAAGGCCAGCGACTGCACCAGATCAAGATCGGCCACGCCGGGCTTTTGATAGATGCCTTTGCTCAGCAGTTCAGGGTCCGTGAGCCGACCGACCAGGCGGCCGGTGGGAGCGTGATAGATGTAAATCTGGTTGGCGCGACCGCAGGCGGCGTATTGTCCATCGGGCGTTACGGCCACGGCGTAGATCGGATTGACGCCGGCCGGCAGCGGTTGCCAATCGACAGTCTCGGCCGCGGCGGAGCCGGTGGCGCCCTGATCGATCCAAAGTTTGATCAGGCCAAGTTCTTCGCTGGAAAGTGGCGCGGCGTTGGCTTTATTCTCCGGCGGCGGCATCAGCGGTTCTTCGACGCCGCTAGCGCGTTGCAAAATCAGACTCTCGGCGCTCTTGCTGGCGACGAGACCGGGACCGGTGTCGCCCCCTTTAATAATGCTCTCAGGGCTTTCGAGAATCAGACCGCCTTCTTTGACTGTGGCGTTGTGACAAGCAACGCAGTGCTTTTTCAGCAGCGGCTGGATCTCTTTGCCAAAGTCGACCGGGCCTTCGTGCTTGATCTCGGCGATGGCGATCGTGGCGGGCTTGGCGTCATCTGCTTGCGCTGTGTTGTTATCCGCTTGCGCGGCGGCGCCCAATACAACAATCGCGGCAAACGGCCAGCGGCGTGTGATGCGTGAAGAAGTGTGTCGCATGAGATTCCCTATTTTCCTTCCACTACGATCTGCGCGGGCTGATCGACCTGAAAACTAGCGCCGTTGAATTTAAACTTCGCCCTGGCGATCAGACTGTGCGTTCCGGGCGCCGTTTCCGGCGCGATGGTCACTGCGAATTTGCCCTCGGCCTTGTCGGCCGGAATATCGAGCTTGGCGGCGGCGATCCCCTTGGCGCCTTCAGGAACCACTAGTTCCACTTCGATTGGCTCCACCATGCCGTATAGACGGGCGATTATTACGGGCAGCTCCGTGGGCGAGCCGGCTTTGACCGCCGCCGGCGGCGCGGTGACGGCGAGCGTGAGGGGCGCGGCGGTGATTTTTACGATCGTCGCCGTCGACGTTTCGAAGACGTTGATATTCTTCGACTCTGAGGCCTTGGCCAGATCGGCGGCGAGTTTGTCCGCGGCCGCTTTCGCTTCGGCGGCTGCCTTGGCGCGGGCGGCGGCTTCGGCGGCGGCGCGGTCGGAAGTGGCTTTTCCCTCAGCGGCGCTCTTGGACTTGGCAGCGGCGTCCGCCATCTGACCATCGGCTGTCTGCTGCGCGGCGGTGGCGGCTTGTGCCGCGGCTGCTGCGTCGGTCATTTCTTTTTCTGCAGCGGCCTTGGCCGACGCGAGCGCTTCGCTGGCTGGATCTTTTTCTGCCGCGGCGCGGGCGACCGTCATCTTTTCCACCGCTTGCTGTGCGGCCGTGGTGGCGGCGACTGCCTTTTGCGTCTCGGCGGCGAGCGTCGCTGTGGCTGCTTGGATCGCAGCCGCGGCGTCCGCTACTTGCTTGTCGGCAGCCACGCGAGCGGCCTCTGCCGCTGCTGCGGCGGCAGTCAGATCCGCGGCCAGCTTTTCTACCGTTGCCTTGCGCACGGCCGCGGCGTCAGCACTTTGCGGATCTCGACGGTATGGAACGGCGGTCGCCGCCTGCAATCGCGGGTTGAACGTCCCCAGCGGCGCCTTGTCTTCGATCTCCAACACCAGCTTGCCTTCGCTGGCTTCCGGCGTGGCGAGCGCCACGGTCCCCTTTACTTTCGGTGGCAAGCCATGCGGCGCCAATGTGACTGGGCCCTTGAAGTCGCCGCGACGAATGATCTTGATCGGGATTTCTAGCTTGCCTGGACGAGACATCTCCCAAGCCTGTTCCTCGCCTAACTCGACGATGAATGGCAGCGTTTCGACATCGAGCACGGACAACCATAGATCCTGCGTCAAGCAAGAGATCGCCGGCTGGCCATCGGTCGAAAGGAATTGGACCGAGGCGCTGCGCGCTGTGCGCGCCACGGGTTGACCGGCGATCTGCGATTTGCCAGTAACGGTCAGCGAGCCCGCCCAGGCCGGAGCGTCTTCGGTCGCGCGGAGCACGATCGTCGTTTGATTCTGATCAGCCGGGATAATTGCCTTCGACGCGGTGACGCCGGCGGGCAAGCCTTCGACGGCCAACTCGATTTCGCCACTGAATCCATCGCGACGGAGCGCTACTAAGTCAATCATCTCAGCGCCGCCGCGGCGCAAGATTGGATTGTGGGGGGCGGAGAGAGTTTTGTTATTCGAGTGATAGACGGGCACCGCCACCAGGCGGAAGTCGGGCGCCGCCTTGCGGATCTCCAAGGCGTACGACAGACGCGGATCTCCGCGCGAGCCGGCGTAGAGATCGCGAATCAGAATGCGGTAGGTTCCGTCTTCCGGCGCGACGAAGTGATACGCAGGATCATCCGTGGAGGTTTTGAACGAAAGCCCGCCGGCGTTCGCCGTGGCGTCGTCCAATTCTTGCACGTCGACGGCGCCAGGCTCCCCTTTTTCGTTCTTCGTCACGCGCTCAATCAACAGGTAAGGATCTGTCGCCAGGCCCAACCGCTGCGAGATTGCCTCGATCCAATAAGCGTCCCCCTTTTTGGCGTCGAAGGTGACATAGTCATAGTCGCCGCGTGGCGTGAACCGTCCGACCAGCGTGCACGGCGCTACAATGCTTTGCGGCTTCAGCGGATCATCGTTGGGCTCTTGCTCGACAACCACGGGCGCCGACGCATAACCAATCAGGAGCGGGTTCGACGCGCCGGTGGGAGTGGCCAGCCGGTACTCAAAGCCATCCAACGTGCTGTCGCCTGAGCGGACCAGCGCGCCGACGGCGAGTTGCGTTGCGGCGTCTCCGCCGGGTGCTTCGATTTCGACAGTCAATTGCTCCAGCGGTCGTCCGCGCGCGATCATGCCTGGCGCCGGCGTCCCACCCGGCAGATTGCTGCCGTAGAGTGTGTACGTGGCCTTTGTCCCTGCGAGCGCAACGGGTGGAAAAATGGAATCGAGGTAGGGACCAGTCGAGACCGACAAGCGATACGCGTATTCCGCGCCCCCCCGATAGAGAAAGTCAAACAGCTTGATGATGTAGTCGCCATCGGCCGGCGCGGTGAAGACCAACAGAGGGTCATGGCGGTTGGTGTCCCGGTCGGCTGCCAATTCTTTGCCGGCGGCGTCGTAGACGGCCAGCGTGGCGTCCATCCGAGTACCGATCCGCTCAGACCAGCAGTCGAGCACGATCTTCTGATCCTTCTTCATCGATAGCTTGAAAAAGTCGCTGGCGTTGGCGTCGGCCGTGCCGTTGACAATACTGTCTGGTTGCACGACGCAAGCTTTATCGGCCGAGTGATTATCAGCAGTTTCTTTTTGTTCGGGCTGAGAGCCCACGACGAACGGTCGCGGATTCGACACGCCAAAGCGGCCGGCGCAGCGCGCCTCGTAAATGCCAGGCGGCACGTCCGGATGGATGGCCACGGTGAACTGGTTGGGCACGGGTTGCGCACCGGTTTCGAACGCCGTGGGAACGCGCGCGGTTTGCACTGCGGTGATGTGCGGGTGGGAGAAAACCAGCCGGCTGGCGCCATCGGTATCGGCCCCCGCGGTGAGCTGCACTTCAACAATCTGCCCAACGCGTCCGCCGGCCGGGAAGAGGGCGTGGAGTTGGGCGGCGGGAAGCTGCGCCAAGGCGTTCGTCGGAAGCGCGCCACCGAGCAAGAGCCCAGCGAACAGCAGGCCGGCGTCCTTCGCCAGGTTGGCGGCGGCGCGACCCATCGCGCAATGAAAGCGCGCGGCGGGGAGTGCGGGAGGAACCGAATGTTGCATGTCGGAAATCCTGTCCGGGAAGGCTCAAAAGGGAGTTTCGGTGGGGAGCCAGCGGGCGCACTTCGCGTCTGCCGACAAACTCTATGCGGAACGCAGGTGGGATTTCGCGTACCGTACGCGGTTACGCAGCGGACGGCGCAAAAGCCTTCGCACTTTGGCGCCGATGCTGGTGGGTTATTTGCAGGTTGTTCGGACCGCTAGCCGCTGATGCGATTAGTGGTTGAACAAAAACTCTTTCGTATTGACCAAGGCCCAGAGGATGTCCTCAAAAGCCTGCTGCTTGTTTTCGCTCTTTGTCAGGTGGGCCACGGCAATGGCCATTTCATCCGCAGCCGGTTCGCGCGAGTAGACGCACAAATAGAGCTCGCGCACCTTGTCCGCTTCGCTGTGCGACTTGTCCGCCGCTAGCCTCGCGGCCCGACCCGTCCCACTAGCCAGCTTGCCTTGCACTTCGCTCGAATTCAAGAGGTGCAGGCTCTGAGCCAGGTTGGCCTCTTGCGAACGCTCGCATTCGCAGGCACTTGCGGCCTCGGGTTTGCCAAATACCGTGAGAAAATACGAGTTCACGCCGGTGTCCGGGAGTTGCACCGCGCGGGTGCCGCTGGGGAGGCCGGCAAAGGCCGTGGTCGAAACCGTAACGCTATCGAGCGAGTCCAACAGCACCTCGGCCGTTAGCCGCTTGGGATAGTATCGCGAGAAATTCTGCTTGTCGTTCAGGTTGTAGTCGTTCGGCAGCGCACTCAACTGATACGTCTGCGAACGGCAGATTGTGCGGACCAGTTCTTTCAGATCGAACTTGCTGCTGATAAAGCTCTTGGCCAGGGCGTCGAGCAGCTCCGGATTAGAAGCGGGGTTGGTCACCCGCATATCGTCTTCCGGATCGACGATGCCGCGGCTAAAGAAATGCTTCCAGTAGCGATTGACCAGCGCCTTGGCAAAGAAGCGATTATCCGGCGCGGCCATCCAGTCGACCAGCGCTTCGCGCGGGTCGCGATCGGCCGGCACTTCAGAAGGCGCGGCGCCCAAGCCAGTCGGCTTGAGGACTTCGCCCGTCTTGGGATTGGTCGCTCGGGCCAAGCCGCGCTTGTGATAGATCCGCGGCTCATCGACGCTATCGCCCGGCTTGCGAGCGACTTGCTTGAAGAATGCCTCGAAGCCGTAGTAATCTCGCTGGCTCCAGGTTTCGAACGGATGGTGATGGCAGCGAGCGCACTGAATCCGCAAACCCAGGAAGAGTTGGGCCGTGTCTTCGACCTGTTGATTGGTCTCTTTGACTTCGCGGAACCAGGCGACCGGTGGGTTATCGCCGATTTCGCCCGATGCCGTCAGGACGTCTCGCACGAACTGATCGTATGGCTTGTTCTGATATAGGCTTTCACGAATCCAATCGTGCAGGGCGTACGTGCCATGGATGAAGTTGGCGTTCTGGCGACGGTTGCGCAGCACGGCGTTCCACTTGTTGGCAAAGTAGTCCGCGTAATCCGCGCTGGCCAACAACCGCTCGATCAGCGCGTCTCGCTTGCCAGCGTCTGTGTCGGCCAGAAATTGCTCTGTCTCTTCGAGCGTTGGCAGGCGGCCGGCGACGTCGACCGATACACGCCGGATATACGTCGCGTCGTCACAGACGGGGGAGGGGGGGACGCCCAGCTTTTTGAGTTTGTTGAAGACCAGGTCGTCGACAAAATTCTTCGACGCCGGCACGTTGTCTACTTTGATGCCCAGCGGCACATTGGCGCGGAAGACGGCCACGTGCCCTTGAAAGCGGGCCATGATCGCCACGTCTCCGGTCAGGTTGAGCGTCTTGACCAGGCCGCGCGCTGAGACCTCGGCCATTTCGGCGTCGTTGGCGTCGAACTGAACGATCCGCGTTACGTCTTCAATCGACCCGTCCGTGTAATGGGCCAACACGGCGACTTGTTGCTCGCCGCGACGGGCCATTTCGGCCTGCTCCGGCAGCATCTCAATCCGCGCGACGGTGGGATCCGTGTCCTTTCCGTAGGGCATGCCTTGGGCAACCCAGCGGCGCATCAGACGATACTCCAGCGAATCCTTATCCAGGCGCTGGCCGCCGCCGTGCGGAATGGCGTTGATCGGTTTGGTCAGCAGCAGGCTGCGATCCGGGGCCGCCGGAAAAATGCGTCGCCCGCGAGCCTCTTTGACCAGATGTTCGAAATCTTCAGCCGGCTCAAAGCCCAGCAGCGAGAGTTTGAAGCCGTTCTGGCCGCTGGCCTTGCCGTGGCAGCCGCCACTATTGCAGCCCAACTTGGTGAAGATGGGGACTACCTGGTTCGGGAAATTGACCTGCGGATCATCGACAAAATGCTCGACGCTGATTTCCATGGTCGCCGTGACGCCGTCGGCGGCGCTGGCGGTGAGCGTGGTCTTGCCGTCGGCCAACGGGGTGACCAGGCCGGTGCTATCGACCGTGACCACGCCGGCCGGGTCGGATTGATAGCTGACCGCGCGGGTGAGGTCTCGGATGGCGCCGGCGGCGTGCTTGCCCATGACAACTAACTGTCGCTGAGCGTCGCGCCCACGCAGCAGGGCCTGGGCTCCCGTGTCAAAGGTCAGGGCCTCGACTTTGCCAAGATCGACCGGCGCAGCGGTAGCTGGCGCCGGCGCGGGGACTACAGAGGCCACGGCCGGAGGATCGTTCGCAGCGACTTCCTGGGCTGCCAGCGGCTGAGACAGGCACGCCCAAAGCGCGACAACGGCAAGAACAAGGGATTGCATAGACCGACTCATTCGGACTCCTCCCGATGGACAGCGGCGGGGATTATTTGAGGCCAGGTAATGGATCAACACGGTCCGACTGGGATCGAGCGCGTCTCTCAGGGCGTTCTGCGCCGCATGCAGCGCAGTCGCCCTTCGTCCAGTACGTATCCAGGCTTCTTCGGTGGGGTTTAGGGCAGGCAAACGGAATCGCTGGGATTATCGCATTGACCCCGGCCGAATGCAACGATTTCTTACGACGGGCGTTTATGCGTTGATGCGAGCCAGATGGGAACTCGAGCGCGAAAACCACGAGAAATTACGCTGTGGCAGCCTGAAACTGTCCTCTCAGGCTCAGAGGAAATGCAGTGTTACGGGCATAAGTCCCTTGGGCGCGCCGCGCCGGGTCGGGCGCTCAGTCCTGGCTGCGATTCGGGAGGCAGGACGACTTTACGCCGTTTCTACTACGGACGTCGGCCGGGTTTTCACCCAACCGCGATTGAGGCAGTCGATCAGTTGCCTCAGGCGGCCGAGGCCGCGGCGGTTGAAGCGGAAGACCAGCCGGGGGAGCACGCTGAGCTGGGGTTCGTCTTTTTCCTCTGGCAGTGCCGCGCTGACAACGAACGTGCCTTCGACCAGGATGTCCGCGAATTCCACGTTGATCTCGTCCACCAACTCAGGCGTGGGAACCTTGTTCAAACGTAGCGCCAATTTGTTCTTCACGTAACGCATGCTGTGGAACACGCGGTAGAAGTTCTGGAGCTCGCGGACTGCTTCGTCCACGTTGTCCGTCAGCTTGTAGAGAGACAGATCCTCGGGCGAGATCATCCCATGTCCTAGGAGTCGCTTCTCGATGTACTCCTGCATGTCGGCCCAGAAGCTGCCGCCGCGCTCGTCGAGAAAGACGATCGGCGCCAGGTCTCGCTTGCCGGTTTGCAGGAGTGTCATCACCTCAAAGCCCTCGTCCAGCGTGCCGAAGCCACCGGGCAGCAGGCAAACTGCGTCGCACTCTTTCACCAGCACCAGCTTGCGGGTGAAGAAGTACTTCATATGCACCAGCTTGGGATCGCCGGCGATGATGGCGTTGGTCGATTGCTCGAAGGGGAGCATGATATTCAGCCCCATCGAGTTCTCGCGGCCGGCGCCAATATGCCCGGCCTCCATGATTCCACTGGCAGCACCGGTGACAACCAGCCAGCTGCGGGCAGCCATCGCTTTGCCAAAAGCCACGGCCTGTTGGTACGTGGCCTCGTGCGGGCGCGTGCGGGCGGAGCCAAAGACGGTCACCTTGCGGCGCGACCGATAGGGGGTGAAGACCTTAAACGCCCAGCGCAGCTCGCGGAGGGCCCGGCTGAGTAGTTTGAGATCGCCCCGGCTCGTGCGGTCGAGCGCCAGCTTGTCGGCGGACTCTTTGATCATATTGATCAAATCGGCGACGCGCTCCTGATCGAGCGCTTCCGTCGGGTCATCGACACTATCAAGCGGCGTGTGGGAATTCTGGTCAGAACCGGACTTGCTCAAAGGATTTGCCTATTGGGACGCCGCGCGGTTGGCGGTAACTAGTAATGAAGTCAACCGTTCAATGATACACGGCTCAATTATACACGGCCGAACGCGCGGAAGGGACGGCTACCAGGGGCGGGGACGCCCGCAAGCAGCCCGGCCCATGGGACGCGGGAGCGGAGGCCGCTTGCCCGGCGCCTGGCCGCGGTTCACAATACCGACACCCGCCTGGAACTTTTCCCGCCACGCTTACCTTGGATTAGGCTACGCATCATGCACCGCACAAACCTACTTATCGCTGCGCTCCTTCTCGTCCTCGCCACATTCGCATCTCGCACCGCATTTGCGGATGGCAAAGATGAGGCAGTGACAGACCCCGCCAAGGCGGACGCGGACTTCAAAATTCAGGGAGAATACCTGGGTGAGGTCGGAGAGGGCGACAACAAGATCAAGATCGGCGCACAGGTCGTGGCGCTCGGCGACGGCAAGTTCGACTGCGTCGTCTTTCATGGCGGATTACCTGGTGAAGGGGCAAGTTCCGAGACGGGCGCGAAGTCGTCTCCGGCGAGATGAAGGATGGCGAGGCCGTTTTTACTCATCGTGGAACCACGCTCAAGATCGCGAACGGTGTTGCTAAAGCGACGGAGCCCAACGATCGCATGGTGGAGTTCAAACGCGTTGAGCGCAAGAGCCCCACGCTAGGCGCCAAGCCCCCCGAGGGCGCCGAGGTGCTGTTCGACGGAACCAGCGCCCAGGAGTGGCGAGATGGCAAGCTCACGGCAGATGGCCTGCTGAATCCTGGTTGCTTGAGCAAAAAAGAGCTGAAAGATTTTACGCTGCATGCGGAGTTCCAAACGCCCTACATGCCGAAGGCGCGCGGACAAGGCCGCGGCAACAGCGGCGTTTACCTGCAGAATCGCTACGAAGTGCAAGTGTTGGATTCGTTTGGTTTGGAAGGCAAAGACAATGAGTGCGGCGGTTTCTATTCGATTAAAGCTCCCAGTGAGAACATGTGCTTTCCGCCGCTCTCCTGGCAGACATACGACATCGACTTTAAAGCCGCTCGTTTCGACGGCGCCGGTAAAAAGACCGCCAACGCTGTGGTTACTGTGCGCCACAATGGCGTGCCGATCTACGAACAGTTCGAACTCCCCAAGGCCACGCCGGGGGGAGTCTCCGAGCGAGATACCGCAGGTCCATTGCAATTGCAGAACCACGGCAACCCTGTCCGGTTCCGCAACATTTGGGTTGTGGAGCAGAAGTAGTCCAGAACTGTCGCGGCGGTGCGCAGTTCAAATGTGTATTTAACCCAAGAGCATTTCAGCATGCCTCGCGCCGCGGAGACTACTACTGAGCGACAGGCTCGTCTGGCAGAGATCCGTCGTCGGATCCAGGACGGGACCTACGAGACCGAGGCGCTGCTGTCCGCGGCGGTTGACGTGTTCTTGGCGGAGTTTGCCGACGACGCAGACGGCGCCAGCACACCGGAGTTTCGCGGACCGAACTCCTTGGAGGAACAGCCTGATCCCTGGCCACGGCCGCGTTAACGCAGCGCGGATCATCGCCGCGGTATTTGGCGCGCGATTTGCTTCCGTACGTTTTCTACAGACGACGAGATTTTTTCTAAGCCTTCGCCAAAGTCGCGATGTAGAATACCAATGCCGGGTTGCAGAATACCCGGCGGGAACGACTGCAAGGAAATTAAAACTTCCACCGTACCCGCCGGGACCTTCTGCCGATTATGTTTGCTGTCAGGCTGAAACGATCACTGAACCAAACCTCTTGCCTTGCATTCCGTCGGAGGCGCCTAAAATTAAGAGCGTGAATCGGAATCGTACGAAAGCCAGCGCCTAGCGCGGCTTGATTCCCATTCTTCTCGCAGCGACACCACCGTCGCAATCGGTGAGAGGTTGGATTTGCAAAGGGCCGTGGCGGTTGCTGAAAAGCTCCGCCGCGGCCCTTCTTTTTGCGCCTTCGCGATCGGCTTTTTGCGCTTCCGCGATGGGCGGCTTTGCGATTGCGTCGCTGGGCTGTTCGCCCGCGCTATTTGCCGCTTGAGAAAACGGTCGGCACTTCTGGGTGCGCTCGCGCGAAGTCGATCATCCGCGGAATGCACTCGGCGGCGGTGGCGCACCGCAAGCCACTGCCGGCAAGCGCAGCGTTCAATTGCGTGGTGTCGTAGTCCACGTCGTGCTGCATGTAAGCCAGCAGTTCCGGCGGCATCTTGAGATACCGGGCCAGCGACGGCACGAGCGCAAAAGTCGCTCGGTTGAGCCACAGCGGAAACGTATAGGGGGGCGGTTTCACACCAAACCCGGAGAACATCAGCGCCGCCATTTCTCCCAACCGCGTTGGCGGATTGGGGAGCACATGATAGGCGCGATTTTGCTGGTGGGGCTGCGCGGCCAGGTATTCTGTCGCGTCGCAGATGAAATCAATGGGGACCATGTAGAAACGGACGGTCGGTCCGGCCGACCAGAAATAGCGTGCCCAGCGGACCAGTCCGGCTTTCTCCAAGCCGGCCAAAGCGCGAATCACGTAATAGGGTCCGTCGTATTTATTGATCTCACCCGTCTTCGAGTCTCCCACCACCACGCCCGGCCGGATGATGATGGTGGGGATGCTTTGCCAGCGGCGCTGTAGCGCCACCTCGGCCTCGTACTTGGTCTGCTCGTAATAGTTTTTCCAGGCCGAGGCCTGTTCCAGGTCAGTCTCCAGCACCCGGCCGGTTCGCATGCCGGAGACGTAGGCCGTGGAAAAATAAATCAGCCGCTTCAATCCTGCCAGTTCCAGACAGAAATCGAGCACGCGCTCTGTTCCTTGCACGTTAACACGGCGCGATAGCTCCAGCGGCGCGGCCAAATCATAGATCGCGGCCAGGTGATAGACCGTATCGACCTCGGCAGTCAGCCTCGCCATCACCGGGGTTTCGATTCCCAATTGCGGACGTGTTAGATCGCCGACCACGATCTCGGTTCGCTCCTTGAGAGGGCCGAGCGCGTCGCGCGCTAGTTGTGCCTGGGGCAACATCGCAGGGAGCACCAGCATCCGCACGGTCGTGCCGGGTTCGGCGAGAAAACGCTGCAGCAACTCGCCGGCGATAAAGCCCGGAAAGCCGGTGATGAAAATCGTCCGCGACATGAACCCTCCCCAGAGACTTGGCGACGCGCGATAGCGGCAAAGCGTTACGGCTTGGGTTTTTCGGCCAGGTGCTTGTCGAACCAGTCCGCGACCTTGGTCATTTCGGCAGTTATGTTAGGCCAACCGTGCGCGGCGCCGGATTTGACGCTCAGTTCGGCGGGGACGCCGGCCTCCTTCAATTTCTCGACGATGATTTCCGCCTGTTGGATCGGCACCAGTTTGTCCGCATCGCCGTGAATGATCAGCGTGGGGGGGTCGTCGGACGTGACGTGCGTGACGGGCGAGATCTTGCGGCCGATCTCCAACAGCCTTTGCTCGTCGGTGATGGGGACGAAGTGATTCGTCGTCTTGTCAAACTCCATGAAATCAAACGGCGCGCGAAAGTTCTTCAACACGCCGCGTCCCATGGCGTTCTCGCCCGGCTGACCGTAGTTCAAAAAATCAGTCGGCGGAAAGAAACAAGCGACGGCCTGGACGCGACTGCTTTCGCGTTCGACCGCGTCGGCGGCGTCTGGTTTGCCTTCGGCCCCGGCCATGCCCTGCATCAGCGAGAGGTGCCCACCGGCCGACGCGCCGCAGATGCCAATCCGGTTGGGATCGATCTTGTAATCGGCCGCGTGCTTGCGGATGTAGCGCGTGGCGCGGTTCATGTCTTCCAGCACTTCGGTAATCGTGAACTTGGGCTGGCTGCCATGCACGACGGCAAACACGGTGTAGCCGCGCGAAAGGAGTTCCTTCAGAAAGCCTAGATTGATCGCCTCGTGCGCGGAGAACCAACCGCCGCTAACGGCGAAGATCACCGCGGCGCCATTCGGCTTCTCCGGCTGAAAGACGTCCATGGTCAGCGCGGTGCCAAACTTGCGGCCGTAGATGACGTCTTCCGTTCGCTTGAAGGGCGGCTCCTCGGCGTGCGCCGCCATCACGCTTAATGACGCGACGACCAGCAGACAAAACGTGGCCAACGAGCGCCGGCAAAACGTTGAATCGAAACGAGCGCGAAGCGACATGCGTGGTTCCTTGTGCAAAGGAGCTGGGCGTTGTGAACCGTGACAGGGCGATGCTGGACGGGTCGAATGGACGGGTCGAACCAGGACGCGGCGTATTCTAACGCGCGCTCAAGCGTTTTGCCCGCGCGCGACGCCGGAGGTGCGTCCAGGAGATTGTCGCCGCCCCAAGCCCCAGCAGCAACAGGCTACTCGGTTCCGGCGCATTGGCAAATTCGACCTGTAGCGCGCCGCCGCCGGTGAGGAACAGCCGCCCGGTGTCGGCATTGTTCGCAAACGCGATCGGCTGTCCATTCAAGCTGGCGGACAAGATCCGCCGGTGGAAGAAGTCCAGCACGCTGCCCGGGGTGTAATTGTCGTCTGAAATCGTGCCGCGGAGCTGGCTGGCGCTGAACCACAATGACATCGTCAACGGATGGTTGGCCTGGAGGATCGCCTGGCCATCGTCCGCCAGATAGGCGCCTCGCGCGAGCATGGCGCTATCGAGCGCGCCGGCCTGATGACGCAGGTACGCATATTCCGCGTCGGTCGTCAGTGCTCCGGCCGTTCGCAGTGCGCCGGCTGCCTGCGAGAGAATCCAGTCCACGTAGCCATCCGCGGCGCACGCGGCTTGCATGGCCGCGTATTCTGGCGTCGATAGGTCCGTGATGGCCAGTCGCGAAGCGGTTCCGGCCACGCCCGATTCGATCACGCTCAAAAAGATCGCCTGCGTGGCGTTCACCGAGGCGGTCATCCGCTGCGTTGTTTCGTACTGATTGAATTCGTCGTGCATGTAGGTCGACGTCGTGGCCAGCGTCATGTCGTGCGTGCTCACCAGATGCTCAATGACTTGCGCCCCTTCGTGTTCCCACTTCACCTCGATCAGATTGTTGGTGTTGGTCAACGTGGTGCGGACGCCGCGGCCGACGAGATTAAAGCCATACGTCTTGGCGACGCCGGCCTGCATGCGATCCGCGACGACAAAGTAATCCTCGTTGGCAAACCCGCTACTCCGCGAGACGTCGGCGCCGGCGTACGTCATCTTGAGCGTGGCAAAGTCTCCCACTCCCTTAAATCCGCCCAGTTCCGTGGAGTCGAGCCGGTCCGTATGGACGAATCGCTCCGGACGCATCGTCCGTCCTTCGTTCGTGGTCCCCAGCGTGTTGTTCACCAGGATCACGTTGTGGTTCGTGGCACTCTGCGGCGTAAAACCGGCGGGCGAGTTCGAAAGATCTGTCCGGTTGTATCCGGCGGCTACCAGGATGTAGTGTCCACGCGCCGCCACCAGGATCTCGCCCGTGTCGTTATGACTGTGGAACGCCGGCAGCTTCAGCCCCAACGCCAACTGGGTGAAAGGACTATCGACGCCCGGCGAGACCATCAGATAGTCGCTGCTGGCCGACCAGTCGTTGCGAAACACGGTCACCGCGCTTTGGCCGGTGGCCAGAAACGTGGGGGATTGGGTCGGCGCCGTCGGCGTGACGCTGAAGTTGGTCAGGGCGAACGACGTGGAATACGAGTAGTCGTTGTTGTTGATGTTCGTTTCGTCATAGGCGTTGGGGGGCAACTGCTCCATGTTCCACAACATCCGGCCGGCAGCCGCCACATCGGGCGTGTTGGTAAAAAACTGCGTGGCGACGGGCCAATTCAGGCCGTTCGAGACATTGGGGACCGTGCCGTCCGGCTTTCGCATCGCGATCGACATATCCAGCAGCGGTTGCAGCGCCGGGTAGAGATTGACGCCCGAACCCTGCTCATAGGCCCTGGCGAAAATCCCCAGGTGCCGCGCCGTGTAATCCAGGTAGACGGACTGGCTATCGGTAAACCAGCCATCGTCCGTGGTGCTGTAATTGAAATGAGTCTGCAAATCCGCCAGGCCAGTGTTCAATAGCGATTGATTCCCCAGCAGTTCGCCAGCCAACGCGCGAGTCGCGCCGATCTTGCCGCGCGCATTGCTGGCTGTGTTGTTGCCGTTGGTCAGACTCTGCGTCAGGTCGAGCAGACGGGTTTCGATCGAAGCCCGCGTGGCCGCCGAAAGGTCCGCCATGCCCGCGCCGCGAATGAAGTCGTAGGCGGATAAGTAGCTGGTCATCAGTTCCGGGAACGTGATGAAGTCGTTTTCGTTCTGCGGCGGCAGCGCGGCGTTCAACAGCGCGCTGACACTCTTGTTTAGATCCGCCACGTTACCGGTCATGGCGTAGCGCAACCCGGCGGACTCGGCGATGCTGGAATCGAGCGCGGCTGCGCCAAAGTTTGCCGGCGCGCCGCCGCTGGGGGCGCTATTGGCCCGTCCGTTGATCGTGTTGACCCACTTTTGCTGGTAGGCGTTGACAGGAGATTGCCACTCAGCGCGCAACTCGTTCAGTCGATCACCCAGAATGATCGACTCCGTCAACGGCGCGGATGGAAGCACGCCAGTGGTAGAAATTGTGAGCTGCGCCCCGGCGAAGCCCGGAAACGCAAGTACGCAGAGCGACGCGCAGCACGCCAACGCAATTCGCTTGCCACTTCGCGATCCACATAATGAAACGGATAGCGTCACGAGAACCCCAATCGCTCAGAAAACAAGAAGGATGGCCAGACTTTACGCCATCCGAGGTCTTCATCCATGTTAGGCACGGACAGCGCCGACCGCGAGCGAGAAATGCCTGGGAATCGAGCCGCAGCGCGCGGCGGATCGATAAACCCGAGCCCCGCGATTTATGCTCACTTACAGACGCGAGCTGATCGCCGAGTAGGCGAGATATGACAGAAGGACCATGCCTGCCAGGGCGATTCCCATGGCGATGACAAACCAGGTTGAACCCATTAGGTTCTCGAAGCGCCCTGTCTTCTTCTTTTTAGCCGCGACGCCCAATGCGGCCCCTTCTACTCCCAGTGCCTGGCCGGCCGACGCGTTGGCGATCAAAGCGTCCAGCCCAGGAGATCCGCCGCCTTCGCCGGGCATCACTTCGTCCAAAATGGATGTCGGCCTCTGAGGCTTGAGTGCAGGCGTTCCGGGCGAGCTACCTCCGCCCACCTTGGGATGCGCTCCGGAACGTCCGACGGAAGAGCCCGGCTTGATTCCCCTCTGAGCGGCCGCGGCGTCCGCAGTAGCCTTGCCAACGCCCGAATCGGGCTTTGCCTTCGCCGCTGGCGCTGAGTGGAGCTTGGGACTGGAATCGGGCTTGCCCGTGCCTTCCTTTTCGCCAGCCACCTTAGCGCCAGGCGCATTGGCAATTGGTTCCTTGGCCGCAGCGTCATTCGATGCGCCGTGCTTGGCGCCGGACTCGGAAGTTTTCTCGATCGTCGGCCCAGCCGCGGCGGACCCAGTTGAAGGAGTCGCAGTTGCAGGAGTCCCAGATGACTTTGGGGCCGACGAGAGAGCGGAGGAACCGGCCGCCGCGCCGGGGCGCTTGGGCTCTTCGTCCAGCGGAGCGAGAGTCAGGTCGTCCTCGTTCATCTCGACGATCGGACCGCTGTTGACCTGAGGCAACCGCCGCGAGACATCCCCCAGTTTCGGCCAGGAGCCGGTGGAGCTGCCCCCTTTGATTTGCGTGTCTGTCACCGAAGACTGCAGCTCGAGCCAGCGCGTGAGCGCTTCGACAACTTGCGTCGCGGTCTGATAGCGATTCTCGCGGCGCTTGGCCATCATCTTTGTCAGAATCGCCAACAAGTCTTCCGGCACGTCGTTGCGTTTCTTACGAATGCTGACCGGCTCTTGCGATTGGTGCGCCAACAGACGCTGCGTGGATGGTCCTTCCGGAAAGGGGGGATGACCGGCCAGTGCAAAATAGAGCGTGCAGCCCAAGCTATAAATGTCCGCGCGCCCATCCACGGTGTGGCTATCGATCGCCTGTTCCGGCGAAAGGTAATCGACCGTTCCCAGCACGCGTTCATCGTGGGCGATGGTCAGCGAGGCCTGGCTGTCGTCCGAGAACGCGGCCAAACCCATGTCCAGAATCTTGACGGTTCCCTTGATGTCAATCAGCAGGTTGCCGGGCTTGATATCGCGATGAATTAAACCGACCTGATGGGCATGTTCCAGCCCGGAGGCCGCTTGCCGCATGTATTCCGCCGCCAGCGTTGGGGAGAGAGGCCCGTCCGCGGTGACGGCCACTTGCAGGTCTCGGCCTTCGACGTACTCCATCACCAGGTAGTGCGTCTCTTTGCCGGATTGCTTGTCGACGTCGCTATCGACGTCGTAGGCGCGGACGATGTTCGGATCATCGAGCGCGGCGGCGGCGCGGGCTTCGCGATAGAAGCGCGCCAGGTAGGAGGAGTCTTTAACGCGGCTATGGGGCAGAACCTTGATCGCCACGCGGCGACACATGGTGACGTGCTCTGCCAGGTAGACGCTGCTCATGCCGCCGGTGCCCAGATGCCCGAGCAGCTTGTACTTGCCGAGGAAGAAGCCTTTATGGCGGCCTTCTAGCAAACGCTCGCTCTGCCATTCGGTGAGCAGCCCTGTTTCGATCAGGTGCGAGCAGACCATGCCGCTGTCGCTTGAGGGATTGGCGCCGGCGCGTTGATCTAGCTCTGCTAGCGCAGCCTCAAGCTTATTTGGTTCGACTAGACCGCTGCGTCGCACGAGGTCCAGAAACGTGTCGAGCTTGAACGTGGTCATGCTCTCTCAGCCGTTCAGACTAACCCTGACGTCTCAGCGCGCAGATTACCAAGCTAGCCCTGCGCGCGAAAACCCGCGCATCGCTCCGCAAGGTCCTAACCCCGGGGTGATTACCCCTCGAAACCACTGCGGTGATCGAACTCAGCCTGATTCTCTGTGGCGTTAACGCTATCGTAATGCGCCAAATCAATCCGCAAGCAAACTGCCAAGAAAAGGGTTCGCTGGGCGTCTTCCGAGACACGCGCGCGAACTGTAAGGAATTGTAAGCAACCGGGATAGAGATTGAAAGCAAAAACACTGCCAGGCAGGGCTCAATCGGCAAAGGCGCCCCTCACCAATCCAAATACAAACGTTGTCGCGCGCGGTTCGCCACGCCTACCACCTGGAGTCAACATCCCCTCTACGGAGTGGGCGCCGGCGTCGGCCTTTCGGCAAGGGTGTCGATTGTTCCGGTCCGAGCGATGAGGCCGACGATGGGCAAAAAACTCCGTTCTCACCTGAAACCGCTTGCTGATTCACCGCGATCTAGCTGTTATGATCGAACCATCGGGCACTTTTCCCTCCACAGCGGCCGGTCGACAACAACCAATCTTCGTTTCCAATCTTCGTTTCCAATAATCGTTCGCAGTCAAACGAATAATGGCGAGGCTCTCTCGCTTCGCGGGGTGACGCGAAAGTCAGCCCAAACTGTTGAGCGGTTGACGTCCGCGCCGTTGAGCAATCATTGACCTCGGTAGCAAATCACTGTGGCAACCGCTCCTAGCCTACGCGATGAACTGGCCGCGCTACGAATTGATCGATCGCAGGCGAAACGCCCTGCTGGGCGGAACTACACCCTCGTCATCGTTCTGTTGCTGATGCTTCTCGCTGGCGGCGGAGCGGGTCTTTACTTCGCATTTGGCGAACAACTGCAACGCCCCCTTGCGGTGCGCGTCGATACCGTGCGGTTGGTTTCGCTGGGACAGGTGAACACCGTCCTCACGGCGACGGGCTACCTGGAGTCTCGCCAGCAAGCCGCCGTGGGGGCGAAGTCCCCCGGCCGCGTGGCGCAGGTGCTGGTAGAGGAGGGAGACAAAGTTGAAAAGGGAGATCTATTGGCGGAGCTTGAGCACGCGGATCTCGACGCCATGCTCGCTTCGCGCAAAGTTCAGGTGCAACACGCCGAGGCGATGCTCAACGAATCCAAGCGAATTCTAGCGCAGCGTGAGCGCGATTTTGGCCGCGAGCAATCTCTGTACGAAAAAAAAGTGGGGACGCAGAGCGCCTTCGAGACTTCGGAGACCGAGTACCAAACCGCGGCGGTCCGCGTTGAGGCGCTCACGGCCAGCCTCGAACTGACCAAGGCCCAGGTTCACGAAGCGGAAGAAGCAGTCGCTAACATGCGCGTGTTCGCCCCCTTCGCCGGCACCGTGGTTACTAAAGACGCCGAAGTGGGCGAAACGATCATGCCCGGCGGCATGGGCCTGGCCAGTGGCCGCGGTTCGGTCGCCACGCTGGCCAACCTGGATCAACTGGAAGTCGATACGGATGTGAAGGAAGACTACCTGGGTGGGCTCGAAAAAGGCCAGCCGGCCGAAGTCTCGGTCGACGCCGTTCCCAGCCGCCGCTATCAGGGCAAGTTGCGCGAGATCATCCCGATGGGCGATCGCACGCGTGGAATTGTCAAAGTCAAGGTGACCATTCTGGATCCGGACGAGCATCTCTTCCCGGATCTTAGCGCCACGGTTCATTTTCAACCCGCCAAGGGCGAGCGCCCCGCGGACGACGGCGAAAAGAAACTCTTCATCAACCGAACGGCCATCGTCCAAGAGGGGCATCGCCAGTACGTCTGGCGGATTGAGCAGGACCACGTGGTGCAAGTGACCGTGGAGAGCGAAGGCGAAGCGAAGGATGGCCTGTCGCTGATCACTGGCAACATTCGCTCAGGCGATCGTTTGGTGCTGGATCCCTCGCCGGAATTGGCCGATGGACTGCGCGTGCGGATCGAAGAGTAACTGTCTCGCCACGCGAAACCGCCCGAGCAAAACGTCTCTCCATATTGCGCAGTTGGGCTTATCTGGCGCAGACGGCCGGGCTAGAATCCTGGAAGCTTTCAAAGCGAAACCCTGTCTGCCTGCTTAAAAGCGATTTCTTCGCGGCGATGACGCCGTTTATTTCGGAGACTGTCGATGCCTGATCCCGCTCGCCCGGCCGTGGTTGAATTGCGTGGCGTTTCCAAAGAGTACATGCGCGACAAGACACCCGTGCCGGTGCTCAAGGACACGGATCTCGATATCCCACAGGGCGATTTTGTCGCCGTGATGGGACCATCCGGTTCCGGCAAGTCAACGCTGCTCAACCTGGTAGCCGGGCTCGACCGCGCAACCACTGGCACGGTCACCGTCGCCGGGCAGGAGTTGGGAGAACTCTCCGAGTCCAAGCTCACGCGCTGGCGGTCGCATCATCTGGGCTTTATTTTTCAGCTCTATAACCTGATGCCCGTACTGACGGCGTTTGAGAACGTGGAGTTGCCGCTGCTATTGACGTCTCTCTCGCGACGCGAGCGTGCGGAGCATGTGCGCACAGCGCTCAAGATCGTGGGATTGCAAGAACGGCACGACCACTTCCCGCGACAATTGTCTGGCGGTCAGGAACAACGCGTGGCAATCGCCCGCGCGCTGGTCAATGATCCCGTGCTGCTGCTGGCAGACGAACCGACCGGTAACCTGGATTCGACCGCCGCGCAAGAGATCATGGATTTGTTGCAACAGTTGAACGAAGAGTTCGACAAGACCATTGTAATGGTCACGCACGATCCGCGGGCAGCCCGCCGCGCGCGGCGAATGCTCCACCTGGAAAAAGGGACATTCGTCGAGACGGAAGTCGACGCATTGGAGGCGCGGCGATGAAATTCCTGCCCTACATTCTCCGCAACGTGATGCGCAACAAGCTCCGCGCGATCTTCACCGGGATGTCGATTGCCGTCAGCTTGTTTCTGGTCACGGTCCTCTACGCCTACATCAACGTGCAGGATGAGACGGGGGAGAAAACCAAGCAGTTCGCCCGGATCGTGGTTACTGCCAAGCAAGGGCTGACCTTTCCGGTGCCGATCGCCCACGTCGATAAAGTCCGGGCCCTTTCGGGTGTCGAGGCGGCCGTGCCACTGAGTTGGTTCGGCGGAAAGTACCAGGACGAAAAGATCCCGTTCGGTCAATTCGCCACGGACCCAGAGCAGATTAACACGGTCCTCTCGGAGTACGACGTCAAGCCGGCGGAACTAGCGGCCTTCAAAGCGGATCGTGGCGGTTGCCTGGTCGGTTCGCGCGCCGCCGAACAACGCAATTGGAAGGTCGGCGACAATATCGTCCTCAAAGGGGACATCTACCCGGTGACGTTGGAACTGACCATCAACGGCATCTTCACGAGCGAGAGCTCGACCGATCAACTGGAGAGCCTCTGGTTTCACTTCACGTATTTAGATGAGCTGTTGAAAAAAGATCGCTCGCGTCAGGCGGGGAACGCCGGCACGATCTTTGTGAAGGCCGCCTCGCCGGACAATCTCGGCGATCTGATGGACCGCATCAATGAGACGTTCAAACATACCGACGCGCCAGTTCGCGCCGTGACGGAACAGGCCTTTCGTCAGATGTTCACCGAAATGCTGGGGAACGTGCAGGCCTACATTCGCAACGTGGCATTGGCCGTGGTGATTTCGCTGATGCTGGTAGCCGGCAACGCCATGGCGATGTCGATGCGCGAGCGAACACGCGAAGTGGCCGTGCTGAAGGCGATTGGCTTTACCAGATTCATCGTCCTATCGCTGGTCCTGGTCGAAGCGATCCTGATTGCCATGATCGGCGGCGCGGTGGGCGTGCTGGGCGCCAAGTTACTGTTTGCCATGCGCGACATTGTCTTCCGCGGTATCCCCGGCATATCGGGTTTTTACGTCCCCTGGTCGACAGTGATCTTTGGGATGGCGCTGGCGGCAATGATTGGTTTGTTCAGTGGTATTGTTCCTGCCTGGCGCGCGGCGCAGGTTTCGGTCGTTGACGGATTGCGAAAGGTGGTCTGAACGTGGTCCCGATCAAGTACAACATCCGCAGCCTCCGCAGCCGTTGGGTCAGCTCCATGATGACCGTGCTGGGGACGGGCCTGGTTGTCTGGGCGTCCGTACTGTCGTTCGGCCTGGCCGATGGTCTGAATCACACGCTGGAAGTCTCGGGCGAAAAGCTCGACATCATCGTGATGCGAAAGGGTTCCACCGCTGAAACCAATAGCACGGTCAGCGAGGCGGTCTCGCGCGAGATCGACGCCCTGTCTGGCATCGCCACTAACGCCGATGGCGCCAAACTCTGCTCGCCGGAACTGGTCGTGCTAGATAATGTCCCGCGACGCGGCGACAACGGCCGAGCCAACATGATGATTCGTGGCGTCTCGCCGGTCGCGAAATACCTGCGCAAGGATTTCAAGATTGTCGAAGGCCGAGAGAATCGCCCTGGCGTGCGCGAGGCGATCACCAGCCGGTCGATGGCGAGGAGATTCGAAGGGGCAGGGCTGGGGGAAGAGTTGGAAGCGATCGACGGCAAGTTCCTGATCGTCGGCCTCTTCGAAGCCGGGCAGGGCGCCACCGAGAGCGAAGTCTGGGCCGATATCGACGTTGTCGCGCAAGCGTCCAAGCGCGAAGGCGCCCGCTCTTCGATCCAGATCCGCGCCAACAACCCGAGCGACGCCACGCGACTGATCGACCGCATCAAAAATGATCCGCAGTTTGGCCTCGACGCGATCACCGAGACGGCTTACTTCGCCGAGCAAGCCAATAGTGGCATGGCGCTAAAAATCGTCGGCCGCACGATCGCCATCATCTTGACGATCGGCGCCATGTTCGCGGTCGCCAACACGATGTACGCCGCCGTCGCTTCGCGAGCGCGAGAGATTGGCACCCTGCGCGCCGTGGGATTCGGTCGGACGACCGTGCTGGTTTCATTTCTGCTGGAGTCCATCATCCTGTGCCTGGCCGGTGGCGTGCTCGGCTGCCTGGGCGTGCTACCCCTCAATGGCATTTCGACCGGAACGGCCAACTGGCAGACGTTCAGCGAACTGACGTTCGCGTTTCGCTTTGGCCCGGTGGTGCTGATCCAGGCATTGCTGCTGGCCCTCTTCATGGGCGCGGCCGGCGGCCTCTTCCCAGCAATCCGCGCCACGAGACTAAAAATCGTGGACGCGCTGCGCGAGATTTAAGATTGCCGGACGCGCGTCTGCTAGCAATCGGGCCGCTAGCCTGGGCGTTAATCCTTGCGCGTTTTTCCCTGCTTGGGGCCGCGCGTTCCGCTTTTTGGGATTGTTAACCCCCGCGCCGGCGGACTGCCGACTCGAAGATTAGAGGCCGCGCGCTCGTCGCCTGGTTTTCGCTACGTCGGTACCCATAACCGGGGATGGATCATGAAAATCTACGCGACGAACATCCGCGCGTTGAGAATCTGCGTATCGGGCGTGGCGCTATGGATCGTGGTGGGCGTCGCGAACAGCGCGTCTGCCAAAGACCCATTCAGCTACTTCCGCCGTGGCGGCGCTAAGACCGTCTCTCAGCCGGTCGAAGCCACTGACGCGCCCGGCGCCGGTAAACAGGGCGTCGTGCAAGCTGCGCCCGAAGTTGTGCCGGCGCACCCCAGTGCGTCGACTCCATTTGCCGCCGAAGGTCCCGCCGCGGAATTCGCGCCAGAGCCTGAGTACGCCGGTGGCGGATGCGGCAGTGATGGCTACGGTGGCGATGCGTACCGTGGCGAGGTCTTTTCGGTTTGGCCGGGTGTCCCCGCCTGCTGCGATCCTTGGCTCGGTTACTGCCAAGAGCCGCGTCACTATCCCTGCGCGAAGGGGCAAGGGCGTTACATCTACTATGTGTCGCCGCACGTGAAGAACAAAAAGCAATGCGGTGGTTACTTCATCACCTGGGCGCATGGGTCCCAGGCCGACTGTAACTGCGGTCAGCCGGCCGCTTATGCAGGCGGAGGTTGCGATAGCTGCGTCAGCGTGACGGACGCAGTCCGTTCGTCTCCCACCCCCGTTCCGGCGCCAACGCAAGGCGCGCCGGCCATGCCAAGTCCAGATTCGATGTGGGACGACCGTGGCAATCAACAGCCGCCTCGCAACGCAATGCCACCGGCAACCGCGCGCACCATTTCGTCTGGCGCCGCGCGGTAAGCGCCGGTTTGCGTCTCCAGATCAGCGGACGTAGCGCCGTTAGCGGTTCAACGTCCAGCCCTTGGTGGTGGGGCGGAATTCATAGCTCCCCTGGCGCAGGACGTATTCGGAATTGCCGAACGTCCCACCGCGATGGAAGACAATCCGCGACGCGCCGGGCCGTAGCGTTTGGCTCTCGCCCGGCCGGAGGGCCTGCGGCTCGCCATCCACCAGGTAGCGGATGGTTCCGCCGCTGTCGCGCGGATTGATCAGCACCAGTGTCGCCGGATCCGCGCTCGGCGGAGGCAGCACATCGGGCGACAGGACTGCGGCCGCCGCGGGATTGAACTGTTGCGGTTCGGCCGGCGCCTGCCGCGCGGAGCCATGTTCCTCATCCTCTGGAACCGCGACGGGCGAAGCCTCCTCGGCCGCCGGGTAGGCTGCCGTCTCAGCGTCCGCGTTAGCGGTCGACTCCGATGGAGCGCGCGGAGCAGGTATCTTGCGCTCCACCCCCGCTAGTGCGGTCACAACCCGAGCCATGCTCGACCAGTGATCCGATTTTACCGCGTTGACCTCAGCGGTCGGCGCTTGTTCTGATGGGGCCCGTTCCGCTTGCGCCGGCTCCGATTTCGTCGGCTCCGATTTTGTCGGTTCCGACTGCGCGGCCGGTATCGCCGCGCGCACTTCAGGCGACGTCGTAACTTCCGTTGCCGGCGGGCTTGCCGGAGTATCTACGCGTGCGCTTTCCTTTGCGGTATCTGGAGCGTTCTCTAGAGGACTGGCGGCCGACGAGTTGAGTTCCCAAGCCAGTGGCGGCGACTCTTCCGTCACGCTGAGCGACAGAGACTCGCTAGTCGATTCCGGCGGGGCTGCGGGCGCCTCGGTGGAGGGCGTAGTGGAAGCATCGACTTCAGCAGCGTCCTTGGGCGGATCATCCGTCGACGGCGCGACCTCGGCCGTTGCTTCTTCGCTCGGCTTCAGATCCGCGGCCACTTCGGCCGGCGCCGCAGTGGAATCGTCCGCGGTGGCGGCGGGCGGATTCTCGATTGCAGACGCTGGAATGTCGGACGGCGGAGTGGGAGCGTCGACTGCCGGCGCGGCCGCCGACGAGGTTGCCGCATCGGCCTCGGCGGTTGATTGGCCATGCAAGTGTGGGAGTGCTTGCAGGCCAATCAGCAGCAGCGCCGAAAACAGCACTACCCAATAGAATCGTGAACTTAGTCCACGGGAACGTCTCCCGAGGGGTCGCGTCAGTTGCGACAAATTCGACATGATGTTTCTCCCTGTGAGCGTAGCGATGCGAGCCATCGGAAACATAGGTCGAATTTCGTAGGCAGGACGTAGAAAATCCCCCACAAAGCGCAGCCCCACCATCAGAAAGGGACTCTAGCAGCCTGTTGATTTTCTCGACAGGCAGCGATCTCACATGGATGTGAGGACAAAATAGCGACGTAAGTCGTTCTTTTGCGAGCCGCGCGAAGCTTTGCTTTGCGCCGGGCGAGGTTGAAAAAACGCCACGACGGCGCGTTTCAACAGGCAGCTGGTGAGGCAAATGGGTCACGAAAAAGACCGGAACGCTCCGCAGAATTACGAAGCGACCTTGCTGACCGGCTCATATCGTCCAAAGATCATCCGGCCGGCGCTGGTTTGCAGCACGCTGGTCACTGCGACGTTGACCGTCTTATTTAGATGCTCTCGGCCTGCCTCGACCACGATCATGGTGCCGTCGTCCAGGTAGCCGACGCCTTGTCCGGCCTCTTCCCCTGGCTTGACGATGCGCACGTCCAAATGCTCGCCCGGCAGAAAGACTGGCTTGAGCGCGTTGGCCAGGTCGTTGAAATTGATGACGTCCACGCCCTGAACTTGGGCGACCTTGTTCAGGTTGTAATCATTGGTGACGATTTTGCCGTCGAGATGCTTGGCCAGCATCACCAACTTGAGATCGACCGGATGGTTGGCGAACTCGGGGAGCTCGCGGTCGTACATCTGCAAGTCGACGTTGGTATTGGCGCGGAGCTTATTCAGCACATCCAGCCCACGGCGTCCGCGGCTGCGGCGGAGGCGGTCGCTGCTATCGGCGATATTCTGCAGCTCGGCCAGCACGAACCGCGGCATGATCAATTGATTGTCGAACAGCTTCGTCTCGACGACGTCGACAATCCGACCGTCAATCACCACGCTCGTGTCCAGAATGTAGGGCTTGATGCTTTTGACTTCCTTGGCGAATTCCACGTAGGGAATGATGAAGCGGAAATCGTTGCGCGTTTGCATCAGCAGACTGATGCAGACGTAACACAGCACCATGCCCAATACCAGGTCGAGCGTCGGCCGGTAAATGTCTCCCAGCGGAAGCGGCGCGAGCGCCAGCCGCACCACGTAGGCCAGAAACAGCCCCACGATCGTGCCGAAATAGACGGAGGAGATGACCTCTAACTGTTTGTGCCGGATCAGCACGTCCGTCAGGATCACCAGCAGGGCCAGGCCGACAAAACCACCCAGCACCAGCCACGGCACATAGACCGGCGGATCGACCGGGAACGACTTGGCGTTGATCAACGACGCCCCCATGCCGGCCGCGACCATCACAAAGATCGAGCGCAACACAACTAACGCCACGTTGGAGCCGGGCGCCTTGGAGCTGAGTTGCGACATAGGTTGAGACATAGTCGAGTTCTGCCCGTTGGGGTGGGGGAACGCCTGAGCCGCGGTCAGAACGGGGGCCGGGTGGAATAGGCGAACGTGTACATCTTATCACGCCAGGGCAAAGTGCCACCAGGCGCGCGGGTTCAAGGCCGGCTTTCGGCGAACTAGCCCCGCTTCGGTCCTGCAAATAATCGAGCATATTCTTGTTGCGCGTAGCGATCGGTCATGCCGGCCAGGTAGTCACCCACGGTCCGGCGCCAGCCAACCTGCGCCGCGCGATTCCGGTACCCGACCGGCAGCAGTTCCGGCCTCGCTATATACCCGGCGAACATTTCGCAGAGCATGTGCTGAGCCATGTCGCGGACGCGCAGCAATTGCGGATCGCGGTAGACCCGGCCAGCCAGGAACCTCTCCAATTCTAGCTTTTGTTCCGCCAACTCCGGGCTGGGGCGAACGAGCAGTGGCGCCGCCTGTGCCGCCTGTACGGACTCAATCCCTTGATTGGCCAGTTGGGTCAGAGTTTGCTCCAACAGATCGCCCACCTGCCAATCGATCAGTTCGTGCAGAATTGCCCGGCGAAGTTGGGAGTCGTCGAGCGCCGCGGCGCGCTGGCGGACCCGTTTCTCGGCTTCGCGCCACAGCGAAAGTTCCAGCAACTCGCCAATCGGCAGCAGTCTTAGTTCCAGCGCGTCGTCCGCGTCGTGCGTGTCGTACGTCACGCTATCCGCGGCGTCGACCACCTGGGCTTCGACCGTGGGTCGCAGGTCGGCGCGCTCCTTCATCGTCCGGCTCAACTGGCCATCGAGCGTTTCGAAACTGAGGTTCAAACCCGGAAAGGCCAGGTACCGCTGCTCCAACTCGCTGACGATTCGCAGGCCGTGGCGATTGTGGCAAAATCCGCCGTGCGCGATCAAACAGTCATGCAGCGCCTTCTCGCCCGAATGTCCAAAGGGTGGATGCCCCAGATCGTGCGCCAGGGCCAGCGCCTCGACCAGGTCTTCGTTCAATCGCAACGCCCGGCCGAGTGTCCGCGCCACCGAGGCGACTTCGATCGTGTGGGTGAGCCGCGTGCGATGATAATCGCCGGATTCGCCGGTAAATACCTGTGTCTTGGCGCTCAAGCGACGATACGCCGCGCTATGCACGATCCGATCGCGATCGCGCTGAAACGGCCCCCGATAAGGATGCGGCGCTTCCGGATGCTTTCGGCCGCGGCTGGCCGCGCTGTGGACCGCGTAAGCGGCAAGCAGCACGTTCTCGCGTTCGGCAAGATCGAGCGCGGCCGGATGCGTCGGCGGATGTTGCGCGGAGGAGCTCATGGCAACTTCAAGTCAACGGATAGAAATTCCCAGAGCGCTTCCAGCGATTGCGAGATCACACCCACGCCAGCCAGCACCGGCATGAAGTTCGTGTCGCCACTCCAGCGCGGCACAATGTGCCAGTGCAAATGGCCTGGCAAGCCGGCGCCCGCTACTCGCCCGACGTTGAGCCCAATGTTGAAACCTTCGCAGTTCAGCGATTTCTCCAGCACCGAGGTGCAGCGGCTAATCATCTGCAAAAGTTCTAATTGCTCTTCGCCCGAAAGTTCGTCCAGGCGGGCCTTGTGCCGGCGGGGGCAGACCAGCAGATGTCCGTTGTTGTAGGGGTAGCGGTTGAGCACCACGACAATCTCGCGGCCGCGATAGACCAGCAGGTTTTCTTGATCGTCGCTGCTGGCCACGCCGCGGCACAAAAAGCAGCCGGGGTCCGCGCCGGGTAACTCCAGCTTGGGCTCGGGAGCCGGCGTCTTGGCAGTCGTTCCCTGGATATAGGCCAATCGCCAAGGGGCCCAAAGCTGTTCGTTCTTCAACGCCCAATCTCCCCAGTAGAAAATGCGGTCGCTTGCGGTCTGATTACAGTAAGCCTAGAACAGACCGCAGGTTATGACAAGGCGGACGGTCCCAGGCGCGCGGCCGTGGCGACGCCGGTCCGGCCGGCGCTAGCGGTATCGGACCAGCGACCCCGGCGGCGGCCGTTCTGTAAAAACGCTCTTTCCTCCGCGGCCAAGGCAACCTCATACTGGCCAGGAGCGTCAGTAAATATTCCGCAAGGCTACATCCATGTCGTTTCGAGTCGATCTGACCGTCTTCCGCGGCCCGCTGGATCTGCTGTTGTATCTGGTGCGAAAGCACGAGATGGACATTCTGGACATCCCGGTCGCGCCGATCACGGACCAGTTTCTGGCGCACCTGACGGTGCTGGAGCAGATCGATATCGCGGCGGTTGGTGATTTTTTGGAGATGGCCAGCACGCTGGTCGAGCTCAAGTCCCGCATGGTTCTCCCGGTCGGAGACGAAGTGGACGAACCGCTCGAAGACCCACGGCAGGATCTGGTCCGCCGCCTGCTGGAGTACAAACAATTCAAGGACGCCGCCAGCATTCTGGACGACCGAGGACGCGATTGGCAGGAGCGATTTCCGCGGATGTCCAGCGAGTTGGCCCCGCGCGACGCCGATCCGGCCGAGCAACCGATCCGCGAACTGGAGCTGTGGGACCTGGTGAGCGCCTTCGGCCGCTTGATCCAGGAGCAGCAGAGCAATCGCCCATCGAGCATCGTCTACGACGACACGCCGATCCACGTCTACATGGAACGCATCGGCGGACTGCTGACCGAACACCATCGCGTAGCTTTCACTGAGTTATTTCAGCCGGGCATGCACAAGTCGACGCTCGTCGGCATGTTCTTGGCCATTCTGGAGCTAGTCCGCCACCACGGCGCCAGGGCAGAACAGTCAGACCTGTTTGGCGAGATCTGGATCCTGCCCGTCGAGGCGACCGCCGAAGGCCAGTCGAGCGAAATCTCGCCAAATTAGTTAGATCTTTGTAGTAAGCTTCAGTGAGCGACCGGTCGGTGCGGAGCCAGCCCCGACCGACCGCCACCCCAGCGTTGCGTTACGCAGTTTTCATCCAAAAAGTGTTGCGGTATTCTGCTCAGCGAAGTCTACTAAGGACCGCCGAACGGCCACGCGGCAGGCCGGCATCGGCTTTGCACTGGGATACGAGGCGCAAGCAGCGCAGTCACCTGCCAGCAACTCAACCGAAGCACACCGTGGGAGTAGAGACATGTTCAAGCACGCTCTGAAAATGGGGCTGATCATCGCGGCTCTCGGATTCTACGCTCAGGACGCGAACGCGTTTTACGGTCGTTGGGGATGTGGCTGGGGTGGTTACGGTATGGCCGGCTGCGGCTGGGGAGCCTGCGCTGTCCCTATCTGCCCAATTCCTGTTTGTGCTCCGCCGGTGTGTGGACCAGTTTGCGGATGGGGTGGGTATGGTGGCTGGGGCTACGGTGGATATGTTGGCTACGGGTATGGTGGTTGGGGTGGCTGGGGTTTCAGCGCCGCCGCGCCCGTCGGCTACCCTGTCGGCTATCTGGCGAATTCCAGGGCTCAATCTGCTGCAACCATTGCGGCGCGTTCCGGCGCTTCGCGATCGAATGCTCTGGCGTACAGTGGGCGGACCTCAAATTCAGTGGCTTCGACTGGACTCCGTTCCGCTGCTCGTCCCCTTGTCCGCGCTTCGCAGCCGACTGCCGACACCGGCCTGTTGACGATCAACGTTCCGGCCGACGCCAAGGTTTTTGTCAACGACAAGCCAACGACAAGCACCGGTCCCCGACGCCAATACAAGTCCAGCGGATTGCAGCCGGACTCCGTCTATCGTTATCACGTCCGCGCCGAATTTGTACGCGACGGCGAACCGGTCACTGAAGAGAAGACAGTCGAACTAACCGGTGGTAAGTCGATCTCGATCGCGTTCAACATCGCGCCCGCCGCGCCCGAAGCACAAGTCGCCGAGATGGCAAAGACGGAACAGCGCTAATCCAAGTTGTCTGGTAGCGTCCATCGTAGCCCTCACGCTCCGCGTGAGGGGACGTCGTTTTTTTGCGGCAGAAAATCTTCTGACCGCCGGAGCGCCGAAACAAAAATCGTCACGGGGCCCGTGACGACTAGATTACGCGCGCACGCCGCACGCGTTAGCACGCGCGCCATCTCAAACAACATCACGGACACCATCACGAATCGCATCGCGCGCGTTCCTGAGTCCCGGTAGGGACGGCCAAACTCTAGCCCAGGGTCAGCCGGCATCGCCGGCGCAGCCCTGGGTTGGCGCCCCGCACAAATTCGTCGTAATTGTTGCGCGGATGTGGTCGACGTAACCGGCGCTTCAACACCAATAGCGACGTCGCAAGAACACGACGACGAATCCAAGCGCGGTTCATCTCCTGGGTTGGCGCTGCGCTCTACCCCAGGCAACATGGGGCCGCCCCGAATGGGGCTCCGGAACGCGCGCACGCGAAACGTCACTCCACGCTTTACGATGAGGAGCGATTACCACAAAAACCCTCACTGACGTGTCGGGCTGGGAAGGACTTGCGACGTCGCTCGCGGACCACGCATTATTCGTTTCTTTTTACACTCGTATTTTTGTCCAGTTTTACTATTGAAATCGGCCGCGCAATTTGGCATACTTCGCGTAGCCATGTGACCTGGGTTCCGGGGGAAAGGCCGCACTTATCCGCGGCCAGGGCCGTAAACGTCAATCGCGGTGTCGGTTCTTGCAACGCGTGTTGACCAGCGTTCGCCCTGCGGTCCTTATCCGGAACCCTCCAAAAATGTTTTTGTGCTCACCT
>Ga0105047_10002239_pt1 | contig 34632 bp, 29 predicted proteins | sample MAT04_FD_78384 | JGI IMG/M metagenome (GOLD analysis project Ga0105047, IMG submission 78384) | Freshwater microbial communities from Lake Fryxell liftoff mats and glacier meltwater in Antarctica - MAT-04 (megahit assembly) | ecosystem: Environmental > Aquatic > Freshwater > Ice > Liftoff... | reverse complement strand
TCTCAGGACAGGGCAACCTGCTCTTCCTGCGCAACTCGGTGACCGGGGCGGTCGAGGCGCGCCCGCGCGACGGGCACGGCATCGTGCTGAACTCCGCGCTCCACGCCAACGACTGACCGGGCGCCACGAGACTCCGGCGACCGACCGACCGACCGACCGACCGCCCACCACGACGAAGGACACCGACCGCATGCCGCGCACGCCCCGGGGGGCCATCACCCTCGCGGAGGAGCAACCCCGCACCCCACGCCGGCGCCGCCTCGTCGCGGGCCTGGTCGTCGTGGTGCTCGGGGTCACCGGCACCGCCGCCGTGCTCGGGGTGAAGCACCTGCGGGCCCTGGTGACCGGCGAGCAGTGTCTCGTCACGGCATCCGGCACGACCTTCGAGTGGGCACCCGACCAGGCCAGCAACGCGGCCGCCATCACGGCCATCGCCGGAAAGCGGGGGATGCCGCCACGCGCCGCCACCATCGCGATCGCGACCGCGATGCAGGAGTCGAAGGTCCGCAACGTCAGGTTCGGCGACCGCGACTCGCTGGGGCTGTTCCAGCAGCGGCCCTCACAGGGGTGGGGCACGGCCGAGCAGATCCTCGACCCGGAGTACTCGACGAACAAGTTCTACGACGCCCTGGAGAAGGTCGACGGCTACGAGTCGATGGACATCGCGGTGGCCGCGCAGGAGGTGCAGAGGTCGGCCTACGGCGACGCCTACGCCCAGCACGAGGGCCAGGCGCGGGTCACGGCGTCGGTGCTGTCGGGGCAGACCCCGGCGGGCCTGCGGTGCGCGCTGGAGGACCCGGCCTCGACCGGCGACCCCGCGAAGGTGGTCGCGCTGGTCGAGAAGGACTTCGGCATCGCCGCGACGGCGGCTGACACCACCGTGACGGTGCAGACCGACACCGAGGACTCCGCCTGGGCGGTGGGCTCATGGGCGGTTGCGCGGGCCACCGACACCGGTGCGGTGCGGGTGGTCGTCGGCGACCGCGAGTGGCGCCGGGGCATGGAGGAGTCCGCGCTCACCTGGCACACCGTGCCGGCCGAGCCCGGCACCGACGCGACGACGGTCACCATCCACCTCACCTGAGGCCCGACCGCCCCCAAGGCCCGACCGCCCCCAAGGTCGAGAGTAGAGAACACGCCGTGTGGGCGTCCGCCCACGCGGCGTGTTCTCTACTCTCGACGACCCCGTCAGCGGTCGCCGAGCTGGACGTAGTCGCGCTCGGCCTCGCCGATGTACACCTGGCGCGGGCGACCGATCTTCGTGGTGGGGTCCTCGATCATCTCGCGCCACTGGGCGATCCAGCCCGGCAGCCGGCCGAGGGCGAAGAGCACGGTGAACATGCGCGTCGGGAAGCCCATCGACTTGTAGATCAGGCCGGTGTAGAAGTCGACGTTCGGGTAGAGCTTGCGCTCGATGAAGTAGTCGTCGGCAAGCGCGATCTCCTCCATGCCCATCGCGATCTCGAGCAGCTCGTCACCGCCAGCGGTCTTCTCGAGGATGGCGTGCGCGGTGCTCTTGATGATCGCGGCGCGCGGGTCGTAGTTCTTGTAGACCCGGTGACCGAAGCCCATCAGCCGGACGCCGTCCTCCTTGTCCTTGACCTTGCTCATGAACTCCTCGGTCGAGATGTGCGCACCCTGGATGCGCTCGAGCATCTCGAGCACGGCCTGGTTGGCGCCCCCGTGCAGGGGCCCGAACAGGGCGTTGATGCCGGCCGACACCGAGGCGAACAGGTTGGCCTGCGACGAACCGACCAGGCGCACGGTCGAGGTCGAGCAGTTCTGCTCGTGGTCGGCGTGCAGGATCAGCAGCAGGTCGACGGCCTTGACCAGGTCGGGGTCGATCTCGTAGCCGGTGGCCGGCACACCGAACGTCATGCGCAGGAAGTTCTCGACGAGCGAGAGGCTGTTGTCGGGGTAGAGGAACGGCTGGCCGATCGACTTCTTGTACGCGTACGCCGCGATGGTCGGCAGCTTGGCGAGGAGGCGGATCGTCGAGATCTCGACCTGTTCCGGGTCGAAGGGGTCCAGGCTGTCCTGGTAGAAGGTCGACAGCGCCGACACCGCCGATGAGAGCACCGGCATCGGGTGCGCGTCGCGCGGGAAGCCCTGGAAGAACGCCTTGAGGTCCTCGTGAAGCATCGTGTGGTCACGGATGCGGCCCTCGAAGTTGGCGAGCTCGACCGGCGAGGGCAGGTGGCCGTAGATCAGCAGGTAGGAGGTCTCGATGAACGACGAGTGCTCGGCCAGCTGCTCGATCGGGTAGCCGCGGTAGCGCAGGATGCCGACGTCACCGTCGATGTAGGTGATGGCGCTGGTGCAGCTCGCCGTGTTGGTGAAGCCGCCGTCGAGGGTGACGTTGCCGGTCTCCTTGAGCAGGGCGGAGATGTCATAGCCGTTGTTGCCCTCGGTCGCCTTCACGAGGGACAGGTCGAGCTGCTTGCCTGCAGCGGACAAGGTGGCGCCGTCGGTCATGTCAGGGGTCCTTACTGCTCGGGCACAGACTCGACCCGACCCTACAACCAGCCATCAGGGCACCGGGACGCGAGGAGCGTGACCTAGACCTCGTCGGGGCGAGCCAGGCGCCGAACGGCTGCCGCAACGCGTTCGTCGGTCGCGGTGATCGCGATCCGCACGTGCTCGCGCCCGGCGGGACCGTAGAAGTCGCCGGGTGCCGTCAGGATGCCGCGCGCGGCCAGCCGCTCGATCGTGACCCGGGCGTCCTCCCCCGCCGTGGCCCAGAGGTAGAGCCCGGCCTCGGAGTCCTCGACCCGCAGGCCGAACGCCTCGACCGCGGGCAGCAGTGCCGCCCGGCGGGCGGCATACCGGGCCTTCTGCTCGACGACGTGGTCGACGTCGGACAGCGCCGCGAGCACGGCGCGCTGCACCGGCCACGGAACCATCATCCCCGCGTGCTTGCGCACCTCGAGGAGCCGGCCCACGAGCCCGGGGTCGCCCGCCACGAAGGCGCCCCGGTACCCCGCGAGGTTGCTCTGCTTCGACAGCGAGTAGACGCACAGCAGCCCCTCGTGCGAGCCGCCGGTGACCCTCGGGTCGAGGATCGAGGGCGTGGTGGGCGGCTCGCGCGAGCGCTCGGCGCGGGGCCGCCAGTCGAGCTCGGCGTAGCACTCGTCGCTCGCCACGACCACCCCGTGCCGTCGCGCCCAGGACACGACCTTGGCCAGGTGCTCGATGCCCAGAACCTTGCCCGTGGGGTTGCCAGGATTGTTGAGCCACAGCAGTCTCGGCGTCGTCGCGGCGGTCAGAGGGCCGAGGGCGGTGAGCGCGTCGACCGCCACCGGGGTGGCCCCCGCCAGCCGCGCACCCACGTCGTAGGTCGGGTACGCCACGCGGGGAAACGCCACGACGTCACCGGGACCCAGGCCCATGAGCAGCGGCAGCCAGGCGACCAGCTCCTTCGAGCCGATCGTCGGCAGCACCCCGGCAGGGTCGACGTCGGGAACTCCTCGCCGCGCGGCGAACCACGTGGCCACGGCCTCTCGCAGGTCTGCGGTGCCCCACGTCAGCGGGTAGCCGTGGGCGTCCGACGCGTCGGCCAGGGCCTGGCGCACCACCGCCGGCGTCGGGTCCACGGGCGTGCCCACGGAGAGGTCGACCAGGCCCGCACCCGCGGCGCCGAGCGTCGGGTCCGAAAAGGCACTCGCCCGCTCCTTGGTCGGAGCGAGCGAGTCCCAGGGGAAGTCGGGGAGCCGGAGCACCCTACTCGTCGTGCTCCTGCGGCGGCAGGGCGGCGATGATCGGGTGGTCCTTGGGGATCATGCCCATCTTCGCGGCCCCGCCGGGGCTGCCGAGGTCGTCGAAGAACTCGACGTTGGCCTTGTAGTACTCGGCCCACTGCTCGGGCACGTCGTCTTCGTAGTAGATCGCCTCGACCGGGCAGACCGGCTCGCACGCCCCGCAGTCGACGCACTCGTCCGGGTGGATGTAGAGGCTGCGCTCACCCTCGTAGATGCAGTCGACGGGGCACTCCTCGATGCAGGCCTTGTCCTTGAGGTCGACACAGGGCAGCGCGATCACGTACGTCATGCCGGACATACTATGCGGGCCATGGATGCACCGGAGGCCGGGCCGAACCGGGATCCCCGGGTCGGTTCGCGGGTCGTCGTCCGCTACCGGCTGGAACGGCCGGACCCCCTCACCGGGGCGACCCTCACCGACGCGGTCGGCGAGCTCGTCGGCGACGTCGACGGCATCCTCGTGGTGCGCACCCGCCGCGGTGAGGTGCGCGTGCCGCGCAGTCGGGTCACCGCCCTCAAGGAGGTCCCGCCGTCCCCCTCACGGCGGGGGAAGCCACACCGGGCCCTGTCGGTCGAGGACCTGCAGCGCGTCATGCTCGGCGCCTGGCCGGCGATGGAGACGGCCCGGCTCGGCGACTGGGTGCTGCGCGCGTCGCGCGGGTTCACCCAGCGTGCCAACTCGGTGATGACCGCGGGCAGCCCCGGCATCCCCGTGCCGGCCGCCCTCGACGCCGTCGAGCGGTGGTATGCCGCGCGCGGCCTGCCGCCGAACCTCACGGTGGCCGGGCCGGTGGGCTTCGACCCTGCCGACGACGCGGTCGGCGCCGAGGCGTTGCGCCGCGGGTACGTCGCGCGCGTCGCGACCCTCACCCTCACCGCCCCCACCCGAGTGATGATGGGCGACCCTGCGGGAGTTCAGGTCAGGGCTGAGCTGACCGATGCGTGGTTCACGGCCTTCCGCGCGTACCGCGAGGTCGACGACGAGGCCGCGCGCGCCATCCTCACCGGGTCGCCCGCCCAGGCCTTCACCACGGTCGGGGACGACGACGTGATCGGCATCGGCCGGCTCGGCCTGGCAGCGGCCTGGGGTGGCGTCGCCGCGATGTGGGTCGACCCGCGGTCGCGCCGGCGCGGCATCGCCACCGGCATGCTGGTCGCGCTCGCGCGCGCGGCGGACCGCGCCGGAGCGGCGTCGCTGCACCTGCAGACCGACTGCGACAACACCGCCGCGCTCGCGCTCTACGAACGGCACGGCTTCGAGCGACACCACGCCTACGTCAACCTGCGGCGGGCTCCCGGCTGACGACCGACCCGCGCGGCTAGCGCTTGGGGTTGGTGCAGGTGACGTCGTCCTCGGGGCGGTAGTTGGTCGTGAACTTCTGGGTCTTCACGACCTTGCCGTTCTGCTTCATGACGCGGCCGACGTCGACCTTGAACCCGACGACCGGGCTCTGGTCGAGGCAGTCGGGGCCGTCGTCGGAGTACCTCTTGGGCTGCACGATGTCGTACCGGGCGCTCTTGGTCGCCGTGACGTCGTACTTCCTGGCCCCCCAGAAGCTCACCGTCATCGAGGTGTCCGTCGTCGCGATCTGGACAAGGACGCCACCATCGGTGGTGTTGGTGAACTTGTTGTGCAGGTCGGGCCACGAGATCGTCGCCTCGCGCCCCTCGGGGTAGCGGGAGATGTAGTAGTAGTGCGGCGTCCACGCGTCGAGCTGCATGCCGGAGAAGAAGGCCGCGTTGAAGATCGTCGTGGACACCTGCGAGATGCCGCCGCCGTAGGACGTGGCGGCCCGGCCGCCACGGATGATGCCGGCCTCGATGTAGCCCTTGGCGACGGTGCGCTCACCGAGGATGCCGTTCATGCTGAACTGCGCACCGGGCGGGAGGTAGGTGCCGTCGATGAGGCGTGAGGCCAGCCTGATGTTGTGCACGCGCGACTGGCCGGCCTCGTAGTTGGTGGTGAAGGAGGAGATCTTATCCTTGGGCAGCGTCGCCTTCGCGATGGCGGTGGTGAACTCGGGCTCGGTGGCCCTGGTCGCGACCGTCGCGGAGCGGGTGGTCGTGGAGATCGCCTTCCACACCTCGCTGGTGAGCGAGGCGTCGTCGAGGGCCGTTCCGGGGACGTGGGCCTTGACGGTCGGGGTGCGGCCGGAGAAGGTCACCACGGCGTCCTTGGCCGCGACCTCGACGCCGGCCTTGTTCGCGGCGGCGTGCACGATCGCGGCGAGCTTCTTGGCGTCGGCGCGGGGGGTGATGGTGCCCGATGCGTCGGCCCCGAGGACGATCGCCGGCGCAAAGGTGCTGGGTGCGAGGCTGAAGGACCTGCCGCCCGAGGTGACCTGCACCGGGCCGGACACGGCGACGTCGGCGAACTCGCTGCGCACGCGAGCCAGCTCGGCGGCCGAGACCTTCGGGGTGGCCGCCAGGGCCGCGACCTCGACGGTGCGGTCGCCGGGCCACCACCGACGTACGGCGTCGACGGTGCCCCCGACGTCGGTCGTGGTGCCGGTCACCGGCTCCTTGACGGTGACCTTGCCCTTCGCGACCGAGAGCGAACCCTCGACCGGCTCGGCGTCGAGCTCGCCCCGGGCCTTCTCGACCGCGGCGGCGAACACGGCGTCGTCCACCGTCACGACCGCGGGCTGCGCGGAACCCCCGGCGAGGTGCGCCCACATCGTGGCCGGTGACAGCGAGAAGCCCACCAGGGCGTCGACCGTCGCGTCGACGTCGACGCCGAGGCCGAGGGCCTTCGGCGGGTTCTCGACCCTCCCGGCGCTGGAGGTCAACACCAGGGGCTGCGCGGCCCTGCCCACCAGCTCGTCGGTGAGGGTGGCCGTCGCCTCGTCGGCGCTCTGCCCGCCGACTGCGACGCCGGCGACGGTGGTGCCCCGAGGGACGCTGTCACCGAACCAGGCAGCCGCCGCGAGGTAGACCACCCCGAGCGCGAGCACGGCACCGGCCACGGCGAGCGGCCAGCGCCGGCGCTGTGGCAGCTTCTCCCACTCGACGTCGTCGGTGAGGGTCTCGAGGTTCATGCGATGCTCCCGTAGCGGCCACGGAAGTGGACCAGGGCGGGCCCGACCGTGTCGGGCAGGGCGATGGACACGACCTGCGCGACGACGATCGCGTGGTCACCGGCGGGGTGGATGTCGGTGGCGCGGCACTCGAGGTGCATGAGGGCGCCATCGAGCAGCGCGACCCCGGTCACGGGGCCGCGGTGGTGCGGTGCCCGGTCGAGCTGGCCGTGCAGCGGGCGACCTCGGGTGGCGAACCACCCGGACAGGGGTCGCTGGTCGGCCGCGAGCACGCTGACCCCGAACACGCCGGCCTCGGTCACGGCGTCGCGCCACCGTGTCTCGTTCTCGGCGCAGACCAGCACCAGCAGCGGGTCGAGCGACACCGAGGTGAGCGTGTCGGCGGTCATCGCGTGGTCGTGGCCGTCGGCGAAGGTGGTGAGCACCGTGACGCCGGCGACGAGCCGCCCCATCGCCTGCCTGAAGCGCTCCGGCTCGAGCGGCTCCTCGCTCACGGGGGCTCCCTCGCTCACGACGCTCCCTCGCTCGTCGGCCGTCCGGTCGCCGCGTCGAGCCGGGCGTAGCCCTCCCGACCGGCGAGGCGGGACACGACGTGGTTGGACAAGGCATACCACCCGTCGCCCACCACCACCTGCGTCTCGTGCGCCTGCAGCGCCCGCGCCTGGACCGGCACCACGGACGGGTCGACCACCGTGTGGGTCACCACCTCGTCGGGCACGACCTGCGAGGGGAAGGGGTCGCCCTCCCCGGGCACGACGACGCCGCGGTCGTCCGGCACGTGCTCGGCCAGCCAGCTGCGGTCCTCGAGCGCCCACGACAGGGGTGTGAGCACGGCATAGAGCACCGGTGCGTCGGCGGACGTGGCGACCGCCCGACAGGTCGCCTCGTGGGTGCGCACGTGGTCGGGGTGGCCGTAGCCACCGGTGGCGTCGTAGGTGACGACGACGTCGGGCCGCACGTCGTCGAGCACCACCCGCACCGCAGCCGCGGCCCCGGCGAGGTCGACACCGGCCCAGGCGCGCGGATGGGCGGCAGCGGCGGAGCCGGCCATGCCCGAGTCGCGGTATGCCGTGGGCGCGCCCCCGTCGGTCGCGCCCGCGTCGGTCGCGCCCGCGTCGGTCGCGCCCGCGTCGGTCGCGCCCGCGTCGGTCGCACCCGCGTCGGTCGCACCCGCCTCGGTCGCGCCGAGCAGGTGGGCGGTCACGCCCAGCACCTCCGCCGCGCCACGCAGCTCCTCGCGGCGGTGCGGGGCGAGGGCGTCTCCGGCCGCGCCCTCGAGGTGCGCCAGGGAGGCCGGGATGACCTCGCCCTCCTCCCCGAGGGTGCACGTGAGCACGTGCACGTCGTCACCGCGGGCCGTGTGGTGGGCGATGGCCACCCCGGTGGCGAGGGTCTCGTCGTCAGGGTGGGCGTGCACGAAGAGCAGCCGGGCAGGCCGGCCGTGGATCTCCAGGCCGTCGAGCAGCCCGGTCACCGGACCACCGCGATGTCGGCGAACTCGACCACGCCGCCGGCGACGGTGTTCGCCGACAGGTTTCGCACGTCCGAGCCGGCGATGTACAGGGCCCGACGCTCGGCAAGCCCGATGTAGGCGCCCTTCGCGATCAGCGCGGCGTCCATCTCGGACCACGCCTTCTCGCGCGCGGCACGGTCGGCGATGCCCTGCACCCTGGCCATCTGCGTGTCGAGCGCCTTGTCCGACCAGTAGCCGTAGTTCCGACCGGGGCCGGCCTTGGTGATGTTGATCGAGCTGTCGAAGAGCGGCGGCAGCACCGTCGACGCCGAGGCCCACGCCGGGGCCCAGTTCGACCAGAACAGGTCGACCTGATCGGCGAGGGCGGGGTTGCTGATCGCCGTGAAGTAGTCCTCGGGAATCGGGCGGGTCGTCGGGTCGAACCCGGCCTGACGCCAGCCGGCGACCAGGGCAGCCATCGCCTTGTCGGCGGGCGGGTTCGAGCGGTAGGCCACGGTGAACTTCACCGGCCCGGTCACGCCGGCCCGCGCGAGCAGCGCCGTGGCCTTCGCCGCGTCACCGCGGGTGCCGGCGCCGACGGGGTCGGTGTCGTGCGCGGCGGGGAGCGACCCGGGGATGAGGGAGAGCGTCGGGTCGGCAGCGGTGCTGCCACCGATGGCGGTGACGTAGGCCTCGCGGTCGGTCGAGGCGGCGAGGGCCAGTCGCACGTCGACGTCGGCGAAGACCTTGCTGCGCGCGTTGGGGACGAGGTAGTGGACCACGCCGGTACGCGGGTTGACGGAGCGCTCCTGGAGGCTCTCCACCGCCGTGATGCGCTGCTGGATGGCCGGCGGGGCCGACCCCAGCGAGACCGAGAGTCGGCCGGTGGCGCCGTCGGCCATGACCTGCTGCGCGACGGCCTGGGTGTCCAGACCCTCCTGGTAGCTGATCCGGTCGGGATGGGCCTGCCGTACGGGGTCGCTCGCCCGGTCCCAGCCGGGGTTGCGCACCCAGGTGCCGCCCTGGCCGGGCTGCCAGCCGTCCTGGAGCATGTACGGGCCGGCGGAGAACACGTCGTAGGTGCCCTGGGCGCCGCGGTCGACCGACTTCTTGACCGGGCCGAAGGCGGGCTGGGTGACCAGCTCGTTGAAGTCGCTGAGCGGGCTGCTCAGGGTGAAGGTGATCGTCTCGCCCTTGCACGCCACGGCCTTGTCGAAGGCCTTCTGCGCCGCGACGGCCGCGGCCCCGGTGGCGTAGGGGCCGGTGTAGGTGCTCGTGCCGTCGGGTCGCCGCGGGACCGCGAGCACGGCCAGGGCGTCGGTGGGGCCGCCCTCGACGACGTCGGTGGCGAACGTCCGCGAGATGCCGTAGGCGACGTCGGAGCAGGTCACGACACTGCCGTCCTGCCAGCGCACGCCGTCGCGCAGGGTGAACGACCAGGTCTTCAGGTCCTTGCCCGGTGTGCCCGTGGTCGTCGCGAGGTCGCCGACGAGCCGGGCCTGCTCGTCGGGGTCGGTGCTCGGCGCGTAGGCGGTCAGCGACCTGGCGAACACGCGGCCCGCGAAGGCGACGTCGTCCCGCGAGGCGATCCGTTGGGGGTCCCAGGTGACGACCGGGCCCAGCGCGAGGGCGTGCAGCGTGCCGCCGTCGGTGTCGACCCGGTCACCGACGGCCGACGTCGGCATGGCCTTCTCGGGGTCGGCCGGCGCGTTGCCGTCGAGCACGAAGACTCCCGCGACGACGATCGCCACGGCGAGCAGCACGCCGAGGAACGACGGCACCAGGCCCGGCCGTCGGCGTCCTCGCGAGCGTCGGCTCGCGCGCGTGATCTGCGAGGGCGCGTCCCCCGTGTCCTTCTGCGCCACCAGGGCTCAGCTCTTTCTCGCCCGGGCCGCCGCGCGTGCCCGCAAGGTCTGGTCGAGCTCGACCTTGCGCAGGCGGACACCGTCGGGGGTCACCTCGACGCACTCGTCCTCGCGGCAGAACTCGAGGGACTGCTCGAGGGACAGGCTGCGCGGCGGCGCGAGGCGCTCGAGGATGTCGGCACCGGCGGAGCGCACGTTGGTGAGCTTCTTCTCCTTGGTGATGTTGACGTCCATGTCGTCGACCCGGGAGTTCTCGCCGACGATCATGCCCTCGTAGACCTCGGTGGTCGGCGAGATGAACATCGAGCCCCGCTCCTGCAGGTTGGCCATCGCGTAGGCCGTGGCGGCACCGGAGCGGTCGGCGACGAGTGAGCCGCTGATCCGGGTCGAGATGTCGCCGGCCCACGGCTCGTAGCCCTCGAAGACGTGGTTGGCGATGCCGGTACCCCGGGTGTCGGTGAGGAACTGGGTGCGGAAGCCGATCAGGCCGCGCGAGGGCACGAGGTACTCCATCCGGACCCAGCCGGTGCCGTGGTTGGTCATCTGCTCCATGCGGCCCTTGCGCGCGGCGAGCAGCTGGGTGATCGGGCCGAGGAACTCCTCGGGGGCGTCGATCGTGACGCGCTCGATCGGCTCGTGCACCTTGCCGTCGACCGTGCGGGTGACCACGACGGGCTTGCCGACGGTGAGCTCGTAGCCCTCGCGGCGCATCTGCTCGACGAGGATCGCCAGCGCCAGCTCGCCTCGGCCCTGCACCTCCCAGGCGTCGGGCCGCTCGGTCGGCAGCACGCGCATCGACACGTTGCCGACGAGCTCGCGGTCGAGGCGGTCCTTGACCAGGCGCGCGGTGACCTTGGCCCCCTTGACGCGGCCCGACATCGGGCTGGTGTTGATGCCGATCGTCATGGAGATCGCCGGCTCGTCGACGGTGATGAGCGGCAGCGGTCGCGGGTCGTCGGCGTCGGCCAGGGTCTCGCCGATGGTGATCTCGGGGATGCCGGCCACGGCGATGATGTCCCCCGGACCCGCCGAGTCGGCAGGGCGGCGCTCGAGGGCGTCGGTCATCAACAGCTCGGTGATCTTCACCTTCTCGACCGTGCCGTCGCGACGGCACCAGGCGACCTGCTGGCCCTTGCGGATGGTGCCGTTGTGCACGCGCAGCAGGGCCAGGCGCCCGAGGAAGTTCGAGGCGTCGAGGTTGGTGACGTGCGCCTGCAGGGGGGCCTCGGGGTCGTACGACGGGGCGGGGATGGTCTCGATGATGGTGCGGAAGAGCGGCTCGAGGTCGGCACCGTCGGGCATGCCGCCGTCCTCCGGACGGGTCATCGAGGCGCGGCCGGCCTTGGCCGACGCATAGACGATGGGGAACTCCAGCTGGTCCTGGTGGTGCTGGGCGTCGACCATGAGGTCCATGAAGAGCTCGTAGACCTCGTCTACTACCTCGGCGATGCGGGCGTCGGGGCGGTCGACCTTGTTGATGCACAGCACGACCGGCATCTTCAGGGCGAGCGCCTTGCGCAGCACGAAGCGGGTCTGCGGGAGCGGGCCCTCGCTCGCGTCGACGAGCAGCACGACACCGTCGACCATGGACAGACCACGCTCGACCTCGCCGCCGAAGTCGGCGTGGCCGGGGGTGTCGATGATGTTGATCGTCATGCCGTCGGAGATGCCGGCGTCGAGGGCCGCCTTGCCGGCGTAGCGGACCGCGGTGTTCTTCGCGAGGATCGTGATGCCCTTCTCGCGCTCGAGGTCACCGCTGTCCATCGCCCGGTCGGCGATGTGGTCGTGCTCGCCGAACGCGCCCGACTGCCACAGCATCTTGTCGACCAGAGTGGTCTTGCCGTGGTCGACGTGGGCGACGATGGCAACGTTACGGACGTCGACGCGATGGGAGACAGACATACCCACCAGTCTCTCAGGTAGTGCGCGCGTGTCCCAATCGGTGTAGGGATCGCCGGCCGGCGTTCGGGGGCCTCCCAGGAGCCCGGATGCCGTCGAGGCCGGCTGGGGGTGGTGCCGCAGGATCTGCGGGGCGCTTCGGTCTCACTTGGATAACCACTCAGGCTCGACCGGTCCGACGGGTGCATTTGCCGTTATGGTCACCGGCAACGGCGCACGGGGTGGGTTCTCCCACGCTCCGGCGCCGGACCCAGCTCGACCGTCCGACCGGGCGCCTCGAGGTTCGCACACCCAAGCGAGGTTCATCGATGAAGCACACGCGGAAGGTGCCCATCGTCGTCATGACGGCGGCCGCCCTCACCCTGACGGCCTGCGCGCAGTCCGACCGGGACTCCGGCAACACGGCATCCAGTGGTGGCAGCAGCAGCACCAAGGACACGTTCACGTTCGGTGCGGCCGGCGCCCCCAAGCTGTTCGACCCCTTCTACGCCACCGACGGCGAGACCTTCCGGGTCACCCGCCAGATGCACTCGGGCCTGCTCGGGGTCAAGGCGGGCACCGCCGACGTCGAGCCCGACCTGGCCGAGAGCTGGGAGCCGTCGGCCGACGGCCTGGCCTGGACCTTCAAGCTCAGGCAGAACGTGAAGTTCTCCGACGGCACGCCCTTCGACGGCGAGGCCGTCTGCTACAACATGGACCGGATGTTCAACCAGAAGGGCGCCGGCCAGACCGCGGCCGAGTACTGGGGCTACTTCTTCGGCACGTTCAGCGACAAGCCTGCCGACTCGCTGTTCAAGTCGTGCGAGGTCAAGGACCCCGCGACCGCCGTCATCAACATCACCCGGTCGACCTCGAGCTTCCCGACGATCCTGTCGCTCGACTCGTTCTCGATGCAGTCGCCCACCGCGCTCAAGGCCGGTGACGCCAACAACGTCGTCGCTGAAGGCGAGGGCTTCAAGTACCCGGCCTACGCGATGGCTCCGGTCGGCATCGGCCCGTACAAGCTCGACAAGTACGACGAGGCCAACAAGACCGTGACCCTCGTGGCGAACGACCAGTACTTCGGCGAGAAGGCGAAGACCCCCAAGATCGTCTTCAAGATCATCCCCGACGAGAGCACCCGCCGCCAGGAGCTGCAGGCCGGCTCGATCGACGGCTACGACCTGCCGAACCCGGTGGACTGGAAGGGCCTGAAGGACGACGGGAACCAGGTTGCCGTGCGCCCGGCGTTCAACATCCTCTACCTGGGGCTGAACGCCAAGAAGAACCCGACGCTGAAGGACCTCAAGGTGCGGCAGGCTCTCGCCCACGCGCTCAACCGTGACCAGATGGTGAAGACCCAGCTGCCCGAGGGTGCCAAGGCCGCCTCGCAGTTCATGCCCGACACCGTGTCGGGCTACAACACCGACCTCCAGCCCTACGCCTACGACCCGGAGAAGGCCAAGGCCCTGCTCAAGGAGGCCGGTGCCGAGGGCATGACCCTGCAGTTCGCGTTCCCGACCGAGGTCACCCGGCCGTACATGCCGGACCCGCAGAAGATCCACGACGCCTTCAAGAAGGACCTCGAGGCCGTGGGCGTCAAGGTCGAGGTCGTCAACAAGCCCTGGAACGGTGGCTACCTCGACGACGTCAACGCCGGCAAGTACGACGCCTTCCTCCTGGGCTGGACCGGTGACTACAACGCTGCGGACAACTTCCTGGGCACGTTCTTCACCAACGTCGACCAGAACGACTTCCAGACCAGTGCCTACCCCTGGGGCAAGACGCTGTCGGAGGACCTGAAGAAGGCCGACGCGATCGTCGACGTCACCGAGCGCGAGACCGCCTACAAGAAGATCAACCAGCAGATCGCCGAGGAGTACCTCCCCGGGCTCCCGATCAGCCACTCCCCGCCGGCCCTCGTGGTCAGCGGCAACGTGCAGGGCCTCGTCGCGAGCCCCCTGACGGCGGAGACGTTCGACACCGTCACGGTCAGCACCAGCAAGTGACGACCGGGGCCTCGGCCCCGTGCTGATCGCAGCACACCGTGCGGTGGCCGCCTCGCACCCGTTAGGGTCCGAGGCGGCCACCGACGTCTTCGCGTGAACCTAGGAGCCCGAGTTGGTGAGATTCATCATTCGACGCCTGATCCAGATGGTCGGAGTGGTGTTCGTCCTCTCCCTGCTGCTGTTCTTCTGGCTCCGTTCGCTACCCGGAGGCGTGGTGTCGGCCATCCTGGGCGAGCGCGCCACACCGGCCACGCGCGCGGCGCTGACCGAGGCGTTCGGACTGGACCAGCCGGTGTACGTGCAGTACCTCAAGTTCCTCCAGCGAGCCGCCCGCGGCGAGTTCGGTGCCTCCACCGCGGTGCTGCCCGGCCGCGACGCCTTCGAGATCTTTCTGACCCGCCTGCCGGCGACGATCGAGCTCAGCATCGTCGCGATGACCATCGCCATCGTCTTCGCGATCCCGCTGGGCTACCTCGCCGCCAGACGGAAGGGGTCCGCCTTCGACAACGGCACCATCGTGCTGTCCCTCATCGGGGTGGCCGTCCCCGTCTTCTTCCTGGCCTTCCTGCTCAAGTACTGGTTCGCGATCGACACCCCGCTCTTCCCGGTGTCCGGGCGCCAGGACTCGGCGCTGGGCTGTACGCGGGTCACCAACTTCTTCGTGCTCGACGGGCTGCTGACCCGCGAGCTCGACTGCTCGACCGACGCCCTGCGCCACCTGGTGCTGCCGTCGGTCGCGCTGGCCACGATCCCGTTCGCCGTGATCTTCCGGATCACCCGGGCCTCCGTGCTCGACGTGCTCGACGAGGACTACGTGCGCACCGCCGAGTCCAAGGGCCTCACCCTCAACGTCGTCCGGGGACGACACGTCATGCGCAACGCCCTGCTACCCGTGATCACCACCATCGGGCTGCAGACCGGCGGCCTGCTCGCCGGTGCCGTGCTCACCGAGACGGTCTTCAACTTCGGCGGCCTCGGCTCGACCCTGTACCAGGCGTTCTCCGGCCGTGACTACGCCGTGCTGCAGGTGCTGATCCTCGCCGCGGCGGCGATCTACGTCGTCGTCAACCTGCTCGTCGACATCTCGTATGCCGTGATCGACCCGAGAGTGCGCACCCGATGACTCCCTCGAAGCCCCTGAACCCGATGGACCGGCGCAAGCAGCGGATCGACGACCTCGCGGCCACCAGCGCCGGCACGGGTGGGCGCGGCACGGCATCCGTCAGCGTGCTCGTCGACGACGCCGGCACCATCGACGAGGCACCCGGCGTCTCACTCATCGCGAGCGCCTGGCGCCGCCTGCGGCGCGACCCCGTCTTCCTCATCGGGGCCGCCATCACCATCGCGTTCATCCTGCTCGCCATCATCTCGCCGTGGATCGCCCCCCACGATCCGGCCGCGGGCCTGCTGCTCGACAAGGTGCGACCCCAGTCGAACCCGATCCCGGGGCCGGAGCCGGGGTTCCCGCTCGGCGGCGACGACAAGGGCCGTGACGTGCTCTCGCGCCTGCTGGTCGGCAGCCGGCAGACGCTCATCGTGGGCGTTCTCGCCACGCTGATCGGCCTGTTCGGAGGCCTGGTGCTCGGCATCCTCGCCGGGGCCTTCGGCGGCGGCATCGACGCGTTCGTCATGCGTGTGGTCGACGTGCTGCTGTCGATCCCGTCGCTGCTCCTCGCGCTGTCGATCGCCGCACTGGCCCGCCAGCCCAGCCAGTGGACGGTGATCATCGCCATCGCCGTCGTGCAGATCCCGGTGTTCGCCCGGCTGCTGCGCGGCTCGATGCTCGCGCAACGCTCGAGCGACCACGTGCTGGCCGCGCGGGCGCTCGGAGTCAAGCGCAGCGCCATCATCTTCCGACACATGGTGCCGAACTCGCTCGGGCCGGTCGTGGTGCAGACGACCCTGGTGCTCGCGACGTCGATCATCGACGCCGCCGCGCTGTCCTTCCTCGGCCTGGGCAACCCCGACGACGACGCCCCCGAGTGGGGTCAGATGCTGGGCCGGGCGCAGCAGTACATCCAGGACAACGCGCACCTCGCGGTCTACCCCGCGCTGTGCATCATCCTCGTGGCGCTCGGCTTCACCCTGATGGGTGAGTCACTGCGCGAATCCCTCGACCCCAAGAGCAGGAGGTGACCCGCCCATGACCGCCACGGCGACACCACCCCCCACGACGGCGCCCGGCCAGGAGCCGCTGCTGTCCGTCCGCGACCTGAGGGTCACCTTCACCCGCCAGGGCGAGGAACCCTTCCGGGCCGTCGACGGCGTCAGCTTCGACGTGCGACCCGGCCAGACCGTCGGCCTGGTCGGCGAGTCCGGCTGCGGCAAGTCGGTCACCTCGCTCGCGATCATGGGCCTGCTGCCCAGGCGGGGCAACGAGGTCGAGGGCGAGGCGACCTTCGAGGGCACCAACCTGCTCGCGCTCGACGAGAAGGCGATGCGCGAGCGGCGCGGTCGCGACATCGCGATGATCTTCCAGGACCCGTTGTCGTCGCTCAACCCGGTCATTCCTGTCGGGCTGCAGGTCACCGAGGTGCTCGAGCGACACCGCGGCATGTCGCGCAAGGCCGCCCAGCCGGTGGCCCGTGACCTGCTCACGCGGGTCGGCATCCCCGACCCCGACCGGCGGCTCAAGGACTACCCGCACCAGATGAGCGGGGGCATGCGCCAGCGCGCCCTCATCGCGATGGCGCTCGCGTGTGCCCCCCGCCTGCTCATCGCCGACGAGCCGACCACCGCCCTCGACGTCACGATCCAGGCGCAGATCCTCGCCCTGCTCAAGGAGCTCGTCAAGGACACCGGCACAGCGCTGGTCATGATCACCCACGACCTGGGCGTCGTGGCGGGGCTGTGCGACGAGGTCAACGTGCTGTACGCCGGCCGCATCGTCGAGCGCGGCGAGCGTCACGAGCTGTTCGCCGACCCGCGCCACCCCTACACCAACGGCCTGCTCGGCTCGATCCCCCGGCTCGACGCGCGCCGCGGTGAGCCGCTCACCCCCATCCCGGGGTCGGTGGCCGACAACCTGCCGTGGGACCACGCGTGCGCCTTCGCGCCGCGCTGCTCGCAGCCGATCGAGGTCTGCATCAGCACGACCCCGGAGCTCCAGGAGTCCCCCCGCCGGGCCCTGCGCTGCCACAACCCCGTGAGGTGAATCGATGACCGACACCGCGACCACCCCTGCCCTGCCTGCCGACGAGGAGCGCCACGTCCTGGTTGACGTGCGCGGCGTCAAGGTGCACTTCCCGATCAAGCGGGGCGTCATCTTCGACAAGGTCATCGGCCACGTCTACGCGGTCGACGGGGTCGACCTGCAGATCCGCCGTGGTGAGACGTACGGCCTGGTCGGCGAGTCGGGCTGTGGCAAGTCCACCCTCGGCAAGGCGATCCTGAACCTGGAGCCGCCCACCGGGGGCAGCGTGGTCGTCGACGGCACCGACATCGCCACCCTCAAGGGTGAGGAGCTGCGGCGGCGCCGCAAGGAGTTCCAGATGGTCTTCCAGGACCCGATGAGCAGCCTCGACCCGCGCCAGTCGGTCGAGTCGCTGCTCGTGGAGGGAATGCGGGCGCACGGCCTGGACACCGACGGTCCGACCACGAAGAAGCGCCTGCGCGAGCTGCTCGCGGCCGTCGGTCTGCCCGCCGCCGCGCTGAAGAAGTACCCACACGAGTTCTCCGGTGGCCAGCGCCAGCGCATCGGCATCGCGCGGGCCCTGTCGGTCGAGCCCAAGCTCATCGTCGCCGACGAGCCGGTCTCGGCCCTGGACGTCTCGGTGCAGGCGCAGGTGATCAACCTGCTCGACGAGCTGCAGCAGGAGTTCGACCTCACCTACCTCGTCATCGCCCACGACCTGGCCGTGGTGCGCCACATCAGCGACCGGATCGGCGTGATGTACCTCGGCGGCATGGTCGAGGAGGCCACCGCCGACGACCTCTACGCGCAGCCGCTGCACCCCTACACCCGGGCCCTGCTCTCGGCCGTGCCCGTGCCGGACCCCGTGGTCGAGGACAGCCGCGAGCAGATCCTGCTCACCGGTGACCTGCCCTCGCCCTCGAACCCCCCGACCGGATGCCGGTTCCACACCCGGTGCCCTTGGCGCCAGGAGACCCGCTGCGACGACGAGCGGCCGCAGCTGCGGGCCGTCGACCTGCCTGGCGTGTCCGGGGGCCACCGGGTGGCCTGCCACTGGGCCGAGCCCATCGACCGCGGCGAGATCACCCCGCACGCGGTGACGCCGGTGCTCGTCGCGCCCGACGACGACGGCCTGACCGACGACCCGTTCATGGGCCCCGCCTCGGTCACCGAGGTGCTCTGAGCACCCAAGCCCACCAGGGCACCCCGCGAAGTCAGGAGCACTTCGCCGAGTCAGGGCCGTACTCGGCCCTGACTCGGCGAGATGACCATGACGTCGCGAAGTGCTCCTGACTTCGCAGCCCCACCCGACCCAACCGACCGGCGCACGACCGTGACGCACGGCGCACGCGGTGGCGCACGGCATCCGCACGTGGACCACAATGGCCCCATGAGCCGACTGTTGAGCGATGACGAGGTGAGCACCCAGCTCGTGGGGCTGAGCGGATGGGAGCGCGAGGGCGACGCCCTCGTGGCGACGGTCGAGGCGCCCGACTTCCCGGCCGCCATGGCGATCGTCGACGCAGCGGCCTACGAGGCCGAGCAGATGAACCACCACCCCGACATCGACATCCGCTGGCGCACGACACGTTGGCTGCTCACGACCCACGACGCGGGGGGCATCACCCAGCTCGACATCGAGCTGGCGCACCGCATCTCGGCGGCGGCCCGAGCCCGGGGAGCGACCCTTCGTGGCTGACTCCCCCGCAACCACCGCCCCGCAACACCACGAGGCCCACGACGGGTCGGTCACCGGCCGGCTGAACTGGCTGCGCGCCGGCGTGCTGGGCGCCAACGACGGCATCGTGTCGACCGCCGGGCTGGTCATCGGCGTCGCCGCCGCGACGAGTGAGCGTGGCGCGGTGCTCACCGCCGGCCTCGCGGGGCTCACCGCGGGCGCGATGAGCATGGCCGTCGGCGAGTACGTGTCGGTGAGCACCCAGCGCGACTCCGAGAGGGCGCTGATCGCCAAGGAGATCCGCGAGCTCGACGAGGAGCCCGAGGCCGAGCTCGCCGAGCTGGCCGGCATCTACCGGGAGAAGGGGCTCACGCCCGACCTGGCTCTCCAGGTGGCCGAGCAGCTCACCGCTCACGACGCGCTCGGGGCGCACGCCGAGGCCGAGCTGGGCATCGACCCGCACAACTACACCAACCCGTGGCACGCCGCCTGGGCGTCGATGGCGGCCTTCACGGTCGGTGCGCTCCTGCCCCTGCTGGCGATCCTGCTGCCGCCGCTGGGCTGGCGGGTGCCGGTCACCGTCGTGGCCGTCGTGCTCGCTCTCGCCTTCACCGGTCTGGTCAGCGCCCGCCTGGGCAGCTCCGACGCGAAGCGCGCCACCGTGCGCGTGGTCATCGGCGGCCTGCTCGCGATGGCGGTGACCTACGGCATCGGTGCCCTCGTCGGCACCCAGCTCGGCTGATGGCGCGACTGCTCGTCGTGCAGCACGAGCCCGACGCGCCGGTGGCGTGGCTGGGCGAGTGGTGGGTCGGGCTCGGCCTCGAGCTCGACGTCGTGCGCGGCGACCTCGGCCACCGCGTGCCCGACCGCTGGGCCGCCGAGCGCGACGGAGCGACCGGCCCGCCCGGCCCGCCCGGCCCGCTCGGCCCCGGGCACGACGGCCTCGTGGTGCTGGGTGGAGCGATGGGCGCCTGCGACGACGCCGACGCCCCTTGGCTCGCCCCCACCCGCGCCCTTCTCGCGGATGCCGTCGCCCGGGGCGTGCCGACCCTCGGGGTGTGTCTCGGGCACCAGCTTGCGGCGGTGGCGCTCGGCGGCAGGGTGGGTCGCAACCCCTCGGGCCGCACGATCGGGCCGGTTGCGGTGCGCCTCACCGGTGCCGCGGCATCCGACCCGCTCCTCGCCGGCCTCGACGGGCTGCCCGCGATCCACTACAACGACGACGTCGTGCTCGACCTCCCGGACGGTGCGACGGTGCTCGCGACCCTGCCCGACGGGCGCCCGCAGGCCCTACGGCTGGGGCCTGCGGCCTGGGGTGTGCAGTTCCACCCCGAGACCTCCCCCGAGGTGTTCGGGGCGTGGCTGCGGTGGGACTCCCCCGACGGCCTCACCCCCGACCAGGTCGACCTGCTGGCCGAGGTGACAGCGGCCCGTGACGCCCTGCGGTCGGCGTGGCAGCCGCTCGCCGAGCGGTTCGCGTGTGTTGTCGTGGCGGATGCCGTGGCGCGGCGTGCGTCGCCCATCACCCCCCTGAGTGGGCTTGTGCGCCATCGGCGTAGCATCGAATCGGCGGGTCCCGCACTCCGTGGTCGACCCAGCCGTGACGGAGACACGCCATGAGCGCATCGACCCCGGCGAAGTCCCGCGAACGCGTCGTCATCCTCGGCGCAGCGGGCCGCGACTTCCACGACTTCAACCTGATGTACCGGGACGACCCGGACGTCGAGGTGGTCGCGTTCACCGCGACGCAGATCCCCGACATCGACGGCCGCACCTACCCGCCGGAGCTGGCCGGGCCGCTGTACCCGCACGGCATCGCGATCCTCGACGAGACCGAGCTCGAAGGCCTCGTGGCGCGCGAGCGGGTCGACACGGTGGTGCTGGCCTACTCCGACCTCTCGCACGCGCAGGTGATGCACCTCGCCTCTCGGGTGATCGCCACCGGGGCCGACTTCGTGGTGCCCGGCACCCGCCGCACGACGCTGCGCTCGCGTCGGCCGGTCGTGGCCATCACCGCCGTGCGCACCGGGGTGGGCAAGAGCCAGACCACGCGCTACGTGGCCCGGCTGCTGCAGGACATGGGGCTGCGGGTGGTCGCGGTGCGCCACCCCATGCCGTACGGCGACCTCGCCGCTCAGGCGTGCCAGCGCTTCGAGACCGTCGAGGACCTCGTCAGGCACGAGTGCACTCTCGAGGAGCGCGAGGAGTACGAGCCGCACATCGAGGCGGGCGTCGTGGTCTACGCCGGGGTCGACTACGGAGCGATCCTGGCCGAGGCCGAGGCCGAGGCCGACGTCGTGCTCTGGGACGGCGGCAACAACGACCTGCCCTTCTACTCCCCGGACCTGCACCTCGTGCTCGCCGACCCGCTGCGGCCCGGCGACGAGGCCGGCTACCACCCCGGCGAGGCGAACGTGCGGATGGCCGACCTCGTCATCGTCGCCAAGTGCGACTCCGCCGCGGCCGAGGACGTCGAGGCGGTGGAGGCGTCGGTGCGCCTCCTCAACCCACGGGCCGAGGTGCTCCGCTGCGACAGCCCGGTCACCCTCGACGACCCGTCGGTCGCGACCGGGAAGCGCGTCGTGGTCATCGAGGACGGGCCGACGCTGACCCACGGCTCGATGAGCTTCGGCGCCGGTGTGGTCGGTGCCCGGGATGCCGGTGCCGCCGAGGTCGTCGACCCCTCGCCGTTCGCCGTGGGCTCCATCGCTGCGACGTACGCCAAGTACCCGAACGCGCGCGGCATCCTGCCGGCGATGGGCTACGGCGAGGCGCAGACCCGCGACCTCGAGGCCACGATCCGCGCCATGGTCGACGCCGGTGCCATCGACGCCATCGTGTCGGGCACCCCGGTGGACATCACCCGGGTTCTCACGGTCGATGTGCCGCTCACCCGGGCCCGTTACGAGCTGCGCGAGCAGGAGCCGGGCCACCTCGCGGCCGCCCTCGCCAGGGCGCTCGGCCGCTGACACCGCGCCCTCACCGGTTCGAGGTGATCCGCTGGCCCCGCACCCCAGAACTTCACCTCGACTGCGCGATCGCGCGCCGGGAGCCGGTGTCAGGCATCGGGTCGTTCGCCGCGCAGGGCGGCGAAGAGCACCGGCGCGAGGTCGGCATCCCGCACGTCCTCGAGCGACACGGGGCGCCCGTCGGAGCCGCCCAGCGGCACCCGCCAGTTGGGGTACTGGTCGTTGGTGCCCGGCTGGTTGATGGCGCGGCGGTCACCCACGACGTCGGCCAGGGCGACGGCGAGCATCCGGCTCGGGGTCAGCGCCATCCACCGGTGCAGCGCCTCGATGACCGCGTCGATGCCGGCGCCGGGGTGCAGCAGCCCGCGCGCGACACACGCGTCGCGCAGCCTGGCGATCGACGCCTCCTCCTGGGCCCGCTCCTCCTCGACCGGGCGGGTCAGCAGCCCGAGCCGTTCGCGCAGGGCCACGTGCTCGAGCGAGAGGTAGCCGGCCGACGGCGGCAGGTCGTGCGTGGTCACCGTCGACAGGCACAGGTCGCGGTAGCGCTCCGGGGGCATCGGCCGCTCGCCGTCCCACTCGAACCACAGGATCGAGGTGCCGACCAGCCCGCGCTCCATCATGTAGTCGCGCACGTGCGGGGCGACCACCCCGAGGTCCTCACCGATGACGACGGCACCGGCACGCTGCGCCTCGAGCACGAGGATGCCGAGCAGGGCCTCGTGGTCGTAGTGCACGTAGGTGCCGTCGGCCGGTGTGCCGCCCTCGGGGATCCACCAGAGGCGGAACAGCCCGATGATGTGGTCGACCCGGATGCCGCCCGAGTCGCGCAGCACGGTGCGCACCATGTCGCGGAACGGGGCGTAACCGAGCTCCGCGAGCCGGTCGGGGCGCCACGGCGGCTGGCTCCAGTCCTGGCCGAGCTGGTTGAACTGGTCCGGTGGCGCGCCCACGGTGACCCCGCGGGTGAGGGCGTCACCCAGGCCCCAGGCGTCGGCACCGAGCGGGTGCACCCCCACGGCCAGGTCGTGAACGATGCCGATCGGCATCCCGGCGGCCCGCGCGTCGTGCTGGGCCGAGGCCAGCTGCTGCTCGAGCAGCCACTGCAGCCAGCGGTGGAAGTCGACCTCCGACGCGTGCCGCTCGCGGAAGGTGGCCACGGCGGCGCTCGAGGGGTCCTGCAGCTCGGTGGGCCACTGCGACCAGGGCATCCCGTGCTCCTCGACGAGCGCGCACCACGTGGCGTACCGCGTGAGGCCGTCACCTTCGCGGTCGCAGAAGTCGACGAAGGACCGCTCGCGCCGGCCGGTCAGGCCGACGTCGAAGACCAGGCGCAGGGCCTCCTTCTTCGCCGTCCAGGCTGCATCGCGGTCGATCCGGTCGGAGTCGTTCAGACCGCGCGCCCCGGCCGCCAGGGTCGCCACCCGGCCGTAGGCGGCGTGCTCGAGGCGGGCCAGCTCGGGCACGTCCTCGACGCGCAGGTAGAGGGGGTTCACGAACCGCCGGGTGGTCGGCAGGTAGGGCGAGGGCTCCATCGGCACCACCGGCTCGGCGGCGTGCAGCGGGTTGATGAGCACGAAGTCGGCGTCGTGCGCGGCGGCGGCCCACGTCGCGAGGTCGGCGAGGTCGCCGAGGTCGCCGACGCCCCACGACTCGGCCGAGCGCACCTGGTACAGCTGCGCCATCAGGCCGACGACACGCCCCTGGGCTATGGCCGGGGGCAGCTCGAGACGCTGGGGGGTCACCACGAGCGCGGCTTCCACGGTGCGCGGGTCGACCGCCGGCACGTCGAGGTGCGCCACCAGCCGGTGCCACCCCACGGGCAGGTCGCACGGCACCTCGAAGGTCGCCTCGCCCACGAGCAGCCCCTCGACCTCGCGGGCCTCGACCCACCGGTCGACCTGGGGCACCTCGCGCACGGAGCCGTCCTCGAGCACGACGTCGAGCCGGATGCCGCTGCCCGCCGGCACGTGGGTGTGCACCCAGGGCGCCCACCCCTCACGGGCCACGACGGTCGCGGGCAGGGTGCGTCGCCAGGCGGCGAGCTCGACCTCGGCCAGTGCCTGCTCGACGGCGTCGTCGCCCTCGGCCCGGACCCCGAGGGCCGCGAGGACGGCCCGGATCGTGGTGGCGGAGACGGTGACGTGGCGGCCCTGCCAGTCCCAGTAGTCGGTCGCGACCCCGTGGGCGTGGGCGAGCTCGACGAGCCGGGGCGGCGGGGCGGCGGAAACCATTCCCCCATCCTGCCGTGCGCTTCCCGGTGTCCGGAAACAAGCCCCGTCTGATCAGCCGCGCACCTCGTCGCGCCACGAGTGACGGGGGTCGAAGCCGAGCACCCGCCGGGCCTTGTCGATGGACAGCAGAGTGTCGTGCTCACCCAGGTCGCCTCGCACCTCGACCCCGGGGAACTGCGCGGCGAGCAGCTCGGAGTTCGGGCGGCTCATCACGGTGTCGGGCGAGGCGATGACGAACCGGTCGAAGCCCGGTGCGGTGTGCGCCAGGGCCTTCTCGACCGCCTGGGCGCCGTCGCGGCCGTCGATGTAGCCCCACAGGTTCCAGCGGCGCAGCGCCGGGTCGGCGTCGAAGGAGGGGAACTGCGCGTAGTCCTCGACGTCCATGACGTTCGAGAACCGCAGGGCCGTGATGGACAGGGCCGGATGCCACCGGCACAGCTCGACCGCCAGAGTCTCCTCGAGGTGCTTGCCGAGCGAGTAGACCGACTCCGGGCGCGCGGCGTACTCCTCGTCGACCGGGACGTAGGGCGGGGGTGTGTCGAACGGCAGCCCGAGCACGGTCTCGCTCGAGGCCATGACGACCTTGGGAATGCCGAGCCGGGTCGCGGCGTGCAGCACGTTGAAGGTCGTGAGCATGTTGTTGCGGAAGGTCGTCACGTCGGAGTGCAGGCCTGGGGCAGGGATCGCCGCGAGGTGCACCACGGCATCCGCCGCCGGCTGCTCCCCCCTCACCCCGCCGAGTGCGTCGACCACCTGCCCGTAGTCGGTGAGGTCGACGGCGATCCAGCCGCTCCACCGCTCCCCGTGGCTGTCGAGCACGACGACGTCCTGCCCGGTGGATCGCAGCCGTTCGACGACGTGCCGTCCGAGCTTGCCCGACCCTCCGGTGACCGCGATGCGCATGTCGCGAGCCTATGCCGTGCCGACCCGAGAAGGGGTCGGCACGGCATCGGCCGTCGTTCATACACTCGGCGCCTCCTGGTGCATCGGCTGCTGGACCTGGTGCACCCGCGGGTCCCCGGCATCCGCGAAGTAGTCACCGCGGATCGTCTCGTCCTCGCCGTCAGGTGCCTTCACCAGGCGCAGCACCACGGTGAGCACCACCGCGACGAGCAGGTTGATGACGAAGGCAGTCATCGCGATGTAGCCGAGCTGTTCGATGATCGGCATCTGCGCGAGCGAGCCGCCGAAGTGGTCGACCCCCGCTCGCGGGTTGGTGACGTTCCACGCCTGCCAGGTGCCGTAGCCCATGCCGACCGCCCAGCCGGCGAGCAGCGCCCACCGGTGCAGCCACCGGGTGTAGAGGCCCAGGACGATGGTGGGGAGGGTCTGCAGGATCCAGATGCCGCCGAGCAGCTGGAAGTTGATCGCGTTCTGCTTGTCGAGCAGCAGCACGAAGACGAGGGCGAACGCCTTGACGGCGAGCGAGGCGAGCTTGCTGACCTTGGCCTCCTGCTGCGAGGTGGCGTCGGGCTTGAGCCACTCCTTGTGGATGTTGCGGGTGAAGGTGTTGGCAGCCGCGATGGACATGATCGCCGCCGGCACGAGCGCGCCGATGGCGATCGCCGCGAAGGCCACCCCCGTGAACCACGATGGGAAGAAGTCCTCGAACAGCTGCGGGATGACGAGCTGTGCGTTCGGCTTGCCGTCGAGGCCGATCGCTGTGGTACCAGCGGCGATCGCGACCCAGCCGAGCAGCGCGAGCAGGCCCAGTACGAAGCTGTAGGCCGGCAGGATGGCGGCGTTGCGCCGCACCGTGTTCCGCGTGGCGGCCGACAGGCTCGCGGTGATCGAGTGGGGGTACATGAACAACGCCAGTGCCGAGCCCAGACCGAGGGTCGCGTAGGCCCAGTACTGCGTCGCGCCCGGGATGAACGTGCCGTTGGGCTTGCCGTCCACAGGGTTCGGGGCCGCCATCTTCGCCTCTGCCGCACCGAAGATCGCCTCCCAGCCACCGACCTTCGTGGGCAGGTAGATGATGGCGACGATGATGACGAGGTAGATCAGGGTGTCCTTGACGAAAGCGATCACCGCCGGAGCGCGCAGGCCGCTGGAGTAGGTGTAGGCCGCGAGGAGCGCGAACGCGATGAACAGGGGCAGGTCCTTGGCGATGATGTTGTCGCCGCCGCCGAGGCCCACGACCTCGAGCACCGCCTGGATGCCGACCAGCTGGAGCGCGATGTACGGCATCGTCGCGAGGAACCCGGTGACAGCCACGGCGAGCGACAGCCCGCGAGAACCGAACCGGCCGCGCACGAAGTCGGCGGTGGTGACGTAGCCGTGCCGGTGGCTGACTGACCACATCCGGCCCATGAACACGAAGATGATCGGGTAGAGCACGATCGTGTAGGGCACCGCGAAGAAGCCGGACACCGAGCCGGCCGCGAACATCGCCGCCGGCACCGCCCCGAAGGTGTAGGCCGTGTAGAGGTCGCCACCGAGCAGGAACCAGGTGATCCAGGTGCCGAACGAGCGCCCGCCCAGGCCCCATTCGTCGAGCGACTCCATGCTCGTCGGGCGGCGCCACCGGGTGGCCCAGAAGCCCACGCCGGTGACGAGCGCGAACAGCACGATGAGGACCGCGAGGGCGACTCCGTTGACGCCACTCATGCGCTCTCCCCCGCTCGGTGTCCAGGTCGTCCATCGGCCGGTGCGGGCGAGCGACGAGCACGATGCGGTAGTCCGTGTAGGTCAGGGCCGAGGTGAGGAACACCCAGAGGAACTGGTACCAGATGAAGAAGGGGAAGCCCCCGAGCCGGGGTTCGTCGCGGCTGTAGCTGCTCACCCACATCAGGGCGACCACCGGCAGCGCCAGCAGGACGCCGGCGATGGCCAGCAGGCCGGTGCGGGCGGGTGGGACGGTGTCGTGGTCCATCGCCTCGGGGCGATCGGGGTCGACGGTCTCGGCTTGGCTCACGGTTTCTCCTTGTTCCCCCGGCGCGGTGGTGACCGGGCCAGGGCCCACCGTAGGGACCAGGCGCCGCCCTGCGGGGTTGCGGACGACCGGTCTGCGGGGCGTCGGTACGGGTCGGCACAATGGGCGGATGCCGACGATCGTCTTCCTCCACGCCCACCCCGACGACGAGGCCTCGCAGACCTCCGGGTCGATGGCCCGCGCCGTCGACGAGGGCCACCGAGTGGTCGTGGTCTTCGCCACGCGCGGCGACCACGGCGAGGCGCCAGACGACCTCGCGCCCGGCGAGACCGTCGTCCAGCGCCGGCGCACCGAGGCGGAGGCGTCCGCCGCGGCGATCGGGCTGCACCGTGTCGCGTGGCTGGGTTACGTCGACTCGGGCATGACCGGCTGGGACCAGAACTCGCACGAAGGCGCCTTCACGGCGGCCCCGCTCGACGAGGCCGCCGCGCGGTTCGCCGCCCTGCTCGACGAGGAGGACGCCGAGATCGCGGTCGGCTACGACTGGCACGGTGGCTACGGCCACCCCGACCACGTGCAGGTGCACCGGGTGCTGCACCGCGGTGCCGACCTCGCGGCGCGTCGCCCGCGGGTGCTCGAGTCGACGATGAACCGCGACGCGATGCGCCGCTTCGCGGACGCGGCGCGGGCGGCCGGTGCGGCCGAGGAGGAGGGCTTCGACCCCGACCAGCCGATGGACGACGGTAACCCCCTGGGCGAGCCCGAGTCCGCCATCTCCTGGCGGGTCGACGTCAGCCCGTGGCTCGAGCGCCGCCGGGCCGCCCTGGAGGCGCACCGCAGCCAGACCACCGACGTCGGGATGATGCTCTCCATGCCACCCGAGGTCTTCGCCGCCTTCTTCGGGCACGAGCACTACATCGAGCCCGGCGCAGCACCGGGCATGGTCGACGGCTGGCCGTTCGGGGCCTGACCACGCTCCGCGAGGGGCGTGTCGCCGCCCCCGGACCTCTCGTCCGTGGTTTCAGTGGACGACGATGACGACCCGGCCGGCGTTCTCGACGACCCGGCGGCTCACCGAGCCGAGCAGCAGACCTCGGAACCCGCCCAGTCCCCGGCTCCCGATGACGACCAGGTCGACGTCGAGCTCGACCGCCGCCTCCACCACGGCCCTCGAGGGTGAGCCGTGGCGCACCACGACGTCCACCTCGGCCCCCGGGTGGCGCACGGCGACGGGGTCGACGACCCGGTGACCGAGGGCGGCGTACCGCCGCTCCACCGCCGCCCAGCGCTCGCTCGAGCGTTCGGTGACGACGACCCCCTCGTGGATCTCGAGGTTCCAGCCCACCACGCAGGTGACCGTTGCCCCGGTGGCGTCGGCCAGGGTGAGGGCCAGCTCGACGGCCCTTCCGCTCGGGTCGCTGCCGTCGACCGCGGCGAGGATCCGCCGCGGCGGGGCGACGAGCGTGTCACCGGGGACGACCACGACCGGGCAGTGCGCGTGCGCCACGACGGGAAGGGCGACCGACCCGAGCAGGATGCGTTCGAGGTGCCCCCGTACCGGAGCCCCCACGACCATCCGCAGCGCGTTCTCGGAGAGCCGCACGAGCGCGGCCGCCGGCGGGCCCCAGGGGAGGGCGGTGGCGATGTCGAGCCCACCACGTCGAGCCCGGGCCCGGTCGGCGGCCCTACCGAGGATGCGGTGCGCCCCCTCGTCGAGGTGATGAGCGAGGCTCGGTGTCCCCGAGACGAGGGTCTCGTAGGGCGTGAGCTGCACCTGGGGGTCCACGACCGTCACCAGTCGGAGCGGGGCCTGGAGCCGGGCGGCTTCGTCGGCTGCCCAGTCGACGACCGGCTCGTCCGCGGTCGATCCGTCGACCGCGACGACCACCGCTCCGCTGACGCCGAGGATCTGATCGCCTCGGGCGTTCGACGAGCCCATGGGGAGGGGGGTTCTGACCTGCTTCTCGGCCATGCCCCCATGATCCTCCCGATGCCCTCGAGCGGCGCGGTCTGCTCGGTCACACCACGTCCCACGTCGTGCTGCCGGGGTGGGAGGAGACTGGCAACGTGACGCAGGACGCGCAGGAGCCGTCGACGGCGGAGGGCTACCTCGCCGGCTCGGAGGTGGGACTGGCCACGCTGGCCCGGGTGCGCGAGGTCCTGGCGAGCCACCCCGACGTCGTCGAACGCACCACCCGTAGCCAGGTGGCCTTCCGCCGGCGCACGGGCTTCGCCTTCCTGTGGCGCCCGGGGCAGTACCTGCGTCACCCCGGCGCGCAGGTGGTGCTGTCCATCGGCCTGCCGCACCGCGTCGGCGCAGCCCGGTTCAAGGAGGTCGCCCACCCCAACGCGTCGAGGTGGATCCACCACCTGGAGGTCCACGAGGTCGGGGACCTCGACGACGACGTGGCCGCATGGCTGCGTGCGGCCGCGGACGCCGCTGGGTGACGCAGCCGGTCGGCTGTGGCCGCAGCCGGGTCAGCCGGGTCAGCCAGGTGGCGGGGTGGGGTTCAGCGCGGCGAGCAGGCGGGCCGTCGTGTCGGCCAGCTGCACCGGGGCCGACACCGGGTTGCGCCCGGAGAGAAGCGACTCGACGTCCGCGCGGGTGCCGCGCACGGCATCCCGCACCGTGCATGCCCGGGCACCCCGCGCCTCGTCCGGGGCGGAGGCCTCGAGCCCGGTCAGCCGGTCCTCGACGGCCGCGACCCTGGCGGCGCTGACCTGCCATCCGCCGGCGAGTGCGTCGGGCGTGCGCGTCTGCTGCAACTGGGGCAGCAGCTCGCGAGCCAGCCACGACGCCTCTGCCTCCGCGGCCGTCGCCTCGGCGTCCCACGCGCTGCGCCGCCGGGCCCGCTTGACGAGGAAGCCGGCCAGACCGGCCACGAGCGCGGCGAGCGCCCACCACAGCCAGCTCGGGAGGCCGCCGCCCTCGTCGTCGACCGGCTGCGGCGCAGCCGTCACCGTGGCGGAGGGCGTCGGCGTGGGGGTGAGGGTCTCGGTGGGCGTGGGACCAGGCGTCGTCGGGGTCGCAGTCGCGGTCACGGTGACCGAAGCGGTCGGCTCCGGGGTATTCGTGGGCGTCGGTGTGGGGGTGGGTGTCGGGGTGTTGGTGGGGGTCTTCGTCGGGGTGGGGGTCGGTTCCGGCGTGGCGGTGTTCGTAGGCTCGGGGGTCGGGCTCTCCGGCACCACGACCGTCGGCGGCACCGAGGGCACCGAGGGCACCGAGGGCACCGAGGGCACCGAGGGCACCGAGGGCACCGAGGGCACCGAGGGCACCGAGGGCACCGACACCGAGGGCACCGACACCGACGGCACCGGCACGGCGGGGATGGAGGGGACCGACACCGAGACGGAGGGGATCGTGGGCAGCCCGGAGCGCGTCGGCGTCGGCAGGGTGATGCCCTCTCCCCCGCACCCGGTCAGCAACACCGCCACCACAGCGGCGAGGGGGACGAGCCGGGTCCGCGGCAGCGTCGCGCCCGAGGTGGTGCCGATGCCCATCACGAGGACCTTCCTGCCGCGTACCGAGACCTGGAGCTTCCCGAAGTCTGGTGTGGGCGCCGCGGATCGGGCATCACCCGCCTCGGATGAGGCGCCCCCACGTCGACCGGGTGCCATGGCGTCGGGTTGCTACGCAGGGCGGAGCCCGTCGGCCCGATCAGGCGTCGTGCAGCGGCGCGGAAGGACCCGAGCGACGACGGACGACTCAGGACCCGGCCGCTCACGGCCGAACACCGCCGGCTCGCCGAGGCCACCGGGCGGGCCGAGACCGACCTGTTCACCGCGAACCCCTGGTACGAGTGGGGTCCGTACCTCAGCGAACTACGAGCTGTCGACACTCGTCACCGCGGGTGCCCGGGGTCACCGAGCTGCGTCGGTCCCCCGACCGCGACGTAGACGGTGTTGGCGGAGGTACCCCCCGTGAGCGGGTTCGCGAAGCTGACGACCTGCGCCTCGGCAGAACCGAACTCGGCCTCGAGCAGTGCCACGAAGTCGTCGTCCGGTGGGTCGTCGGACCACAGCGCGAAGACGCCGTCGGGGTGCAGGTGGTCGCGCATCGCCCGCAGTCCCTCGGGCGTGTAGAACGCCGCATGGCTGGGGTGCAGCACGTGCCGGGGTGTGTGGTCGATGTCGAGGAGCACCGCGTGGACGCGGCGCGGGCTGCGCGCACCGAAGGGCGTGGTCCCCCGGGCGAGCGCGAAGAAGTCCCCCTGCACGAGCCGGGCACGCGGGTCGGTGACCAGCGAGGCGGCATCCGGCAGCAGGTGGCGCTCGTGCCAGGCGATCACCGGGTCCAGCGCCTCGACCACCACCAGGGAGCGCAGCCGCGGTTCCTCGAGCGCGGCCACCGCGGTGTAGCCGAGCCCCAGGCCGCCGACGACGACGTCGAGCTCGTCAGCGGCGCACGCCGCGAGGCCGAGGCGGGCCAGCTCGATCTCGGCCACGGGGAACAGGCTGGACATGAGGAACTCGTCGCCGAGCTTGACCTCGTGGACGTCGATCTCGAGGGTGGGGTGCAGCCGCCGACGCAGGCTGATCGCGCCCAGGTCGGTCTGTTGCCAGTCGAGCTCTTCGAACCGCCTGCTCATCGGCCGACCTCTTCCTCGCGTCGCGGGAACCGGCGGCGCCACCGACCCCACCGTAGGCCCACGCCGCAACCACAGGACTGCTGCGGTGCGTCCGGGGGCGCCGCCGTGGAGGATGACCCCATGGCAGAGGACCCCCTGGCGGACGACGCCCACCCGCAGCCGCCCACGCACGCCGAGCGCGCCCGCACCGCCGAGGCGGGGCTTGCCCGCTCGTTGGTCGGGCGGCCCCCGGTCACCCCGGATGCAGAGCTGCGAGACCTCGCCGACGTGGCGGCATCGCTGACCGACCCGCTCCAGTGGGACCGCTACGGGGAGCACGGCCCGGTGGCGGCCCTGGAGCGCCGGCTGGCCGGCCTGCTGGGGAAGCCGGCCGCGGCGCTCTTCCCGAGCGGGGTGATGGCACAGCAGTCGATGCTGCGTGTCTGGTGCGACGCGAGCGGGTCTCGACGGGTCGCCATCCCGGCGCTGTCCCACCTGTTGCGCCACGAGGGCGACGGGCCGCGCCTGCTGCACGGTTTCGACTTCGCCCTGCTCACCGACGGGCCGTCGGTGCCCCTCGTCGAGCACCTCACCGCCATCCACGGCCCGCTCGGTGCGGCCCTGCTCGAGCCGCCGCTACGCGACGGCGGCCACCTCCTGCCGTCGTGGGACGAGCTGGTCGCCTTCGGGCAGGCCTGCCGGGCCCGAGGGGTGCCTCTGCACCTCGACGGGGCGCGGATCTGGGAGTCGGCCCCGTGCCTGGGTCACACCCCGGCGGAGATCGCCGCCGTGGCGGACAGCGTCTACGTCTCGCTCTACAAGGGCCTGGGCGGGCTGGCCGGAGCGGCCGTCGCGGGCCCGGTGGACCAGGTCGAGCAGGCACGCCTGTGGCGGACCCGGATGGGCGGCACGCTGTTCAGCCTCCTGCCGTACGCCGTCGCGGGCCTGCGTGGTCTCGACCGGGAGCTGCCCCGGATGGCCGAGTACCACGAGCGCGCCCTGCTGTTGGCACAGCGGCTGGAGGCGGCCGGCATCCCGGTCAGCCCGTCGCCGCCGCAGACCAACGCCTTCCGCGTCCACGTCGAGGGCGAGGTGGGCGACCTCGACGAGCGCCGGGTGCGAGCCATGGAGCAGCAGCAGGTCAGGCTCTCGCCGCCGTGGGTGGCCTCCGAGACGCCCGGGTGGTCGTGGACCGAGCTCGTGGTCGGCCCGGCCACGATGGAGTGGGACCTGGACGAGGCGGTCGCGACCCTGGTGCGCGCCTACCTGGCCTGAGCCGACGGGGGCGGCGCGTGACCTGCGGCGACGACAGCAGACGCAGGTGGCATCAAGGCTGGCGTCACGCCCTGAGCGACCTGGCCCGAGCGCGGCGTCGAGCGTTCGCGCGTCGTGGCGGGCATGGAGCCCCTGGGGGCACGCCCGCGCCGCCAGTTCGAGCGCCTGCGCGCCGCGCTCACCCGCCGACGAGGGGTGACGGTCCGACCACCAACCGCCACGGCCCAAGCCGACCTGCTGGCGACGGGAACGCTGACGGCGAGCGGCACAGACTGGTCCAACGACCTTGAGCAGCAGATCCAGATCCTCCCCGAGCGCACCGACAATCTCGCATCGGCGATAGGCATCTTGCGCGCCGACCACGAGCCTGCCCGGCTCGACGCGGACGTCGAACGTGACGCCCTGCGCGTTGAGCACCGCACTGCGCTATCGCACCTACAGGCGCAACAGGAGGCTCAACACCGAGCGACGTTCGCTTCAACGCGCGGGCCTTGCCCCTCATCGGAGCCTCGATCGTCCTCTCTGGGCTGCCCGATGCCGTCGTGGGGGAACCCGTCGGTCGGATGGCCACTCCTCGTCGCGGCGCCCGCCACAACCCTCGCGGTCGTTCGGAGGCCAAGCCCCCTCGACCCCTGATCGGCGCCACCAGTGCTGCCCCCGGCGCTGCCCCCGGTGCTGCCCCCGGAACCCTGGACGACGCCGGCGACACCGCTCGACGTGTCGCGGCTCCCATACATGCACGTGCCGTGGGGCACAACGGCCCATTCGAGCCATTGCCAACCTGGTCTCCGGTGGTCACGCTGGCGAGTACGGGGGCGATGGGCAGGGGCCGCCCACGACCAGCCACCCCAAACGCCGGGCGCCGCAGGAATGCCCCCGGTGAGCCCGGACCCTGGTGGACCCTGCCACCCATGGGCCCGGGTAGGCACCCCCGGTCGAGGTCAACGACCCCCCGGGGGTGCCGCCGCGGCGGCCCGTCGCAGCCCACCCGGTGCCCGCCAGTCCCCGCCCGCCACCCAACACCTGGCACAGCCGGGACGGGTGCCCGATGCGGAGGCCGCGCTTCGAGCCGCACAGGTGCCATCGAAGGGCACCGCAGTGCACTGACCCGCGCAGATGCCCCCAACTCAGACGTTGGAGCAGAACGAAACCGGTGTTCTCGACCGTCGTCGGTCGTCGTCGGTGAGGGCCGGAGAATGCAGTCTGACCTGCGGTTATGCGCTGATCCAGCCGTCGGGCGTCGTTGGCGGCGAACGGTCTCCGCGGGACTTCTTGCGGACTGTTTGCGGACCGCCGGGTGCCAGCGCCTCGCCATCTCGCCGAACCTTCAGCCGTCGACCTCGAGGCGGGAGGGCGACCAGCAGGTGGCAGGGGAACCGCGACGCGCTCAGCGGTTGCTGGTGGTCGATGTCGGCACTTTACGGTCGAGCCTTGGAACGCGATTGCCGGCAACGGCGGTGACGGCAGCCGACGACTCGCCTGCCACGCATCGCACTCACGCTTCGGCGATCCTCGTGATGAGGCCGTTGGCCCACGCGACCGCGTCACCGACTTCGGGAAGTACGTCGACGCCCTCGATCGCGGCTTCGTAGAGGTCATCCCAGCCGACACCGACCTCGACGCTCGGCGGCCACGAGTGGAGTCGGCGGTAGTCGAAGAGTCGCAGACACGTCGCTCTGAGTTGGCCGAGATCCAGCTCTTCGCGCTTGTCGAGGAGTTGGAGGTCGACGAGGTCGCGGACGCGATCGCTTCCGGGCTCCGAGACGGCGTGGAGCTTCTGCGCGACCTGGTGATCGGCCCGCAGCACCGGGATCGGGTCCGGAGCGGGGAAGCCCAGATCGGTGAAGAGCTCCACCAGATCGGCGGCGAGCCGGAGCTCGGGCTCGACAGCGTCGTCGA
>Ga0105047_10002238_pt1 | contig 34634 bp, 26 predicted proteins | sample MAT04_FD_78384 | JGI IMG/M metagenome (GOLD analysis project Ga0105047, IMG submission 78384) | Freshwater microbial communities from Lake Fryxell liftoff mats and glacier meltwater in Antarctica - MAT-04 (megahit assembly) | ecosystem: Environmental > Aquatic > Freshwater > Ice > Liftoff... | reverse complement strand
GCGTCGAGTGGCCCGGACCTCGGGGCGGGATCGGCTATACTTGTTGTCTAATGACGCAACGTCTACCTGAGTGGTTGACGATCCGCCTCCCTCGACCGGAAACGATCAAAGAGGTTGAAGGCATGATGCGCAACAAGCACCTTCACACCGTGTGCGAGAGTGCCCGTTGCCCGAACTTGCCGGAATGCTGGAGCAAACGCACGGCAACGTTCATGATTCTTGGCAATACCTGCACGCGAAGTTGCGGGTTCTGCGCGATCAAAACGGGTCATGGTGAGGAAGTCGATATTTTCGAGCCGCTCAACGTGGCCAAGGTCACGTCCGACCTCAAGCTACGGCACGTTGTGGTGACCAGTGTCGCGCGTGATGACCTTCAGGACGAGGGCGCGGGCCAGTTTGCCCGCACCATTCAGGCGATCCACCGCGACTGCCCGGGCACCATTGTAGAAGTCCTTACCCCCGACTTCAAGGCCAAGCCCGATCTGGTGCGCCAAGTGGTGGATGCCCACCCCGAAATTTTCAACCACAACATCGAAACGGTGGAGCGCTTGCACACCATCGTCCGGCCCCAAGCCAAGTACCACCGCACGTTGCGCGTGCTGGAAATGGTGAAAGAGATCGATCCGATCGTGTACACCAAGTCCGGCATGATGCTAGGCCTGGGCGAAACTAAGGAAGAGGTCGTTAAAACCCTGAGCGATCTGCGCGCCATTGGCGTGGATGCCGTGACCATTGGTCAGTACCTCCGACCCACCATGAAGCACCTGCCCGTGGTTCGATTTGTCCATCCCGACGAGTTTAAAGAGTACGAAACTATCGGAGAAGAGTTGGGTTTTGCCTTCGTGGCGAGCGGCCCCTTCATTCGCAGTTCCTACAACGCCATCGCCTTCAGCGAGAAGGTGATGAAGGAACGGCTGGACTCGATCCCGGTCTGACAGTCTTTCCGCCATGCGACGGGCCCTGGCACTTGTCTTGCATGGCACCCTCGCGGTAGTGGCGCCGGGGCTTGTGTGGATTCCTTGCCTCATCCTGGCCGTGTGGGGCGGCTTTTCTCTGTGGGAACGGGCGCGGATTCTGTTGGCCCCTGGCGTGCCCGTACGCATTTCCTACTTGGCGACGTCGGGGCCGGCGGAGCTTTGGGTGGATGCCTACGCGATTGACCCCATGCGACGGACCGTTCGCGTTTACGGGGCGAGGATTACGGCCCCGGATGGGGAGCGCTTGGCCTCAGTCGATTGGGCGGATGTCACTTACACCGATGGCCGTTGGGACGGGCGCGCCCGCACCGTTCAGGGCACCATCCGCCGCGAAGCCGGGGGGCGGTTCTCGTTCGAGCGTGCGTTGCCGCCCGTCGGACCCACCGGCACTCCCGTGCCCTGGACCGCGCGGATTCAACGCGCTAATATGCGTTATATTGATGCTACAAAGTATCCAAACCTGCCTATTTCGGCATCGGTGAAGGACTTGCGGTTAGCGGGGCTCAGCAGCGAGTTCTTGGGTCGGGCGCTTGTCCAGGTGGCGGGGGCGAGTGCGGTACCGGCGACCTTCGATGTCTCCGAGGCCGGCTGGCACCTGGACCTTAGCCCCAACCAACTGGACATCGCGCCGTTGTTGCCGCACCTCCCGCGCTGGCTTTCAACCGAGCAAGCTCGGTCAGTCGGCCCCATCCAGGCCCAGCGCCTCGTGGTCTCGGGTCGTTGGCACGTCGGCGTGCCTGCCCAGGGGCGGTTGGAATACGGCGGCAAAGGGAAAGTTTTAGGCCGTGAACTTACCATCAATCAGTGGCTGCGGCGAGCGGCGGTGTCCGGTAAAGTTCAGCTGGCGACCGGAGCGGTTGACCTTGACGTAAAGTCCCGCGAAGGCGGGCGACGCGTGGCGTTCGTGGGTCAAGTCGGTTGGACCCGCGACTTAACGGCGGCGGGGCGGCTTCAGGTTGAAGTGGATGATCGGGCGGCGCTCTGGCCCGAGGTGGCCCGGGCGGTGGGCGCCGGCTGGGAGGGCGAAGGCCTTGGCTACTCCGGAACGGTGGCCTACGCCAAGGGTCAGCCCTCGGCCTCAGGCCAAGCCCAAGCTCGGCGCTTGATGGCCGGCGGCGAGACGTTCCGCGACTTGGCCGCCAACCTCAGTCTGCAGCGGGGCGAGGGGCAGGCTAAGCTAACATCCGGAACGTGGGCGGATCGGGCACTCCGGGCGGGCTTGGCCTGGACCCGGGCGGGCCAGTTGCGAGGGTTTGCCGAGACAGAAGAAGTGCCGCTGACCCCGCTGCTCGCCCGCGCGGGGGTGGACCTCCCCTTTGTGGGCAGTTTGGGTCGGGTTCGTACCGTCGTTGAAGGAACCTGGCTTCAACCCGTGGTCCGCGCGAACGTGGTCGGGGTGATGGCGTATCAACCGGTCAACCGGCCGGGCCTCTACTTCGGAACGTTTGAGCTCAGGGTGCTTGCCGACCGGCAACGGGTTCAGCTTGAGCGATTCGCCCTTGCCGGTCCGAATGGGGTGCTCTCGGCGCAAGGCACGTACTCGCTGGCCAACGATCGGCTGGCCCTCACCACCGAAGGCGGTGGGTTCCGGCTACGGGCCCTCAACCCGGATTGGCGCGGCGCGGTGTTCGCTGATCTGCGGGTTACCGGTTCCCTCCGGCAACCCATCGTCACGGGGCCAGTGGCGGTGTACGGTGCGGGCATCGAGGCTTATCGGTGGCCGGTCCTCTCGGCCGAACTCACCTACCAAGCCGGGCGGGTGACCGCGCGGCAAGTCCACGGCGAAAGCGCGGTTTCACGGATTAACGGCACGATGAGCGTGGACCTGAAGTCCGAACGCCTTCAGGGTCAATTTTCGGCGACGGACTTGCAACTGGCCGACGTGGCGGACGGTGCGGTGGCCGGTGAGCTTGACATCGACACGCTCGTTCTCGGCGGCACCGTCCGTCGACCGCAAGCGCGGGCAACGGTCCGCTCAGATTCCCTGTTGGTGCGGGGGACCGCCTTGGGCGAGACCACCGGACGGATTCAGTTGGATGGCGATACCCTCGCCGTTGATCGTCTTATCGTAAAGATTGGAGATGGAATGATGTACGGATCCGGTAACTACGATATCAGCTCGCAGACCGGTTCCGGCCGTTTGGTGGCGGAGCAGTTGCCGATTGACCGCATCGCGCGCGACGTCGTCCCCCTCACCGTCAGCGGGGTCGCCACCGCCGTGTTGGACGCCAAGTACTCGCCCCAGAACCGGTGGCAGGCTCAACTTCGGTCGGAGGTTCGGGAGTTACGCGTGGACGGCGCGTTGATTGGCACCGGCCCCATCGAGGCCCGGATAGACCGCGACGAGGTGGTTGGCAGCCTTCAAATAGGCACGGCCGACCGATTTTTGACATCCGATGACATCCGCGTGAACTTGGAGGACCGCACGGTGATGGGGCGGGCCGAGTTTGCCAACTACCAGATCCGCGAACTCCTTCAGGCCTACCGGACTTCCTTCCCCACCGCCGACCCGCGGCTCAACGACCTAGACGCCGCCGTCGGCGCTACCGTTCGCATTGCCGGCAAGTGGACGGACCCCCAGCTCATCATCGAGCGTGTCGGGCTGGATGAGATGGCGATCAACGGGGAACCGATCGGGCGGTTCGAAGCGAAGGGCAATCGCGCGGTGGGCGGTGCGTGGACGGTGGACGACGCGCGGTGGGCGTACACCGATGCCTCGGCTACGGTGCGGGGACAAGTAACCGAGTCGGGCGAGATTCAACTCAACTTTGACGCGGAGAACCTGCGCGGAACGTGGCTTCCGCGGCTTAACCGCGATTGGAAATCCGTGCCGGTCGAGGCGGACCTTTCGTTCCTCGCTTCCGGAACGCTGGAGCAACCGGTGCTCTACGGTTCGGTCAACGCGCTGGCCTTAACGGAGACCGGCGCGGGATTGGGTGAACCCGGGCGACGGCCCAGCCTCAGCCTGTTCCCGGTGGAGTACAAGGACGAGCGCCTTACGATTGAAGGCCAATTCTACGCCGAGGGCTTCACCGGAGCCATCCGGGCGGACGTTCCGCGCGCGGCTCTGCGGACCAACCCGGATCCGGAGGCGCTGATCTCCGCGACTTTGGACTTGCGCGACCGTGAACTGCGTGACATCGCAGCGGCGGTGGGCGGCCTCGATCAACGCCAAACCCGGGGCGTGCTGGGCGGCAAACTCACCCTCGCCGGATCGCTCAGAGATCCCCAACTTGTCGGGTCGATTCGGTTGCGCGACGGCGCGGTGGGGTTCAAAGGATCTAACACGGCGCTGAGTGACCTGCAGGCGGAGTTGCAACCCATCGGGCGCGCGTTGCAGCTCGTGATCTCGGCAAAAGGGACCCACGGCGGCACGGCCGACTTCACGGCCAAAGTTGACCTCGCCGGATTCCTAGACGGTGAACTGACCGCCGACCGGTTCCGCGAGACCGTAGGCGTCGAAGGCGCTTTCAATACCCAAGCTTGGGCGGTGAATGAGCCGATCTTGGGTAACCCTAAGGAGCGCGTGACGGGCATCCTGGATTCCATTGCGCTACGCGCGACCGGACCGTTGCGCCGACCGGTGATCACCGGCGACGTGGTCTTCGGGAAGCTCAGCGTGCGAATCCCCAGCGTATTCCCAGAATCCACCGCGCGCGGGGTCCCCTCCTTGAACCCTCAATTCGGCGGAATTCGGTTCCGATCGCCGGGCGTTATCGCGGTGGAGAACGACGTAATCCGTGTGCTCTTGAAGGGCCAGGGCACTTTGGCGGGAAGCTTGGCGTACCCCGACTTCCAGTCGGACATGGTGGTGCAGGGCGGGTTGTTCAACCTACCGAACGCAAGGGTGGCCCTCGAGCCGGGCGGCACCCTCGCGCTGAAGTACGCCAACGGCGAGTTCCTGGAGGGCACCGCGCGGCTGGACATGGATGTTGAGGGACGCACGACGGTCTCGGCGACCAAGAACTCGAACGTGCCGGACCGCTACGACATCGTGCTGCGGCTGCGGGGCGACCTCTTGGCGCAGAACGGCGTGACCATCGATGCTTCCAGCGACCCGCCCGAGCTGAGCCGCGACGAGATTCTGGCCGTGCTGGGGCAGAAGGATCTGATAGAAAAGTTGGCGGCGCAGGTGAGTGGAACGAGCCGCACGCCCGTCTCGCAGGCCCTGATGACGCTGGCCCTGCCCAATCTCTCCTCGTCGCTCACGCGCGAAATCGCATCAATCCTCCAGCTGGACTTTCTGGGGCTGGAATACGATGCCTTTGCCGGACCCATGCTACTGGCGGGCGAAACCATCGCCAAAGGCCTCACCGTCACGGCGCGCCGACAAATCGGCCCCTCCGTGAACGGTCGACGATACTACGACTTGCGGATGAGCTACCGATTCCCCAGCCGCAATTCCGTGCTTTCGCGATTCCGCGTGGGTTTGATGACCGATCAGGACCGTCCGTGGCGCTTAACGCTGGACTATACGGTGCGGTTTTAGGACCAACGTACCGGGGGACGGGTACAACCGTCGAATGGAAGGAACCGCAAACAATGCGGGGCCACCATGGAGGAAGCCGGTTGCGGAAGGGATTCCTAGTACTCACGTTAATTTTTGTTGTTGTGGCCAGTGTGCTGGCTCAAGGAACCTCGGTGATCAAGGAAATCCTTGTCCGGGGCAACACCACGGTCAATACCGAGGCCATCTTGGCCGCGATTCAAACTGGGGTGGGTCGGCCGTTCTTGCCCGACCAATTGCTGAAGGATGAGCAATCGATTCGCGATCTCGGTTTCTTCCGGGATGTCAAGATCCTTTCGCGGGCGCTGGGCGATAACCAGGTCCAGTTGGTGGTGGAGGTTCAGGAGTTCCCGGTAGTCCGCGAGATCAAGGTCTCGGGCAACACCGTCATCTCCACCGAAAAGATTCTGACCCTGGTGACACTACCGTTAGGGCAGGTGTTCAACTTGCGTAACGTCGGTCCGACCGTCGAAGCGATCGCCGCTCAATACCAAAAAGACGGCTACTTTGCCCAGGCCGACATCACCCTCTCCGAAGTGTCACCCGGCACGATGGAAATCGGCATCATCGAGCGCACCGTCAACGACATTATCGTGGAAGGTCTGGGCCGCACGAAGCCCTGGGTGCTGCGCCGACTCCTGAAAACTAAGCCCGACACGGCGTTTAACGAGGTTCTGTGGGCAAACGACCGCCGCCGCCTTGAGAGCACGCAGTGGTTCGAGTCGCTTGACGCCAGCAGCCTCCCCACGGGTGATATTGGACGCTTCGACCTTCAGCTAAACGTGAAGGAAGCCCGGACGGCGCAGATTGGCCTGGGGGCAACCCTAGACCCACGTAGCCGGCTTGCCGGCTCGTTCCGCCTCTCGGATAGCAACTTTCGGGGCATGGGCCAAACGCTCGGGGTGAACCTCCAGCAGGATGTTTACGGTTCGGGCCTGAGCGCGTCGCTGTACTGGCTGAACCCGTACTACGACGAGCGAGACACCAGCGTGGCGGTAGACGTGTACTCCCGCGTCAACAACTACTTCATCAATTCCAGCATCGGCAACACCGCAAACAACGGCAAGAACGACCGGTTCGACGAGCGCCGAACGGGCGGCTCCATCACCGTCTCCCGGCCCTTCCGTAGCATCTATTCGTTCACGTTTAAGGGCGGTTTTGAAGATATCCAAACCGTCAACGAGAACACCGCCACCACGAACTACATCCAGCAAAATGGCAACCTCACCACCCTGAGCTTCGCCCTTTCCCGGGATACCCGCGACGTAGTCATGGACCCCGCCGAGGGTGACTACGTTCGCTTCGCGCTGGAGCCGGCCCTAAGCAACATCAGCAAGATCGGCGGCCTTGTGGCGGGCGATTCCCAGGTGCTGGGCCGCAATGTGTACGTGCGCAACGTGCTGGACTACCGCAAGTTCTGGTCGCGCCGCCCCACGGACCCCAAGAAACTCGCTGATCCGCGGCGCGTCCTGGCGTTCCGTGCGCGCCTGGGCTACTTGAGTGGCACCAGCCCCTTCTATGAGCAGTTCTTTGCGGGCGGCTCCGACTCACTGCGCGGCTACGCCGACCAGCGCTTCTGGGGCAACCAGTTGCTGATCACGAGCCTGGAGTACCGGATTCCGATCCAGAAAACCTTTACCACCGCCGTGTTTGCCGATTACGGCGGCGCTTGGGGCGGCTACGGCAAGATCAACAGCTTCGAGCAAACGAAGACGATGAAGCTGGTGCTGGGCTACGGCGCGGGCATCCTCTTCCGTACCCCGTTCGGCCCGATTCGGATCGACTACGCGTTCAACCAGTACGGAGGAAGCCGTACGCATTTCAGCATCGGTGGTCTCTTCTAGGTTTCGTTGACCTCCCGACCCCTGCCCATAACCCTATGAAGCAACTCCCGAAACTCTCTCAACTCGGCTGGATCATCGCCGCCGTCGTCGCCGTGTCGTTCAGTGCCCTCGGATTCCAACCCGCTGGGGAGAAGACCGGCGTCATTGATCTTAACCGCGTGATCCAACAGAGCGATCTCGGTAAGCAGAACACGACCGACCTGAACACGGCCCTACTGCAGCGCCGCCAACTGATGGACTTCGTGAACACGTATAAGGTCCTCACGACGGAGCAGGCCCAGCGCATGCGTGAACTGATGCTCAAGCCGAACGCTCCCGAGGCGGAAAAGGCGGCTCTGGAGAAGATTCGCCAAGACGTGATGGAATCGGACCGCAAGAGCAAGGAGCTGCAGCAGAAGCAGAACCTGACCGATGCCGACCGCACGGTGCTGCAAGACTTTGCCCAGCGCACGCAAGTGATGGCGCAAGTGCTGGAGCGTTGGAACTCGGAGTTCACCGAGGAACTGCAGAAGCTGGAGTCGGACCTTCGGGACCAGACGATCACCAAGGCGAAGGCTTCCCTAGGCGAAGTCGCCAAAGCGGGTAGCTTCACCGTGGTGCATGAAGCGACCGTAACGCCTTACGGCGCGAACGACCTGACCGACGCCACGATCAAGGCGATGAACGCCAAAAAGTAAGGGCAGGCGAGGTCTCGCATGAATCGGCGCACACGGGGCGGTCTCGCGACGATTGGGGTGCTCATCCTGGCCGGATGCGCGCCCCCGCCGACCTCGGTTCGGATCGACGTCGAAGCGGGATATTCGAACCCACCGGCATGGGTCGCCGCTCGACCCTCGGTGCCGCGAGTGGACTCCGCCCTCAGCGCCGGTTGGCCAGCTAGCCCCTCCCGAAACCTCTTTTTAGGGGATAACGCGAGTGCCCTGCGCGAGGCCGCCGATCGGATCTCGGACAGCCGGGAGCGCGCTTTCGCGCAGATACTTCGGCGCTTGCGCCTAGCCCTAGATCGGGACATGGAGCAATTGGAGCGAGACCGCCTTGCCACCTTGGACGAAGCCGCCCGGGTTCGGCTGGATGCTGTAGTGGATGAGTTGGCCGCACGCTTCGGACTGCAGGCCGCCGAGACGGGGCGGCTCTTGGTGGCGCTTTCTAACTTGGTCGGATGGCCGGATCTCGACCCGGAGTCGCGGCGTCCCCTGCCCCACCCGCGCCTTGACATCCCCGCCAGCGAAGTTGCCGCGCGATCCCTTCGCGCCGAACTTGCCATTCGCGATGCCGAATTTTACGCTCTAGCTCAACGGCGGCTGAGTGAAGCCCAAGCAGTGAATACTCGCGACCGGGAGGCTCTGACCCAGGAGTTGGCGGCCGAGCGGGGCCGGCGCGATGCCGAGGCCCAACGGCTGGCGCGCTTAAAGGTGCCCGTATCCCGTGAAGCCGGCGCGACTCGGCGGCTCAACCAACCACTGGCCGGGTTGCCCGCCGCTACGATCACCTCAACCCAAATTGGACCGATCGCGGTACCCTTAGTCGTACCTTTGGGGTCGGACGAAAGTTTTGCCCGTCAGCGGCGCAACCTGGCGGCGCGGATTTACGCCGCGGTCCATGGTAAGCGTGTTGCGGAACCCAATCGGGCAGCGCCAAATGAAACGCGTGAATTCAAGGCATGGCTAACGACTCTCGCTGGACCCTAGGCGAACTCGCCACCCTTCTTCGGGCCGAGCTAGACGGCCCGGCCGATTTCCCCATTGATCGCCCCGTTTCGGCGGGCTCCGATGATCCCCGTGGGATCACGTTTGCCGAGCGGGAACGCTACGCCCGGCAAGTGCGCGCCAGCCTGGTCGGGGCCGTCATCCTGCCTCCGGGCATCGAAACCGACCGGCCCGCCCTGCGCTGCCCGAACCCGCGCATCGCATTCTTCCAGATCCTACAAATGGCCGACCGACCGTTTCCGCTGACCGACGGGATTGACCCCCTGGCTTGCATCCGGGAGGGTGCGGTGATTGAACCCGGCGCAAGCGTTGGCGCGTTTGCCGTGATCGAATCCAGCGCTGTCATCCAAACGGGGGCGCAGATCTTCCCCTTCGCCTACATTGGCGAGGGTTGCACCGTGGGACCGAGCACGCGGGTGCTGCCCCACGCCGTGCTGATGCGCGACGTCTTGATCGGCGCCCGGTGCATCATCCACCCCGGCGCGGTACTGGGCGCGGATGGCTTTGGGTTTGTCTGGGACGGGCAGCAGCGCGTGAAGGTGCCCCAGGTGGGCCGGGTGCGGGTGGCCGACGACGTGGAGATCGGCGCGAACGCCTGCGTGGACCGCGCGACCGCCGGCACCACGGAACTAGCCCAGGGCGTCAAGCTGGACAACATGGTTCAGATCGGTCACAACACCACGGTGGGCGAACACTCGGCGATTGCGGCCCTTACCGGTATCAGCGGATCGGTAAAGATCGGTGCACGCGTCGTAATGGGCGGTATGGTGGGGATCGCGGACCATTCGGTGGTGGGCGACGACGTTTCCCTCGCTGGCCGAACCGGTGTCCTCAGCGAGGTCCTTGAGCCCGGCGCTTACTTCGGAGTGCCGCCCACGCCGGTGGCCGAAGCCATGCGACAACTGGCCCAAATTAAGCGCTTGGGCGAGTTCTTTGAGCGCGTGCGGATCCTTGAAGCCGAGTTGATTCGTCTGAAAGAGGCACCCGACCCGATATGATCTACCCCTTACGCACGCTCTCCGAGACCGCTGACTTCAAGGGTCTCGGGCTTCACTCCGGGGTTCCGGTCACCGTGCGGATCCACCCCCGCGAATCGGGCATCTTGTTTCGCCAAGGTGAAACCCGTGTAGAAGCCCGCGCCGACAACGTGACCGATACCCGCCGCTGCACCTGCTTGGGCACCGTGGCGACGGTGGAGCACCTGATGAGCGCGTTTGCCGGCCTGGGCATTACGGGGGCCGAGGTGGAGGTGGAGGGTCCCGAGCTTCCCGCGCTGGACGGTAGCGCGCTGGAATGGGTGCGCGGGCTGCGGGGGGCGGGCCTAGTCGACACGGGGCAAGCCCAAATCGAGGGACCATTCGCCCGGGTTTACGAGAAGTCTGAGCGGTACTCATTGGCGGTGAGTAGCGGCGATGGCTGGTGGCGCTACACCTACGATGTTGGCGACCGTTGGCCCGGCATGCAAGATTTCGAGACGAACTTGACGCCCGATCAGTACGAGGCCGACATCGCCCCGGCGCGAACGTTTGGTCTGGAGGAAGAGCTCCCGGCGATCCGCGCGGCGGGCCTAGCGCAAGGTCTGGATGAGGGTTCCGCGCTGGTCTTGGGGGCGGCGGGCTACCTGAACGAACCCCGTTTTCCGGACGAACCAGCCCGCCATAAATTGCTGGATTTGCTTGGAGACTTATACCTATCGGGCGTGCCCGTGCATCGGCTGAACGTAGTGGCCGAGCGGTCGGGGCATGAAGCCAATGTTCGTTGTGCGCAAAAGCTGGCCGTCGCCGTGCGCCTCAGTCGCCCTTAGCCCACCCGCCGTCTCGTTGCGCGTATCCATTGTAGTCCAGGATGTCGTACAACTCGGCGCGGGTGCGCATCCGGTCCATCATCCCGGCCTGGGTCCCGGTGGCCATGAGTTCCGCGTAGACCTCGTCCACGGTCTTGAGCATCGCGCGGAAGGCGGCGTTGGGAAAGATCACCAGCGCGTAGCCCAGCTGGGCAAACCGGTCAAACGAGATCAACGGAGTCTTGCCAAACTCGGTCATGTTGGCGAGTAGGGGCACCCCTGGCACGCCCGCCCGGAAGGTAGCAAACTCCGCTTCGCTATTCAGCCCTTCGGGAAAGATGACGTCGGCGCCGGCGGCCACGTATCGGCGCGCTCGGTCCATCGCGGCGTCCAATCCCTCCACGCCACGGGCATCCGTCCGGGCGATCAACACGAAGTCTGGGTCGCGCCGAGTCTCGGCGGCGGCGCGGATTTTCGCGGCCATCGCGTCGGGGGGAATCAGGGACTTGCCGTCCAGGTGACCGCATCGCTTCGGGCTGGTTTGGTCTTCCAGGTGCACGCCCGCCAGGCCCGCTTGCTCCATCACCGTGATGGTGCGGGAGGTGTTCAGGGCGTCGCCGTAGCCCGTGTCCGCGTCGGCCACCACCGGGATATCGGTGACCTGCGTCACCCAAGCCGCCGCTTGCGCCATCTCGGTTTGGGTGATCAGGGCAATGTCGGGGAGCCCCAGCATGGAGTTCACCGTGGCCGAACCGGCGAGGTAGAGCCCCTCGGCCCCGTGCCGAATCGCCAACCGCGCGCTGAGCGGGTTAAAAATGCCCGGCATCAGGAGTGGCCCTTGCGCCATCCGCGCCCGCAGACGCGCTCCCGCCGAGGCCGGACGCTGATTCATGCGATCAGCTTACCGGGGAGCTAGCGGCGGAACAGCGTCCAGCTGGTGCGGAAATCGCGAACTTCGCCGGGGGCAAGCTTCACCATCCGGTCCACCACTTCCAGCTCCATGTAGGGCCGCTCGTCTCCGTTGCCGTACAGTTGGCGGGCTTTGCCGCCGTCGGGATACGGGCCTTCGCCGGAACCTTCCTCGCCTCGCAATACGATGCGGCCCCAGTTACCCGTCGCCTCAATTTCAAAGGGATTAGCCGGCGCGCCGACCTTGTAAGCGTACTTGGCGTGCCGCCGCATGGTCAGCCAGCCGTCGCGATCCGTATGCTCGATGTCCTCCACGCGGCTGTCGGGATAGAACGCCCAGCCTTTAGGGAACTCGGCGGTGGGGCGCACGCGCAACCGCGCCTGGCTCGGGCGATCAACATTGGTGACCTGCCACAGGGCAAACTCACGCGACTGATCGCCGGTGTTCCGCATGCGATTGACGAAGTCCACCCGCGTGCCGTCGGGGTTCAGGCGGATATCGCGCTCAAACCGGATGCCGGCCTTCTCGCTGAGGGGCGAAATCAGGCGAAGCGATTGGTTCCGCACTTCAAGGCGGTGAACCGAGCCGTCCAAGTCGATGTCGGGCGGCCAGACCCAGGCGGCCTGCGGGGCGTTCCAAAGTTTATCGCCGCCAAAGTTCTGCCACTCGCCGAGCTGGAGCGCGGTCTTACCGCCCAAGTCTTCGGGCACCCACAGAACGTTCGGCGCATCCACGAACCCGTACCGGACGACTCGTCCAACTTCGGGGGCAACCACCACTTCCACCACGCCGTTCGTCAGGCGCACCGCGTCGTTCCAGCCCATGAAGGGGGCGGGCTCGACCCGGGTAACTCCAAGATTAAGTGCAATGACCGCCATGACCGCTGCCAACATAAGGTGACCTCCGCGCCATTGCGGTTGAGTCCCTTCATGCTAGCACGATTGGGGGCACCCTAGCCCAGGGTTTACTGCCGGACTAGGCGAAGCGACCGGACGTTGCCGACCGCGACTTTGGCCATCGTTCGCACGCCGATCGAGATCGTCTGCCGCCCCGCCGCCAGTGTGAGGTTTCCCAGTTTCAGGAGTTCGAAGCGGTCCCATCCTCCGGTGCCCTTCACCATGACCTCGACGCGCCGGGTGGCCCCGCCGGCATAGATCACTGACCCCGCCGAAGCCGTCTCGCACGCCATCTCGATTTCCGCAGAGTAAGTGCCGGGGGCTGGAACCTCGACGTCCCACGAGACCGTTTCCTTTGGGTTCGTCCAGAATCCGATCGCTTGCTTGTCCGATTCGTACCGGGCGGTGGCGCCGTGAATGGTGGCGTCGTTCGCGGTTAGCATAAAGCTGCCCTGTCCGTCGGGTCGGATCGGCCCCACCACCACGGCGGGCTCGCTCCGGAGCGGGATGCGCACCACGCGCGGTAGCCGTGACGTATCCAAAACCGGCAGCTTGAGGACGTAGCCTTCCGGCTCGCTACGCAACTCAACGTTCGCCGATTCCAGGTCGCCGACGCCCACCGCCGTCCCCAGGTCGCCTTCCAGGTTGGTCAGCGGGACCGATGTGAGGTCCGGGTCGAAGACTACGGCGTAGAGGTTCGACGCCTTGCGAGTCACACGGCCCCAAGGCAAAGCGCGCGGGAACGGGCCTGCGCCCGCGCCGTAGATCGCCTCGCCGTGCCGCGTTAGCCACGAGCCTACTTCGCGCAACCGGTTGATGCTGGGCGTGGGAATCTCGCCGAGGGACGTCGGTCCGACATTCAGCAGATAGTTCCCGCCCTTGCTGGTGCAATCGACCAGGTTTTGAATGAGTTGCGTGGCCGACTTCCAGTTGGTGTCTCCCGCATGGAAGCCCCAGCTGCCGTTCATGGTCATGCAACTTTCCCAGTCCAAGCCGGGCCGACCAGTGCCCGGAATTTCCTGCTCAGGGGTACCAAAGTCGCCGGGGGCGTCGGCGGCGTCGCTTCGGCTGTGCGCCACCCGATTGTTGATGATGATTTGGGGCTGAATGCTCCGCACCATCCGCTCCAGCTCAATGCCGGCTTCGTTCGTCCAGGTGTTCTCCCACTCGCCGTCGAACCACAGCACGTCAATCCGGCCGTAGCGGGTCATCAAGTCCTTCACCTGGCCCTTCATAAAGTCCACGTAGCGCCCGAAGTCCGCCGGGGTCTCAGGGCGGGGGTCCCACGCGCGGCGCGGTAAGTAGTCCGGGTGGTGCCAGTCCATGATCGAGTAGTAGAACCCGATCTTTAGCCCCTCGGCACGGCAGGCGTTGACCAAGGGCTTCAACAAGTCCTTCCCGTAAGGTGTCCCGCCAATATCCCAGTTCGTCAAGGGCGAGTCCCACAGCGCGAAGCCCTCATGGTGTTTGCTGGTGATGACGACATAGCGCATGCCCGCCGCCTTGGCGGTGCGCGCCCAAGCCTTAGGGTTGTAGTTCACCGGGTTGAACTGCGCCTGCAGCGGTTCCCAGTCCTGAATTTTGATGTTGGCGTTGCTGATCAGCCATTCACTCGCGCCGCCGTAAGGTTTGCCCGTCCACGAGCCGGCCGGAATGGAGTACAGGCCCCAGTGGATGAACATGCCGAACCGGGCGTCCCGCCACCAGCCCATGCGGCGGTCGCGCTGGGCCGTCGTTTCGGCCTGAGCCGTCAGCGGGGCCAAGGCTCCCACAAGACTAAGCACGGCAAGGGCAAAGATCAGGCTTCGTTTCATCACATTCCTACTAGGTTCAGGTTCTACTTGGTTGTCGGTTGATCGGGGTCCATGGGCAAGGCGTACGCCGAAAACTGGCGGAGGGTGGGCGGGCACCCTGAGGTGAGCAGCATTACTCGCAAGGCGCGTACCGACGTGGACGCGAACTTGACGATTCGTCGCACGCCCACGGTGGTTCCCGCCGCGACCGTCCGCCATTCATCGCCGGTTTGGGCCTCAACGCGGAACTCTCGCACGCGCTGACCGCGATCCACAGCCTCGCCGAGTTGCACCATGCCTAGGGTCTGCTCGGTGTCCCAAGTCAGCGTCACCGTTCCCTTCGCCCGGGCCTCCCCGGCCGCCCACGCGGTGCCGTCGTCTCCGTCGGTGGCGCGGTTTGCCCCCCATCCATCGGCGAGCGTGGTATCGGCACTCACCCGGGCCGTAAGGGCCAGATCGTGGGCAAAACTTGCCGTTATCCGGCGGTGCAGGCCCAAGAGCGACCGGATGTCACGATCGTCAATCTGCCCCGCTTGGTTGGGCGGCACGTTCAAGAGCAGGCTGCCCCCGTGGCCAATCGACTGGTACCAGATCGCCTCAAGCTCCGCCACCGTTTTCACCCGGGGGGTCTCGCTGGCGCGCCAGAACCAACCGGGCCGGATGGACACGTCGCACTCAGCGGGAACGTAGTGGGTGCCGTCGGCGTGGCCCTCCGTGAGTTCTTTGTGGCGTTCAGTGCCCGGCAGGATTTCGTCCCGCTTCAGCTTCGCCCAGTTCGTTTCACCCACAAAGCCGGCTTCGTTGCCAACCCAGCGGACGTCCGGCCCGCCGTCGCTGAACATCACCGCGTTGGGCTGTAGCCGCCGTACCGTGGCATGGAAACGGGGCCAGTCGTAGACTTGGCGCTTGCCGTTCGGCCCTTCGCCGTTGGCCCCGTCGAACCACACCTCAAAAATCGGGCCGTATTGGGTGAGGACTTCCTCAAGCATCCCCACAAACACGTCGTTATAAGCAGGAGTGCCGTAGGCCGGATGGTGCCGATCCCAAGGCGAGAGGTACACCCCGAACTTCAGTCCCTCAGCGCGGCACGCGTCGCTCAGTTCGCGCAGCACGTCGCCCTGGCCCTGCCGCCAGGTGCTCTGCGCCACGGTATGCGTGCTCAGTCGCGACGGCCAAAGGCAGAAACCGTCGTGGTGCTTGGCGGTGAGGATCACGCCGGTCATCCCGGCGGCCCGGAAAGTCCGTGCCCACTGGCGACAGTCTAGGTTTGTGGGCTGAAAGCTATCCGGATGCTCGCGCCCGCTCCCCCACTCTTCGCCGGAGAAGGTGTTTGGTCCGAAGTGAACGAAGGCGTAATAGGGCTCGGCGTGCCAAGCCATTTGCCTCGGGCTAGGCAGGGGCAACACCGGCGCGGGACCGTTCGCCCCCGCACTATTCATGGCCATGACTAAGGGTAACCACATCATTTACTGGCCTCGCGGCCGGGCCCCGGTTAGGGGCAGCGTAGGGAGAAGATCGAGTTCCGCCAGGCTGGCCCATGGGCCGTTCTGCGCCTCGCTAAGGACCACCAAACGGAGGTAGCGCGCCTGGATGCCCCGACCGAACAACACCCGAAGTGGTTCGGGGGAGGACTTGCCCTGGCCAACCACCGTGGGGCTTCCGGTTAACCCGTCTAGGGTTTCCGCGGTGTAGACCTCGACCTTGCCAATGCGCCCATTCACCCCCCCGTCCTGGCGGGGGAGCAAACTAACGCCCGAAAAGTTAAGGCTTTGGCCGAGATCAATGACTAATTCATGCGGCGGCTTGGGCTGAGCCGGCGAGTATTGGGTGTGCCAGTGCGTCTCGGGCTTGCCGTCAATCGCCATCGAGCCGGGGCCTTCGTTCATCTGGGCGCTACTCACTCGCACCACGCGCCACCCGCGCTTGGATTGCCGGCGGTCGGCGAGGGCGAGGGTAAGTTCCATAAACTCTCCCTGGGAGGGGTTGTCGGGCGTGAGTTGCCCGGCGGCGGCGAGGTCAAGGGTGGCCACGCCCGCTTCGCGCGCCGCTTGCCGCAACAGCGCCCGAACCTCTTGCCGATTCCACGTCGCCGCCGAGTTGGCGGGAACGGCGGGGAGTAACAGGATCACGCGCGGTCCCTGGGGACGCCGCAGCGCCTCAAGCCGCGCGCGGAGGGCCGGAACAAAGCCGTCGCGCTCGCGCCGCCACGCTTCTCGGTCCGTGCGTCGCGCTCCCCACTCCACCACCACCGTCGAGGGGCGGGCGGCGAGGATGACTTCGGCTTTCGCGGAGGGGCCAAACCCCATCACCACGTCCAATCGCCCCACCACGCGCCGGATCAACTCCACCAAGTGGCCCGTCTGCGCGGCATCCTCGGTGAGGGCCATGATTCGCCCGACCGCCGGGGCGGAGGTTTGCGCGGTGGCCAGGCTAAGGGCCCCTAGCCAGCCAATGAGAACACCGAGTAGTCGTCGATTCATTGCCCCCCTCCTTCTAGCACCAGCACTTCAAATGGCGCGAGGTCTACAACTCGCGTACCGCCCAACGGCAAGCTGAGGCTACCCGTGCCGTTTACCCGTCGCATCACCCGCTCGCCCCGGGGCCGACCGGGGAGCTCCAGCGCCGCGGCTAAATCCAGGGCGTAACTCTGAGGCTCGCCGCTCGGGTTGCGCAGCGTTAGCACTGAGGCACGGGGACTCCAACCCGCCCAGCCGTAGACTTCTTGCTGTCCCGGGTCGCCGCCGACCCAGTGCACGTCCGCCAGGGCATCTGCCTGGCGCAAGCTCCAGCGCGCCGCCGCCGCCAGCGTGTCCCAGTCGCCGGGCTGCAAGAGGTTGGGGGTGATATACATCTCTTGAAGCTGAGTGCCGCTACCAAAGTAGCTCCAGATCTCGTCGTCAAAGTCACCGCCCGGGTCGGTGTTCAACCCGCCCGCGTGTTGCGCGTAGATGAGGCCGTGCAGCATGAGCGAGTTGAGGGGGTAGAGCGGGCCTGGCCGCACGACGCCCCGAAAGGTATCGGCATCGCGGTAGGTGATCCACTGCTGGCGCTGAGTGCCCGGCCCCGCGAAGCTGTGATCGGAGCCGCCCCGCCAAATGCTGTCGGCGATGCGGGTCCAGAACGGGCTAGGCCACGTGCCCGTGGTGAGGTTGACAAACAGGTTCGGGCGACGGCCCCGCAAGTCGTTGATCAGGTCAATCGCGGCGGCGAAGTCGCTATCATAAGCGCTACCGGGAGTTTGTTTGTCCGAGCTCCCCGTGCCGTCAAACTTAAAGTGATTAACCCCGTTTTGTTCCACTAATTCTCGACAAACTTGCCGAAAACGATCGTAGTACTTAGGGCCGCTGAGGGCGTAGCCCTGCGCGTCCACCTCCATGCCGGCAGCCCGACCCGTGGTCAAGCGCTGCTCGCGGGGCCGACCGTAGCCGCCCCAAGGTGAGAGCCACGCGCCTGGCGCTCCGCCATACTCGGCGGCCAGGGTGCGCAAGGGCCGGAACCCCTGAGGAAACCCTTCATTGAACTCCCACACGGTAGCGGTGTCGTCCCAGCCATCATCAAACAGGTAGCTGGCCACCGGAACCCCTCGCCGCCGAACCAGTTGCTCGCCGTACTGGGCGATGCGGTTCAGGGCGTCTCGCTGGGTATAGGGCTGGAAGTAGCCGATGTCGTACCAACTGTTGTAGTGCAAAAACGGGGCGTAAGGTCGGGCGCGCTCGGCGTTGAGGTAAGCCGCGAAGGCCCGGCGCGTTTGGCCGGCCGGGGCTAGCCCCATTACTGCGCTCACGGCGAACGAATTGCCCGCGCGGAGCGGCACCCGGCGATCTAGCCGAGCGCGAACCCGTTTGGGCTCCACGGTGCTGGTGGACGTCGGGTGCTCCACGCCCAGGAACCAGCCGTCAAGCGTGATGGGCGAACCAGGCGCGGTCCCGGCCACCTGCCCGCCCGCCGTCGGAAGGTCGATCAACTCCACTTCGGTAATGGGCACGTCGCGTTTGCCGGCGGTAAGGGTCAACTCTGCGCGCAGGTAGGCCGCTTGGTTCCGGGTGGTCAGTTGCCACACCGCACTGAGTCCGGTTTGGGGGTCGCGAAGGTCCAACTTTAACCCCGACCAGGCTTGGCGCTCGGCCAAACGGCGGGCGATGGGTCGTCCCGCACCGCCTACCGCCGTCGGCGCACCGACCGGGGTGAATTGCGTGGCGTCGCGCACGGTGCCGTCGGCCAGGCGAATCCGGAAGATGGGGGCTCCGCCACCCAGGGTTCGACCGGCCCAGCGGTCCTCTAGCCGGGTCCACTTTGGGCCAGGCTTCAGATTGATGACCCCGATGATCGCCCCGTTCCCGACTCGCGCGGTCGGCGATTTAATGACGACGCTGCCCGTACCCATCGATCCCGGTTGCCATCCGGTTAAGCGCTGATCCTCCGCGTGGCTCGCCAAGGCGGCTACCGCTAAGATCCCAAAGAGTGCCCCCCGGCACCAACGACGTTGCACCATGCCGATAATCCTACCGGTCTTTGGTGGATTTCCGGTTACTCAGTGATGTGGCCCCTTTCTTGTGACCTAAAGTTTTGCAAGAGACAACGATCTCCTCACAAACAACCCAAACCCCAATACTTGCCCCATCCGCCGCGATTCGGATGGGGCCTTTTTTCGTGTTGCCCGCCGGTTTAGCCCGGTCCGGGGGTCAGCGACGTGAGATCGGGTCGGAGCCGGTGCGCGCCGAATGCCGCTTGCAGGTGGGCGGCCACGCCGACGAGCCGGGGCTCACTGAGGGGAGGGCCGACGAGGCTAACCGACTGGCCCTTTCCCTGAGCGGACGGCCCTCGCGGCACCAGAATCTGGGGCCAACCAATCAGGTTCAAAGCATAAATCCACGCGGCCGCCGTGTCATTCGCCAGGAGGCAATCAAACCCCTCGGCGGCCGTGGCCCACTGCTCCATCAAACGTCCGCGTAAGCGATCACACTGGGCGTACTCCACTGCCCCGGTGAAGCGTGCCGCCCGGAAAAACTGGGGCCACTCGTTTTCGGTGACTTCTTTCAGGCGACCGTCGCGCGTGATCTTGTCGAACATCGCCGCACTCTCCACCCCAATGATCGCACCGAGCGCGCCCGGGGTGGCGGGCGCTCGAAACGGGGCCGTGGTGACGCCGGCTCGGTGCAGTTGCTCCACCACCTCTTTCGGGGCGTCACCCGAGATCCCTACCCGCAGACCCCGCAGCGAGCGAGGGCGGCGGTAGACCAGTGGTTGCGAGATCGTCGCCGCGTCCCGGGCGTCCACGCCCACCAGCGCCGCCAACACCAGCAGGGCATCCTCCGCCGTGCGGGCGATGGGGCCGACTTTATCCATGCTCCAGGCCAGGGACATCGCCCCGTACCGGCTCACGCGTCCAAACGTGGGGCGCAGGCCGGTCACTCGGCAGCGGTGCGTGGGCGAGACGATGCTTCCGCTGGTCTCAGTGCCGATGGCGAACGGTAGTAGTCCCGCCGCTACCGACGAGGCGCTCCCCGCGCTACTCCCGCTGGACCCCTCGGCCGGGTTCCAGGGATTGCGCGTCATCCCGCCAAACCATACGTCATTCATGGCCAGAGCGCCCAGGCTTAGCTTGGCCACCAGCACGGCCCCAGCCTCGCGGAGCCTTTCGTACACGGCAGAGTCCTCCGGGATGCGCTGATGGCGGTAGGCGGCCGTGCCCCACTGGGTGCGGGTGCCGCGCACGGCAAACAGGTCCTTAAGCCCGTACGGAATGCCGTGAAGGGGGCCACGGTCGTACCCCGATTCAAGCTCCTCGTCCGCGCGGCGCGCCTCGCGGAGGGCCCGGTCCGCCGTCAACTCCACCACGCAATGGAGGGGTTCACCAAAGCGCTGGAGCCGCGCGATGGCCACCCGCGTGAGCTCTAGGCTGCTCACCTCGCCCCGCCGAAGCAGCGTGCCTAACTCGGGAATGGTGAGGAACAGGAGGTCGTCATCGGACGATGGGCGGATGGTATGGCTGGGGGTGGGCACGCGGACGTCCACGCGGGGATTCGGGTGGTCGCGTAGGCCCCGCACTCGGAACGAAGTGGCGGGCGGGAGGGTCTGGTCGTCGGTGACACGGCGAAGATCCTGAAGACCCGGCAACTCGCCCTGCACGTCGCGGAGCACCTCCTTCAGTTCGGCCTCCGTGAACTCAATGCCCACCACCCGGGCAAACCCACGCAGGTCATCCAGGCTAAGTTGCCCGGGCGTCTGCGCCACTCCGTTGGTCGCTCCGGCCGCCCACGCGGGACCACCAACGGCCGCGCCCAGCGCCGCCCCCATCGCCCTTACCAAGAACTCCTTACGGGTCAACCCATGCGTTGCCATCCGTCTATCGTACACGAGGACCACGCAACGCGGCCCTCCGGGGAAGTTCCCGGAGGGCCGTCGTTAATTCTGGTGCGCAGGAAAGGACTCGAACCTTCATGCCTTGTGGGCGCTACCACCTCAAGGTAGTGCGTCTACCAATTTCGCCACCTGCGCAACTTCGATTGTTATACCCGACGTAGGGGACTGGCAACGGGGCGAGGGTGCATCCGTTAGAAGCCTCGGCTCCTATCCCGCACTTTCGCACGGGACGGCCGCGTCGAACCTCACCACCAACCGATCAAGCCGATTCAAAAGCCCCCTTCACTCTTTAGAGAAAAGGGGGCTTTATCCCGCTTGATCTGCGCGAGGACGGGACGCGGTTATTCGGCCGTGGCCACCAGGGCGTCCTCGCCCATGATGAGCTTGACGACCTTGTTCTGGTTGATCTTGTACTTGCGGGCGCGCGGAGCGATGTAGCTGCAGTCGATCATCTCGTTGAAGTCAATCGACGGACCCTGCGGGGTCCAGGTGGCCCGGGTGGTGCGCAGCCACTTGGTGTCGTCGCGGTCCGGCGTGTCCATCTTAAAGTGGGCTCCGCGCGACTCGTCGCGAGCAATCGCGCCGCCGACGATGGCCTTCGCCATTTCGATCATGTTCTTGAGCGCGCGCGCGAACGGCACGGCCTGGTTGGTCCACGGCGCGTCGTCCAGCACTTCGCACTGCTGCACCCGCTCGCCAAACTCGATGAGCTTGCCTTGGGCGAACAATAGGTCCTTCTGGGTGCGCCAGATGCCGCAGTTGTTCCACATTAGGTTGCCCAGATCAGCGTGAAGCCGGTAGGCGTTCTCCTTGCCCCGGTTGGTCCGGAACGCCAAGTATTCGGCCTGGTCGCGTTGCTGCGCGTCAGCCACCACAGCGGCGGGGAGATCATCCACGCTGCCCGCGGGGAGGTTCCGCAGGTAGGCCATGACGCCGAAGCTGGTAAGTTCACCGCCGGTCAAACACGACAGCAGCGCATTCGCCCCGAGTCGGTTCGCGCCGTGGTACTGGTAGTCCGCTTCGCCCACGGCGTAGAGCCCGGCGATGTTGGTCATCTGGTTGCGCGGGCTGTCGATGTCCAGCGCGCCCTCGTGGCCCTTCTCGTAGTCGACCCACAGGCCGCCCATGGTGTAGTGCACGGCGGGATAGATCCGCATCGGATTCTCGATGGGGTCCTCGCGCATGAACTTCTCGTAAATCTCGAGCACGCCTTCCAGCTTGTCCAGGATCTGCTCGCGGGTGAAGGGGCCGCCGCGCTTCTGGTTGAGCTGAGTGATGTCTAGGTACACCTGCTCCTTGCCCTTGATGCCCTTGCCCATGCGGCAAACGCAGTACACGGCAAAGCTCACTAAGTCGCGGCTGAGGAGGTTGCCGTAGACCGGGTCGAGCTCTTCGCAGAAGTACCAGCGATCGGCTTCGGGAATGTCCACCGCGCGTCGGCTGTCGTGGGGGTCACGGGGGGTCCACAGGCGTCCGCCCTCGCCGCGCACCGATTCGCTCATCAGGCGGCACTTGTCCTCACCGGGAATCGCGGTGGGGTGAATTTGGACCATCTCCGGGTTGCCGTACACCGCGCCCGCTTGATAGCAGATGCTGGTGGCACCGCCGGTGTTGATGATCGAGTTGGTGGACTTGCCGAACACCACGCCGTTTCCGCCGGTGGCAATGACCACCGCGTCGGCCGGGAACGACTCGATCGCCATCGTGCGCAAGTTCTGCGCGGTGATGCCGCGGCACACGCCCGCGGCGTCCTTGATCACGCCGGTGAACTCGTAGCCCTCAAATTTTTGGACGCGATTGGTGGATTCCCAGCGTCGCACTTGTTCGTCCAACGCGTACAGCAACTGCTGGCCGGTGGTGGCACCCGCGTGAGCCGTACGGTGCTTCAGCGTCCCGCCGAAGCGACGGAACGAGAGTAAACCCTCTGCGGTGCGGTTGAACGGAACCCCCATGCGATCAAGCAGATAAATGATCGCGGGTGCGCGCTCCGCCATATACATCACGGGCGGCTGATGGTTGAGGAAGTCCCCGCCGGTGATCGTATCTTCAAAGTGCAAGTAAGGGGAGTCGCCTTCGCCACGCAGGTTAACGGCACCATTGATGCCGCCTTGGGCGCAGACGCTGTGGCTCCGCTTGACGGGCACGACGCTGAAGAGTTGGACGTTAACGCCCGCTTCGGCCAGCTTCATGGCGGTCATCAAACCCGCCAGACCGCCACCCACAACGACGACTTTTCTTGGTGCAGCCATACAATTGTTCCACTCTACGCGACGAGCCCTTCGGCCAATCGCGCTGGATAACGAGTGAAGGGTACCGAAAAGAGGACAGACCTTGCCGCCCCCTCTCGCGGGATCGCTAGGAATGGTGTGTACACTAGGTTTTCTCGTGAAACACTCGCGTTTTTTCGTTGTGGCATTGGGGTGCCTTCCGGCGTTGGCAACGGCGCAAGCGGTGCGGACATTTTTGGCCTACGGTGACGCGGAGTTCGCCACGCTGAACGGTGCGTTGGTGGGGGATCCTCTCTCGGAGACGGTGCCCGTCCTGATTCCGCGCCGGAGCGGGGGGCAAGCCTTCCGATTGCAGGTTCGGGTGAGCACCGACTCGACCCTGTTATGGAATGCCGCGCTGGGTTTTGTGGGCTTTGGGCGAGGCGACGCCCAGGTGGACCCCTTCACGGATCGCTCCGCGTTCGAGGCCGCCGACCTGGATGGTCGTCTCACGGTGGCTGATCCGGTTGAGTTTGCGCTGGATCCGAGCCTCGGCTGGCTCTCAGGGGGCGACGGGACAGTTGATTTAGCGTTCCAGATGCCGCCCGTACTGCGAGGCGCGGCGTTCCCGGATGCCGGGTTGCGCGCCCTTGGGACCAGCGTCTTCTTGGCCCCTCCGATCGGCGAAAACGCCCGACTGGAGTCCGGTTTTTCGCGACGACTGTTCGACGTGGCCCTCGTGAATCGCGGGCTTCCTGCGGGAGATACCTACGGGGTCAACTCGCCCGAAAATGGCCTGAGTCTTGACGTCGCGTCCTCGCTGGATGACGGTCAGAACGCCTTTTTAGATGCGGCGACTGGGGATCTCGTGCGCCCACCGTACATCCGGTACGCCGTGCGGGCCGCGCCCAACGTGTTGGTAGCGGGCCGGGTCCTGCCGTCAGGCTGGCTGGGGCCGGAGTCGTTCCCAAAACTGAAGGTTGAAGTGCGCGAGATCGCGGGCGGCGAACCCATCCTGACTCGCTTAGTCCAACCGGCCTCAGATGGCACGTGGCAGGCGGAACTGCCCCTGGAGGGGAGTTACTTAGTCCGGGTGAAGCCCGACCGAGGCCTCGCGGTGAACTTGGGCCAGCAAGACTTAGCGGGGATGCGCGCGAATCTTCCTGACGCCAACGTGCGTTTAGGTGACTTGGACGATGACAACACGGTGACCGTGTTTGATTACGACGGCCTCAGTCGCGCCTTTGACACCCAGCCCGGCGATGCCGATTGGAATCCGCTGGCCGATTTTGACGGCGACGGCGCGGTGACGGTTTTCGACTATGACCTCCTCTCCATGAACTTCGACCTCATCGGTGACTGAACCGCCGGTCGAAGCCAGAACCAGCACGGTCGGATTTGCTCCTGGTATCCTAGGGGACGTCAGCGCCTGCCGCCGACGATGATGCCCGGCAGTGGCGCTTCGACTTAACGCACGTTTAGGATCGAAAGCCCATGCCCGTACGGATAGGAATTAACGGTTTTGGCCGAATTGGCCGCCTCTCGCTTCGCACGCTCATCGACCGGTACCCCGGGGAAATTGACGTCGTTGCCATTAACGACCTGACCGACACGAAGACCAACGCTCATCTGTTCAAGTACGACACGACGTACGGACCATTTAAGGGCGAAGTCTCCCACGACGCCGCATCGATCACCGTTAATGGCGATCGCATGCGGGTGTTTGCCGAACGCGACCCGGCCAAGATTCCGTGGGGCGAAGTTGGCGCCGACATCGTCATCGAGTCCACCGGCTTCTTCACCGACGCCAACCTTGCCAGGGCCCACCTGACCGCAGGCGCTAAGAAGGTTATCATCTCGGCTCCGGCCAAGAACGAGGACCTCACCATCGTCCTCGGCGTGAACGAAGGCATGTACGACCCCGCGAAGCACTTCGTGGTAAGTAACGCCAGCTGCACGACGAACGGCTTGGCCCCGGTGGCCAAGGTGCTGAACGATAAGTTCGGCATCGACCGCGGTCTGTTGACGACGGTCCACGCCTACACCAACAGCCAGCGCACCGTGGACACCGCCGCGAAGGACCTACGCGACGCCCGCGCCGCCGCCGAGAACATCGTGCCCAGCAGCACCGGTGCGGCCCGCGCGGTGGGACTCGTCATCCCCGAGCTCCAGGGCAAGTTCACCGGCATGGCCTTCCGGGTGCCGACCCGCACGGTATCAGTGGTTGACTTCACCGTCCTGCTGAACAAGGAAGCCACCCCGGCCGAGATCAACGCCGTGATGAAGGAAGCCGCCGACACCGGTAAGCTGAAGGGCATCCTGCTCTACAGCGACGAAGAGCTGGTTAGCAGCGACCTCGTGGGCAACCCCTACAGCAGCATCTTCAGCTCGGTCGATACGATCGGCCTGGGCAACTTCGTCAAGGTCGTGGCTTGGTACGACAACGAGTGGGGCTACAGCTGCCGTATCGCCGACCTCGTTAAGTTTGTCTCGGATCGCGGAATCTAAGGCCCTCTGCCCCACTTCGCGCGCCGTCCGCCGCCCCTTGTCTCCTTGCGAGACGAGGGGCGGCTTTTTCGTGGCGAGGGGGATTTAGTCCTGGGTATGGGGTTGCTGGCGCGGAACTTGCGAGGCACGATTGTACGTCGAATTCACTAGGTTTCAGGCTCTGAAGTGGGAAACCAATTTTGAGTCGCGTATACAGCCTAAAAGCGGTGTATACTGCCTTTAGGAATCGAGGTTGATTTCATGAACTCTTTACGTCGCGCCTTTACCCTTATCGAACTTCTTGTCGTGATCGCCATCATCGCGATCCTTGCGGCAATTCTCTTCCCGGTCTTCGCCCAGGCCAAAGCCGCCGCGAAGCAAACGACCTGCATCAGTAACACCAAGCAGATTGGCTTGGCGACCATGATGTACGCCAACGATTACGACGACAACGTCACCCCGGTGCAGTACTTGGACAAGTGCCCGTGGCCCCAAGTGTGCGGTACGACGAATGTCACGATTGGCTACCTCTGGATGCTCCAGCCGTACAGCAAGAGCAACTTGTACTCGCAGTGCCCGGAAGCTAAACAGCTGTCGCGCACGCCGATCACCAGCACCAGCAGCCGCCTGTGGCACGAGGGTCGAATGGGCTACGGCTTGGCCTACCCGCTGGGCGAGTTCAACGGTAAGCAGGTGTTGTCGCTGAGCCAGTTCCAAGAACCCGCGTCGCGCGCCTTGGCCATGGACGCCGTGCCGAGTGGAGCGAGCTCCCTGGCCGTGTACAACTCCGTCAGCGCGTACATGAACTACGCTTACACCCCGTTTGCCCCCGGCAAGCACGGGTTCACCCTCACCACATGGGGGCCCGATTGGCATAGCCGACCCGAGGGCCGGCACAACGGTCGCGTCTCCGTTGCCTTCTTGGACGGGCACAGCAAAGCGCTGAACTTCAGCCAAATCTATCCGGTGGCGGAATCGGCGTGTAAGGCCGCAAACGGAACGGGTTGCAGCACGCTCAATTTAGATCCGGCGCTCTACCCCGAGCACTGGAAGCTCTGGCAGAGCCAATAAGTCTTTCATCGCTGATCCTTCTCCCGGCGTTGGTGGCCCGGAACCTTAAGGTTCCGGGCCACCGCGCCTTATGCCCCTCGCTCCGCGTCCCTTCCCAATGAAGGATCGCGGGGAACCAGGATGGCAGAACTCGACGGCAATTTATGGATGTACAACCTTCGGCGGGTGGTGGTGGTCGACGTCACCGATGACTACGCGCTGATGCAACCACCGATGCCCACCGTCTGTTACCCCGTACTGGCCGAGCACTGGCTACCGCGCCACGGCCTCATGCGGGCACTGCCCTTGGCCGATTTGGTGACGGGATACCTGTACGACTGGCACGAATCCCCCTCCGAGCCGGAAGGGGAGATCGTGGTCGGTGTGGTGCGTCAAGATCTGGTAGACCAACTCCTCGGCACCAACCGCCACCCCGTCGCCTAGCCGGCCGTGATCGGCGTGCAGGCCTCTAGGCCAAGTTCCCTGGCAAACTTCACGTTAAGGCTGACAAGACCGCCGCCAGACCTTGGGGCCAGCCTTGCGTACTTCGACGGGGAGGAATCGTCGATTTTGGGGAACACAAACCGGGCAAAAGCGCGTATTTTAGGAGTGAAGGACATCACTGTGCGAGGATAAGCGTTTCGTTCTCCTCAACTCACCCCCCATGTTTTCGCTCAATCCCACGGCTTCCGCTCCCGTCGCGGTCGCGGCTGAGCAGCGAGAGATCTTCGAATCTCTCATGCACGGCAGCTACCGTCAGGCCGGCACGTTGGCCTATCGCCTCACCGGCAACGCCGCCGAGGCCGAAGACTTGGTCCAGGAAACGTTCCTGCGGGCCTTCCGTTTCTTCCACCGCTACGATCGCGGCCTGCCGTTTACCAGTTGGATCTACCGGATCATGACCAACGTCCACATCGACCGCGCCCGGCGCGGCGGACGTTTGCGAACGACGAGTCTGGACACCGCCGGGGCCGATGGCGCAACCCCCTGGGAAGTCGCCGACGAGGACGCGAACCCCGAGCGACCCCTGATGGCCCGCGAACTGGACGCACCCCTGCAACTGGCGCTCCGTAGCATGACCCCCGACTTCCGCATCGCCGTTTTGCTGGCGGATGTGGAAGGGATGGCCTACGAGGAGATCGCCGAGATTATGCAGGTTTCCATTGGCACCGTTCGCTCCCGGATCCATCGGGGTCGCCGACAGATTCGGCACTACTTGGATCGGGTCTGCCCGGGCCGATTTGCCGAGGTGACGACGTGAACTGCCGGACGTGCGAGTCCTACTTGTCGGCCCTCGTGGATGGAGAGCTCGTGGGGACGACGATGCGCCAAGTGCGCGCGCACCTCAGTGAGTGCCCCACCTGCGCCGCGATGTTCCGCGAGCAGCGCGCCATCAAAGAGCTGATTGGTGCGATGAACGTCCCGACCCCGCCCCCCGATTTTGAGGCTCGACTGGTGGCGCATGTCTTCGGCGCGACTCCCGAGACCGTCTACGAGATGAAACGGCCGGGCAGTGGTCTCCGTCTCTTTTTGGGCACCGCCGCCGTGGCCGCCGCCGCCGCCTGGATGTGGCTCCAGTGGATGCCCGGACCCGCCACGACTTCCACCGCCCAGGGGGGCGCCACCGAAGTGGGCTACACCGTAGAGCGTGACCAGGCTTTCCTCGCGGGAGGCGATCCCGCAATGGGACAGACGCCCGTCTGGACGGTAGGCGATGGCCCTCGATAACGCCTTCCGTATCGGAGGGCTGGGAGCGTTGGTGGCGCTGGCCGCTACTGCACTCGCGCAGCGTCCGCCGGCGAATCCAATTGACTGGCTAGTCCGGGGGTTGGACTCCACGCCGCTCGTCGTCACCACCCTGATCCAGTCCCTGCACGGCGACGGTCGGCACGGGGTGACGCAGATCAAGTTGCAGACCGACGGTCGAGGCCGATCGCGTCGCACCATCCTTCAGCCCTTGAGCAAGCAGGGCGTGGTGCAAACCGACGATGGCAACGTGTGGGTAACCTTTTTCCCCGACGCGCGCCAGGTGATGGCGCAGCCCTCCCCGTCGGCGTGGCAACTCCCGGCCGAGCGCCGCACCGTGCTCGTCAGCCGAAACTACAAGGTCACGTACGGCGAGACTGGGCGCATTGCCGGACGCGTGACCGTGCAAGTGGTGGCCCGGCCAAACGATCGCGAACTCCCGATCCGGATTTTTGATCTGGATCAACGCACCAATGTACTGCTCCGCAGTGCGGTCCAGTCGCACGGTCCCGAATCGGTGCGGGTGCAGCTCGATACGCTTGCCGCTAGCTTCCCGACCCGAGTGGATGGCGGGTTTTATGAACGCCCCAGCGAGCCGGATTGGCGTCAGCTCAAGTGTGACGGCCCGGCGCGAGTGGAGAGACCCTCCGACCTCGGCTTCAATCCCGTGGTGCCCGAACGGTTGCCGCGCGGTTTTGTGGTGATGCACGTTCACCGTATGACGGAGCGGGACGCCAAAGTTGTGGGAGTACGCCTTACCGATGGTTTGGCTTCGGCCACCGTGTATCAGTGGTCCAGCGTCAATCCGCCCGAGAAGTTGCCGTTCCGAAGTTCTCGGGCCAAGGTGAACGCCGACGGCGTTGCTTTCCGGATTGTGGGCGACCTTCCTGATGAGGTGGAAGAGGACCTTTTGAGCGCATTTTTGCGGAACCGACGGGACCTGAAGACCTATTCCGGAACCCCATGGTTCGAATTCTTCGTTGATAGCTACATCAACCCCCAACGGTTGGTCTTGCCGAACGATTCCGAATCGTTGCTCCCGTAACGTCATTGTGCGGCGGTTGGCTGGATCGCCGGGGCGAACGTAGGATCCCCTGAATGAACCAACTCTTCAAGAAACCGACGGTATGGCTAGGTCTGGGCGTGGTGTTCGGCGGTGTTGCGCTCAGTAGCACCCTCGCCCCGACCCGGAGCATGTTCCCCAGCTTCAACCCGCCCGCCGTGATGCGCACGATCAGTGCGAATGATGCCGCGCCGTCCTTGGCCGCGCTCGAGTCCCTCGACAAGACCTTCGCCGACTTGGTGGAGTTCGCCTCGCCGAGTGTGGTCCACATTCGGGCCGAAGTACCCGAGAGCGGGCGCCGCCAGGCAATGATCTCGGGGATGCCGATGGGGGGGCAGGGTTCCGGCGTCATCTTCCGCGAGGATGGCTACATCATCACCAACGATCACGTGGTGGGCGGCTTTGATGACGTGACCGTGGTGCTGAACGACGGCCGGGAGTTCAAGGGCAAGGTCACCCGCGGCAACGATCGCATGAACGACATCGCAATCGTGAAGATTGACGCGAAGGGCGAGAAGCTCCCCGTGGCCCGCTTTGCCGATAGCGCCAAGGTGCGCCCCGGACAGTTCGCCATCGCTATTGGTGCACCGTTTGGACTGGAGAACACCGCGACGATCGGGCACATCAGCGGCCTCGGCCGCTCCAACAGTGTGGCCAGTCCCGACGGAGGCCGTGGCTACAGCGGCATGATCCAAACGGACGCGCCGATCAACCCCGGCAACTCCGGCGGCCCGCTGTTCAACATCGACGGCGAAGTGGTGGGGATCAACACCACGATCTATAGTGGCACCGGCGGCAACGTGGGTATTGGTTTCTCTATCCCCAGCAGCCAAGCCCGATTGGTCGCCGAGATGCTGATTGAGGATGGGAAATTAACGCGGGGTTACCTGGGCCTCCTGCCCGAAGACATGAAGCCGTTTGAGTTAAAGAAATTCAACATAAAGGGGGGAGCGATCGTGCGTGAGGTGCCCAACGACGGTCCCGCCGCCGTTGCGGGCATGAAGGCCAACGACATCGTGGTGCGCATCGGCGACATGGCGGTGAACAGTCAACTCGACCTTCGCAACGCGATGCTCAAGAACCGCCCCGGTAACTCGGTGAACGTAGAGTTCGTGCGTGGCGGGAATCGCCTGACAAAGACGGTCCGCGTGGCCGAGGCCCCGCAACCGGTGGCGATGAACCAGAGCCCCCGCGAGGGCCAGATGCCCGATATGGGTGAAGGAACCCCATTCCGACGGTTCTTCGAGGATCCGACCGAACCCCGCGTCTCGCCGGGACAACCGGGTCAGCCGGGCTCACCGAACCCGGGCATGGGTCAACCTCGGCTTGGCGTAACGGTGGAAGCCCTGAACCCGCAGCTACGCCAGCAGTACAAACTGCCCGCCGATACCCAGGGCGCGGCCGTGAATGGCGTGATGCCGGGGTCTCCGGCCGAGCGCTTGGGCCTCCGACCGGGCGACGTGGTGATCCGCGTGAACGGCCAAGCCATTGATGGCCCCGAATCCCTCGTGGCCGCCATGAAGGCCTCGAAGTGGGGCCAGTCGCTGAGCCTGGAGTTCCTCCGCATGGAGAACGGTCAGCGGATCGTTAACCGCGCCGAAATCTCCCTGCGTTAAGGTAACCGGAGACGGCCCGGATCCCCGTTCGCCTCGGTGCGGGCGGGGATCCGGGCCGTTCTTTCGCTAACGATTCTGGCGAATGTAGTCGGCCAGCCACGGGTTGATCGGCTCGGTGTCGAACGACGGCCACAGATTCGCGTCCCCGCTCTGGAAGAGCGTGACACCGATGACGTAACTGTCTTTCCGAATCTCCGTATCGAACCAAGAAAGCCATTGCTTGTACTGGTTCGCGGTACCACGGGCTTGCCAGCCCGACGTCGCACCGTTGCCCGACTGGTCCACGCCGCCCTCCGAAAGGATCAAGGGCAGGGTGGATAGGCCAGGGTTCAGCGGTCGGATTTGCGCCACCAACTGGCGGTAGCGCAGGCTATACCAGTTCTCAACGCCCACGTTGGTGGAGTACTCCAGCGTGTACGCGTGGTAGCTCCACGCCCCTTTGGCGTTCTGGGCCGCCTGCAAGGCGGGCATAAACAAGGGCCAGCGAGTCTCGAACGAGCCGGGGTTGCCGACCGGGACGCTACCCACGCAGGGCCGAATGCCGTTCGCCTTCATCAGCGTTGCGAGGCGAACCCAGAACCGGGCGAACCACCGGACTTCATCGTCGGAACCCCATGTGGGCGTGTTATCCCCCTCGTTCGGGCCCTCAACGTAGTCAATCAGCTTGCGCTCCGAGGCGGAAATTGCCGTGAGGCGCGGCCAAATCCAGTCGATCCAGTAGCGCTCGGCGGACGACTCGGGGTTGTCGGTCGCCGGATACCGCACCGGAGTCCACAGGCGCAGGACGAGCACGCCGTTCGGGTTGCGGCCCTTAAAGTCCTTCATCGCTACGCGCATGTCTGCGCCGAGGTCAAAAATCTTCAGCAAGCGGGGGCGCTCGGCCACCACTAACTTGGCTCCCGCCGTGTAGTTCCCGCCCAGCAGGTGCAGGCTTAGCTTGGAGCGGCTAGGTTTGTCGCCCCGCTGGGCGATGAATTGCGCGGTGGCAGCGGTGGCGGCGCTCAGCAGGACCACGGCGGCGATGCCGGAAAGGGTACGGAGGTTTCGATTCATATTCGCGACTGCCTAAAACCGTCGTTTAGCCTAAGCCTACGTTATCCTAGGCCAAAACGGCCCTCTCAAATTAGGCGGTTTCTACCGCCGAACAGAAAGCGATTTCGAACGGCTTGAGTCGGGATCGCGTAAGCTGGGCGCATGCGACGGTTTGGCACAGGGCTTGGCATCGTGTTCTCGGCGATGACGGTGGCGCTCGTCATCGGGTGTGGCGGAGGGGGAGGGGCCTCGTTGACGACCTTGCTTGCCGCGGTGAGCCCGGGAGGCGGAACGCCCATCCCCGACGACCCCGGCACCAGCGCGCCCGGTTGCCCCCTGGATAGCTACAGTCCGAACTATCTGGCCGAGAGCTCGGCCACTCGGGTTCACTACTGGCCGCAATTCGCCCTTCGCTACACCATTCTCAACGATTGGTCGGTTAGCGGAGAGTCGATGGCGGACCTTGCCCGGCAAGGCGTTTCCGATTGGGTTGGGCAGACGGGCGGCGCGGTCACGCTATCCGAAGTCGCGCTGGAGGCCTCGCCCGACGTGCAAATTGAGTTCGTCGATACGATTGTGGGTTACCCCACCGCCCTGGGCCTCACGGAGTACAACGTGATTCGGGCGACGTCCGCCGGGGCGCGAGACCGCGCGATCTCGCGTGACCCGGGCGACAACAGCTACCTGCCCGTTCGCGTGCAAATCCTGCGCGACGCTGCGTTCCTGGCCCGGCAACCCGATTTTGTACGGCAAACCACGTTCCACGAAATCGGCCACGTGCTGTTTATGGGCGGGCACAGCCTCGCCGCCGCCGACGCGATGTTCGCCAGTCTGGATCCGCGGATTCCGGTGCCCAACGTCACGGCGCGCGACCTCAACAGTCTGTACGCGGCGTACTGCGGCGTGTTTCGGTGGGCCGGTCGCGCCCCGAAGTCAATGGGCCTCCGGCCCGGCGAAGTGATCGAGCGCCGCACGATTGCGTGTTCCCCGCACGACCTGCACGTCTCCCCGTAGCGCCGGCACGCCCTCGGGGCCACCGCTTAACCCGCGAAGCGTTGACAACGTGTCAGCTTTCTCGACATTTTTAGACAGCATTAAGAAGTCTTAACGTTGCGCCATGCTTTATTGGGGTGAATTATTGGAGGATGGTTTCTAGGTTGAGTGTTCCTATGATGCTTCTGGCAACGGTTCGCACTGGTTTGTCTCGGATCTTGTCTGTCTCGTTAGCCGTTGCGTTGGCTTACAGTGGCTCGGCGAGTGGGTGGAATGGACTTGCCGAAGAAGCGGCGGAGGCAACGCAGGAGCAACTGCGTCGCGTTCATGGTTCGTACACCGACCGACCATTGCCAGTATTCCGAGGGTCTTCTCCACGCCGAGACTCGGCGCGTTCGGCATGGTGGACACCGGCGGCGAAGCGGGCTTTGGAATCGGCGCGATTGCGTTGGCAGATGGATGCTGCCGATTATGTCGCCGGCGGATTTGCTGGTAGCCGCAAAAGAGTTGGTATCAGCATTGTTTCGTTACCGCTTATCTTAGCCAATCCTGCTCTTGGGGCTCCAGGCCGGAATAATCCCGCACTTCAAGGGGCGCAAAATATTGGCCCGGTTCCAGTCGGTAGGTATAAAATCAAACAACGGCGATCAAAGAAGAGCAGTGGGAAGCGCCTTGACAATTTACCCTTAACTCCCGTAAGTAGAAAGGGAATGTACGGTCGAGGTGGCTTCCTGATTCATCCAGGCAACCCAGCAGGGGACCCCTCAGCAGGTTGCATTATCTTGGTCCGTGGCGTAATGGATCTTATAGAGGATTCCGGCGATGATGATTTGACGGTCTTCGATAATGGCGATGCTACGGGATTCCTGATGCCAACAGAGGATAAGTAATGAAGATAGTCTGGTGTATTAGTATAGTGTCGGGTTCCGCTATCGTATGCCTTTTGGCAGGGTGCCGCCATGAGGAAGTGGCGTTGAAGGGAGTGAGAAATGAGAAAGCAGAGGTCATCTCGTCTTCTGATACCGCATCGATCAACCCCTTGCCAAACACCGTCACGAAGATCGAAAAGGGTGACTATAGTTTTAAACTGCTTCTAAAGTCAGAATCGAAAGGTGATAATCTGGAAGGTTGGTTTGGAGGTGAAACAGACAAAGGCTCAATAGAAAGGCTTGAGCTCTACTATAAAAAGGAGCGCATGGTGATTCCCAGATCTGGACTCGCTGACCTAACCGATATCCGCGAACTCAGCTTAGGCTCTGCGGGGAATCGAGCCGTTCTCACGGTAAAAGGTGCGGATGCGGGCAACAGCTATACCGCGAGATTCAGCTTCATTGACGGTGACCTGATCACGCGCACAGTCAAAGATGGAGAGTTCCCAGACGAGTTTGCTGAAGTAACAACGTACATTAACGATCCCATTGAAGAATGACGACGGAGGGACGGTACGATGGTTGATCCCCTGTTGGGTTTGCACTGACAAGCGGTGATGAGGACCTCGGGCGCGACCGTCGCCGCTTCGCTTTTCCGTGGACCGGACAGGTGGTCGGGACGATGGTGTTCCTCTCCGTTGGGGTGCCACGGGAAAGCCAGATGTTTGTGCTGGCGCATCCAGTGTGAGCGGTTGTGGGTTGGTTGGATTGGCAAAGTGGGCTCTGTCGACG
>Ga0105047_10002235_pt1 | contig 34642 bp, 31 predicted proteins | sample MAT04_FD_78384 | JGI IMG/M metagenome (GOLD analysis project Ga0105047, IMG submission 78384) | Freshwater microbial communities from Lake Fryxell liftoff mats and glacier meltwater in Antarctica - MAT-04 (megahit assembly) | ecosystem: Environmental > Aquatic > Freshwater > Ice > Liftoff... | reverse complement strand
GCGCCCTTGCTTGCGCCCTTGCTTGCGCCCTTGCTTGCTTGCGAGCTCGAGTACACGGTGGTGGGGCCGCGCCACACCATCATGGTTTCCGGCTCCTCGTGAGCGCGGCGGCGATGAGACCACCGAGAGGTCGAAATCGACGGCCGTACCGCTGGTCATCCGGGCCGTGCCGGTGAAGTTGGCGGACTTCCAGCCGAACCCCTGTCGTCGGGTCACCAGATCGATCGATCGTTGCCCGCAGGGGCACGCGGCGCGGGGAGCCGGGTCGAGGGTCGATTCGGGGTTCTACGGCGCCGGCCCCGTGGCAGTGGCCGCACCTCCGGCGGCAAGGGCGGCGCCGAGGTAGTGCGGGAGACGCTCGCGGGATCGTGCGGGCATCGGGCCAACGTCGGCGGCAGGGTCGGCCGTTGTAGCGTGCGGGCATTCCTCCTGAAGTAGACGATCGGACGTTGGTGACCGCCGCGCAAGGCGGCGATCGGCGCGCCCTCGACACGTTGCTTCGCCGCCACTACGACTACGCCTTTGCCATCTGCCGGCGCATGTGCGGCAACGAGGCCGACGCCCTCGATGCCACCCAGGAGGGGATGATCGCCATGGTGCGCGGCCTCCCTCGCTATGACGGTCGGGCGGCGTTCACCACGTGGACGTATCGGGTGGTCACCAACGCCTGCCTCGACGAGCTGCGGCGCCGCAAACGGCGGCCCGTGGTGGAGCTGCCCGACCTCGAGGCCGAACCCACCGGCGGTGCGCCTCGGATCGACGATCAGGTGATAGACCGGCTGGCCATCGACCATGCCCTCGACCAAGTGCCGATCGACTATCGGATCGTGATCGTGCTTCGCGACCAGCTCGGCCTCGACTACGCCGAGATCGCCGAAGTGGTGGGCATTCCCCCGGGAACCGTACGTTCCCGCATTGCTCGGGGTCGGACCGCGCTCGCCAGAGCGTTGGAAGGGAACCAGAATCCCGCTCGGGTCGTCGGATCATCTGCCGACCCACTCCCCCGTTCGATCGGAGGTGATCTCCCATGACCGACGCGCCCTTATCCCCCGACGACGACGAGATCGTCTCCGCCTACCTCGACGGCGAAGCCACCGTCGAAGAACGCGCCCTCGTGGAAGCCGATCCTCGATTGCGGGCAAGAGCCGACGAGCTCCGTCGGAACGCCACTTCGATCCGGGACGAGCCCGGTCCGGCCGCTCCCACGGGAGGCCTCGACGCCATGCTGACCGCCGCCATGGCCGCCGCCGCCGAGGTGCTTCCGGTCGACACCGACGCACGGTCGACCAGTTCCCACGAGGCGCCGTCGGCCCGCACCGAGGCCACGGCCGGCTCGGTTGCCCCATCCAAGCTGGCCGACGTCATCAAGCTCGAACGCAAACGCCCGCCGAAGACGCTGGCCATCTTGAGCGCCGCCGCGGCGGTTGTGGTGGTGCTCGGCGTGCTCGGCGGCGTGCTGCGGGCCAGCCGATCCTCCACGAGTTCCGACTCGGCGACGATGGCCGCCGCGCCACTGAGCACGTCGTCCACGATCGTCCCATCGGCAGCCCGGGCCGGAGAATCGCCGACGTCCGGTGGCGGGAACAAAACCGCAACACCGGACCTCCCAACCGGCGCACCGCTCTCCACCACGACAGCCATGTCGCCCAACTCGACCACGATTCCCCTGCCCCCGCCGACGGTGTCCGCGCCCACGGTCGGAGGGTCCGACGAGCTTGTGTCGACCTATCGCGGCCACAACCTCGGGCCGCTTCTTTCCGGTGCCGACGTACGTGCTGCGGTGGCCAACCGCCGGAGCGCCACCGCGCCCACAACAACTCCCCCTACCACAAGGCCCGGCGATAGCGGTGCGCCGAACAGCAACGGCAACGAAACCGACATCGCCGAGGTGGCGGCGCGACTCACCGCCTGCGATCGCACCGTGCGCGGCACCGACCGTGAGCTCGGCGACGCGGTCTACAGCGCCACCGGTACCTTCGCCGGCACCCCCGCGCTGGTGATCCTGTACGCCATCTCGGCCGACGTCGGCAACGCCAACGGCGTGAACCGTCTCTACACCGTGCACCGCGACACCTGCGCTGTACTCAACACCCAGACCTACTGAGCCAACGCCTCTGATCGCCGGACGGGCGTTCGGCGGCGGGCGTTCGGCCTCGTCGGGGCGACCGAACCGACAGGATGTTTGTCTTCGGGTCGCCCCACGTGGCGCCGCCGTCGGGGGTAGGTTCTCGTGTCGAGTGGGTCCACCAGGCGGCCCGCGGTCTCAGGAGGACACGGATGGGAACACGAGCAAAGAACGGTGGGCCGGTCACTCCAAAGGAGGCCGCCATCCGCGCCCGGCGGCGCACCGCCGCGCTGGCCGCTCCGCTCGTCGCCACGGCGAGCCTCTGGGGCGCCGGTTGCTCCCAAACCGATGTCACCTACAACCCGATGCCTCCGGCAACCCCGAAATCCCAAACGACCGCTGGCTCCACGCCAAGTTCCGTCATCGGCAATCCACCCGCACCCACCGCAACCGGTGGTGCGGCGTCGAGCACCCCGGCCGCAACGTCGGGCCAGTAGGCGCGATCTTCGCCTCGGCCCGTGCCGCCCTCCCCGCACAAGACGCGTTCCGGTGGGGCGCCAAGGTCAAAGCCTGGACCAAGACCAACGCCGTTCCCGCCGGCCACCGACCAGGTCCGGGAGGAGTGGCAGTGCCGGGTGATCGCGGAATACAGGTCCGCGGCCACCACGCACCATTTCACCCACTGGTTGATCCAAGCCGGAGCCTCGCCCGACCTGATTCGAGCCGGCCTCAAGATCGTGGCCGACGAGCTCGACCACGCAGTCCTCGCCGCTGAGGTGTGTGTGGCGGCCGGCGCCGGGCCCGCGTCGTCGACACCCATCGCCCCCGCTTCGCTTCGTCTCGTCGAACCCCCACCCGATCACGACGGCTTCATCGAAACCATCCTCGACCAGACGGTCGCGCTGTACTGCGTGGGTGAGACGGTGGCCGTCCCGCTGTTTCGCATGCTCAACCAGAGATGCGATCAACCGACCGCCCGTCGAGCGCTCGATCGAGTGCTGCGCGACGAGCCCCGGCACAGCCGGTTCGGCTGGACATTGCTCGACTGGGCGCTCGCCACCGAACCCATTCCCCACACCGTTCACTACCTTCAGAACGGCGTCGCCAACCACGTCGACCATCTCCTGCGGGCCTACCTCGCCATCCTCTCCCCGAACGAGCCGGCGCCCATCGAGAGCGGGACCACCCGGCTGCTCTCGGTGACCGACGACGAACGCCGATGGGGCGTGGCGGCGGCAGGCGACTACGCGTCCGTGGCCTATCGAGCCTGTGCCACGGTGGTGCGCCGCCGATTCGCCGAACGGGGTTTGACGCTGGAACTCCCGACGCCGAGCGCTTGACCCTCGTTCGACGCGAGTGGGTGATCGAGTGCACGGCTGATCCGTCGCTTGGTCGTCCTCGACAGCTCCCCGTGCGCACGCCCTCCCGGCAAATGACGGCACCGGGGCGACGTCAACGCGGCGGAGCGTTCGGGAACGTGGGCGGTCGCGGGCAGCCGGCATTCGGTGGGACGCAGGGCACGGTTCCCGCCGCTTGCCCCGGCCGTTCTGAGCAACCTCGCCCGCGGGGAGCGCGCGACCGACCACGGCTCGGGCAGGGCTGTCGGAAAGGACGCGCGAGCCTTTTCGAACGAAGCTCGTAGATCGGGCGGTAACGAGTCGGGTGCTGAGGCGATGACAGCTTCTCCCTGCGGCGACCTCGGAAGGCACGGCGGTCAGTCGGGGTCGAGCGTAGCCACCGCCAACTCGGAACCGCAGCGGCGTTGCTCGGTCGGCGACCACGGTCCCAGCTGAACGAGGTCCCGTCACCGAGGTCGCTCCCGAGGTGCATCACTTCGCCGACGGCGGCGCATGTAAGGAGTGATGGGGCACCGCACCGACAACCCGAACGAGACTGCGCCAATGGACGCTCGGGATCCGCTGGGCGAGTTCGAGTCGTTCTACCGCGATCAACTGCCCCGCGCGGTTCGGCTCGCCCACGTGATGACCGGATCGAACGCGGTTGCGGAGGACCTCGTGCACGACGCCTTCCTCAAGTTGCGGCCCCGTTTCGACACCGTGCGAGAGCCCGGCGCGTACTTCCGAGCCATGGTCGTGAACGAGTGTCGGATGTGGGCACGCCGGCGTGAAGTGGAATCTCGCCATGCCACCGGGGGGAAGGAAAGGTTGGAGCTCCCGCCGGAACACGACGACGCGTGGGTTCACTTGCTTGCGCTCCCGCCTCGCCGGCGGGCCGTGCTCTTTCTCCGCTTCTACGAGGACCTCAGCACCAACGACATCGCCGAAGCACTGGGGTGTCGTGCCACCACGGTCCGGTCGCTGCTGCGACGAGGACTCGCATCCATGAGAGAGGTGATGCCCGATGCCGACTGACGAATCGGACGGAGTGATCGGCGACGCCCTTCAGTCGCTCTTCGAAGCCGTGGCGGAGCGAACGCATGCGTCGGAGCGCGACATCACGGGTGGGGGTACCGGCCACGGTTGGCCCGACGTGATCCGCACCTCGAACGGACGGCCCTCGTCGACCCGACTGCTCGGGGCTGCCGCCGCCGTGCTGATCCTTCTCGCCACTGCCGCCGTGCTCGTGACCCGCTCGGCCTCCACAGATTCGGGAGGGGTCACCATCGGTGGGTCCACGCCGAACTCGAATCCGTTGGAGACCGACGATGTCCCGCGGATCGCGCCATCCCGTCTTCCCGAAGGCTGGGTGCTCGACACGGTCCGCGTCGGTCGGATGACCCCGGTTCGTATCGGGTGGCGGGCCGAGTGGGCCACACCGGCCGATCCTGCGACCGGATTGCGGCAACGTGTGACGGTGCTGGTGTCTCCCGCCGCCATCGCCGATCTGGAGCAACCGCTCGAAACAAACCCCCGAGCCGGCAATACCGCTGACGTCAACGGTGCGCAGGCGCGAGTGAATCGCTATGTCCGACCCGGAGACGGCGGAGCGGCGAATTCTCCCGGATCGGTCGTTACATGGACGGTACCGCGTGGGACCCGCCTGAGCGTCTCGGCCGATGGGGCTACCGATGACAACGCGCTGGCGGTGGCACGGGCGGCGCAACTCGACGAGCACACCACGCCGGAGCGGCCGACAGCCACGATCGACCCGGTCACCATTCCTTCCGGCGCCGAGAAGCTGTATGAGGGCCCGAACTACGGCGGCGAGTTTCGCCGGACGGGCAACGGGCCGGGCGACGACCAAGTGGCGGGCACCACCCTGAATTTTCGGCGGCTCGCCCCGGCCCGAAGCGGCTCACAGGTCGACCTCTCAGTGAACGTGCTTTCCATCGGCACAGTGGACCCGCAGTTGTGGCTCGAATCTCGGCTGATCGGTCCAGTCCTACCGGCCGCGGGCGAACGCCTCGACATGGTGTCGGTATCCCGCAACACCGCCGCCGCACCACCGTCCGATCCGTACGCCTTGTCGCTCGCCGGTCCGGGGTTCGCCATCGAACTGCAGGCACAGGGCTGGGCCGACGACGAACTGACCAACCTGGTGTCGGGCCTTCGCCGCTACGCGCCGGACGAGTGGGCGGCTTACCTGTCCTCGGCGGAAACGACGCCGTACCCCGCTCGTCAGGTGGCTCCCGAAGATGTGCCGCTTTGCGATGGGCTTGCGGCTGCGACTGACGCATGGAGGGAGGAGCGGAGAATCAGCGGTGGAAGCGCATTCGAATCCAGCGGGGAGGACCTTCGACCGCTCGCCAAGGATGCGCCCGCCGACATGGCTTCGGCCCTCGTCGTTCTGGCGGACTACCAGGAGAATCGTCGTCGGGATCTGCTTTCGCAACAAACCGGTGGGTCAGCACCGAGACGATCGTGGGAACACGAGGATGTCGTCCGGCTCAAGGGCGCAGCTCGCACGGTCGAGACGTGGAGCCGCTCCCGGTGCTCTCGTTTCGTATCGGTGAGTGAGCTTGGCGTGGTGACGATCTCCCTCGACGCGCAAAACGAACGGTTCAACCCGTTCTGTCGGGCATGGCAGAACCTTCAGCGGGCGGCCAACGGCAGCGGCGACGGGTCCGGCACGATTCCCGAACCGCCGGCCAGCTTCCGGGCCCTCGTGCCGCAACTCGATGCCGCGCTGGCGCTCGCTCCAACCGATGCCACCGACCTCATCGAGGGGATTCGCCACCGTCGGGAGTTGTGGCTGGCCACATCCGACGGCGATCGACCGGCGACCGCATCGAACGACCCCGACGGCTACTTGGTGCAGGTCACCAACACGCACTGCCCCGACTGGCCGATGTAACGCTGCTCCCCGCTGCGTGAGTCGGGTTGGAAAAGGGACTTCAGCGCCAGGGCAGGTCGCTCGAATGGGTGAGTGCCGGGGACCAGCTCGACGATGAGGTGCGTATCGTTGCCGGGCCGTTCGTCACCCCGCGTCACCGATCCGAACATCGCAACGAACTGGCGCTGATGTCGCGCCACGATCGCCTTGATCCCGTCGCGATGCTCCTGCACGAGCTCCGCAGCGGCGTTGCTCGGTCGGCGACCACGGTCCCAGGTAGGGCTTCGCGCCAACAACCATCGGGGTTGCTCGGGCTCTGACCACGTGCCGCGGCGGACGGCGTGCAGGTCCCGGGAAACCCGTTGTCGCCAAGGAGGGTTCAGTCGTACGGTGACACCATGCGTGTGCTTCTCGTGGGCGACACCCATGGCAACGGGCAATGGCTGGAGAGGACGGTGTTCCCCGCCGCTCAGTCGTGCCACGCCGACGTCATCTTGCAGGTGGGCGACTTCGGTTGGTGGCCCGGTCGGCCAGGCTCCACCGGATTCATCGAGCTGGCCCGCCAGGCACCGGTGCCCTTGTGGTGGATCGACGGCAACCACGAGGACCACCACCGGCTCGCCCTCGACATCATCGACGCAGGGGGACCGAACGCCGACGGGGTGGTGCCCCTCGGTGGGGCGGTCACCTATCTTCCGCGGGGAGCCCGGCTCGATCTCGACGGCGCATCCGTGGTCGTGTGTGGGGGCGCCCACTCCATCGACCGGTCAACGCGAGTGCCGGGGGTCTCGTGGTTCGACGCCGAGCACATCACCGATGAGGACGTGGACCGGTGCTCCAGCCCAGGTCACGCCACGATCCTCGTGAGTCACGACGCCCCTGCCGGGTGGCCGATCCCGAACCTGCCGTCGGACGGGCGACTACCCGCTCCTTGGCAGGCCGAGCTCCCCAACTGCTGGGCCCATCGCCGTCAGCTCGCTCGGGTGATGGACGCCGCGACGCCCGGCCTCGTGGTTCACGGTCACTACCACTCGGGGTACACCCGCACCATCGACACCGGATGGGGGCCCATGGCGGTGGTGGGGCTGAGCGAGGATGGGACGGCATCGAACCTGGCCCTGCTCACCGGCAAGGACGGGGCTTGGACGTGCGCGCCGCTGCCCCTGCCGTCCGAACCGAGAATGACCACCAAGTAGCCTACAGAGGTTGCCCGGATGGGCGACCCAACCAGAGGGTGACCGCCATGACCACAGCCAAGGACACCTTCGAGGTTGTTCGGTCCGGATCCGTTCCGGCCAGCCCCCCAGTGGTAACCGACCTCATCGCCGACTTTCATCGTTGGACCGAATGGTCACCGTGGGAAGGCCTCGACCCCGACATGCAACGTACCTACTCCGGCGCCACGTCGGGTGTTGGCGCGGTGTACGAGTGGGCCGGCAAGGGCAAGGCCGGCGCGGGCCGCATGGAGATCACCGCAATCGATCCCGACGCCACCATCCACGTCGACTTGCAGTTCATCAAGCCGTTCAAGTCCACCAGCCAAACAACCTTCGAGCTCAAACGATCCGGCGAGGGCACCGACGTCACCTGGCGGATGGTCGGCCCGAAGACGTTCATGAGCAAGGTCATGGGCTTGGTCTTCAACATGGACAAGACGGTCGGCGCCGACTTCGAAAAGGGCCTCGCCCAGATGGCCAAGGCCGTCGAACACTGACGGGCGTTCGAAGGCTGAACGGGCCGCCGCCCGCACCCACCTGTAGGGAAGCGGTCAACTTCCCCCACCATCGACGAGACGGAGCCGGTTTCGCACGTCCTCCGCAGAGCGGGCGCGGCCACCCCACAGTTATCGGACACGGTGAGCTGGTAGTTCCATTCGCTCGGACTCCACCACCGAGGTGCGCTCGATGGCATCTCAGCGGCCATAGACGGAGACGTGACGAACGTTGTTGGCATCGAACGGTTCACCGTTCCAGCCGCCCCACCGATCGTGCCGCCGCAGACCAGCAATGCGGGCCGTGAGGTCGACTCGGACGGCCACGCGCACCGGCACACGATCGGCGGCAGCACGATGCCGGAGGCGCTGAGGTGACACGTGGCTCTCGTCGAGCGTCCGCACCACGGGATCGTGACAACCCACGTCAAGCCGACCCTCCCCCACACCAACCACCTCGGCATCGACGTACTGGTGGCCCCGGGAGACGATGCAGGTACGACGCGACGAACGCCTCCACGACGAACACGTCGGCGTCGGTGAGGTGCGTCGCCACGTTCTCGAAACACCGCACCTGATCCTCTTGGGTGAGCAGGTTGACGAGCGTGTTTCCCACGAGATTGATGAGGGGGTAGCGGCCATCGACGGGCACGTCGGTCATGTCCCCGATCGCCAGTTCGAGCGCGGGCCCGTCACCGGCCAGTTGTTCGAGGAAGGCGCCGGTTTCCGCTTCGTCGCCACGGCAGGAGACGGCGTCGTAGGTCGCGGTGGTGTCTGTGCCGAAAGCACGCAACGGGTCGAAGTTCTTCACCGTGGAATCGGATCGGGCGTGCCGGCGTGCCGCAAACGATTCTGGTGAGCGGGTGCTCGCGAGGCCATCGAGATACCAGGAAACACACGCGATACGGTGGCCGTTTGGGTCCAGATCGGGCCTCCCACCGAGGAGGTTCCACCATGACCACCGGCACCGAGGCCTACTACGCCCGTCGGGCCCGCGAGTACGACACGGTCTACGACAAACCCGAGCGGCAGGCGGACCTGGCCCGGCTGCGCACCACGGTTCAGCAAGCGCTCGCGGCCCGAAGGGTGTGCGAAGTGGCGGCGGGTACGGGGTATTGGACCGCCGCGTATGCCGACGGCGCGGCATCCGTGGTGGCCACCGACGTGAACGCCGAGGTGCTCGATGTCGCCCGGACCCGACGCCGCTGGCCACCGACCGTACGTTTCGAGGTCGCCGACGCCTTTGCCCTCGATGGCCTCGATGGCGTCGAAGCCAGCGTCGCCGGTGCGCCTGACGCCGCGTTCGCGGCCTTTCTGTGGTCGCACATCGACCTCAACGAGATCGATGGTTTCCTCGCCGGACTGGCCCGAGTGGTGCCCGCCGGTTCCCTGGTGCTCCTCGTCGACAACCTCTACGTGGAGGGCAGCAACCACCCGATCACTCGGACAGACGACGCCGGCAACACGTATCAACAGCGAACCCTCACCGACGGATCACCCTGGGAGGTGCGCAAGAACTTCCCGACCGAGCGTGAGATGCACGTCCGGCTCGAACGCATCGGCGACCACGTCGAGACGTCGTGGCACGGCTACTTCTGGTGGGCCACGGTGCGCACCATCGGTTCCGGCGACTGATCGTCAACACCAGGCCCGGAGCCATCGGCGGTGGTGGAGCTGCCGGCGGCGGCGCTCAAGGTGGCGTGGTGGATCCGACCGTGACCGACAAGCCCTCCCCGGAAACGGTGAGCAACGACGCCAGAATCACAATCGGCCGGTCGGTCTCGTTGGCGCCGAAGTGCACCATCCCGGCCACCTCGTCGACCGAGTCGCCCGGGCCCAGTTTGGTGATGGTCGGCCCTTCGAGCCGTTCATCGTCGGTGGCCCCAGCCCGGCGAATCACGGCAGTGCCCGACTCGATGGTGTAGCTCAAGGTCCCGGATTCGATCGACGCCATCTGCACGCCCGGATGGATGTGCGGTGCGAGCTTGGCACCCGGCGCGATCGTGTAGCGGACCAGGCTCAACGTCCGCCCCTCCGCTCCCGGCGGATCGGCCATCTCGGCCAACACCGATCGCACCACCGCCAGCGTGGTTCCGGGGGCGGCCTCGGGCGCGGGGGTTGGAGCGGTCGGACTCGTGGCCCCACACGCCGTCGCACCGAACGCGAGGAAAGCGAACGGGAAGGCGAACGGCGTAGGTCGCATAGGCCGAGCGTACCCACCGCACGCCACACCACACGTGGGTCCGCCGTTCCCGCTACCGTCGACGGTCATGACGCACGTGCACGGGGCAACGACCAATCGATCACGGCGCTCACCCGATCGGCCGCCGCACACCAGCCCCGGTTCACACCAAGTGCCTCGGGTGCGTTTCGCCGGCCGCGTTGCCGTGTCGGCCGCACTGTTCTTGGGGGTAGTCGCACCGTCGGCTCGGGTCGGGGCCACCACGCCGGCAACCGATTCGCCCGTCACCCGGGCCGTCGTTCCCGGCAGCGACTGGTTGGTTGAAGCCCCGTCGGCTCACGGAATGGACGAAGCCACGCTCGATCAGGCGCAGGACTACGCCTTCGCCGACGGTCGGAACACGCAAGGCGTCGTGGTGGTGCGGGGCGGGGTCATCGTGCGGGAGTGGTATGCCCCGGGCCGCGACGCCACGTCCTGGGCCGCGAGTTGGTCAGTGGCGAAAAGCTTCACGTCTTCGCTCATCGGCATCGCCATCGGGGAAGGTCTGATCCCCAGCGTCGACGAGCCGATGACCACCTACTTCCCCGATTGGGCCGGCACACCCAAGGCGGCGATCACCCTGCGGCACGTGCTCCACATGGAGTCCGGCCTCGACTGGGACGAGGACTACGACCCGAGCGCTCTCGCATCCTCGGAGATCATCGCCATGGTCGGAACGCAAAGCAACCAATTGGCGTTCGCCGCCGGCATCCCGTCCGCGGCCGCCCCGGGCACACGGTTCAACTACTCGAGCGGCGACTCGATGCTGTTGTCTGGCGTCATCGAAAGGGCGACCGGTCGCACAGTCGAGGCCTACGCCCACGAGAAACTTCTCGACCCCATCGGTATCGGCCAGTTCGACTGGTGGCGTGACGCCGCCGGCCACACCCTCACCTACTGCTGCGTCGATACCACCTCGCGGGACTTCGCTCGGTTCGGCCTGCTCTACCTCCGAGGCGGCTTGTGGGACGCTACGCAAGTGGTTCCGGCATCGTGGGCGTCGGACTCGATCACCAACACCGCCAACACCTACTCGGGGTACGGCTACCAGTGGTGGCTTCGCATGAGCCAGGGCGGAACCATCCCGCCGTACTACTCCGCCCTCGGTCACGACGGGCAGTACATCTACATCATCCCGAGCCTCGACCTCGTGGTGGTCCGCAACGGCACCTACGGGAAGAGCCCGTGCGCGCCGGTGGCCGACCCGGCCCTGCTCCCGTATTACCCGCCGCAGGGTCTCGTCCCCGGCCAAGGAACAGCACCGCCGAACTCGTGGAGCGATACGCAGTTCCTCGCGCCGATCGTGGCGTCGATCACCGACGGCAATGCGGCCACCGCCGGGCTCCCCCGTGGTGCGGCCGGCGAGTCGACCGGCGGTTCGAGCAGCGCCGACGAACCGATCGGCGCGCCGCTGACGGCGAAGGTTGGTGGTAGCGCCGGCAGTGCAGGCGACGCCATGATCCCGGCCGCCGATCCAGCGCCGTGCCCGGCCGCCGCGCCGGTAAGCACCACGCCGTCGGTGCCCACGACCAACCCCATCCCGGTCGTCACTCCCGCCTTCACCGGCTGACCCGGCCCGCGGCGGGCCGCTATCGCCGTCCGGTCATCGCATTTCCTGGGAGAAATCATCCCCGGACACCAGGCGGACGGGCGTCTGCGCAACGTACCCGGGATGGTCAGCAGAGCCGAGCCCGACACGCGGCGGCGTGGGCGGTCACACCATCGAGGAGTCGGACGGCCATCCGGTCGGATGGGTCATCGAGTGCGGCGACGGCATCGCTCAATGCCGCAGGGGCGTTGTCGCACAGGAACCGGGCCCGATCCACGACCCGCTCAACCTCCAACGACGCGTCGGTTGCGAAACGCCGCCAGGCGCCGAGGCCAATCGAGGTGACCCGGTAGGAACCGCCGATCTTCATGGCGAGTTTGGCCTTCGGGACGTGGGTGTCTTCGTAGGGGAGAACGCTGGCAATGTCGTACAAGGGCGCCAGTCGAACGCTGCCGCCGTGCAGCAGAACCGAGTAGTTCTTGGCGTGGGCATCGGGCACCGCCATCAGCCAGTTGTACATCAGGGCGTCGACGAAACGGTCGACATCGCTCGGGTCGTCACCGGCGATCGCGTGCTCACGAAACATCCTCACGATGTCGATCGGCGGTGGGCCACCGTCACTCTGGTACTTCGAACTCGGATGAACGCCGAGGGCCTGGCCCAGGTCCTCTTGGTGGAACCGGATCTGGTTGCGGCCACGCGCATCGGCCCGCCGGTCGAAGCGGTCGATCACGATCGCCCGCTCGGATCCGAACGTGATCAGCCGGCTCCTGACGGCGCGCAGACCAAGCCGGCGCGCCGTCGCCAAACACAGGTGCTCGTTGAGGTCGTGGGCCACCAGCCCCGGAATCGCTGGCTTCAACACCCGGTTCGTGGCCAAGACACCGGACGGAATCCCCCACCGGCCGTCGCGTTCGACCAGCGCCAGTTTCGCCTGCGCGCCGGCCAAGCTCCACCGACCGCCGGCACCGAGCCACGCCGTACCGTCGGCGCGGACCTCGGCCAGCAACTCCTCCACATCGGCCTCGGTGATCCATGTCGTCTTGCTCGACGGAGCTTGCGGCCGAGCCTCCGTTTCGAGAACCGATACCGCTCCGGGCAACTCGGCACCCACGTTGCGGAGCAAGCCCATCGGACTCGCCAACGACACCCGAAACTGGCGGGCCCATCGTTCGAGGACGGCGTCGTTGTCGGGAAGCAAACCCCACCAGTAGTTCGTTACGGCCTCCCCACGATGCCGAGCGGCGGTCAACGGCATCGAGAGCGACAGCGGTGTGGGGTCCGGTGCGTCGCGATAGGCGTCGTTGTAGGCAAAGGTCGCCCGGTGGCCGGATCGATCCCACGAGAGCGATCCGGCCCGGTCCGTTCGTAGGAACACGTCAAGCCGGTCGTCGCTCACGGCTCGGTACGGTCGATCTCCTCAAGGAACGACGCAAGTTCATCGGCCGTCGCATGCGGGCGAGAACGCACCGACACCTCCTGATCCAACGCCGCGATCGCGCGCAACACCAGACCAACCTCGGCGCCAGGCTTGGCCGCCTCCACCCCCACAATCCAGCGTTTCGAGGCACCGCACCGGTCGGCAAGTTCCTGTTGCGTCCAGCCGAACAGGAGCCGACGTTCGCGGAGAAGTGCCCCGAGATCGCGAGCGGTCTGCATGCGCATGAGGAGTCCTGACGGAAGGGTACGTTCGTGCACTTCTGGCGAAAGTGCACGAGTGTGCCAACTCTGGCCAAGGGCACGAACGTGCACAGACCTGGCTCGGCGGTGCCGGTCGGAGTTCACTACCCGTCGGCGCTCACCGATCGGTGAGGTCGAACACCTCGGCCAGGCCATCCACGAGCCAGGCCGCCGATGGGTCGATGGGCTGGGTGAGCGGCACTCGGAAACTGAGTGCTTCGAGCAGTTCCACCGCGTCGCCCGTGAGGGTGAGGTCGGGCGCCACGCGCGTCGAGCCCGAATGTTCCAGGCCCTCGGTCACGGCCACCCGATCGGTGGCGACGATGAGTGCGGCGACGTCGGGGCTCGACACGTCGACGGCCAACACGCCGGGATCCGTCGCGCCATGAGCACGCGTGAATGCCGGGCTGAGTGCGGCGACATATCGGAGTGACGCCCCGATCTCGTCGGGCTCCTCTGCCGGCGTGATGCCGAGCGGCAGCAGGATGTCTCGCTCGTGGATCCATGAGTCCCACAAGGCGTGATGGGTGACCGCTCCCATCGTGAGGTGCCCGGGCGGCGCTTCGGCCAGCAGTGTCCACTCGGCGTCGGTGAGGGCGGACCAGCGTTCGACCAGCGACTGGGTGGAGGCGAGGAAGGCGTCACGCACGTCGGCGGTCGACATGGCGGCGGTGCCCGCCACGAGTTGCGCCGGGGTGACCACCGGATCGAACGTGGCCAGGAACTGGCTGGGCTCCCCCGCCAGACCGGCCGCCATCGAGAAGTTCCAGAAGGCGTTGGTGCTGTCGAGGTGAGCGATCACGTCTCGGTTCGACCAACCCGCACACCGGCTCGGGTGGGCCCACTGCTCGTCGGTGAAGGCGGCGACGATCTCGGCCAAACGCCGTCGTTGCCGGATCGCCGGCGCGGCGATCGCCCCTGGCGGCCCGTCGAGCGTGATGAGGGCGTGGGTTCCGTAGACGGGCGTCAGCTGCATGCGGGAACCCTGTCACAGCACCGTCCATCACACCCCTATGAAATGCGCGCCGACCCGCGTGGTGGGGGCCGGAGAAGTCAGGTCCGCCCAGATCTTGACGGACACCTCCGACACCCCCTCAGAACGGAAGGTGCTCGGCCTGCAGGTCGAGCAGCTCGTTGAACATCGCTTCGCAGGCGGATCTATCGGCGGGTGATGCCGGGTCGTCGATCACCGCCTGCAGCGCCAGATCGCGGTTCCTGGTGAGGGCGGCCTCCACGATCAAGTCCTGCAACGCCACCTGAGTAGCGATGTGGGTGGCGATCGGCTCGGCCACCGGCGGCATCGTGTCGGGGTGGATGCCGTCGCCGTCCACCTCGGCACCCACCTCCACGATCGCCCCTTGGGCCACGTTGGGGAGGTAGCCGTGGTTCGGCACGTTCACGGCCATCACCCGCCGCGTCTCTCCGGTGTACATCGCCGCCACGATCGGGATGACCTCTTCGAGGCTGTGGCCCATGCGATGCACCGGGACCGGCACCTTGGTGGTGGCCACCCAAGAGGTGAAACGTTCCACCACCTTGTCGATGCGGGCGAACTGGTCGACGTGGGCCGGCTGGTGCCCGATCTCGTGGGCGAAGGGCAGGTACTCACCGATGTGGCTGTCGACCGAGCAGGGCACGACGCCGTAGGTGCGCACCATGTGCGCAACCAACGGCGAGTAGAGCTGGTCGGCGAGCATCCCGAAGACCGGACGTTTCTCCGAGAGGGCGGCGAGTCGTGCCCCGACCGGTCGGTCGTCGAAGAACCGTTTGGTGAACAGCGCCTTCACCCGAGGAAGCAGGTCGGTGTCGGTGCGGGTGTCGACCATCTCGGTGAAGAACGTGAAGTGGTTGATGCCCGACGCCTTGGCCCGGATCTTCGACGGGGGCACGCGGAGCATCCGACCGATACGCAGCACGCCGATCGGCATCTCATGGCACATGCCGACGTTGCGCACCTTGGTGCGACGATTGATGGCGAGCGTCACCCGGCTCATCGGGTTGGAAAGGTTCAGGAGGAACGTGTCGGGGCAGTACTTCTCGATGTCGGCGCAGATGCTCAGCGTGTTGGTGATGCTGCGCAACGAGTGGAACACCGCGCCCGGCCCACCGTTCTCCCCGTTCACCTGCGTGGCGCCGTGGCGGCGCGGGATCTCGTAGTCCTGGCGCCAGTAGGGGAATCGGCCGAACTCGGCGCTGCTCAGGCAGAAGTGGGCGCCGTCGAGCGCCTCGCCGGCATCGGTGCTGTAGTCGACGATCACGGGCGCACCGTTGGCGGCGTTGAGCTTCGCCGCGAACCGGTAGGCCCGAAGCAACCGCTCCTCGTTCACGTCGTGCAACACGAGGCGGGCCCCGCGCAGCGCGGGGGTGTGGATCACGTCGTTCACCATGGTGGGCCCGAACGACAGCCCGCCCGCTCCGACCAACGTGATCTTCGGTCCGCTCATCCGCACGCTCCTTGGTTGCCATCCGGCAGCATCAGTCTGGCGCCCGTGGCGGTCGGCCGAGGTCAGCCGTCGGCGGGCTTCATGGATTCGAGCATCGTCCGCATCTGCTCGTGCACGAGGTTGACGGCCTGCAACGGACGGATCATCACCCGGAACTCGATGATCTGACCAGCGTCGTTGCAACGGATGATGTCGACACCGTTGACGTACTTGCCTTGCACCGTCGTCTCGAACTCGAGCACGGCGGTGTCCCCGGCCATGACCTCCTTGGTGTAGCGAAAGCCCCCCGGAGCCTTGCTCTCCACGGGATCACCCGGCGCACGGTTGGCGTCACCTGGAAGGGTTTGCGTCGCCGCTTGGAGGTAGAGCGAGGTGAGCGCCTTGCCTCGCTGCGGCGTGTAGACGATCGGCGAGTAGAACACCACGTCGTCGGCGAGCAGATCGTCGAGCCCGCCGGGCAGTTGGCCTCGTAGGTGCTGATGCCACTTCTCGATCACGGTCTCGATCATCGGCCTGCTCCTCGGCGGTATCGACGTAGCCGTCACCTTCGCGCGGCGCGGGACCCGCTGGCGAAGGGAGCCGCTTCCGCAAGCCGGTGGGATCGCCGCACAACGCGCCCCCTCGACCGCCCCTGTCGACTGCAACCTGGGTTTTCCGACGGCCGGATGACGTCGCCGTCGCCGTCGCCGCCCCGAAACACTTCCCCCCGGCGCAGCTTGTTCTCGGGCGGACCCCACCCGGCTCAGAGCGCCACCGTACCCAGACGATTCGCGGCGTCGAGCACCGCGAGGGTCAGCCCGGGGTCGTCGAGCGGACGTGTCGCCGTCGGACCGGCGGGCAGCGCACCGGCGCCGCGCTCCCACAGGGCCACGCAGCGCCCGGGACCCCAAACCGACGAACGGTAGGCGAGGCCGTGGAGGCCGTGATGGTGGCGGTAGACCGCACGCGACCACGCCCGCGTGACGGCGCGAGGCCCGGACTGGATGGCCTGGTTCCCGCCGGCCCGCGTGACCCAGCCGCTGTCGAGGTCGACGAGGGTGAGTGCCATCGTGGTTTCGAACACGGTGATGACGGGTCGTCGAGTTGTGAGATCCAACGGACCGACCCCGCCCGCGGCGTCCTGGAAGCACTCGGCAAGGGCGGCCACAAAGGCGTCGGGGCCGACGGTGAAGTAGCCGATGCGTCGCCGCGGGTGGCGACGAGGAGGCGGCGGTTGGTGATCGAAGCGACTGTTCGTGGGGCCAAACGCACGAAGCTCGTTCCACGCCAACGCCGTCGCCCCGCCACGCGGATGCACCCGCACCATCGGCGTGCCCTCCGGGAGCACGACGCACTCGCCGTCCACCGGCGGGGTGTCACGAATCCGGCCGGAGACCGGGAGGGGCAGGCGCTCGCTCACAGATCGAACGCCAGCGTTGCGACGAGATCGGAGGCTCCTCCCGTGGCGAGCCACGACGCCGGGCTGGTCGGCTCCCCGCCGACTTCAAGGTCGGGGATCGGTGTGGTGAACCAGTGGTCGACCGTGAGCGGGTGGAGCGCCGGGTCAAGGGCGACCAGGACGGTACGGATCCCCGGCAGCGGCTTGCCGCCAATCAGTTGCCAACAGGGAAACCATCGGTCGTCGCCGGCCGAGAATGCGTACAGACTCGGCTCGCTCAAGCGCTGTGAAACCCGGCTCCGATCGACACCGAGGATCGCCGCCATCGCGGTATCGCCACCCACCGAGCGCTTCAGAAGATCCGCATATCGCTCGAGCAGTCGAAGGTCGTGGCGGTGTTGGGCACCAGCCGTGAAGCGGGCGCCGACGGACTCCCACAAATCACGCTCAGCCGGAGGCAGGTCGGCGGTGATTGCATGGCGTTCGACGGCGTCGGCGGCCCGTTCGAGCAGCGCGACGACCACCGACGCGTCGGCACGGCTACGGCCGGCGGAGGCGAGGAGTCGGCGGACGGCCTCGTCGGCCCGATCCCCGGCTTTGCCGGCCGATTGGCGCGATTGCTCACGGGACCTCATCACTTGCGTCATGGTGAGACGGTATCACCGGAAAACGTTCGTGGCATTCGCGGCCCCCGACCCACCACGCCGGTTGAAACAGCTGACCCCGGTCGGCCCTCGCGGCGGGCCAGGCGGTCAGCCGAGGCGGTCGAGCACGTTGCGGGTGATCTGTTCGATCTGGGGATCGCGGCCGGCGAGACCGTGGGCCCAATCGGTGGAGCCACTGGTGACGACCGTTCCGCCACCGGGAGCTGTGTGGGTACCGAGCACCGCGTGGCCGTGGCGCACTCGTTCGACGTGTTCCGGATCACGGGAGCCGAACAACCGGGCGGCAACCCATTCCAGCTCCGACGGCTCCCCCGGTGGTGGCGGGCGGGTGGCCGTCTCCCGCGTGAAGTGGGCGGCCGGGGCAGTCCCCAGGATCTCGAACGACTCGGGCGTGCCGTCGACGCCGGTGGGGTAGGGCAGGCCGTCGCGATAGGTGAAATCGCAGCCGTCGCACTCGTATCCCACCACGACGGCACCCGCCCCGAGCAGGTCGCCGTAGCCGATGCCGGTCCCCTCGAACAGCCAGTGGTTCGGGCGATGCACCGTGTAGCCCCCAGCCCCGTTCGGCACCACTTTGCCGATGCGGTGATACCCACCGCGAGCGAAGCTCACGCCGGTCATGTGATTCTCGGGTCGACCGATGAGGTGGTCGGACCACATCGAGGTGAGCTCACCCACGCGGTCGGTGCCGTGTACGGGGTCCTGCTTGAACTGCGATTTGTAGCCGACCATGGTTCCCGCCGGACCTTCGGCCGATGGGTCTTCGAGGCGCACCTGCCAGAAGGCGGTGTTGCCCGAAAAAAACGCGGCATTGCCGCCGGCGGCGATGAACTCCTCCACCGTGTCGCGCATGGGGCTCGACCAGTACTCGTCGTGGCCGACCGACAAGAACAGCCGATAGCCCGTTCCCCCCGTCGGATCGGTGGCGAGAAGCTGTGGGTGCTCCTGGAGGTCAGCGTTGGTGACCACGTCGACGGCGTACCCCTCCCGCTCGGCCCAGGCCAGGAACGGAAGCTCCCAGTCGGGCCACCCCGCCGAGCCGGCCCACGGGGTGAGATGGTTGAGCGTGAGGTAACCGATGTGCGCAGCCATCTGGCGGTCGGGTGCGTGCACCACGGTGACCCGCCGACCCGCACCGGGCGGCTTGGCCAACAGGCCCGGCGCCATCGGCCGTTGGAGTGAGACTTGCATGGCCCCCGTGTAGAGATTTCGGCGGCCGGTGTCGTTGTAGGCGTGCCAGGTGTTGGTGGCCAGCGCCAACAGGATGGTGGCAGTGGGAGCGCCGGTGCAGGGACGGACCACGAAGAAGGCGTGACTCTGCCGTTGCTTGCCGTCGACGTCGATCGTGAGCACCACCTCGTAGTAGCCCGAACGCCACGACGGATCGACGGTGATGGCGGTGGCCGGCGGCCAATCGCAGCCCTCCCGCCAGGCGTCGCGCGGCAGTGGATGATCACCGGCATCGACCTTGTCGTGCACCAGCACGACCTCACGCTCGCCCCCCACTCGAGCCACTTCGATGTGCACCGACCGTGCTCCCGACGACGACAGGTGCACCCCCACCTGATCGCCGGCCGTCGCCGATTGCGGCCAGCAGTATCCGGTGACGGTCTCGAAGGTCATCGCCGGAACGTAGCCCTCACCGTCAACCCTCGCGGTGTCGCTGGGCACCGAAGCCTCGGAACTGGTGTCGCTGTGAACCGTAGCGGGGTGCCTGACGACACCAGTTCGTGACGCACGGTGCAGAGCGACGCCAGTACGCTGCGGCCATGTCGCTGCCGGTCGAAGAGATGGATTCCCCCGCTCCAACCGCTGTCACTGCCGGGCAGGCCGAGCTCGCCGAGCTCGCCGAGCTCTCGATCGCCTTCAGCGTCGAGGAGCTCGTGGCGCTTGCACGGGTGAGCGGCTATCGGCTGGCAGCACTCGGGGCGAACCCGCTCGCCCACGTGCGCCTGGCCGAACGCACCACCGTGCTCGACATCGCCACCCGGTCGCTGCGCGCCCGCAACGTGGTCCGCACGCCGCCGGCAACGGCCGATGTGGGCGCCGACGCCCAAACCGGAACCGAAACCAACGTCACGATCGCTGAGCCGGTGTTGACGTTGCTGGCCATCGTCGACGGCGCCGCGCTGCGGGCCGACGTCACGGTCACGCCCAACCCCACGTCCTCGGACGGGGCGGCGGTGTGGCATCGCCGCTACCACGCCGTGCCGTATGCCGCGATGGCCCACGATCACCACGACGGCGTACACCGGTTCACGCCGTTCGCCACCGAGGACCTCCTCGCCCGCATCGCCAGGGAAGCCCACCTGGCCCAGCGACCCACGATCGGGGCCCAAACGTTCACCCTGCCCTACGCCGCGCTTTTCGCCGCGAGATCGGCTGCGGCCGGCCCGGTCCACGCCGAAGATGGCCGCGTCCTCCACCCGTCGAGCGTCCTCACCGATGCTGGCGTTGGCCCCGAGAACGCCGCGTTGTTCGCCGCCGCCCTCACCGCGCCAGGCCGCACGGTGGCCGTGCGAATCACCCATCGCAGCGGGGCCACCGCGCTCACGGGGGGCGAGCTGGTGTGGCTCGATGCGGGCGAGGCAGGGCTCTGGCTCCTGCCGTCCATCGATCAATCGTTTGGGCGTCCATCGGAGTCGGCCCTCGGGTCGGGATCGGCGGACGGCGGTGCGGGCCTCGAGCTCGCGGCCTTGGCTGACACGTCGGTGGACGTTGGCCCCACCACTGCGGAACACCTGGCAGCGAGGCTGTTCTCGTTCCTCCCGGCCCATGGCTGAGTGCGGGTGCCCGTGCCCGACCCCGAACCGTCGCTCGATGCCCAAACGGATCCGGCTGGCCTGGGCGGAGCTGGTACTGCCGTCTCATCGCTGTCCGCCGCCGGCGGGCGTCCGATGAATCCGTCAGTGCTGGAAGATCTCCGGGCCTACGCCGAAGCCGACGCCGCCAAACTCGACGATCTGGCCGACCTGCTCGATGTGCTTCGTGAGCAAGCCGGCGCTCTGGCCGACGACCCGTTCGACGCCGAGCGCATCTGGGCGCACGTCGACCGGGAACTCTTCGGCTGACCTCAGGCCGGCCGACCGTGCACGCGCTCGCGGGGGGACCGGCCCGACCTGGTGCCCAACGCACCGCGGCGCGCAACGATTGGGCAGCAGCACCGTCAGACACCACGCTCCTGCCCAAACGACCCAAAGAGCGCACCGGACGACGACCGGGCGTACCCGGTGTGACGGGTGTCGCTCGAAGAATTCGCACCACGGCGTCACGCGCGGGCAGCACAAACGTTGGCTGCCATCGATCCCCTCAACGCAACGCACTCTGGAGGTGCCCCATGCCGGCAATCGGTGGCGAACTCGAACAGCTCTCATCCCTCAAGGCCACATTTGATCGCCAGTCGGGAATGGTGGGCGAGCTCACCACCACCGTGCGATCGCAGCTCACCAACACCTACTGGGAAGGCCCCGCCGCCGCCCGCTTCCGTGAATCGTGGCAGAGCGAGTTCGAGCCCATGCTGCAGAAGCTGCAGCAGCAGTTGAGCGAAGCCGGGGCGGAAGTGTCTCGTCGCCGCGATGCGCTCATCAAGGCCGGCTCGTAGTTCTGGCCATGAGTGCCGACGCCGCCACGCTCAAGCTCATGGCCAAACGCCTCGACGAACGCGCCGACGACCTGATCTACGTGGGTCGCAAGCTCTCGTCGAACGCCGAGGGTGCGGCCTGGACCTGTGCCAAAGCCGACCGCTACCGGGCCGCGATGCGCTCCCGCGAGCAGGAGTTCCGCAAGGTGGCGGCCCAGATTCACGAGCTGGCCCTCCACCTCCAACGCCTCGCCGCCCGCACCGAAGCCGGCCCGGCCACCGGCACCTGACCCGGCCCTTCTCCCAACCCGGCCCTTCTCCCAACCCGGCTCGGGCGTCGGTCGATCCGCCAGTCGGCCGGCGCCGCCCCTTTCCCCGAGGACCCCGATGGACGACACCAAGGTGTTCATCGACACCGAAGACATTCGACGCGTCGCCCGGTTCACCAAAGGTGGGCTGGGGGAGCTCTCCACGATCAAACTCGACGTGGTGAAGGCTGGCACGCTGCTGTCCGCCGACCCGGCGACGGCGCCCGCCTACAACGCCATCCTCGCGTCACTCGATGCCCTCGGCACCACGCTGAAGGGTGACCACGACGCGCTCGTCGGTGAGGTTGTGGCCATCGAGACCGACGAGGGCCTCGATCCCGACTTCTCCCCGCCTCCCCCGCCGCCGGTGCTGAAGCGGTCGGAACCCGGCGACGGATTCATCGGCATCCTGCTCCTGAACTGGAGAGTGTTCCTTTCGGTCGTCCCCGGCATCGAGCCCGCCCCACCTCCCCCGCCGCCGCAGCCATGGAACAGCGGTTGGGTCACCCCTGACGGCAAGGTCACGTCGGCCTCGGTGTCGGAGGAGGCGAGCTTCGGCGAGAGCTGGGAGGCCCACGAGAAGGGCGACGGCTACGACGTGTACGCCAAGGCCGAGGTGAAGGGCAACGCCGGAACCAGCGCCAGTGGCAGCATCGGACCCGACGGCATCCGGGGCGAGGCGGAGGGCCACGCCCACCTTGGCGCCAAGGTGGAAGCGGGCGGTTCGTTCGACACCGGCATCGTGTCGGGAAGCGGTCACGTGAGTGCCGAGGCGGCGCTCGACGCTGAAGTCCACGCCAAGGGCTCGATCGGCCCCGACGGTATCGACGTCGAGGGGGGGGGATCGGCATCGGCCAAGGCTCGGGCCGAAGCGGAGGCGGAGCTCAAGGCGGGCGAGCTGGCCTCGGCCGGCGGGTCGGCCAACGCCGAGGCGTCGACTGAAGCCCACGCGGGGGCGGCCGGCCATGCCGGGCTCGACGGGGTGAGCGCCAACTACAACGCCGGCGCGACAGCCAAGGCCACTACCGGCGCCGAGGTTCACGGCGAAGTCGCCGGCGTGGGCGGCAACTACGGCGTCGAAGTGGGGGTCGGCGTGGGCGTCGAAGTAGGTGGGGGCGTGAGCTTCACCACCTCCGACTTCGGGTTCGACTTCAACGCCAACCTCGGCATCGGTATCGACCTCGGCATCGAGTTCGGCATCCACATCGACCTCGAAGCGATCGGCGAGGGCATCGTCGACCTCGTCACCGACCCGGCCGACACCCTCGACCGCTGGCTCGACTCCGGCGGCGACGCTGCGGGCGACGCGGTAAAGGATGCCACGGGAGTGGACCCGGCCGACGTGAAAGACGCCGTGGAGCTGGCCAAGACCGATCCGGTCGCAGCGGTCGAGAAGGTGGCCGACATGGCAGGCGTGAACCCGGCCGCAGCCGCCGACGCCGTGGCGAAGATGGCGGGGGTCGATCCGGGTGCGGCGGCGGAAGCGCTCAAACAACTCGCCGACGTGAACCCGGCCGCAGCCGCCGACGCGGTGGCGCAGATGGCGGGGGCGGATCCGGCGGCCGCCGCCCAGGCCATCGCCGAGCTCGTCCACGCCGACCCGGCCGCCGCGGCGCAAGCGCTGACCTCACTGGCCGGCACCGACCCCGCGGCGGCGGTCAATGTGGTGACCCAGATGGCCGGCATCGACCCCGGTGCCGCGGCCGCAGCCGTCGGGGCCATCGCTGGTGCCGACCCGGCCGCCGCGGCGCAGGCACTGTCGTCGCTCGCCCACGCCAACCCGGCCGCCGCGGCCCAGGCCGTGGTCGACCTCGCCGGCACCGATCCGTCGGCCATGTGGCAGATGGGTCAGGAGCTCGCCGCCGCCGACCCGGCCGCGGCGTGGCAGACCATCGGCGAGCTGGCCAAGCTCGACCCGGCCACGTTGGCCCCCGTCACCCAGGCGGTCGAGGCCTACGGCTCCGCGCCCCTCCCGCCCGACTGGCCCCGATGACCGGCCGCCACTGCCCAACCCGTCGAACCGAAGGACCCCCATCACCATGCTGATCGAGACGCCCAGCGAGTTGTTTCCGGCCCCGCCTGCGCTGCGCCTCACCCTCCCCGACGGCTGGGAACCGTTCGCTTCTGCCGTTGCCACCCTGTCGGCCTCCGATCCGGCGTCACCACCGTCGTTCCGGGCCAACGTCGTGGTGATCGTGAGCAAGGCGGTCCATGAACACGCGGTCTCTGCTGTGGCCCAGTTGCTCATCGACAAGACCCACACCGACCACCCCGGTGCCTCGGTGTTGTCGTCCACCGCCTGCACTGTCGCTGATCTCGACGGGTACGTGTCCACCGTCGTGTTTCAACCCGAGCAGGCCGAGTTCCCGGTGGCGCAGGTGCAGGGAGTGGTGATCGCCCCCACCGCCCACCCCGAGGTGCGCTACGCCGTGCAGTTCCACGGCACCTGCGCCCGCGACGACCTCGCCACCTACGAACCGATTCTCACCGCCGCCTTCACCTCACTCGCCGTCACCTGAGAGACCCGCTCACGAATCCCACCGAGTCGGCAGCATGCCTCGGGTGTCATCGAACCGCTGACCAAGGGCGAGACCCGAGCCGGCGTGGTTCGGGTCAGGATGCCTCTTCGTCCTGGCCCGGCCGTTCGATCAACGCGTGCACCGCGGCAAGAAGAGGACCGAGGTCGTTGGTGACGACATCCTGAACAACGGCGGGGCGATGCCTTTGACCGCCTCGGCGATGTCGTGCGGACGAGCTTCCACCCGCCGGCTCAAAGCGTCACGGCCTCGGCCAGAAACTCGTCTCGCAGTCGCCCCCGGAGCGGGGCTGGTGTTCCGACGTCGGCCTTGACGCCAAGCGCCTCCTCGAGCTCGACACCAATCGAGAGCATCTCGAAGGGGCGGGCGTCGGGCTCGAACTCTGCGAGGAAGTCGATGTCGCTCCCTGGCCGCTCATCCCCTCGGGCCACCGACCCGAAGATGGCGACGGAGCGTCCATGGTGACGCGCGACAATGGCGTTGATCTCGTCCCGGTGACTTTCGACCAGCTCGTGAAGCGGGCGCCGAGGCGGGAGTGGCCCTGCGGCCGAGCGGATTCCGAGAGACGAGGAATCGAAGAGGCCACCAGAGTGGGAAACCGGGGCCAGATCCGACGTACGGCCGGTCTACGACTCGCAGTCCGGTGCACGAAGGTTGGCGCCCGCTCGATGTCCGTGGGTCACGGGAGCGGACAACCGAGGCCGGGGCTGACCTGCGGTCAGTCTGGTAGGGCGAACTGGGTGTAGTCGATGCGGCCGCGGCACACGAGGTAACCCCGCCCGGCGGGGAACGAGCGGCCGGCCTTGTGCGGCAGGCGGGAGCCCAGCAGCTCACCGTCGATGTCGACATCCGGGGCGAGGAACACGCCGTGTTTGGACTTGCGTACCTCGGTGAGCCAGCCGCCGAAGGTGCGGTGCACCACGTGGGTCTGCGACGCCACCAGGAACACCACACCGGCATCGCGCCCGCGTTTCACCACGGTATCGAGCCCGTAGGAGGCCCGGCCTTCGGTGAGCTCGTCGCCGTCGTCGACCACCACGAGCACCGGCGCGGCGTTGGTGCCGGCGCGGGCCCGAACCTCGTCGGCCAGGCCGGCGGCCAACTCCTCGCAGGCATCCATGCCCGAAGCCACGTCGGTCCAGCCGCCAAGATCGGTGAGGGCGGTGCGGCGCGGGGCGAGCAGGTAGGCCTCGATGCCCGGGGCGACGGCCATCACCCCCCGGGCGAGATTGAGCAGCGTTGACGTGCGGCCGGATCGATCGGGGCCCATCACGAGGAACATGGGGAGGTCGTCGAGGTCGACCCAGGCCGGGCCGAGGTCGGAGCTCTGGAGGCCGATCGGGATCGCCATCCGGCCGGGGACCACCGCCGGGAGCGACGACGCTCGCAGAACCTCCGGAAGGAGCTCCACCGGGGGCGGGCCGGACAGGCCGTGGGCCGCCGCCTGCTCCGAGAACTGCTCAGCCCATTGCGTGATCGTTTCGGACTGACCCGCCCCGGTGGTGTCGGCGCCGAGCACGGCGAGCTGCACCTCGTGACCGTCAGGCAGGAAGCCCCGGCCAGCGGGAAGGACCGCTTGGGCCATGGACATCGGGAGACCCAACGTGGCGTACTCGTCGGCGTCGGCCATGCGGAGCACCAGTCGGGTGGGCACCACGCCCGACAGCGTGGACGGGATGGCGTTGCGTCGATCAGCGGTGATCACCAGGTGCAGTCCGACGGCCCGACCCTCACCCACCAAACGGGACAACGCCTCGACCAGCGCACCGTGGTCGACGTTCATGAACACCGACGAGAAACCGGCATAACCGTCGAGCAGCACCACGAGGTACGGGAGCGAGGGCCCGTGCGCTTGGCGGTACTCGACCAATGACGAGGCCCCGACCGCGCCCAGCGTCGCCTTCCGAGCCGCCACCTCTCGCTCGAGCATCGTGACGAGTCGTTCCGTCCGCTCCACTTCGTCGGCGGTGATCACGGCCCCGACGTGCGGCAGTGCGTCGAGCGCCCGCAACCCTCGGGAAGCGAAGTCGAGCACGTAGATGTGGAGGTCGGTGGGCCAGAGCCGTGAGGCCAGGCTGGCCGCCATCGATCGCAGCAGCGTGGTCTTGCCCGAGCCGCTGGTGCCGTAGACGAGCAGGTGGCCTACCTCGCCGAGGTCGAGGAACGCCGGGCGGATGGCCTGCGCTTCGGGCACGTCGGACAGGCCGAGCGGGGTGACCAGTTCGGTGGAACCCACCGGCACCGGGTGGTCGCGGAGCAAGGCCCCGAGCTCCACGTCGCCGTCGACGGGGGGCAGCCACGGCAACGGTTGGTCGGGGATCGCCGCGGCCACGTGGGCCTCGCGGATGGTTGCGACCAAACGCTGGAGGTCGGTGGGTCGGTCCTCGTCATCGTCGCCGGCACCGACCGCACCGCCGGACGCGCTGCTCCGGAGGCCGGGGGCGAGCGTGAACGGCGAAACCCGGGTGGGCATCTGGGCCGAGGTACCCGACACGGTGCCGCCGTAGGCCGCCTGCACCACCACGACGTCGGCATGGCCGGTGCGCACGAACGCCCGACCAGGAAGACCTTTGGGGATGTGGGCGGCGTCGGGCCGGTCGAGCACGTCGTTGGAGTCGGCCTCGTCGGCGATGCGGAGGGCGATGCGGAGGTTGGTGTTGGCCCGGATGTGATCGTCGACCACACCACTCGGTCGCTGTGTGGCCAGCATCAGGTGCACACCGAGCGAGCGGCCGCGTTGCGCGATGTCGATGACGCCGGCCACGAACTCGGGCACCTCCTTCTTCAGGAAGGCGAACTCGTCGAACACGATGAAGAGGTTGGCGGGGGCGTTGGCCGGATCGCGACGCTCGAGATCGATGAGATCCTTGGCGCCGGCATGCCCGAGCACATGCTCCCGGCGCCGCAGCTCGGCGTTGAGCGACACGAGCGCCCGCTGGGCGAGGTGGGGATCGAGATCGGTGAAGAAGCCCACGGTGTGCGGCAGGTCGACGCAGTCCTTGAACGCCGCGCCACCCTTGTAGTCGACGAGCACAAAGGTGAGCTTCGAGGCCGGGTAGGTGGCGGCGAGGGCGGCCACATAACTCTGCAGCAGCTCACTCTTGCCGGCACCGGTGGTTCCTGCGGTGAGGCCGTGGGGACCGTCGCGCCGCAGGTCGATCGACACCACCCCGGCCGGCCCCATTCCCAGCGGGGCGCCGAGGCCGGGATCATCTCGATGGCGATCCCACCGCGCCCGCACCGCATCAGGAGACAGCGGATCGAGCTCGAGCACATCGAGGAGCAGCACCTGCCGTGGCACCTCCGACGTGGCGGTGGCCGCGCTCACGTCGCGCATCGGCGCCAGATCGATGGCCGCGCTCGTGGCCGCTTCGAGGCTCACGGCATCGCCCACGATGCCGGGGATCGTGTCGCCGGTGGAGGTGACGGTGACCGACCAGTTGTTGCCGGCGCTGCCCGTCTGCACCACGGCGCGGCATTCGCCGGGGAGGTGCTCGGCCGTTGCCGCGGCCACCACCACGCTCACGCCGAACTGCGGCCCCGTGGCCAACACCCTCGACAGCGAGGGCCGGGGAATGCCCAACTCGCCGGGGATCACCACCAGCACGTGCGGGAGCCATGAGGTGTCGGCGAAGCCCACCCGACGCTCGGCTTCGAGCCGACGCTGGGTGAGCAGATCATCGACGAGCTGGAAGATGGTGCGTACGTCGTCGGGGTGCGACGCCACCGTGCGTGCGCCGGGCATACCCGCGACCAACGTGGTGGTGTGGGGAAGCCACTTGGTGAAGTCCCACTCGGGGGCCTGGTCGGCCGGGGCCAAAACCACCACCGCCAACTCTCGGGGCGAGTCGAGCACGGCTGCCTGCACCACCAACCAGCGAAGGAGGGCATCGCGTGAGCCGGCGTCGCCCGCCACGCCGAGCACGCCGATGCCCCGGAGATCGATGTCGACCGGCACATCCGGATCGGTGGCGTGTTCGACTTGCAACGCGTCGAGCTGCGCCTGCATCCCCGGATCGGGGGCCTCGGCCTGGCCCCCTTCGAAGATCAACCGACCCGGCATATCGGAGGCGCCAACTCGCACCACGAGGAAGTCGGGGTCGGTGGGACGGCGCTCCCACAGCTCCGGCCGACGGTGGGCGGCTCGGTCGAGGAGGTGGGCCGGGGACGGGGCGTCGTCGCGCCGATCGCGCACCAGTTGATCGTGGAGCACCGCCACCCGCTCGTCGAGGGTGGTCAGGTCCTCGGCGAACTTGGTGCTCATCTCCCGGAACTCCTTGTGCCCGCCGCGCCGATCCTCGAGGACCGAGAACCCCATCATCACCGGGCCCATCGCACAGAACAGGAGCATGACCGGACTGTTGAGGGCGGCAGCGAGCGCAACCCCCATGACGATCGGGATCAGCGCGGCCGAGAGCGGGAACTTGCGCCGGAACGGCGGCGTGGGCGCCAGGGGTATGCGCACGGTGGCATTGACGCGCGGGCGTTGCACCCGAGGGGGACGGTTGAACGCGAGCTGCCCGTCGATCTCGGTGAGTTGGGCCCGACGGGCCGAGACGGGGTCCTCCACCGGTTCGACCGTGAACAACGTGGAGCCCAACTCCACCACCTGACCGGGGAGCAACGGCAACGCGGTGTCGGCCGGGGCGTCGCCGCCGCCTCGCCGGCGTCCGTCGACCACCGTGCCGTTGGTGGATCCGAGATCGCGCAAGGTGACGGCGTCAAGGGCCACGTCGAGCTCGAGGTGCTGCCGGCTGGCCTGATCTTCGGCCAGCACAAGCGTGCACGACGGGTCGCGGCCCACGATCACGCGACCGGGAGGCAACGGATGCCGAGCACCGGCCAACGGCCCGCCGACGACGAGCAGCTCGAAGGGGTGGCGTTGCACGGTTGGATCGCGGTGCGCCCAGGCGGGCGGCGCCTCCGGCCCGGCCAACACCAGGTGATCGCCGCTGCGGAGGTGGGCCGACCGGATCGGGTCGGCTGGCTGTACTGCCAACCGGGTGCGCTCCAACCAGCAGTGGTGTACCCGCACCGCGGCACCCACAGCGTGCTCCAGCGCTTCCACTACATCCTGCCCCGGCGTGTCGGAATCGGCTTCGAGGCGAATGTGGGAGGTGACTATTTTGCCCGTGCCGTCGGACCGGGAGACGCGTACGACGAGATCCACCGGCGAAGTGTACCGATTCAGCAGTTTTGGTTGGCCGGGCGACCCCGACGCCGTCGTGGGTGTCGCAAACCCTTGGTGGCCAAGCCGTGCGCGTCGCGGGCTTGAGGTCGGCGAACGCCTTGTCGCTCACACCGAAAGGCCCCGGCCGGGGCGGGCCACGGTCTAGTTGTGCGCATCCATCCGCGCGTTTCCGGCCCGGGCGCGTCTCTGGCGACGGGGCGTGGAGCCGCGCCCCCACGAATCAATCAGTCGCCCGCAGGGGGCAACACCCGGCGCAGCGCCTTCAGCGCCCGGTAGGTGAGGGCGCGCACGGCGTCCTCACCGAGGTCGAGCACCACGGCGGTTTCCGTCACCGTGAGGTCGCGCAGGTAACGAAGCTCGATCGCCGCCCGTTGGGGGGGCGAGAGTGTGGCGAGGGCCGCGAGCACGGCATCACCGGTGGTGAGCGAGTCGAGCAACTGGTCCTCGTGGCCGGCGTGCGGGGGGCCGTTCGGGCGGTCGGTCACCACCTCGCTCGACGCCTTGCGACGGGCCCGGCCCACGATCTCGTTGAACGCGATGCGAAGCAACCACGACCGGATCGGGATGCCACGCCACTCGAAACGATCGAGCCGCTCGAAGGCTTTGGTGAACACCTCAGCCGTGAGATCGTCGGCCCCGTCTCGACCCACCCGTCGGGCGACGAAGGAATGCACCATGGCGACGTTGTCCTCGTAGAGCTCGCGCATGGCGGCAACGTCGCCGGCCTGCGCCCGTCGGACCACCGCCTCCTCGGCCCGCAACGCCGCGTCAAAGACCGGGGGTGGTTCGAGGTGGACCTTGACCTCCAGGGCGGCGGGAATCGGCGGCCGGGTGGGCCACGGTGCCAACTGGTGCGGTGCGGGCGACGCAGGACCGGCAGTCACGTGACCGACGACACCCCTCGTGCAGCGTCACGGGCCGAGCGGTGGGCCGTTGGCTTGCTGCGAACCCCGACGTTCCGGCCGCCGCGTCCGCCACGGAACCGCCACCGCCGGGGGACCCACCGACCCATGTCACCACCGCTTCTTTTCCCACTCCCGCAGCCACCCGTCGCCACGATGTCGACCGCATCAACGCGAGCGAAAACACCGCCGTCGAGCCGACGGTCACCCGCACAACGGCGGCGCGAACAACGGTCGCGCACGGAGCGCCGCTGTCGGTTGACCGCTTGGTGGTACCGGACCATTCGCTCGACTCCTCACGGGCCTGCCGGCCGAGTGGGCGCACCGTCAGTCGCCGCGGCCGGTGCGCCGCCGACCGACGGCACCAAGCCCGGTAGCCTACGCCAGGTCGGCGGCGGCCCGGGGCGTTCGGTCCACCGTCCAATCGGAGCCCGAACGTGACCGTGCCCACCACCCCGCCGGATTCCCAATCCGGCGACCACACCCTCATCCGTCCACAATCGGCCCGCGCCCGCGCCCACCGATCGCCCGACACACTGGCCAACTCTGCCGCCGAGCCGTCCGTGAGTGCACCGGCGAATCGGCCGGCGCTGGCCCCGACCAACCCCGCGACCCCCGGCGCCGACCACGAACCTGGCGCCCATGGTGGCCGCCCCGTCGGCAAGGTCGTGTCGTTCGGCGCCGCCACCCTCGTGCTGGCGGCGCTGGTGGCAGCGTTGCTGGCCCATGGCAACTCGTCACGGTCCTTCACCTTCCGTGACGACAAGGCCTGGCTGGTGAACAACGATCGCGGGTCGGTGGCGTTGGTCGACGGCGCCACCGGACGGCCCGAGTTCGAAATGCGTTTCGACGGCGCCGCCGGTGACGACCTGCAAGTGGTGCAGGGGCCCGAAGGCGTGTTCGTGCTCAATCGCACCACGGGTGAGATCACTCGCATCGACCAGGCGGGCATGGACACTTCCGGGAGCATCGCCGCCAACGAGGCCGACGAGCCCCTGCTGGCGATCGGCGGCGGCAAGGCCTACCTCGTGCTCAAAGCCACCGGGCGGGTGCAACAGATCGACCCCGACAGCCCGAACCTGGCGCCCATCGGACCACCGGTCGAACTCGGTGGACTCGTCAGCGTCGCGGTCGTCGACGACCGCGGACGCCTCGCCGCCGCCATGCCCGGTGCCGGTCGGGTGCGTTGGGTCGAAGAGGACCGCCAGATCGGCGACATCGAGGTTGGCGGCGCCGGCGGTGCGCTGCGCGTGTCGCTCGTGGATCGAACCGTGGTGGCGATCGATCACACCCGGGCCACGGTGGCCGTGGTGACGCCTACGCAGGTAGAGCGATCGTTCAAACTCGACCTCCCCACCGACGGGGAGATTCAGCTCGCCGAAGCGATGACCGGCGACCGAGTGTGGGTCCTGCAAATGCCGTCGGCCCGGCTGGCCGGCGTGCGCCTCACCGACGGCGACACCCGCACGGTGGAGCTCACGTTCGCCCTCGGCCACCCGCTCGGTGGGCCGCTGCCCAACGGCCGGTTCGTCTACATCCCCGACCTCGACCAGGGCACGCTGCTGAAGGTGGAGGCCGACTCGGGGGCGTTCGTCGACATCGTGCCGGTGGCAGCCGACCCCGTCGGACGGCCGCCCGAAGGAGCAGGGCGCACCGACCGTCGCTTCGATGCCTTTGTCAAGGACGGCAAGGTTTGGGGCAACGACCCCGAGAGCGACCAAGCGGTGGTGATCGATCGTGACGGGAACGTAGACCGGGTCGAGAAGTATCGCCCTGGTCTGCCCACCAACGACCCGACCGACGGCATCGGTATTCCGCCGGACACCACGCCCCCGGTCACGCCATCGATCGCGCCGCCCACCACCACGCCACCGGGGAAGCCCGCCGAACCCGACCCGCCCATCGATCGTGTGCCCCCCTCCAACCCCGACCGCACTCTCCTCGATCCCGGACTCGGACAGATCACGCCTCCCGACTCTCTCCCTGACGCCATTCCCGGCACCATTCCCGGTGACGTCACCAAGCCCACGACTCCCCCCACCGATCCGGGTCCGAACACACCGCCGCCGGCCGCCGGCTTGCCCACCGCGCCCGGAGGGGTGTCGGCCTCGGCCGGCGACCAGCGGGCGACCGTCAGCTGGCTGCCCGCGCTCGACAACGGCAGCCCGCTGCTTCGCTACGTCGTCACCTCGTCGGCGGGAACCAACCTGGAGATCGCCGCCGGAACGACCACCACGGTCGTGACCGGTCTCACCAACGGCACGCCCATCACCTTCCGGGTACGGGCCGTCAATGCCATCGGTGACGGTCCCGACGGTTCGGCGGCGCCGGTCACCCCGTCGGCCGAACTGCCGCTGGCGCCGGTGAGCATCGGCGTCGCCATGGTGGCGGTGCCCCTCGGTGCCACCGACCCCGACGAGGTGGCACCGAACGTCACGTGGGCGGCGCCGACCGGCGGGCCTGCCCCCACCGGCTACCGCGTGGGCTGTCGGACCCCGAGTGATCCGGTGGGCACCGTCCTGCCGGTCGTCACGGGGCCGACGCTGCAGGCGACGGTCACGGGGCTCCCGGGAGGTGTGGCGTACCGGTGTTTCGTGGCCGCGGTGAACGCCGACGGCAACGAAGGGCCACGTGTCGAGACCGACACGGCCACCCTCTACTCGCCTTACCACCGGGCCATTGCGGTCAACATGACATCCGACCTCTCGGTCGACAGCAACGACCTGTCGATCACCTGGGATCCTCCCGCCGACAACGGCGGCTCGGGCATCGTCTGGTACGAGGTCTGTTACACCGACCAAGGGGCGTCAAGCGAAGCCTGCTTCAAGACGTTCGGCACGCAGTACACGTTCTCCTCCTTGGCCTTCGGCGACTACAGCGTGCGCATCCACGCCGTCACCGGAGCGAGCCAGGTGGTGAAGATCATCGGCGCCGACCGAATCGTCGTGATCACTTCCACGCCGCTCTCGACCACCACCACCGGGCCCCCGGTCACGCCGCCCTGACCCGCGACCGCACCCCCAACCGCACCCCCGACCGCACCCCTTGACTGCACCGGAACCGCCATGACTGCATTGCCCCTTTCCGCCGAGCCTGATCTCGGTTCGAGCCCATCCGATTCGGGGCCACCCGACCAGGCCACGGTCGATTGGTTCGCCGACTGGTTCCGCCACATCGAGGCCAACATCTCGCGGGCGATTCGCGGCAAGCCCGAGGTCATTCATCTGGCGCTCGTGGCGCTGTTCGCGGAAGGCCACCTCCTGCTCGAAGACGTTCCCGGCACCGGCAAGACCTCGGTGGCCCGCTCCGTCGCCGCATCGATCGGCTCCACGTGGCAGCGCATCCAGTTCACGCCCGACCTGCTCCCGTCCGACATCACCGGCGTCACCATTTGGGATCAACAAACCGGATCGTTCCGATTCCATCCCGGCCCGGTGTTCGCCAACATCGTGCTGGCCGACGAGATCAACCGGGCCTCACCCAAGACGCAGTCCGCCTTGCTGGAGGTGATGGAGGAGCACCGCGTCACCATCGACGGCGAGCCCCATCCGGTGCCGCGGCCGTTCCTGGTGATCGCCACGCAGAACCCGGTCGACATGGACGGCACCTACCAGCTTCCCGAGGCTCAGCTCGACCGGTTCCTGATCAAGACGTCGATCGGCTATCCCAGCCTCGACGACGAGATCGCGATTCTCGAGACGCACCGACTCGGCTCCGCCGTCGACCAGCTCGAAGCCGTGCTCCCGGCCGAGCAGGCACCGGTGATGACCGGCATCGCCACGCGGATCCACGTGTCGCCCGAGGTGCAGCGTTACGTCGCCACGATCTGCCAGGCCACCCGCACCCTTCCTTCCGTTCGCCTCGGTGCCAGCCCACGGGCCAGTCTGGCGTTGGTCCGGGCGGCTCGGGCCGAGGCGGCGTCGGCCGGCCGACGGTACGTGGCGCCCGAAGACGTCAAACGTCTCGCCGTGCCGGTGCTTTCCCATCGGCTCCTGCTCACTCCCGACGCCGAGGCCCAGGGGCTCGAACCGGCAACCCTGGTGGACCAGGTGATCGCGGCCACACCCGTCCCCACCGCACCGGCGTGACCCATCGCACCGGCGTGACCCATCGCGGCCACACCCGTCCCCACCGCACCGGCGTGACCCATCGCACCGGCGTGACCCATCGCACCGGCG
>Ga0105047_10002234_pt1 | contig 34649 bp, 26 predicted proteins | sample MAT04_FD_78384 | JGI IMG/M metagenome (GOLD analysis project Ga0105047, IMG submission 78384) | Freshwater microbial communities from Lake Fryxell liftoff mats and glacier meltwater in Antarctica - MAT-04 (megahit assembly) | ecosystem: Environmental > Aquatic > Freshwater > Ice > Liftoff... | reverse complement strand
ATACTGCTGGTGCAGTTGGTGAATTCAAGCAATGGACCCCGGAAAAAAGTGGACTTCCGGCAACTCGCCTTCATACTGGGCTGAATGGGAAGGTTCCCAGCTCAGGGACCGGGAGTTTCTGCAATTATCTCAGCGTGACGTTCATGCCAAGCACTCGGCGTGCAATGGGACGAAAACCCCAGTTGGGCGATTCTCACAAACTCGTCCTTCGAGACTTCGGCCATTTCAGCAGCTTTGAGGCGCAACGACGAAAAATTGGTCAGGAGCTTTACGTATTCGTCAAAGCAGTCAAGGGTCACGATGCACCTTCGAGACCGAACTGAGAATTGGTTGACGTCAGCAACGATCGCAAACTTTGCACCGCGCGGAAACTCACAACGGTTGTATGCTATCCGCGCTCCTGCAGAGTCGCAATATCCGGCACAGTTGTCAGTTGTCAGCAGATCAATTCGGGCGGCTTGCATCGTATGTTACCCTGGCTGCGCAAGTTGCTTCCTTGCAAACGCCAGTCGAGATGATGGGAGTTTCTCCAGCCTGCTCTCGAATCGCTCAAGATGCGCGACGCACAGAGCGTAGTCCTTCTGCTTGAATGCCGCTTCGCCCGCTTCCAGTGCATTTGCGTAATGCCACTCGGTCATGCCCATAAACATATCATCCGGTTTCTCTGCCATCTCCTCGGTGGCAGATGATGCCCGAATCACTCCATACTTGTCGTCGTGGACAAACTCCCCTTGTTCCAGCTTGAGGGCCAGGTCTTCCAGGTAGTCCGCCAGCGACGGGGCCAGAAGCCTGTGGACTCCGGTCTCGTGTGAGTGTGTGATGATCTGCCCAACACGACCCGTGGCAGTTGGGGCGATGTCCACGCATAGATAGTCGCCGCCTCCATTGGTCGCGAACGGAATCCAACCCGTGCTCCACCAAACAGACTGGATCTCGGCTGCCGATCGAGGAGTGCAATCGTCGAATTGACCAATCTCAACAAGCCCTCGCTGGCTCATCCACTCTGCGTGGATGTCCTGCAATGGCATCGGGGTGAATGCCGTGTCATCGCCGTCCGGAGACGGCAAAACAGTGCCTACCTCGGCACCGTCGAGCCGTTGGTAGAATTCGATTAGTTGGTCTGGGAAGACGATTCCCATTTGTGCCGCGGTCGAAGCAATCGTGTCTCGCGTCACCGGAGTGAACACTTCGACACAATCAGCAGGAGCATTGACCCGCAGCCAGGCGATGATTCGGGTCCACGATTCGCCGATTGGAACTGCCATACCGCACTCCTGATGTGATCCGATCACCATTTTGGCCATCGATTTGGGGCGGTACAAGTGTGGTTCCAGCCGTGTTGCTGGTACGGACTTCGTCGCAACATGTGTTTAGGTGTCTAGATCGATTCGGCGGGAGGTGAGCCGCGATATTCTGATAGTAATTCTTCCGGACAGGTCTTGTTCATCCGTGGCCACTCATCTTCTTCTCTCACTCCGATAAGATGAACCGCGTCCCACGGCTATGAGGTGCAGCGCATGCGGAAGGTCGTGTTTGTTCAGGGTGGCGGCATCGGGCTGGATCAAGAAGTATCGGTTCGCCGGCTCTTCGAGGCTGTGAATGCCCCGATCGAATTTGAGGTCCAAGTCGCTGGTCGGGCCGCGCTCGAACAGGCCCGCGATGCCTTACCCAAGGAGACATTCGACGCCGTGAAGACGTGTGGTGTCGCTCTCAAGACAAAACTCCTGCAGCCGAAGGGTGCGGGCACCCCAACCGCCCATGGTCCGACGGTTCCCACCAACTACAACGTCGCGTTTCGTCGTGGGCTGGAACTGTTCGCGTCGGTACGGCCGGTCCACAACATGCCGGGAATTACGAGCCGATTCACGGGGGTGAACTTCCTGCTCGTCCGCGAGATCACCGAGGATATGTACGCGGCCAGCGAGCACGAGATCGTCCCGGGCGTGGTGCAAAGCTTCAAGATCGTCACCGAGGTGGCATGCTTGCGGTTCTTTCGCCTGTCATTCGAATTGGCCCGCAAGTATGGCCGCAAGTCGATCCACTGCATTCACAAGGCGAACATCCTGAAGATGGCCGATGGTCTGTTCCTCGATTGCTTCCGCACGGTAGCCGCCGAGTTTACGGACATCGAACCGAAGGAACTGATCGTCGATAACACGTGCATGCAACTTGTCAGCCGACCACAGCAGTTCGAAGTGCTCGCGGCCGGGAATATGTATGGCGACCTGCTCTCGGATCTCGGGGCGGGATTGGTTGGTGGTGTGAGTTGCACTGCGGCCATCAACCACGGGCACAATGTGAAGGTCTACGAGGCGGTGTATGGCGCATCGCATGAGGCTGTGCCGCGAGACACGGCGAACCCGCTGCCATTGATCCTGCCCGCGATGGAATTGCTGAAAGACCTGGGTGAAGCGCCCGCGGCGGAACGGATTCAGAAGGCCGTCGAGGCCGTGCTGACCGAGGGGAAGATTCGCACCCGCGACATCGGCGGCACCGCGACCACGACACAGTTCACTGATGCGATCATCGCGAGGCTGTGAGGGATCAGCCATGCCATTACTCGATCACTTCCGGCCGCCGCTGAGTGGTCGTCGACACTGGCACTCGTTCCACAACTCGTGGGCAACGTACCTCGCGGCCGATCTGAACCGTCAGTTACCAGCGGGGTATTTTGCCGAGGCGAACGTGCAGTTCGGCATTGAGATCGATGTGGCGACATTCGACGAACGGAGCACCCCCCTCACCGGAGGTTGGAACCCACCGGCGCCCACAACGACGATTCCATACGCTGTGACCACCGATCAGATCGAAGTTCTCGTTTATCAGCAAGAAGGTGGGCCACAACTCGCGGGGGCCGTAGAGTTCGTCAGCCCCAGCAACAAGGATCGTGCCACGGCTCGCGATGCGTTCGTGTCCAAGTGTGTGGCGTATCTGTCGCAATCGATCGGGCTTCTGATGGTCGATGTCGTCACGGATCGGCACGCTAACCTGCACGCCGAACTGATGGCACGCCTCGGCAGCCCGCACGCGACGGCGGAACCGGAACTGTACGCGACTGCGTACCGACGGGTCGAGCACGCGAAAGCACAAGGCGTGGATGTGTGGCTCGAATCGCTCGCCGTCGGGCAAGCACTCCCGACGCTACCGCTCTGGCTTCCGGGTGGGCTGTGTCTCGAGGTCGCTCTGGAAGAGTCGTACACCCGAACGTGCCACGAGCAGCGTGTTATCCCAAACGGGGCGTGAGGCGGAAAGGGCGTTGGCTTGGAACTGCTCGAATTCACCGGGAACATTGCTCTCGCGCTGTTGCTGGGCACCCTCATCGGAGCCGAGCGGCAATGGCGTCAGCACCCCGCTGGGTTGCGGACGAATGCCCTCGTTGCGGTTGGTGCGGCGCTGTTCGTGTCCCTCACGCGATTGATGGGCGACACGACGAGCCCCACTCGAATCGCATCGTACATCGTCAGCGGGGTCGGGTTCCTGGGTGGTGGCGTCATCATCAAGGAAGGGGCGAACGTCCGTGGCATCACGACTGCCGCGACGCTCTGGTGCTCGGCCGCGGTCGGCACGCTCGCCGGAGCCGGATTCGGTGGGCACGCGGCGGTCGGGGTGAGTGCCATCCTCTTCATCGTGATTGGTCTTCGTTATCTCTCGAAGGGGATCGACGACATCCGGAAACAGCGTGCTCTCCATGAAGGTCTGTACCGCGTGCGGGTCGCCTGTGATTCGAAAGAAGCTGCGGTGGTCCGCACGGCCCTGATCCGCCACGCGACTGGTCACCCGGGCATGTCGCTCGCCGGAATCACGGCCCGGAAGAAGAAGGGTCGCAAGCGGATGTCTCTGGTCGCGGAGATTCGCGCCGAAGCAGCAGACGACAAGGACGTGCAAGAGATCGTGAATCGCCTGATGATCGAACCCGGTGTGTCGGCGGCGAGTTGGGAAAAGCTCCCGCCCACACCCGAGTAGGGGAAATGACAATGCGTTGGATCATCGTGGTCGCCGCTGGCCTGGTCGCGCCTGCCGTTCACGCGGCAGATGCACCCGACTTCAACCGCGATGTGCGGCCGATTCTGTCGGCACGCTGCTTCAAGTGCCACGGTCCCGACGACGCGGCTCGGAAGGCGAAGCTGCGCCTCGACACGCGAGAAGGTGCCGAGGCCACACTCGGGAAAGTCGCCGACAGCGAGTTCGTGCGCCGCATCTTCGCGACCGACGACGCGGAGATCATGCCGCCACCCGCGGTCAAGATCCCGCTGACCGTCAAGGAAAAGGAAACGCTGAAGGCGTGGGTCGCCGCCGGCGCGAAGTACGAAGCACACTGGGCGTTCGCGCCCATCAAACGCCCCCCGGTTTTGATCCCCACCGAGGCCAACTTCACGATTCGCAATCCCATTGATGCGTTTGTCGCGAATCGACTCAAGCGCGAAGGTCTCACGCCATCACCGGAAGCCGACAAACCCACGCTCATTCGCCGCGTCTACCTCGACCTCATCGGCATTCCGCCGACGCCCGAGGAAGTCGATGCATTCGTGAAGGACACCGCAGCAGACGCCTACGAAAAGGTGGTCGAGAAGTTGCTCGCCTCGCCGCAGTATGGCGAACGCTGGGCACGCAAGTGGCTCGACCTCGCCCGTTACGCCGACACCAACGGCTACGAGAAAGATCGCCGTCGTTCGATCTGGCCATACCGCGACTGGGTCATCAAGGCGATCAACGACGACATGCCGTTCGATCAGTTCACGATCAAGCAACTCGCGGGCGACCTTCTTGGCAAGGATGAAGGCGGAAGGATGAAGGATGAAAGGAAGTCCGGTCCGAATTCATCCTTCATCCTTGATCCTTCATCCTTGTCTGATCGTGTTGCCACGGGCTTCCACCGGAACACGATGCTGAACGAGGAAGGCGGCATCGACCCACTGGAGTTCCGCTACCTCGCGATGGTGGATCGCATCGCCACGACCGGCACGACCTGGCTCGGCCTCACCACGGGTTGTGCGCAGTGCCACACGCACAAGTTCGACCCGATCACGCACACGGAATACTTCCGCCTGTTCGCGTTCCTCAACAACGCTGACGAACCCGAGATGCCCGTCTTCACTGCGGAACAACTCAACAAGCGGGTCGAGATCGAGGCGAAGGTGCGAACCCTGGAGATGCAACTTGCCACGAAGTTACCCGCTGAGCAGCGCGACAAGCTGTTCGCGGCGTGGCTGGCATCCGAGCGCAAGAACGCGATGAAGTGGGCCGTCATGAAGCCCGCGAAGCTCGACGGCGGGCCGAACACGAAGCTCGCGATTCTCGAAGACAGCTCCATTCTCGCCGGCGGCGACGCGATGAAGCACGACATCTACACGCTCACGCTCACCGATCTTCCTGCGGGGACGACGGCCATTCGAATCGAGGCGTTGCCGCACGATTCGCTGCCCGCGAACGGCCCGGGTCGCGCGTTCTACGAAGGGCCGAAGGGCGACTTCCTCCTCGGCGATATCACGCTGACGGCCGACGACAAGCCGGTGAAGATCGTGTCGGCCACCGAGGCACCCGCGCGACCCAAGACCCCCGCCGCGAAGGCGCTCGATGACAACACGCAGACTGGTTGGGCCAGCGCGGGGAACGAAGGGAAGCCGAGCTACGCGGTGTTCGTGCTGGAGAAACCGCTCAGTGCGAAGACGGCGAAACTGGAGCTTGTCTTCGAGCGGCACTACGCGGCGAGTTTGGGCCGCTTCCGCGTTGCGGCGACGACTGCTGAAGGAGCGAAGGCCCGCGAGTTCCCGGGCGAAATCGAGGGTTTGCTCACGATTCCCGAGGAGCGACTCACCGCCAGGGAACGCGAGTCGTTGCTCCGTCACTGGGCAACGATTGCTCCCGAGCTGAAAGCGGCCCGCGATGAGATCGACGCACTCCGCAAGCAACTCCCCGCACCACCGACCACGCTCGTGATGCAGGAACGCCCCACGGATAATCCGCGCGCGACATATCGCCATCACCGGGGCGAGTTCCTTCAGCCGAAGGAAGCAGTGACGCCCGGTGTGCCGTCGTGGTTGCCGCCGTTGCCGAAGGATGCACCCGCGAATCGCCTCACATTCGCGAAGTGGCTCGTCTCCAAAGAGAACCCGTTGACAGCGCGAGTGACAGTCAATCGTCACTGGCACGCCTTGTTCGGGCGTGGCCTCGTTCGCACGCTCGACGACTTCGGATATCAGGGCGAAGCGCCGACGCATCCCGACTTGCTCGACTGGCTGGCGTCGGAATTCGTCGAACGCGGTTGGTCGGTGAAATCGCTTCACCGCCTGATCGTGACCAGCGCAACCTATCGTCAATCATCGCGTGTCACGCCCGAGTTGCTCGCAAAAGATGCTGACAACAAACTCCTCGCTCGCGGACCACGGGTCCGGCTCGAAGCCGAGCAGATTCGCGATTCCGCCCTCAAGGCCGCCGGGTTACTCTCCGCGAAGATGTACGGCGCGAGCGTGTTCCCACCGCAACCGGCAGGGGCCACCGATGTCTCTTACGGCAACTTCCAGTGGAAGGTGAGCGAGGGCGAGGATCGCTATCGCCGTGGGCTATACACGTTCGCAAAGCGAACCGCTCCGTACGCGATGACGGGGACGTTCGACGCACCCAGTGGCGAGGCGTGCGTGGCCCGCCGTGAAGTGACGAACACCGCCCTGCAAGCGCTCACGATGCTGAACGACGCGGTGTTGCTGGATGTGGCCCAGGCGCTCGCCCGACGCACGGTCGAGCAGAAGGGGAAGCCCGAGGAGCAGGCGACGTATCTGTTCCGGCTGTGTCTGGTTCGCCCGCCGACGGCTGAAGAAGTGGCTCGCCTCGCGAAGTTCTACGAGGCACAACGCGTGCGGTTCGCGACCGACGAGAAGCGTGCCGGGGCAGTCGCCGGAGTCGGGACCGGACCCGTCGCGGAACGCGCTGCATGGACCGCCACCGCACGGGCCATTCTGAATCTCGATGAGTTCGTCACGAAGGAATGATGGCGTCTCGTGAAACCGGCGAACGACCCACGTTGACCGGCTTCACGGGTGTGAAACTGCACTCCAAGTTGCCTTCTGCGTAATCCAGGCACACCGGGCGAAATGCGCCATCCGGAAAACCGGCAAATCCTCCCAGGTTTATCAAGCTCGTGGTTCGCGATCGCCGATAAATCTGGGGGGAGCCTACCCGGAGGTGCTGCGCTATGCGATGGAAGTCAGTTGCACTCGCGGGAGCGCTCGGAACGACAGCCACCGGCTGTAACATATTCCAAGCCACGACCCGAACGCTGGTGAACGAACCACTGGTGGTTCACAATCAGTTCTCGATCACACACGATCTACGCAAGCAGGCGAATGCCGCGTGGAAGGAAGTTCGTTCGCAGTACCCACGCCGGGCGTTCACATCCGAATTCCGCGATGGGTTCACGGATGGGTACGTCGATTTCCTCGACCGTGGCGGCAACGGTTCCATCCCGGCAGTGCCACCGGTCAAGTACACGCGACACAAGAAGTACTTCACCGAGAACGGGCAGTGCCTCGTGAAGGACTACTTCCTGGGGTTCAAGTACGGGCAAGATATCGCCATCGCGACCGGCAAACGGCAGTTCCTGACCGTGCCCGTTCTGCTTCCGGTTGTGGAGCAGGGTCCGCCTGAATTCAAGATTCAACCGCCCGCAGGGAGTGGAGGCGAAACGCTTCCTGATCCGAAGCCGGTGAAGATGTCGGTTCCGACACCGCCACCTTCTCCGACACCCGTTCCAACGCCGGCACCGACACCGGCCCCGACGCCGCCGCAATTCCAGACGCCGGAGGCAGTCGGGTCGGGAGCGAGTCTGAACCCACCGGAACGACCCGGGATCACGATCACGAACACGATTCCGATTCCGGTCGCGCCGGTGCCCACGGCTCCGGCAACTGCACCAGTCGTGACTCCGGCTCCGGCCCCGCCAGCACCGGTCCGCGTCCCGCAGGTGCCGACGCTGAAGTTGCCACCGCCGCCGAGGGAAGTGCCCGAGTTCCCAGAATACGTGCCGACGCCACCGATCACGGACGACCTGCCGATCGTGGCTCCGAACACGAAGGAATTCCCGGTCGTGCCACCGAGCCACCCGGACGTGAAGTAAGACTGGCGTTGGCGTGCCACGGGGTTCATTCCCGTGGTGTCAGATGTCTCCAGGCACCACGGGATGAACCCCGTGGTTCACCTGCTCACCGCACGAATTTGCTGATGGTCATCAGGAACTCGTCGTTCGATTTGGTTTTGCTCAGTTGCTTCACCATTCCCTCCATGGCCTCGACCGGCTTCAGTTGCATCAGGCTGCGGCGCACGAGCGTGATCTGCTCCAGCATCTCCGGCGGTAAGAGCCGTTCTTCCTTCCGTGTGCCCGACGCGCCCAGGTCGATCGCCGGGTAGATTCGCCGTTCCGCCAGCGCACGGTTCAGCACCAGTTCCATGTTCCCCGTGCCCTTGAATTCCTGGAAGATCACCTCGTCCATCCGGCTCCCGGTCTCGATGAGCGCTGTGCCGAGGATCGTCAACGTGCCGCCTTCCTCGAACGCCCGTGCCGAGCCGAAGAGCCGCTTCGGGACTTCCAGTGCCTTCGAGTCCACGCCGCCCGACATCGTGCGACCGCTCCCCGCCGTCTTGTTGTGCGCTCGTGCGAGCCGGGTCAGGCTGTCGAGCAGTACGAACGTGTCGCGTCCCATCTCCGTGAGCCGTTTCGCACGCTCGACCACCAGCCCCGCAAGGCGGATGTGGCTCGCCGTGTCGCGGTCGGAACTCGACGCGATCACCTCGCACGGCGGCGGTGCTGGCGGCGGTGGCGGCGGAACCGGCTCGGCTCCCGCTGCACCCACGACAGCCGGAGCGGGCGCGGTGACGGGCGGTTTCGCGGGGCCGAGCAGCGTTCGCCGGATATCGGTGACTTCTTCCGGCCGTTCGTCCACGAGCAACACCATCAGGTGCATCGCGGGATAGTTCTTGATGACCGCCTGGGCGATGTGCTGAAGCAGAACGGTCTTGCCCGTGCGGGGTGGTGCGACGATCAGCCCACGCTGGCCCATGCCGATGGGCGTGAACATATCCATCACGCGGGTCGTGAGCGGTTCCGGCCCGGTTTCCAGGCGAATCCACTTCGTGGGATCGGTGGCGGTGAGTTCTTCCCAATTTCGCCGACGGAACAGCTTCGCGTCGTCCCCCTCGATTCGATCGATGCCGCCGAGTCGCGGGCCGGTTGGCCCCGGACCCCGGCGAGCGGTTTCGATTGGCCCGGCGAGGTGCAACCCCTCGGCGAGGTGGAACTTGTCGATGAGCTGCCCTGAGACGTAGGCATCGGCCGGCGTCGGGGCGTAGTGGCGTGCGGGGTTGCGGAGGAACCCGTAACCCTTGGGGTGCATTTCGAGCACCCCTTGCGCCATGGTGCGCGGGTCGGACATGCAGAATATCCCAATCGGGGGCCGCCGCTGAGAGCAGGGCAGCCAGGAGACAGACGGACGAACCTAACGAACGAGCGGAACGCGGAGCTGGACGGGCGGCGGAGTCGAGTCGCCAGTGGTGAGTAGATTGTAGTCAGATACGGGGGTCAGAGGAAAGGGTGAACCTCAAACGGCTGCTCGTTTCGATGTGGGCAGTCTGGCGAGCCGAACTCGGAAGCAACCGCATCGGCCAGACTCCCGTTGGCATTCACGTCCCATCGACGAGCCAATAGCCACCCCCAACAGAAAGGTGGGTGGGTGATCCAGACCCTCCTTATTCGGCTTCTACATCGAGGATGATAGTCTGCTCCAACTTCATCGAGTGAGACGCAACGAGCGCGACTCCGCAAAACCCCACCGGCGACCACCAATTTCTAAATGAACACCTCACTCTTCGCGGACATCGAGGATGATAGTCTGCTCCAACTTCATCGGAGTCAGGCCAAATTCAGTTTCATAGACCGACTTGGGAGGGATTTCGTAGCTCAGACGCAACTCGTACTTTCCGGGCTTTACGCGGGAGTACGGGACTTCATACCGGAAGATCAACGTCTCATTCGGCTTCAATTCCTTCACCTGCTCCTTCTTCAGCGGTGGCCGGGAATACTCGACCAAACCTTCTTCCACCAATTTCCCATTCTGGTAAAGCTCGCCCGCGACCAGACCCAACCCCCCACGCGCGAACGGGTATCGGACGATCCCATCGGAAGGGTTCGTGAATGCGACCGGAACTGTGAAGTCGGACGTCCCCTTGACGGTGACGATGGGGAGTAGGGACGCTCGGCCCGGACCCCCCGCCGGCGGCTTGTCATTCCCTGCGCATGCTGCGAACGACAGGACGCCCAGCAAGCCGGTGACCAGCGCAAAATGTCTCTTCATGGAACCCTTCCGAGTTGATTGGGTTGCGAGCGGAGTGGTGAGGACTGAGTCGCTAGTGGGTGAAGGCGCGACCGCTAGGAAGCGGAAACCTGACCCACTCCCGGGCGGTCGCGGCTCGTGAATGACGTCTCAATCCAACCCGGTCGCGAGTTAACCACTACCGCTCGACAGACTGTTTGCTTGTGAGATCGATCTCACCGCGTGTGGCATCATCGAAGAGGATGCCCGCCCCAAACTTGCGGATGCTGCCCGGCACCATGAGATAGTTCCGGTCGCCCTGCCCTAATACGACCCCATCTCCGTCCGGATCGGTCACATGCTCTCCCTTATCGAACCCGGGCTTGCTGTGCGCCTTGAGGATAGCATGTGTGATCTCATGGGCGCTCACTTCCGGAATCCAGTTGAGATAGTCTGCAGGTGCGTCCCGGCTTTGCGGCACAAACCCCTGGAAACGTGATCCTACCACACGCCTAGCCCCGGAGGGGTGACAGAAGAACCGTGTGCGTGGTGTCTGTCGCCCTTACAGGGCTTCATTTCACGTATCGCCCCGGACCAGGGGTTTGTTCGCTTCGCTCACGGCACCCCTGGCTACACTCGGTCGCCGCATCCGCGGCTACTAAAATCCAAGAAAGCAAACTTCAACAAGCGCCAGCGAAGGGTTCGCCAACAACAAAAGCAGTTCCCGGAGAGTGGATTGGTTCAGTGAGCCGTGAATTGGTTGCGATGTGCCCGAGATGAAACGAACACGCCCGCGGAACGATTCCGCGGGCGGGAGCGTGCCCGGCCGGGGGGGCCGGAATTCGGTCAGTACTTGAACCCGAAGCCGAAGCTCACACCCTGGAGGAGGTAGTCATCCTGAATGAGCGGCTTCAGCGTTCCAGGAATCGCACCCAGGTTTCCGTAGCTCGTGCTGAACGGGACCGTCGAGGCGTCGATAACCGGATTCAACTGGTTGCCCGGCCGCAAAACCCGGTTGATGTACAGCACGTTGTAACCAACGTACATGCTCAACGATCGGGTCAGGTTGATCCCCATGGTGAGGTTCAAGTCCGGGATGATTGTGAACTCGTCGTGCGTGTAGGTTCCCACGTTCGAGGCGTTGGCATAAAGGCCAGCGTAGGCGAAGCCCGAGCGGCCGTTATCCGTGTTCTGGAACGAGGTCACACCACGAATTCGCAAGGTCTGGTGGATGTCGCCGATGCCCACCATACCGCGAGCGGACAGGGTGAACATGCCGTAGCGAACATCCGCATGGAAGCCGAAGTTCCCACCGTTGAACCGGTTCGTGGTAACGAATCGGTCAGCAATGTCGATGGTCGAGGGCGATGCCGTGTTCACACCGCCGACGCCGACCGGGGTCGGGACGAGGGTGATTCCCGTGACAACAGGAACCCCGAATGGCCCCGTGGTGAAGGTCGTGACCGGCGTGACACCTCGCAGCAACGTCTGGGAGTTAATGACGAACTCCTCGTTGAACTGCAAGTACTTGTAACCAGCCAGGAGATCCACGGAGACCGACAATCGCCTGCCCGGCTCGGAACGGTACAGATTCCAGATCGCGCTGGGATCCGCCGAGAACAACGACGTTCGCGTTGAAACGTTGGCCTTCCCGACGGCCAGCGCGTTCCCTCCCGGAACTGTACCCGGAAGGTTCGGGGCGACGACCACAAGGCTGGTATTGCCGTTGGTCGTGTCGATGAACGGCCGTGCCAGGAGCGGAATCCCGGCACCGACAAGCACCCCGCTGAAGCCCCCGCTATCGACTCCGCCTGCCCCGGCGCTACCGGAGTTGGCGTCGAATGTCTTGGAGTATTGTGTTGGCTGAGCATACAAGCTGCTGAAGTCGAAACCAAATCGACGGTCAGCATCGCCAAAGAAGCCACCACCGAGGCGGAACCCGCTGATTCCCCCGTAGTTGATGCTTCCCCCGCCGATCAACGCAGTGGTTGTCGGCAACCCGAGCACGCCGTTTTGGTTCGGCGAACTCGTGGTGAGTAGTGGGAAGCCCACGTTTTGGGAATCCCCGAACAACAAGAGGTATTCACCCCTGAACCACATGCACGGTGCTTTCCCGTAGCCCGACCCGCCGACACCATCGGCCGGTGCGGGTTGGTACAACGGGGCCGTGTATGGGCCCGGCGGTGGATACATGGGTCCCGGCGGCGGGCCGAAGCTCGCCGTGGGCCCAAGTCCTTGCGGGTCGCCCGGTGGGCCAACCGCAAGAGGTGGCATCAAGACCGGGTTTGGCCCTTGCACGGGGAGGATATCCCCGGCCTGGCCAATGGCCGCCGGGGGTCCACCCGCGGGAGCCACCGGCATTGGGGACTGTCCCCACGCAGCGCCGGCCCCTGCCGCCAACGCAGCAATCGATCCCAGAAATCCTTTTCGCATGGCACGCTCCTGCTCTGCCAGCCGTGGCGGGACGCGGCGGCCGCCGGCCGAGCACTCCCCCTGATCCGGCGACTCGTGCCCAGTTACCGCTCGGTGCGGCTGGTGAGCATCCCCCGATACTCACCCCGGGCCGGACAATGCATATCGTCCTGCTGTTTGGAAGAATCGGCATTGCTGGAATGGTGTCTTGAGGAAGAATCCAGAATGAAGCGAGTATGCCGGGTTTGGCGAGGAGTCGGACAACCCCAATGAGCACGACTGGGCAAGATACGCAGGCAACCGCGTTGGTAGTTTGGGAGACATGCGATGCAAAATGGACAACTGTAGCGGTTGCCCCATTGGGGCAACTTCGCTTGCAGACTCATCAACGGGAGCGTGGTTCGACGCCCATGAGGTTTCGCACGAGGTAGTCCATGCGGCGGCGGTTGCCGTAAGGGGTTTCGGCGGCACCGTGGCCCGCACCGGGGACGATGAGCAGGTCGAAGTCTCGGTCCGCCTTGACGAGCGCGTTCGCCACCTGCATCGTGCTCGCCGGATCGACATTGCGGTCAAGTTCACCCACGACGAGCAGCAACTTCCCCTTCAGCTTGTGGGCCTGTGTGACGTTCGATTGCTCCGCGTAGTGCGGGCCGATGGGCCACGACATCCACGCTTCGTTCCACCAGATCTTGTCCATGCGGTTGTCGTGGCAGCCACAATCGCTGACGGCCACAGTGTAGAAGTCGCCGTGCGCCAGGAGTGCTCGCGTGCTGCTCTGCCCGCCGGCGCTACCACCGAAGATGCCGACGCCCTTGGCGATGTCCATCTCGGGGTGCTTCTCGGCCGCAGCCTTGATCCACGCGATACGATCCGGGAACCCCGAGTCGCCGAGGTTCTTCCAGCACACGTCGTGAAACGCCTTGCTGCGCCAGTTCGTCCCCATGCCGTCGATCTTCACCACGATGAAGCCGAGTTCCGCGAATCGCTGCTCGTATGGAGCGGCGCTGAACGTCTTGCGGACGTGGTGATCGTGCGGGCCGGCGTAGATGTGCTCGATCACGGGATACTTCTTCTTCGAGTCGAAGTTGCTTGGCCGAACGATGTACCCGTGGATGTCGGTCTTGCCGTCGCGGCCCTTGGCCACGAAGCGTTCAGGAAACTGCCAGCCCGTCTTCAGCAGTGCCGAGGCGTCGGCTTTTTCGAGGTCGCACACCTTCTTGCCGTCGGCCGCGCGGCGAAGCTCCGTGACCGGTGGCAGATCGACCCGTGAATACGAGTCGAGATAGAACCGGCGATCGGGTGAGTTCGTGATGGTGTGGGTACCGTCGCCTTCGGTGAGTTCGACAAGCCCGGTGCCGTCAAGCTTCACGCGGCAGAAGTGAACGTGGTACGGGTCTTCGTTGGGGTGCATCCCCAGTGCCCGGAACCACACGACTCGTTCCTTCTCGTCCACGTGGTCCACGCCCCGCACGACCCACTTTCCGTCGGTGATGTTCTTCGCCTCGCCGGTTTTCAGGTTCACGCGGTACAGGTGATTCCACCCGTTCCGCTCGCTCATCCCGATCGCTTCGTTCGTGTCGTCGAGGTAGTGAACGAACAGCTTGTAGGCGTAGTCGAAGAACGTCTTGCACTCCTCGTTCACGACCGCGTTCACCTTGCCGGTTTCGGCGTCGATGGCGAGCAACCGCATGACTGTGTGGCCGCGCTGGTTGTACACGAAGTGGAACTGCTTGCTGTCGCTGCTCCAGTGCTCGTGGTTCACATCCCACGGGTTCGGGAACAACTCATCCGACACGGCGATTTCTTTCGCGGTTTCGATGTCGAAGAGGTGCGGCTTCCGCAGCGGGATCGGGTCGCCGGGCTTGAGGTAGTTGTAAGTCGAAGTCTTCGGCTGAAGCTGATCCTTCGGCGCTGATTCGACAAGTGTGACCTTGCGATCGCCGCCAGCTTTCGTCTTGAAGGCGATGAGCCGCTTTGAGTCGGGCGACCAGGACACGCGGCCGTACCCGTCGTCGGCCTTGCCGTCCGTGCTGAGCCGCGATTCTTCCTTGGTCTTGCGATCACGGAGCCAGACGTTGTTGTCCTTGATGAATGCGGACCACGTTCCATCGGGCGAATCGTTGCCGCGCCGCGGTTGCTGTGTCGCAGCGATCGGTTCTTCTTCACCCGGCGCGTTCTTCTTCGCCTTGGGCAACATGTCCTCGGTCACGACCTCGCGGGTTCCCTTGACCGCATCGACGAGCACGAACTCCTTCTTCCCACCGGGGAGATCGTTGCGATACCAGAACTTGTCGCCGTTGTCGAACCAGTGCGGATCGACCCTTGCCTTGAAAACCTTGCCGCTCGTCCAGTCACGAACGGTGTTGGCACGCTCGTAATCGGCCTTGGTGCCCTGGGCTTGGGCAGTCGGATGGACAAGGAGACACGGAGACACGGAGACAAGGAGCACAAACCACCGAAAACGGACTACTGACAGCGTCATGTTTTCTCTCCCACTCTCCGTGTCTCCCACTCTTCCCCTCTGCGAACCGAAGCGTCAGCGTGAAGCCCACGCCGGCGCAACAACCTGGCCGTTGGCTGCCAGTGCCCGGGCCGAAACTTGCAACACGCGCAGGAAGCCTTCGCTGTCGGCGTGGTCGAACGAGCCGATCGCCTCCATGCTCGCATTCGCTTCCGAGTACATCTGGTGCGGCACATCCGAGGCCGACTCGAATTCCGCACGGCCCTTGTAGAGCTTCAGCGCGATCGTTCCCGTCGCCAGGGCGTTGATCGGGGCGAGCGCCGAGCGAGCCATGTGCGTGCAGAGGTCGAAGCCGTAACCCTGGTAGATCTGCTTCGACACAAACAGCGACAACTGATCGAACAGTTCCCGGCTGCGGCGATCGAGCACGAGTTGTAGCAGGAACGCATACGCATTCCCGATCAGTTCCATGCCGGGTGCCTCGTACACGCCGCGGCTCTTGATGCCGACGAAGCGGTTCTCGACGAGGTGCGTCGCGATGCCGACGGCGTGTTTGCCGCCGATCGTGTTCGCGGTCTGGATCGCCTGGAACGCCGTGGTCGCCTTGCCGTTGATGGCAACCGGCCGGCCCTTCTCGAAGCGGATGCTCACGGTTTCGGGCGTGTCGGGGGCATCCTTGGGAAGCACGCCCATGCCCGGCGTCACGAACCACGGCGACGTGGTGAGGTGTTCGAGCTTGCCGGCTTCGTGCGTCAGGCCGAGGAGGTTCGCGTCGGTCGAATAGGGCGAATCCTTGCTCGCGGTGATCGGCAACTTGTGGCTGTTGCAGTAGTCGATCATCTCGGTGCGGCCACGGAACCGCGACAGGAACGCCTGATCGCGCCACGGAGCGTAGACCGAGAACTCCGGGGCGAGCATGTTCGTGCAAAGCTGGAACCGCACCTGATCGTTGCCGCGACCGGTCGCACCGTGGCCGAGCACGGTGATGCCACGCTTCTTCATCTCGGGTATGATCCCCGCGACGATGACGTGCCGGCCGATGCCGGTGGTGTTCCAGTATGCGCCTTCGTATCGGGCCTGGAACTGGATGACCTCGACGCCGCTCTCGGCGATCATGTCGTGGAGTTTCACGGCGACGTAATCGGCCGCACCGCACGCACGCATCCGCTTCTCGATCGCGCCGAAATCGGTTTCGTCCGGCTGGGCGATATCGGCGGTGAAGCAGACGACCTTCACGCCGTGATCGGTGAGCCAGCGGGTAACGGTGCAGGAGTCGAGGCCACCGGACGCGGCGAACGCGACGGTCTGGCCCTTGAGATCGGCAACTGTGGTCATGATGCTCCTCGGTAGTTCGATGAAGATAGGAGTACGAACCACCGCTTGCGTTGCCACACCACAAGTGTTGTGGAACGCTCGACCCGCACCCACTACTTGTCGGGCGGCACCGGCAAAACCATGCTCATCGGGAATACGAGCCTCAACACCAGGAACATGCTGAGGCCGACAGCCACAGATATCGCCACGGGTGAAACCCACCAGAATTTGTCATTGGAGTGGACGATCCATGTGTGACGAACCGTCCCATCCCAGCGATTAACGCGGACCAGAATCATGGAGTCATCACCCACCCACTGCTCGATCTCTCCAAGGATGTTCGGAGAGATTCCGTGCGGGTAGATGTACCCCCCACCTGATTGGCGATAGCTTCCAGGTGGACCTCCCAAGGTGGTCGTGACCTCATCTACCGTCTTGCAGCTTGCAACTTTCGAGTAGCGGTCCGCAAAGCAAACTCTCGCCGGTGTGAGGTGGTAGCCGGCGAATCCGATTGCACCCACCACGCAAATTAGCTCGATAATGGCACGCATTTTATCTCCGACGAAATCGTTCCTGGGGGTTGCCCCGGCTGAGATGCTCGCAGGTGCACAACTCCGCAAATCCGTGTTCGACCCTGTAAGAGTCGCACAATCTCACCCGGGGACAACCCAACCCCCAGGAACGTAACGCTCCCGCGACAGCCCTTGACAGAAGTTCGCGCTGCGGGCACACTCCACACAGCAGGAGTTACGCTCGTTCTCAGCTCAGAAGGATTCCTTGCCATGCCTCGCCCTCGCCGCAGCCGTCACGCGATTCGCCCGTTGTTCGAGGAACTGGAATCGCGTGCCCTGCCAAGCGCCGATCCCATCTGGATCATTCAGGGCGATCAAACCCCCGCTAACCTCAATGACACCATCGTCATCCAGCGCAGCCCCATCAACGTCAACGTGATCCGGGCGGTCGTCAACGGCGTGGTCGTGGATACCCATCGCCGCGATAACCTGGCGGAACTGCGGATCCTGGGTGGCCTGGGCGACGACACCATCTCCGTGAACATCGACAACCACGCGAATACCTTCCTGATCCGCGTGCTCGGTGGTGACGGTAACGACACCATCCGTGGCACCAACGGCAACGATTACCTCTTCGCGGGGGCGGGCAACGACATCGTGGATGGTGGGAAGGGAACCGACTGGGTACGCGGCGGTTCTGGCGACGACACATTGCGCGGCGGGCTGGATGCCGACCGACTCGACGGTGGGACCGATACTAACACGTTTGTCGGCCGTGAAACAATTGACACAATCGTTCAACTCGGCGACAACCCGTCGTTCGTCAAGGAGAACGCCAACCCGCTGCACGCGGTGAATTCCGTCAATGATCTTCACGACTGGGTCGTGAATAATTCGGTCAGCGATTGGTCGTCGTGGTTCGATCAAGAGGGCGGCCCCGTCGCGTATCCGCCCGGCGCTCAGCCCGGGGTTCCCTCGCCTGATGGCGGAGGGGGCGGAGCAGGTGGTGCAGGCGCAGGCGGTGAGGGCACGCCCGTTTCCGGCACCAACACGCAGGAAAACGGCGTCGATGAAGCCGACATTATCAAGACCGATGGCGAGTACCTTTACACCGTCTCCGGGAATGAACTGCTCATCGTCGATGCCCGCGTTCCCGATCAACTCGCGCTTGTTGGTCAGGTGACGATCACGGACGCGGTGCAGGCGATCTACCTGATGGGCGACCGCGTGGTGGTGCTGTCGCAAAGTTACCGCTACGACATGCCAGCCGACTGGCCCGTGGATGTTCCCTTCGGCGGTGGAGGCGGCGCGGCTCCTCTCGATGGTGGCATCGGCGCTTCATTCTGGTGGGGCACCTTCCACCCACAAACCATCATCACGACCGTGGACGTGAGCGACCGCACCGCTCCGACCATCATTCACGAGACAACCGTGGATGGTTCGCTGGTCGATTCGCGGATGGTCGATGGCCGCATTTACACGGTCATCCAGAACAGCCTGATCGTTCCGCAGCCATTGCTCGACGCCAACGGCATCTACGAGAGCGAGGTCGAGTACCGTGATCGTCTCGATGCGACACTGACCGACGTGCTGCCCGGCTACACCACGACCGATCACGATGCCGGCGGTGCCGTTTCGGGCGAAGGCTCGCTGGTCGATGGTGCCGACGTGTACGTTCCCGGCACATCGCCCGGCGATCAACTCCTGTCGATCGCGGTGTTTGACCCGGCAGCCGACGCCTCGGGGCCAGTGGCTGTCACCACCGTTGCAGGCACCAGCGGCGTGGTCTACGCCTCGCAGGATAGCCTGTATGTCGCGGCCACGGATTATGTCTCACCGTGGCGAAACGGCGTGGAGAGCACGCAGATCTACAAGTTCGCGCTCCTGGGCGATTCGGTTCCGCTCGACGCGGTTGGCTCCGTCGATGGCATGGTGTTGAACCAGTTCTCGATGGACGAGGAAGCCGGCTACTTCCGCATCGCCACAACGCTCGGCTGGGGCGAAACCGCGACGAACTCCGTCTTCGTGATGCAAGACACGGGCGATGAGCTTGCCGTTGTCGGTTCCGTGAACGATCTCGGCATCAGCGAGCGAATCTACTCCGTGCGCTTCGAGGGCGACACGGGCTATGTCGTCACGTTCCGCCAGGTTGATCCGCTGTTCACGATCGACCTGAGCAACCCGACCGACCCCAAGGTTGTCGGCGAGTTGAAGATCCCGGGGTACTCGTCGTATCTGCAATCGTTGGGGAACAATCTCGTGATCGGTGTGGGCCGCGATGCCGACCCGATCACCGGTGCCGTCGGCGGGTTGCAGTTGTCGCTGTTCGATGTGTCCGATCGGGCGAACCCCGTGCAGCTTGATGTGTACTCGTTCAGCAGCGACGCCTGGGGTGGCTACTCCGACGCGGAATGGGACCACCACGCGTTCTCGTGGTTCGCCGATGTGGGCGTCCTGACAGTTCCCGTTACGATCGACTGGACCCAACCGGCCGCGCTGGAAGTGCTGCACGTCGACAGCAGCGGCATCGAACTGCTTGGCGAAATCCTGCACGATGCACCGGTGCTGCGAAGCCTTCGCATCGGCGATTTGCTGTTCTCGATGTCCACAGGCGAGATCCAGGTTCATCACCTCACGGACCCGTCGATTCGAGTTGGGAGCGTTGCGCTGCCAGTGCCGCCGCCGTATTACCCATTCCCGGAACCGATCCCCGTTGATCCGCCCGTGATGTAACAACGCGAGCCACGGGGTTCATCCCCGTGGGGGCCTAAAGATGTCATACACCACGGGGATGAACCCCGTGCCTCGCCCGCCCATATGATTCGTCATGCCGCCGTTCACCCGCCTCGTGATTCCCGATTTGTTCCTCGAAGAGTTGGTGGAACACGCACGGCGTGAAGTGCCTCTCGAATGCTGCGGGTTGCTCGCGGGTCACATCGCCGAAGGCGTGGGCACCGTGACGGCTCGCTTCCCAGTGGGCAACGACACGGCCAGTGCCACGGAGTATCAGAGCAACGCCCGCGACATGCTGTTCGCGTTTCGCGCGATGCGGGAACGCGGGCTGGAGTTGTTGGCGATCTACCACTCACATCCCACGTCGGCCCCGGTGCCGAGTCGTCACGACATCGAACGCAACACCTACGGCGAAACCGTGGCACACGTGATCGTGGGCTTCGCGACAGCAGACCCCGACGTGAAGGCGTGGTGGCTCACGGAGACGGGTTATCGGGAAGCAGAGTGAGTGGAGTCTCAGGAACGGTGGCGTAATGAGGTCTTTTCCTGGGACTGCGGGCATCTTGCCCGCAAGAGTTATGGTGTTCGGTTGCCATGTGATTGTTACCAAGACTGAATGGAACACTTCAGCAGCGGGCAGGATGCCCGCGGTCCCAGGGAAAGACATAGCAAGAACACGCCATCGTTTCTTATCGCCACCACTTCTTCGTGCGTTGCCGTATGTCACGATTAGTCTTGGTCTTGGTTTTAGCCCTTCCAGGCTAAAACCCCCTGAGAGGATAATTTTATCCGCTTTCGTGAATCTTCTCCGGTTCATAGGCTATCAAAGCATGTGCCCGGTCATTTCATTGCCCGGGCAGGCCAACTCTCGGAGCAGTCATGATTCACGAAGTGTCCGGCGATATCTTGCTGAGCAAAGCCCAGGCGATCGCGCACGGGGTTGCCCCTGGCGACCACTTCGACCACGGGCTCGCGCTCGAATTGCGCGAACAGTGGCCGGCGATGGCGAAGGACTTCAGGCACTATGCCCATCAGTGTCACCCGAAGCCCGGCGAGATTTGGGAGTGGGGCGGCACCGGTGGCGTGCGAATCTTCAACCTGCTCACCCAGGGTGAACACGGGCACGGCGGCAAGGCTGGTCCCGCGACCGATGCCACGATCAACCACTGCCTCAAGCGGTTGCGCCACGAGCTGGAGAAGGGCAAGATCAAGAGCCTCGCTCTGCCGAAACTGGCGAGCGGTGTCGGCGGCATGGAGTGGGAGAAGGTGAAGCCCTTGATCCAGCAGCACCTCGGCGACCTGCCGATTCCGATCTACATCTACACGACGTATCACAAGGGCAAGCAAGCAGTCGAATCGGGTACATGAGCAACGTCTCGACGCCATTCCTGGGGGCGTTCAAGGTTTTAGTCGGGAGGGCGAGGCTCCTGCCGAGCCACAGGCCAACGGCTCGGCAGGAGCCTCGCCCTCCCAAACCTAATTTTTCCCCATGAATGGCGGAGAACCTGCTTTCCCCAATCCCTTCAGAGAGCCTGATCAACTCACCCCGGTGGGGAGGTGCCACTGGTGCCTGCGGCCATCACTTCGAGCGGGTGCAACGCCACCCGCCCCGTGAGGTCGCGGATCTGGTGTCGGCACGAGGTGCCGGTCGCAACCACGGTCGCTTCAGGCTCGGCGTTCAGCGACGGAATCAGTGACAGGTTCGCGACCGCCACGCTCACGTCGTAGTGCTCCTTCTCGTAGCCGAACGCGCCCGCCATCCCACAGCAGCCGGCGTCGAGAACGGTCACGTCGGAGTTGGCAATCAGCCGGAGTGCGTCGGCCGAACCCTTCACGCCCACAAGCGCCTTTTGATGGCAGTGCCCATGGAATAGCATCTTCCCGGACTTCTCGGGTAAATTGAGTGACAGCCCGTTGTCACGAACCTGCCGGGCGAGCCACGATTCGGCCAGTTCCGCGACGGCGGCCACTCGCTTCCCGGCCGAACCAGGGACGAGTTCGGGCCATTCGTCCGCAAGCGTCAGGATGCAACTCGGCTCCATCCCCAGAATCGGAATGCCAGCTTCCGCGTAGCGTTCGAGCTTCGCGATGCCTGCCCGCGCCAGTTCGCGAGCATCGGTGAGGAAGCCCTTCGAGATCATCGCCCGCCCGCAGCAGACCCCGGCAAGTTCGACCGTGTACCCGGCACGTTCCAGCAGCGTCACGGCCGCACGGCCGATCTGCGGTTCCTGGTACGTGGTGAAGCAATCGTCGAGCAGAACAACCCGCCGAGAAGGATGACGGTTGAAGGATGAAGGATGAACAGAAGACTGTTTTTCTGTTGCATTGTCTTGATTCATCCTTCCTCTTTCATCCTTCATCCTTCGCGAAAACCACTTCCGGAAGTGTTCGCCATGCAACTCTGGCAGGCTGCGGCGCCGGTCGAAGCCGACCATGCTTTCCATCATGCGGCGAACGAACGGACGGCGAGCCAGCCAGTTGTTGAAGCCTGCGAATCGAGCCGCGAGTGGGCTGAGCCGATGGACGTTCTTCACCGCGAGATGCCCGAGCGGTCGCGGTCGGTTCGTGTAATACGCCTGCAAGAACTCGGCCTTCAACTTGGCGACATCGACATTCGCGGGGCACTCGCTCTTGCACGCCTTGCACGAGAGACACAGGTCCATGACATCGGCGACCCATCGTTGCGAAAGTGCGGAATGAGATGACGAAGAACCCGGCGGTTCGGGATTCGAATCTGCACTCAACGTGACGCGCAGTGCGTTCGCGCGTGCGCGTGTCGTGTCCTTCTCGTCGCGGGTCGCACGGTAGCTCGGGCACATCGCGCCGCCCTGCGTCTTGCGACACACGCCGGCCCCGTTACACGCCTCGGCACTCTTGAAGAAGCCACCTTGCTTGCTGAAGTCGAGCACGGTTGGCGGATCGACCGGCAGCGGCCCTGGCGGCACGCGCCAGTTCTCTTCCATTGCCGGTGCATCGACGACCTTGCCGGGGTTCAGCACGTTCTCGGGGTCGAAGCCGCGCTTCACTTGCCGGAACGCTTCGTACACAACTGGCCCGAACATCTTCCGGTTCCACTCGCTCCGCACGAGGCCGTCGCCGTGCTCGCCGCTGAGGCTGCCGTTGAAGTTCAGCACGAGGTCCGTCACGTCTTCCATGATGAGACGCATCTTCACAACGTCGTGCGGGTCGTGCAGGTTCAGCACGGGGCGGATGTGCAAGCACCCGACGCTGGCGTGGCCGTAGAACGCGCCGTCGGTGCCGTGCCGGTGGAAGATCTCGCGGAAGCGGGCGGCGAACTCGGGCAACCGCTCGGGGGCGACCGCACAATCTTCCACGAACGTCGCGGGCTTGCCGTCGCCGGGCATTCCACCGAGCAGGGGCACGGCCGAACTCCGCAGCGCCCACAGCGGATCGCGGATCGCGGCATCCAGCGCCGGGACCGACGCGATCAACCCGACCGCCGGCCCGAGTCGCCGTTGAAGTTCGTGAACGCGGTACGACACATCAGCCGCATCGTCGGAACTGAACTCGACCATCAGCAGCGCTTCGGGTCGCCCGCGAACGGCGGCCATCGTGTCCTTCAGGCTCCGCTGTTGCCGGGCGAGGTCGATGAGCATTCGGTCCATCAGTTCGACTGCCGACGGCCCGAGTTCCATGCAGACCGCGAGTGCGTCGAGTGCAGCGCCGAGCGAGTCGAACTGCGGCACGAGCAGCCCGCGATGCTTCGGCCGCGGCATGAGTGCGAGTTCCGCTTCCGCGATGACCGCGAGCGTCCCTTCCGAGCCGACGATCAGGGGAACCAGAGACCGGGTATGTCGGGTATCGGGTATCGGGTGTCGGGCAGACTCTGAGTTTTCCCCGATACCCGATACCCGATACCCGGTGCCCGGCAGCAGGCCTGCCAGGTTGTACCCCGAGACCTTCCGCACGATCTTGGGAGTGCGTGCGGCGATCTCGGCACCGTGGTCGCGAACGGCAGTGTCGGCGGCCCGGTACGCGCTTCCTTCACGGGTGCGAAGCTCCAGCTTCCGCTCGTGGTCTGCGGGCGTGAGTGAGCCGAAGGTCACGCGGGTGCCATCGGAAAGAATCGTGTTCAGCGAGTGGATGTGATCGACCGTTTGCCCGTACACCACGGACCGCGCCCCGGCCGAGTTGTTCCCGAGCATTCCGCCGAGCGTCGCCCGGCTGGCGGTGGCCACGTCGGGGCCGAAGATCAGCCCGTACTTGGCAACCTCGCGGTTCAGTTGATCGAGGACCACGCCGGGCTGCACGCGGACACGCTGCCCCGACATATCCACGGGGCCGATCGCGTTCAGATACTTCGAGCAGTCGATCACCACGCCCGGTCCGATCGACTGCCCGGACAGGCTCGTGCCGCCGCCGCGTGCGGTGATGGGAACGCCGAGGTCGGCCGCGATCTGCACGGTCGCAACGAGATCGTCGGGCGTTTTCGGGATCGCGACGCCGAGTGGCCGAACCTGGTAGTGGCTGGCGTCGGTGGCGTAGAGATGGCGGCTCGTATCGTCGAACCGAACTTCGCCGGTGGTGTGCTTACGCAGATTGCGGACGAGAGAATCCCGGCGCTCAGTGGCAAAGTCGTGCATGAGGCTATTGTCTAACCCATGCCGCTCGCGGGGAAGAGGCGAAGGCCGAGGACGAAGAAACAAGGCGAGCCACGGGGTTTACCCCCGTGGGTGGTGCGTTCACCAAAGCAAGACAACGGGGATGAACCCCGTGGCTCGCCTACGGATTCGCTATCAGTTTTTGCGGGGTGGGTTCGCGCCTTTGCCACCGGGGCTACCCGGGCCGCCGGGCCAAAAGCCGCCGGGACCGGGGTTCATCATACGTTCCGCCTCGGTGCGAGCGGCTCGTGCTGCCTGCTGATCGCCCAGTCGCTCGCAGATTTCCGCGAGTTGTCGGTTCGTCATCGCCAGGGATTCCCAGGGTGGCCGCCCCATTCCCAGGCCTCCCATCCCACCGCCTCCGGGACGCTGGCGTTCCGTTGCTCGCCGCGACTCCGCGACCGATTCTTCGAGCACCTTGCGTGCTTCCTTCACGCGATCAGTGTCGGCCAGCAACGACGCCAGCAGCGAGCGCGCCATCATCAGTTCCATGGACACATTCGGCGGTCGCGGCTCTGCGGGGTCGCGCGGGTTGTGCATCCCTTCGATGGCATCGCGATACGACCGCTCCGCACCCGCACGATCGCCAGCACGATTCTGTGCCATGCCGAGCTTGAGCGTCAGTGATGCGGCAAGATGCGGGCGTGGTCCGTCGTCCAGTTCGCGAGCAATCTCGCGGGCACGGAGCAGCAACTTCTCGTAATCGGGGAACGCATCCGCTGGCGCTCCCAGGTAGGTGAGCACCAGTTCCAGCTTCACGTCGTTGTCGGCGGGATGTTCGTTGCTCAGCGATTCGAGCAGCGTCGCAGCGCGGCGATACGAGACAGTAGCTTTCTCGGCGTTGCCCCGAATCAGTTGCACTTCCCCGACGCGGCGATGTGCCCGGCCTGCGTCGAGTTGTAATCGCGTGTTGGTGGCGTTCTGCTCGGCGAACTTGTCGTAGAAGTTGAGGATCGCTTCGAGAACCGCGGCGCGTTCATCTTCGCCCGGGGGTGCTGGTGGCCGCCCCGTGCCGGGATGCGGGTTACCCCCACCGAAGCCGGGCCAGCCGGGACCACCGAAGCCGCGACCGGGGAAGCCCTGGGGTTGCCCCCCCGCGGCATCGAACACGGACTCGAACGCTTCCAGGCTCATCCGCAGATTCCGTTCGAGTTTCTCCGACGCAAGCACGGCATCGGTTCGCGCTTGCTCGGCCTCGCTGCGAGCGTTCTTCGCCTCGACCAGTTGAACCTCCTCGGCCGCGAGCGCACGCTTCGTCTTCACGTACCCAGCCCAGCCGACGATCCCGGCCAGCACGAGCGCCGCGACCATATTCGCGGAGAGGAGGGCGATCGCCGGGTTCCGCCGACACCAGCGCCAACCCCGCCCGATTGCCGACTGACGACGTGCCTTGATCGGGCGATCGTCCATGAACGCTTGCAGGTCGCGGGCCATCTCAAGAGCCGAGGAGTATCGCCGGCCGGGATCGCGGGCCAGCGCCTTCATCACGATGGTTTCGAGATCGCGTGGAATCTCCGGGTTCAACTTGCGAGGCGAAATTGGGTCGGTGTCCGTGAGTTGCTTGAGAAGTTGCGCCGGGGTGTCGGTGTGGTACGGCGCTTCGAGCGTGAGGAGTTCGTAGAGCGTTGCGCCGAGGCCATACACATCGCTGCGGGCATCGGATTCGCCTGCCAGCGATTCGGGTGGAAGGTATTGCAGCGTCCCGAGAATCTCGCCGGATGCGGTCAGCCCCTCGCGTTCCACGATCTTCGCAAGCCCGAAGTCGGCAACCCACACACGGCCGCTCGGATCGAGGAGCAGGTTCGCGGGCTTCACGTCGCGGTGCAGTACACCCTGGCGATGGGCGTAGTGCAGTGCGTCGGCAGCCTGGAACCCCATCTCGGCGACGAACATCCAGTCGCGATACTTCTGGTTCCCCGTTTCGGGAACGCCGCCCGTACCTTCCCGTGGTTTGCGAATCGTCCCGGCTCTGTTGACGGCCACGGTGGAGCCGGCGGGATCGGGCGACATGCCGACCTCATCACGCCAGCGATCGACGACCGAGTTCAGCCCTTCGCCACGGATGAGTTGCATCACGTAGTACGGCAACCCGTCCTGCTCGCCGACCCCGAACACGGGAACGATGTTTGTGTGGTGCAACTTCGCGGCGGCGTGTGCCTCGCGAACGAACCGCTCCCGTTTCGACTTCTCAAACTGCGAGTGGCTCGAAAGCACCTTGAGCGCAACGGGCCGACCAAGCGATTCCTGCACCGCCTCGAAGACGACGCCCATGCCGCCGCGACCGAGTTCGCGGATGATGCGGAAGTCGCCGAACCGGTCGGGCACGGTGGTCTTGTCGGCCGGGTTGGTGGCACGGCGGAATCGCTTCAACATCTCCATCTGCGCAACTGCGGGGAGCAGCTCGCGAAGTTGCTCGGCATGTTCAGGGTGCTTGTCGGCATAGATGCTGACTGATGGGTGTTCGCCCCGGCGCAAGCGGTCGGCGAACTCCTCGGCGAGCACATCCACCGGATCGCGATCATCGAGCGGAGTCATGGGATTCACTCGTCTTGCGAGCCACGGGGTTCATCCCCGTGGTCTTCTACGCTTCCAAACACCACGGGGGTAAACCCGTGGCTCGCTATTCGGTTGCAAACCCCGGGAGCGTTTCCAGGATCTGCTTCAGCTTCGCCAGCGCTCGCACGTACCGCTTGCTCGCGGCGGCGGGTTGGATCCCCAGAATCTCCGCGGTGTCGGTGTTGCTCAACTCCTCGAAGTGCCGCAGTGCCAGCACCTCGCGATCCACGGAATCCATCTGGTTCAAGGCTTCTTCAAGCTGAACAAACGCCTCGTTCTTCACGGCCGCGTGGCTCGGACTCGTCAGGTGCCCCAGCAGATATGCAGCCAGGCACGCCGAGTCCCCCGCGAGGGGCGAATCGATCGTGACATCCTTGCCGGCGTTTCGCTTCTGGGCCAGGTGCTCGCGGTGAACGTCGGCCAGCCGCTGACCGACCACGAGCCGCAACCAGCCGAAGAACGGTTGATCGGGCTTCTCGAAGTAGTGATCGATCCGCTTCAGGGCGTCGATGTACGATTCTTGCAGCACGTCGGAAGCGGAGATTCGCCCGGCGAGCCGGTGATCGAGCCGCAGTTGCACCATGCGGCGGAGCTTGTCGCGGTGCTTGTCGAACAGCTCCGCAAGCGCACCGCGATCTCCACCTCGCAAGCGAGCAATCAGCGTGGCAACTTCGACATCGGTTTCGGCAGGCATCACGGCATCCGGGTTCGGGCACACCAGCCCAGTACTTCAAACGGAAACGGGTACCGTTCGGGGACAACGCCTGCCCCACTCCTCATCAAGCTCTCCTATTCCTTGCGTTCCACCTTCTTCTTGGCAGCGGCGGGTCGCTTTCGGTCGAGCGCGAGGATTTTCGGGTCGGTGATCTCGAACGATTCGAGGAAGTGCTGAACGTTCTCGTTATCCGCGGTCGTGAATTGCCCGCCGGCAACGAGCACGTACACCCGTGAGCCGGCGAGGATGACCCGCCCCGTGATGACGCCGCCTTTCTTGAACGTGTACTCGAACTCGCGACCCGGGAACCCCTGAAGCTCGATCGGCTCGTTGCGGTTCACGGGCTGAACGATGTTCGGATCTGCCGTGATCGCCTTGATCTCGCCATCGAGGAACTGATCATCGGTGACGTTCGGATTTCGCTTGATATCCCGATACGCGATGATGTAGTTCTCGGCGCGCGTCCACAGATACGCACCTTCGACCCCATCGTGCTTCCGCTCGGGCTGGTGCCGAACGCGGTTCCGCATGTCGAGATCGGGCTTGGCGGGCAGTTGAACGCGGAAGCCGCCCTTGTCCGAGTCGTGCTCCTCCCAGGTCGGGTCGGGCAGCACGACCGCTCCGAGGCCACAACAGCCGCACGTTCCGAGCACGAGTGCGATGAGGGTGAGCGCAACCCAGAAGGGCTTGCTGCGGCCCCTGGTCGCTTCCTCTTCGTCTTCGCGAAACCGATCTCGTGGGGGGCGGTCGCCGGGCTGGGAGCGGGGCGCGGAGCTGGGTTGCCGTGGTGGGGAAGTTGATGGGAAATTGGGAACGGGGTGTGCGACGGGAAGCAGTTCGACGCGGGTGTGGAGTGCGTCGGTGGTGGCGTCATCGCTGGGTGGGAGCGGCGGCGCGTCGGGCACCTTGAGAACGGTAAGGCATCCGCCACAGCGAACCAACCGCCCCGCAGGTCCGTCGCCAGCCCGCAGAGTGCCGCCACACATCGGACAATTGAACTCGACCGCCATTCACACGCCCCGTGATTCCGCCAGACTAAACATTCATCCTACCCGACCACACGGGGACACGACAGGGCGTGAATCGTGAACCCCGCTCGTGACAATATGGCGATCGCCTGCGACAATCCCCTTCGGAGGCCACAATGATCAGTCGCATTCGCATTCAGAACTTCCGCAGCCTGGTTGACGTCACCGTTGATCTCGATCCGCTCACGGTCGTGATTGGCCGCAGTGGCACTGGGAAAAGCAACTTCGTGCGCGCCATCCGGTTCTTACGAGATTCTCTCAATGCTCGGAACGTTAACTTCGACGCGTATGGTGGAGTAAGCCGCATTCTGCACGTGGATCACGTGAAAGAGCCGCTCTCATATGAGTTGACTTTCTCGATTCCTGGGCTCGATGCAGTGTTTCATTACCTTCTACGATTCATGCCCACCCGAGGTCACCTTGAGGAGTCGTTGAGGGTTGGGGATAATCTGCTTTTTCATCACACCCAGAACAAGTGGAGCACCAGTCCGAACGTCAGTCCAACACCGGAGCCACGAGGAATTATGCTAGGTGCGATACCGGGGCTACAAGAATCAACATTCGCTTATGTTGCATTGCGTTCCGGTATCGGTTGTTACGACTTTCCCGGGGACGTACTGGCTGGCCCAGGGAACCAGGGGCATCCGACAATCGACAATGGATTTGCTGACCGAGGGGATAACTACCTGTTGGTAGCGGATCGAATCCTCTCGGATCTTAGCAAGGCACAGAGTTGGAAACGTCTTGCGAAAGGTATCCGGGCTGTGAATCGTGATGTAGCAAATCTGACCTTGAATGCCCCGACGCCCGACAGACTCGATGTGGGCCTTCAATCGAGTAGTCGATTGCTCTCATTCGATGTACGCCAAGAGTCCGAAGGTTTTCGGCGGTTTTTGGCGCACCTGTTCGCCCTCTATCAGAATCCCTCAAAGCAGACTCTGCTTTTTGAACACCCTGAATCGGGATTGCACCCAGGGGCACTAGAAGGGCTCGCGGAAGAATTCAAAGACTGCCCGGAAGAAGGACGCGGGCAGGTGATTCTGACCACTCATAGCCCCCAGTTGCTCGATTACTTCCCGGTCGAATCCATCCGTGTCGTGACGCTCGATAACCATGAAACGCGAATTGGTCCGCTCGCGCCAGAACAACTGAAGTCGGTCAAGGAGCACCTGCTGTTTCGCAGTGAACTTCTCACAGTCGATCCTGCTCGACTGGAGGGGCAACTCAATGAGGTGCCTGGATGAGCCGCCTCGTCTTGTGCGTAGAGGGAGACGGGGATGTTGAGGCAGCGCCTGTTCTGTTGAGCCGATTGTGGCTCGAGTTGCCACCCGAACTTCAGGTCGGGTTCGTCGATACCAATCCGCTTCGCGTGGGAAATGTCCAACACTTGACCGGACGAGTAGCAGCCAACTGGCAACGATATCTTGAGGCGGCCGCCAACCGACCCAACTGCACTGCCGTCCTGCTTCTGCTCGACGCCGATACTCTCGAAGACGGCGGTGGCTGCGTGGTCGAAGTGGCACGGGCCATGGCCGACGCTGCGAGAGCGGCCGGAGGTGGGATTCTTTTCTCTGTCGCGATTGTGTTCTTCCGGAAGGAATACGAATCACTTCTGATCGCGAGCTATCCGTTCCTGACCGGGAGACGTGAAGGGGTTACAGTTCCCGAGAACGTCGAAGTCGCGCCCCGTGGAGCGAAAGGTTGGTTGAAGCGGAATCTGGATGGTGGGTACAAGGAAGCCAATGATCAAGTCGTACTGACGCGGGAGATCAATTTCGCTCATCTGCGGAGTCAAAATCTCTCGTCCTTCCGCAGGCTTGAACACGCGCTCGTCGAACTTGCCACGGCAACGGCGAGCGGGCACCACATCGTTTCTCCGTTGCTCCCGCCACCGGAAGCAACGGAGAGTTGAATCACCACTCGCCGTTACTTCTTCTCCTTCACGATCCAGATGTGGAGCTTGTACTCGTCGCCGTCGGCGCCCTTCACGGTCTCGGTGCGGTCCGGCTTCCAGTCGCCCAGAAGGAATCGGTGCGAGATCACCCGCGTGCCTGGCTTCAGCAGCTTCTGAAGCACCGGAGCCATTCGCGCGCCGAGATCATCGCCGATGTAGATGAGCACCACGCTCGCCTCGGCACAGATGGCCATGTCCTTCTCGTTCAGGATGTCGCCTTCCTTGATGACCACCTTCTCGGCGACGCCCTCTTCCTTCGCCTTCTCCTGGGCGATCTTCACCATCTTCGGGTCGATCTCGATGCCGATCCCCTTCTTCGCTCCGAGCTTCTTGACCGGGCGAATCAGCATCACAGCGTCGCCGCAACCCGGGTCGAAGATCACGTCGTCCTTGGTCACCTTCGCCAGCTCGGCCATCTTGTCCACGATGTCGCTGGGGGTTGGCACCCAGCGCACGACGATCTTGTCGAGCTTCTTGTCCTCGGTCGTGAGGTCCAGCTTCACCGTGTCGCCGGCCTTCAGCGTCACCACGCGGGGTCGGGTGATCTTCGTGTAGTTGTTCGGCTCGATCAGCGCCTCGACCGCGAACTTGTATTCCTTGCCCGGTTCGAGGGCGGGCGTCTTGAACGTCCGCGTCCCGTCGCTCCCCTTGATTTCGACGCCATCGACCTTGACGATGGTCTCCCTGAAACTGCTCTCGGTTACCGTGATCGCGATCGTCGCGGATTTCTTGTCCTGTGCGGATGCCAGCCCAAACAGAGCCGCGACCGCAACGCCAGCGCATACCAGACGCATCATGTGAAGTGTTCCTTGAACTAAAAACAGCGACACCGTCGTGTCGCCCTGAATGCTCGCCGGTTCCAGGCGGCGATGCCAGAAGAAATTTGGGATCTCAAACTCCCACGGGGATGAACCCCGTGGCTCGCCAACACATCCACGTCACTTCGTCTCGGTCGTCTGTGCGAGAACCTGCTTGGCCAGTGTCTTCAGATCGAGTTGCTGATCCTTCTTGGGGAACGGGTGCGACAGCAGCCACCAGTCCTCGGTGAACGACGCGGAATCGCCAGGCTTCAGGCGTTCCCGTGGCCCGATCGGTTCCAGCTCGATCCGTGGACCGGCCGGATACCACACGGAAAGCGTCAGCCCCGCGGCCTCGTTGTAAACGCGATTGGGGAACGCCGCGAACCGCTTCACGAACAGCGTGTCGTTCGGCATCACGTACCCGAGCCAGCCGCCGTAGGTGTCGAAGCCCAGCTTCGGCTTTCGCGGCGGCCCGAGGATTTCGAGGAAGCCCTCGCGTTCGCGGATGCGGTCGTCGGTCGCCTTCACATTGATGATGGTGCCCTCCTCGTACATCGCGTACTTGCTCGGGAACCGGCTCGGGCGGTCGCCCAGTGGGATCACGCAGATGCCGCCGCCCGGGGAGAACGATCGCCCCCAGTGGCAAACCTCGCGTGGTTCCTTCGAGATGTTGGTGAGCGTCTGCTTGCACGACAGGCCAACGAACGTGTCGTGCGGCACAAGGCGGAACTCGCGTGTCACCTGGATGCCAGCCGCTTCATCGAGCGGGCTGGTGAGCTTCACCGTGTTCGCCTTCGTGATCTCGGCTGTCCATTCCCCCGACCACGCCTTGGGGTGCGGTGTGACCGTCAGTTCCGGGCCGTAATCGAAGCGGCCAGCGGAACTCGGTGCCGGCTTGCCGGGCGCCCAGTCCTTCTCGGCCTCGTCGAAGAACATCGCCTGCTTGCCATCGACCGAGAACTCGACCACGCGACCGCCAACCTGTGGACACAGCACGGCTCGCGTCTTCCCGAGCTTCAGTTCGATGGCAGCGGTGTAGCCGTGGAACTTGATCGCCTTGGCCGTGGGTTCCTCGGCGACCGCGATTCCCGGAGACACACTGAGCGCGATGAGGAACAACGCGGCGCGAGCCAGGGGGTTTACCCCCGTGGGTGTTGCGCTCACCAAAGCACCACGGGGATAAACCCCCTGGCTCGTCTCGTGGCTCGCCTCACTGCGGTTCGACGACATGATATTTCTCCATGACCTCGGGGAGATATCGGGGTGGACGATGGAATTCGTCGGCGATCCCGACAGGAACATCATCGACTTCACTACAAGAACTGTCTACCAATGTACGTGCAGGGTTCGCGGATGGCGGTCATCCACGAACCCGTAGGAACAGTCCGGTATAACTTTCCGATTTCGGTGCTCTTGGTATTAACCTCCCCCCTTGTGGGGGAGGTCGGCGAGTCTTCGAGCCGGGTGGGGGGTAAGGTTATCCCCTCGGATGGGCTATCGCTTACCCCCCACCCGCCGCTCCGCGGCGACCTCCCCCACAAGGGGGGAGGTTAAGAGCAACGCCGCTTCGCGGCGTGATGTTATTCGGTGCCTGTTCCCAAGAACACTCCCCCCGCCTTCCCAGTAAGGAACGGCTCATGCTCTCGCTGCGACACCTCTCGCTGCTGCTATTACTGGCTTTCGCAGGCCCCGTTGCGGCCCAGCCCAAGTCGGAACCAGCGGACTACCTGCTGCCCGACGAAACGAAAATGACTCCGTTCAAGGATCGGGTGCCCGTCGTCTTCGTCACGCGAAACCAACCCGAGTGGAAGACCCTCAAGGGATTCTGGAACGACGGGACCGAGGAAGCCATCGACCCTGCCACGGGTGCGAAAGTGACCCGCAAGGTAGTGAAGATTCAGGTCCCCTTCGGCCTGACCACCGCACCGCCCGTTCCCGCCGAGAATCCGATGACCGTCGAGAAGTGGGTTCTCGGGAAGAAGCTCTACTACGACGAAATCCTCTCGTCCGATGGGACCGTGGCCTGTGCGACCTGCCACACCCCCGCGAAGGGCTTCGCCGACGGCAACAGGTCTTCCACTGGCATCGGTGGTAAGCTCGGGCCGATCAACTCGCCGACCGTGTTCAACTCCGCGTACAACCGTTTCCAGTTCTGGGACGGCCGGGCCAGCACCCTCGAAGATCAGTCGCAGGGGCCAGTCGGGAACAACCTGGAAATGTTCGGCGGCAAGGCCGATCCGTGGGAAGAAGCTGTTGCGCGAATCCGAGCCAACCCGGAGTACGTGAAAGCATTCCTGGCTGTGTTCGGTCATGCCCCCACCCGTGATGCCGCGGCCAAGGCCATCGCCACCTACGAGCGAACCGTGTTGCTTGGCACCGGCATTCAGGACCGTGCCGAGGCGATCATGCGGAAGCGCGTCATCGACGAGGAATCCGGCAAGTTCGAGCTGAAGCCCGACGACTACACGAACGCACTGAAGGCCGAGTTCGCCGCGAAAAGCCCCGCACTGAAGGATCTCGGACTTGATCCTGAGAAGGACGCCGCGAAGGCGGCCGAGTTTGGTCTACGTTTGCTCAACGGCCGCACGTTGTTCTTCAACAAGGCCCGCTGCTCGAACTGCCATACCGGCGACACGTACTCCGATGGCGGCTTCCACAACCTCGGCATCGGCGCGAAGGACGGCGACCTGCCGATCAGCGAGTTCGGCCGATTCGCACGGCTTCAGACTGGGCACAAGGACCTGACGCTCGTCGGCGCGTTCAAGACGCCTGGGCTTCGCGGTCTGCTTCAGACTGCACCGTACATGCACTCCGGCGAAGACAAGACGCTGGAAGCAGTCGTGGATCTTTACGATCGCGGTGGGAACGTGAACCCGTACCTGAGCGAAAAGATGCGCGACACGGCTGCCGAAGCCGCGTACGTCAAGGCTCGCGCTGAAGGGAAGCCGGTCGATCCGGCGGTGAAGGTGTATGGCCCGGCGAAGAAGCCGATCATCCCGTTGAAGCTGAACCTGACCGCCCAGGAGAAGGCCGATCTGGTTCTGTTCTTGAAGGCGCTCAACGGCGACCCGCTCGACCCGCTGATCGCCGATCCGAAGAAGTTCCCCGGTAAGTGATCCATGCGAGCCACGGGGTTTACCCCAATACCGTTCAACGGTTGCAGAAGTCTTTACAAGGTCGGAGCTTCCGAGCAGGATGGTGTTTACCACAACGCCATGACTGCAAGGAAGCTCCGATGTCTCTT
>Ga0105047_10002233_pt1 | contig 34658 bp, 27 predicted proteins | sample MAT04_FD_78384 | JGI IMG/M metagenome (GOLD analysis project Ga0105047, IMG submission 78384) | Freshwater microbial communities from Lake Fryxell liftoff mats and glacier meltwater in Antarctica - MAT-04 (megahit assembly) | ecosystem: Environmental > Aquatic > Freshwater > Ice > Liftoff... | reverse complement strand
CTCAAGTAGCCGAGGGCCGGCTGCCCGCACCCCGGCGGCGGCGGCACATCAATCGGAGGCTCGCTGGAATGAGACGAGCAGGGTCCAGCGACCCGGGCAGGCGCCCTGGTCCCGGCCTGTCATAGGCGCCAAAGCGCCGGCGCACCCGAGCTGAATCGGCGCAGACCACTGCCCACGTGGGCATGCGCAGGCGGCTGGTCGGGCCATCGTCTGCGTCTCGCCACGCGGGCTCGCCCGCAAAAGGTTGGCACAAGCAATGGGTCGACGCAGGACGTGAGGCGCTGGGGCAACCCGGATTTCGCAGCGCGTATCCTTGGGAACCGAAATCTGCACAAGGTGGAACGATGCGACGCAAGATCGTGGCTGGAAACTGGAAGCTCCACGGCACCCGCAGCTTTGCCACCGCGCTGGTGGACGAACTGGTTGCAGGCTTGCCTCTGGCAGGAGTGGAACTGGTCGTGTTGCCGCCGCTGCCCTACCTGGGGGACCTGATCGAAGACTTCGAAGGCCAGGACATCGGCTTCGGTGCCCAGGATGTCAGCAGCAACGAGAAGGGCGCCTATACCGGTGAAGTGTCGGCCACGATGCTGATGGACGTGGGCGCACGCTACGGTCTCGTAGGGCATTCGGAGCGGCGCCAGTACCACGCCGAAAGCAGCGAACTGGTCGCGCGCAAGTTCGTGGCCGCGGTCAATGCGGGACTGACCCCGATCCTGTGCGTTGGCGAAACCCTGGAACAGCGCGAGGCCGCTCAAACCGAGGCCGTCATCGCCGCGCAGCTTGCGCCGGTGCTGGACCTGGCGGGAGTCGAAGCGTTCGCGCGTGCAGTGGTGGCCTACGAGCCGGTATGGGCCATCGGCACCGGGCGAACCGCCAGCCCGCAACAGGCCCAGGAGGCCCACGCCTTCATTCGTGGCGTGGTCAGCGCGCGCGATGCTAGAATCGCGGGCTTGCTGCCGCTGCTGTATGGCGGCAGCGTGAAGCCCGAAAACGCCGCGGAACTGTTTGCGCAGCCCGATGTCGACGGTGGACTGGTCGGCGGCGCTTCGCTGGTGGCTTGCGACTTCCTCGCCATCGCACGCGCCGCGGCCCGTTGAAACCATCCTTTGGACCGGCCTTCGTGGAACGACTTGAAGCCGGGTACTGCCTTATCTTGATCGAGACCTGAAATGTTGACGTTGACCCTGAATGTGATTTACGTGCTGGTTGCACTCGCCATCATCGTGATGGTGCTGATGCAACGCGGCTCCGGCGCTGCGGCCGGTTCCGGTTTCGGTGCGGGCGCTTCCGGCACCGTATTCGGTGCCCGAGGCGCATCCAACTTCCTGTCCAAGAGCACCAAGTGGCTGGCCATTGCGTTCTTCGGCATCAGTCTGTTCATGGCTTGGCAGGCCTCGCACGGCGCGCGCCCGGCCGTGCAGCAGGATCTCGGCATCATGTCTGCGTTGCCGGCCGTACCGGCAGGTGAGGCGGCACCAGGATCGACGGTACCCAGCATGCCGACTCCGGCATCGAAAGCCGCGCCTTCGACCGTGCCGCAGGCGCCGTCCGCAACTCCATCATCGACCGTGCCTTCCCCACAACCTGCACCTTCCTCTTCAGCGCCGTCGCAGCCTGCAACCCCGCCGCAAGGCGGCTGAAGCCGGTTACAATATGCGGCGCGTTCGGGCCTCCCGAACGCACGAGTTTGCCCAGGTGGCGGAATTGGTAGACGCACTACCTTGAGGTGGTAGCGGCGAAAGTCGTAGGGGTTCGAGTCCCCTCTTGGGCACCAACACGCGAGACCCCGAACAAGACTGCGTTTTAATGCGCGGACGTCCATGTCGGGTGACGCACATCCTGCGCAGTTCGCACCTATGTAAGGGCGCGTGTACGCGGGGTTCCATCCAATAAGGACCGCGCGTGCTGGCCGAATACCTGCCGACCCTGTTGTTCCTGATCGTCTCTACCGGCATTGGTATCTCGCTGATGGTGGTGGGCCGTTTCCTCGGCCCGCGCCGTCCGGACGCGCAGAAGCTTTCACCGTACGAATGCGGCTTCGAGGCATTCGAGGACGCGCGCATGAAGTTCGACGTGCGCTACTACCTGATCGCCATCCAGTTCATCGTCTTTGACCTGGAAATCATCTTCATCGTGCCCTGGACCCTGGTCTTCATGGAGCTGGGCCCGCGTGCCCTGGTCACCATGGGCCTGTTCGTGGGCATGTTGTTCCTGGGATTCGTATACGTGTGGAAGAAGGGAGCACTGGAATGGGAGTGATCCTGTGAGTCTGAATCTTATGAGTCTGATTTCATGAGCGTGATTCGGACCATCGACCGCTTGATGACCAATCCGATCCCGGAAGGACGGGTGGACGACATCCTGCGCCCCGGCGGCGAAAACCCGCTGCTGGAAAAGGGCTACGTCACCACCAGCGTCGATGCGTTGATGAACTGGGCACGCACCGGCTCGATGTGGCCGATGACCTTCGGCCTGGCGTGCTGCGCGGTGGAGATGATGCACGCCGGTGCCTCGCGTCTGGACCTGGACCGCTTTGGCGTGGTGTTTCGACCATCGCCGCGCCAGTCCGACGTGATGATCGTCGCGGGCACCCTGGTCAACAAGATGGCCCCGGCGCTGCGCAAGGTGTACGACCAGATGCCTGAACCCAAGTGGGTCATCTCGATGGGCAGTTGCGCCAACGGCGGCGGGTATTACCACTACTCGTATTCGGTCGTTCGCGGCTGCGATCGCATCGTGCCGGTCGATATCTACGTGCCGGGCTGCCCGCCTACGGCCGAGGCATTGACGTACGGCATCCTTCAGTTGCAGAAAAAGATCTGGCGCACGCACACCATCGCGCGCTGATCGTTCCGGTCCACCGACCACTCCACCACATTACCGAGCACGCCACGCCCCCATGGCAGAGCCAGCCACTTCCTATATCGAGCGCCTGAAGCAACACTTTCCAGACGCGACCCTGCACATTGCGGAAGCGCGTGGAGAAGTGACGCTGGAGCTGTCGCCTGCGCAGTGGCATGCCGCGTGCCTGGTACTGCGCGACGCGTTTGGCTTCGAACAACTCGCCGACCTGTGCGGTGTCGATTACCTCGGCTATGGCAGCGACGAGTGGGAAACCGCGGACGTGTCCTCGGAAGGATTCAGCCGCGGCGTGGAGCTGGGCCACGGCCCGGGGCGTTTCAGCTGGGAGCATCGCCCGCAAGGCGAAGCGGCCGTGCAGCGGTTCGCAGTGGTGGTGCATCTGCGGTCGTACCAGCACAACCGCGTGTTGCGGATCCGTTGCCTGGCCGCCGATGACGGCATGCCGGTGGTGGCTTCGGTGACCGATATCTGGCCGGTGGCCAACTGGTTCGAACGCGAGGCGTTCGATCTGTTCGGCATCCTGTTCGACGGCCATCCTGACCTGCGCCGCATCCTTACCGACTACGGGTTCGTGGGCCATCCGTTCCGCAAGGATTTCCCGCTGATCGGCAACGTCGAAGTGCGCTATGACGAAGAAAAGAAGCGCGTGATCTACGAGCCGGTGACCTCGGTCGAGCCGCGGGTGCTGGTGCCGCGCGTGATTCGCGATGACGCACGCTACGCCACCGCCGCAGGCGAAGCGGCTGGACGGGAGATTTCAAAGTGAGCAGTCTGGCAAGCACGGGGAGCCGGGAGTCGGCACCCGGCCACCGGCGAGCAATCGCAAGAAGTCCGCGCCTTGCGGTCACCGGTCACCGGTTGTTCGCTACCGGAGCAACAGCATGAGCGTGCAGCCTGCCAGCGCCGGGTTCGCCAGCGATGCCGCCGAAAGTCGTCAGGAAATCCGCAACTACACGATGAACTTCGGTCCGCAGCATCCGGCCGCACACGGTGTGTTGCGCCTGATCCTTGAGATGGACGGCGAGACGGTGATGCGCGCCGACCCGCATATCGGCCTGCTGCATCGTGGCACCGAGAAGCTGGCCGAGTCCAAGCCTTACAACCAGTCGATCGGCTACATGGACCGGCTGGATTACGTATCGATGATGTGCAACGAACACGCCTACGTGCGTGCCATCGAGACCCTGACGGGGATCGAAGCGCCCGAACGCGCGCAGTACATCCGCACCATGTTCGACGAGATCACCCGCATCCTCAACCACCTGATGTGGGTGGGTTCGAACGGGCTCGACCTCGGCGCGATGGCGGTGATGCTGTACGCCTTCCGCGAGCGTGAGGAATTGATGGACTGCTATGAAGCAGTCAGCGGCGCACGCATGCATGCCGCCTATTACCGCCCGGGAGGCGTGTACCGCGACTTGCCGGACACTATGCCGAAGTATCGCGAATCGCCGTGGCGCAAAGGCAAGCAGCTGAAGCAGTTCAACAACGCCCGCGAAGGCAGCCTGCTGGATTTCCTGGAGGATTTCACCAATGGTTTCCCGGCTCGGGTGGATGAGTACGAGACGCTGCTCACCGACAATCGCATCTGGAAGCAGCGCACCGTAGGCATCGGCGTGATCAGCCCGGAAAAGGCGCTGGCCTGGGGCATGACCGGGCCGATGCTGCGTGGCTCGGGCGTCGCCTGGGACCTGCGCAAGAAGCAGCCCTACGCCAAGTACGACAGCGTCGACTTCGAGATTCCGATAGGCACCAATGGTGACTGCTATGACCGCTACCTGGTGCGCATGGCGGAGATGCGCCAGTCCAACCTGATCGTCAAGCAGTGCGTGTCATGGCTCAAGGCCAACCCGGGGCCGGTGATGGTGCAGAACTACAAGCTCGCACCGCCGTCGCGCGAGGAAATGAAGGACGACATGGAAGCGCTGATCCACCACTTCAAGCTCTTCACCGAGGGCTATTGCGTGCCTGTGGGCGAGACTTACAGCGCCATCGAGGGTCCAAAGGGTGAGCTCGGCGTGTACCTGGTTTCGGACGGCGCCAACAAGCCGTTCCGGCTGAAAGTGCGTGCCCCGGGTTTTGCGCATCTGTCCTCGATGGACGAAGTGGTGCGCGGCCACATGCTGCCCGACGTGGTGGCCATGATCGGAACCTATGACATGGTGTTTGGCGAGGTGGACCGATGAGGGCGACGGGTAATTTCGAGGCGGCGCGCGATGTCGATCCGATGCTGGCGTTGAGCGATGCCACGCGCGCGCATATCGACCACTGGCTGGGCAAGTTTCCGCCGGACCGCAAGCGTTCTGCGGTACTGCAGGGCCTGCACGCGGTACAGGAACAGAATGGCGGCTGGCTCACCGACGAACTGATTTCGGCCGTGGCCAAGTACCTGGATCTGCCGCCGGTGTGGGCTTACGAAGTGGCCAGCTTCTACTCGATGTTCGAGCTGGAAAAGGTTGGTCGGCACAACGTCGCCTTCTGCACCAACATCAGCTGCTGGCTCAATGGTGCTGAAGACCTGGTGGCGCACGCGGAGAAGAAACTGGGTTGCAAGCTCGGCCAGTCCACCGCCGATGGCCGGGTTTTCATGAAGCGTGAAGAGGAGTGCCTGGCAGCTTGCGTCGGCGCGCCGATGATGGTCATCAACGGGCATTACCACGAGAATCTCACGCCGGCCAAGGTCGACGAGTTGCTGGACGGGTTGGAATAAGCGATGGCACATCAGCACACCAGTGGCCCGGTCGGCCCGGCGCCCAAAGAGCATCAGGTGGTCTACACCACGCTGCACTTCGACAAGCCTTGGTCGTATGAAAATTACCTCAAGACCGGAGGCTACAGCGCGTTACGCAGGATCATCGAAGAGAAGATCGCGCCCGCCGACGTGGTCGACATGGTCAAGCAGTCAGGCCTGCGTGGTCGCGGCGGCGCGGGCTTTCCCACCGGCCTGAAGTGGAGCTTCATGCCCAAGGGCGACATGCAGAAGTACATCCTGTGCAACTCGGACGAATCCGAGCCAGGAACCTGCAAGGACCGCGACATCCTGCGTTTCAATCCGCACGCGGTTCTCGAAGGCATGGCCATCGCGTGCTACGCCACCGGTTCGACCGTGGCCTACAACTACCTGCGCGGTGAATTCCACCACGAGCCTTTCGAGCATCTCGAGGAAGCGACCGCCGAGGCCTATGCGCACGGCTGGCTGGGCAAGAACGTGCTCGGGTCGGGCATCGACATCGACATCCACAACACGCTTGGCGCTGGCGCGTACATCTGCGGCGAAGAGACCGCGATGATGGAATCGCTGGAAGGCAAGAAGGGCCAGCCGCGGTTCAAGCCACCGTTCCCGGCCAATTTCGGCCTGTACGGCAAGCCGACCACCATCAACAACACCGAGACCTACGCCTCGGTGCCGGCCATCATCCGCAATGGCGCCGAATGGTTCCTCAACCTGGGCAAGCCGAACAACGGCGGTCCCAAGGTGTTTTCGGTTTCGGGCCATGTCGCACGTCCGGGCAACTACGAGGTCCGCCTGGGTACGCCGTTCTCCGAACTGCTGGAAATGGCCGGTGGCATGCGCGACGGCCGCAAATTGAAGGCAGTGATCCCGGGTGGGTCGTCGATGCCGGTATTGCCGGGCGACACCATGATGGCCCTGACCATGGACTACGACAGCATCCAGAAGGCGGGCTCGGGACTGGGTTCGGGCGCGGTGATCGTGATGGACGAAACCACCTGCATGGTGCGCGCGTGCCAGCGCATCGCTCGCTTTTACTACAAGGAAAGTTGCGGGCAGTGCACGCCTTGCCGCGAAGGCACCGGCTGGATGTACCGCATGATCACCCGCGTGGTCGAAGGCAAGGCCACGCTGGAGGACCTGCATACGCTGAAGGCATCGGCCGGCCAGATCGAGGGTCATACCATCTGTGCATTTGGTGAAGCAGCGGCGTGGCCGGTGCAGGGGTTCCTGCGTCACTACTGGAACGAGTTCGAGTTCTTCATCGAGCACGGGCGCTCGATCGTGGAAGCGAAACTCGAGGTGGCGGCATGAGCGCCCAGCCCGTCAACCCCAACGTGCCGCCCGATCACGTCACCGTCCACATCGATGGCATCGAGATGTCCGTGCCCAAGGGTTCGATGATCATCCAGGCCGCCGACAAGGCGGGCATTCCGATCCCCCGGTTCTGCTACCACGACAAGCTCGCCATTGCCGCCAATTGCCGCATGTGCCTGGTCGAAGTGGAGAAGATGCCGAAGCCGGCACCGGCCTGCGCCACCCCGGTCATGGAAGGCATGAAGGTGGCCACGCGCAGCGACAAGGCGCTGAAGTCCCAGCGCAATGTCATGGAATTCCTGCTGATCAACCACCCGCTGGATTGCCCCATCTGCGACCAGGGCGGCGAGTGCGAGTTGCAGGATCTGTCGCTGGGCTACGGGCGTTCGGTCAGTCGCTTCCAGGAGCGCAAGCGGGTGGTGCCCGACGAGGACATCGGCCCGCTGGTGGCCACCGAAATGACCCGCTGCATCCAGTGCACGCGGTGCGTGCGCTTCACCGCCGATATCGCGGGCACCTATGAGTTGGGTGGCATGTATCGCGGCGAACAGCTGCAGATCGGCACCTACGATGGCAAGCCGCTGACCACCGAAATTTCCGGCAATGTCATCGACCTGTGCCCGGTCGGTGCGCTGACCAACAAGGTGTTCCAGTTCCGTGCCCGCCCATGGGAATTGATCGCGCGCGAGTCGCTCGGTTACCACGACGCAATGGGCTCGAACCTGTTCCTGCACGTGCGCCGCGGCGAAGTGATGCGCACCGTGCCACGCGACAACGAATCGATCAACGAGTGCTGGCTGTCCGACCGCGACCGTTATTCGCACCAGGGACTGTACGCCGACGATCGTGCCATCAAGCCGTTGCACAAGGTCGACGGCCAGTGGCGCGAAGTGTCCTGGACCGAAGGCCTGGCCGCTGCCGCAGCGATACTGCGCGAGCATGCTGGCGACGACCTCGGCGTGCTGGTGCATCCGGCGACCTCGAACGAGGAGGGCGGGTTGCTGGCCAACCTCGCCGCGGGCCTGGGTTCGGGAAACATCGATCACCGCCTGCAGCTGCGCGACTTCTCCGACGGCGCCGTCGCGGAACCGTTCCCGCTGGCACTGTCCGAGATAGAAGACGCCGATGTCATCGTGCTTTTCGGCACCAACATCCGGCATGAACTGCCGTTGCTTCACCATCGAATCCGCAAGGCGAGCACCCACCGCAACGCGCAGGTGCACGTAGTGAATCCGGTGGATTTCGATTTCGCATTTCCCATCGCCAGCAAGCACATCGTGGCGCCTTCGGGATTTGCCGAAGCACTGACTGATACAGCGCTGATCGCTGCTGGCAGGGCCGGTAATCGGGCCTTGGTCATTGTCGGCGCGCTGGTCGAGGCACATCCGCAGGCTGCGGCGCTGCGCGCTGCTGCGCAGGCCTTTGCTGCGGCCACCGGTGCATCGTTGTGCCGGATCCCGCAGGGCGCAAACGCGGTCGGCCTGGCACAGTCGGGCGTACTTCCCAGCCGCCGCGATGTCGCCGGCATGTTTGCCGAACCGCGCGCTGCCTACGTGATCTACGGCGTCGAACCCGGCCTGGATTTTGCCGAAGGCGCGGCGGCACAACGCGCACTCAACGCCGCCAAAGTGGTGGCTTTCAGTCACTACGCGTGCGAGTCGACGCGCACTGTGGCCGACGTGATCCTGCCGATCGCGGCGCTGCCGGAAATCGAGGCCACCCTGACTAATCTGAACGGCCAGGCACAGCGTACCCAGCCCGGTGGCAAGCCGCCCGGTGAAGCTCGCGAAGGCTGGCGCGTGCTGCGCGCGCTCGGTGGCGAGCTGCAACTGGCGGGTTTTGATTTCACTGACCTGGCGGGTGCGCGCGCCTCGGTCGGCAGCCGGGAATCGGCAGCCGGCAACCGGAAACTGGAAGGCGCTGCGCCTGCGGTTTTGAGTTCCGATGCAGGACTGGAAGTTGCGGCTACACCGGGAATCTACCGCACAGACGCCATCGTTCGCCGCGCCAGTGCCCTGCAGGCGCATCCCCTCAATACCGCGCCGTGCATCACGCTCAATCCGGCCGATGCCGCTGCTGCAGGCCTGGCCCACGGCGCAGTGGCCAAGGTCGGTAGCGCCGACGGCACCGCCACGCTACCGGTGGTGGTCAGCAAACACGTGGCACCTGGAGTGGCCTGGATCGAAAGCGGCCATGGCGCGACCGCGCCACTGGGCGCCAGCCGAGTGACAGTGGTGGCGGCATGAACGAGCTGTTGATCAACGGCGTAGAGCCGTTGCGCGACTGGATGCTGGGTTTTGGCGCCCTCGGCATGGTGTTGTGGATCGTGTTGAAGATCCTGGCCATTGCAGTGCCGGTGATCGTCGCGGTCGCTTTCTATGTAGTGTGGGAGCGCAAGCTTATCGGCTGGATGCACGTGCGGCACGGGCCGATGTACGTGGGCATGGGCATCTTCCAGGCCTTTGCCGACGTGTTCAAACTGCTGTTCAAGGAAATCCTGCTGCCGACCAAGGCGCACAAGACGATGTACATCCTGGCGCCGCTGATCACGCTCGCGCCAGCGTTCGCGGCATGGGCGGTAGTGCCGTTCGATGCGCAACTGGTGTTGTCGAACGCCAATGCGGGCCTGCTGTATCTGCTGGCGATGACCTCGCTTGGCGTGTACGGCATCATCATTGCCGGCTGGGCGTCGAACTCGAAGTACGCATTCCTGGGTGCGATGCGTTCGGCTGCACAGGTCGTCAGCTACGAAATCGCGATGGGTTTCGCGTTGGTCGGCGTGCTGATTGCTTCAGGCAGCATGAACTTGAGCGCGATCGTGATGGCGCAGGCCGGCAACGCCGGGTTGTTCGAATGGTTCTGGCTGCCGCTGTTCCCGCTGTTCATCGTGTACTGGGTATCGGGCGTCGCTGAAACCAATCGCGCGCCATTCGACGTGACCGAAGGCGAGTCGGAGATCGTGGCCGGGCACATGGTCGAGTATTCGGGCGCAGCGTTCTCGCTGTTCTTCCTGGCCGAATACGCCAACATGATCCTGGTCAGCTTCCTGGTGTCGATCTTCTTCCTCGGTGGCTGGCTCAGCCCGCTGCAGGGGTGGGTCGACGCGGATGTGTCGCCGTGGATCGACTGGGTCTGGCGAGGTGGCTGGCCTTGGCTGCTGCTGAAGGTGGGCTTTTTTGCCAGCTGCTTCATCTGGTTCCGCGCGAGCTTCCCGCGCTACCGCTACGACCAGATCATGCGCCTGGGCTGGAAAGTATTCATTCCGCTGACCATTGCCTGGATCGCGGTCACCGCTTTGCTGGTGTTTTTTGGCGTGTTCGAAAAAGGCGTCTGAGTGATGAACAAGGTTATCCATTACTTCAAGAGCCTGATGCTGCTGGAGCTGCTCCAGGGTTTGTGGCTGACGTTCAAGTACACGTTCAAGCCCAAGTACACGTTGATGTACCCGATGGAGAAGTTCCCGCAGTCGCCGCGCTTCCGTGGCCTGCATGCGCTGCGCCGCTACCCGAACGGCGAGGAACGTTGCATCGCCTGCAAGCTGTGCGAGGCGGTGTGCCCGGCGCTCGCGATCACCATCGATTCGGAAAAGCGCGAGGACGGCACGCGCCGCACCACGCGTTACGACATCGACCTGTTCAAGTGCATCTATTGCGGGTTTTGCGAAGAGAGCTGCCCGGTGGATTCGATCGTGGAAACCCACATTCTCGAATACCACTTCGAAAATCGCGGCGAGAACATCGTCACCAAGCCGCAGCTGCTGGCGATCGGGGACCGGCTGGAAGCCGAGATCGCCGAACGCCGCACCGCCGACGCCCCGTTCCGTTGAGGCCCTGATGGATTCGTTGCTGATCTCGTTCTATGCCTTCGCCACCGTCGCGGTAATCGCCGCCGGTGGCGTCATCACCGTGCGCAACCCGGTGCATTCGGTGCTGCTGCTGATCCTGACGTTCTTCTCGGTGGCCTGTGTATGGCTGCTGGTCGGCGCGGAATTCCTGGGCGTGGCCCTTATCCTTGTGTACGTCGGCGCGGTGATGGTGCTGTTCCTGTTCGTGGTCATGATGCTCGACATCGACATCGTCAAGATCCGGGAAGGCTGGGTGCGTTACCTGCCGGTCGGGTTGCTGGTAGCGGTGGTGATGCTGGCGCAGATCCTCACCCTGATCGGGATCAAGGCCAAGACCGCCACGCCGTACGTGGCCAACGCAGCTTCCGAAGCGGCCGACGTCTCCAACACGGCCTGGCTGGCGCGCACGCTGTACACCGAGTACCTGCTGCCGTTCGAGTTCGCCGCGGTGATCCTTACCGTGGCGGTGGTGGCGGCAGTGATGCTGACCCTGCGCAAGCGCGCCGGCACCAAGACCCAGGACCCGGCCGAACAGTCGCGGGTGAAGGCGACCGATCGCCTGCGCATGGTCGATGTTGCCGTCGAGACACCGGTGCGCGAGACCTTGATCGTGCCGCCCCCGGTCGAGCCCACTTCGGTCGAACCGTGGGAGGCCAGACCATGATCGCGCTGGGCCATCTGCTGGCGCTGGGTGCCGCGCTGTTTTGCATCAGCGTCGCCGGCATCTTCCTCAACCGCAAGAACATCATCGTGCTGCTGATGTCGATCGAGCTGATGCTGCTGGCGGTGAACATCAATTTCATCGCGTTCTCGCGCCAGTTCGGCGATCCCGACGGGCAGATCTTCGTGTTCTTCATCCTGACCGTGGCCGCGGCAGAAGCGGCCATTGGCCTGGCGATCCTGGTCACGCTGTTCCGCACGCGGCGCACGATCAACGTGGCCGAAGTCGATTCCTTGAAGGGCTGATGCACCGATGACGGGTCTGGAAATCTCGAAGAACGTGTTGCTGGTCGTGGTGCTGGCGCCACTGCTGGGCAGCATCATCGCCGGCCTGTTCGGTCGCCAGGTGGGTCGCGCCGGCGCGCACTGGGTGACAATCATCGGCGTGGCAGTCAGCTGCGCGTTGTCGTGCTCGGTGTTGTACCAGCTGGCCGGGCAGGGCGCCTCGCCGTTCAACCAGAACCTGTACACGTTCTTCGAGGTTGGCAGCTATTCGGCGCACGTCGGTTTCATGATCGACAACCTCACTGCGATGATGATGGTGGTGGTGACTTTCGTCTCGCTGCTGGTCCATATCTACACCATCGGTTACATGGCCGATGATCCGGGCTACCAGCGCTTCTTCAGCTATATCTCGCTGTTCACCTTCTCGATGCTGATGCTGGTGATGAGCAACAACTTCCTGCAACTGTTCTTCGGCTGGGAAGCAGTGGGCCTGGTGTCGTACCTGCTGATCGGTTTCTGGTTCAAGCGGCCGACCGCGGTCTTCGCCAACATGAAGGCGTTCCTGGTCAACCGCGTCGGTGACTTCGGTTTCCTGCTGGGCATAGGCGCAGTGTTGTTCTGGTTCGGCACCCTGGATTACTCCAGCGTGTTCGCCAACGCGCCCCTGCTGAAAGGTGCGACCTACGAAGTGTTCGCCGGCCATCCGTGGTCGGTGGCGACCATCATCTGCATCTGCCTTTTCATCGGTGCGATGGGCAAATCAGCGCAAGTACCGCTGCATGTCTGGCTGCCCGATTCGATGGAGGGCCCGACGCCTATTTCGGCCCTCATCCACGCTGCGACCATGGTTACTGCCGGCATCTTCATGGTGGCGCGGATGTCGCCGCTGTTCGAGATGTCGGAAACCGCGCTGCAGTTCGTGCTGTTCATCGGTGCGACCACTGCCTTCTTTACCGGCCTGATCGGCATCGTGCAGAACGACATCAAGCGCGTGGTGGCTTACTCCACGCTGTCGCAGCTGGGCTACATGACCGTGGCGCTGGGCGTGTCGGCGTATTCGGCCGCCGTGTTCCACCTGATGACCCACGCGTTCTTCAAGGCGTTGCTGTTCCTTGGCGCCGGCTCGGTGATCATTGCGATGCACCACGAACAGGACATGCGCCGCATGGGCGGCCTGCGCAAGTACATGCCGATCACCTTCGTGACCATGTGGATCGGCACGCTGGCGCTGGTGGGCACGCCGTTCTTCTCTGGTTTCTACTCGAAAGACACCATCATCGAGGCTGCGGGCCACCACGCGCATGAAGCCAACAACTGGATCGCCACCTACGGTTACTGGGCGGTGCTGGGCGGTGTGTTCGTGACCAGCTTCTACAGCTTTCGCCTGCTGTATCTGACTTTCCATGGCAAGGAACGTTTCCGTGATGCGGCCCCTGATCCTGGGCACGTCGACCACTCCACTGCAACGCCGGCGACGCACGATGAGCAAGGTCACGCCGCGCATGGCGATGACCACCATTCGCACGATGCGCACGGCCATGGCGTGCACGAGCCGCACGAGTCGCCCTGGGTGGTGACGCTGCCGCTGATCCTGCTGGCGATTCCCTCGGTGCTGATCGGCTTCTTCACCATCGGGCCGATGCTCTTCGGGACCGACTGGATCGGGCACCACGTCGCGGCCGCCGTGCCTGGACAGGCGCTGACGTTCTTCAGTGGCGCAATCGATTTCATGGACCCCGCACGCGATACAGTCATGCAACTCAGCGAGGAATTCCACGGCCCGGTGCAGTTCGCCCTGCACGGGTTGACGACCCCGCCATTCTGGCTGGCACTAGCGGGGTTCGCGCTGGCCACGTTCCTCTACCTGTTCGCATCGCCCGAGTTGCCCGCGCGCATGCGTCACAGCAAGGTTGGTGCGTTCTTTGCCAACATCCTCGAGAAGAAATACTGGATGGACACGCTGTGGATCGGCGGTTTCGCCGGCACCGGCGTGGCCCTGGGCGACCTGTCGAACACCATCGACCGGCGGGTGATCGACGGCGCCGCGGTAAACGGCAGCGCCAGGATGATCGATCTTGCCGCCCATCTGTTGCGACGTACCCAATCGGGCTTCCTCTACCACTATGCCTTCGCGATGATCCTCGGCCTGATTGCACTCCTGGCCGTGCTCATCCGGTTCTGGCAATAAGCCTTTTGGCATGAACTGACGGATATCCACACGTGTCGAATTGGCCTTTGTTGAGTGTATTGATCTGGCTGCCCATGCTGGGCGGCGCGCTGGTGCTTGCGTTGGGCAACACGCGAGCGAGCGCCGCGCGCTGGACTGCCCTGGCGGTCGCCGTGGCGACTTTTGCCGCCAGCCTGGCGCTGCTCGTAGGTGTTGATGGCACCAGTCCGGGCATGCAGTTCGTCGAGCAGCATGCGTGGATTCCGAGCTACGACATCGGCTACAACCTGGGTGCGGATGGCATCTCGATCGCCCTGATCGTGCTGACCACGCTGACCACCGCGCTGGCGCTGATCGGTGCATGGACCGTGATCGAAAAACGCGTCAGCCAATACGTGGCGGCGTTCCTGTTCCTTGAAGGCATGATGATCGGCGTGTTCTGCGCCACCGACGCGATGCTGTTCTACGTATTCTTCGAGGCCATGCTGATCCCGATGTTCCTGATCATCGGCGTCTGGGGTGGTCCGCGCCGCATCTACGCCTCGGTCAAGTTCTTCCTCTATACCTTCCTCGGCTCGGTGCTGATGCTGGTCGGGCTGATCTACCTGTACCTCAAGGGCGGCAGTTTCCAGTTCGTCGACCTCTACCAGTTGCCGCTCGATGCGCGCGAACAGACCTGGCTGTTCTTTGCCTTCCTGATCGCGTTCGCGGTCAAGGTGCCGATGTTCCCGGTGCATACGTGGTTGCCCGACGCGCACGTCGAGGCACCGACTGCCGGTTCGGTGATCCTGGCTGCAATCATGTTGAAGATCGGCGGCTACGGGTTCCTGCGCTTCACCCTGCCGATCCTGCCGGATGCCGGTCACGAATGGGCCGGGCTGGTGATAGCACTGTCACTGATAGGCGTGGTCTACGTAGGCCTGGTGGCGCTGGTGCAGGACGACATGAAGAAGCTCATCGCCTATTCGTCCGTGTCGCACATGGGCTTTGTCACCCTGGGCATCTTCATCGCCTTCGGACTGATGCGCGATACCGATATCGCAAATTACGATGGGGCCAGACTGGGCCTGCAGGGTGCGATGGTGCAGATGATTTCGCACGGCTTCGTTTCCGGAGCGATGTTCTCGTGCGTGGGCGTGCTTTACGATCGCATGCATACGCGCCAGATCCGCGACTACGGCGGCGTGGCCAATGTGATGCCGTGGTTCGCGTTGCTGTTCGTTTTCTTCGGGATGGCCAATGCCGGCTTGCCGGGCACCAGTGGATTCGTCGGCGAGTTCATGGTCATTGTCGCGAGTTTCCAGAAGAGTCCGCTGATCGCCTTCGCGGCAGCGTCCACGCTGGTGATCGGCGCGGCCTACACGCTGTGGCTGATCAAGCGCGTGCTGTACGGGGAAGTGGCCAATGCGCATGTGGCCGAGCTGAAGGACATCAACGGCCGCGAGATGCTGGTGCTCGGCGTATTCGCGCTGGGCGTGCTGGCGATCGGCATCTGGCCCAAGCCGCTGACCGACCTGATGGAACCCGCGATCGCGCAACTGGCGGCGCAGCTCGTCAACACCAAGCTGTAAGGACACGACATGACCCCGCTGATCCCCACCACGACCACCGACCTGATGCCGCTGCTTCCGGAGCTGGTGCTGATCGGTGGCGCCTTCGCGCTGCTGATGCTCGACCTGTTCCTCGATGCGCGTCGACGCGTGATTACCCACGTGCTGTCGCTGGCGTTGCTGGGTGTGGTGATCGCGATGATCGCTACGGGCGTGGGTGGCCAAGGCACCGTGTTCAGTGGCATGTTCGTGCGCGACGTCATGGCCGATGTCACCAAGGTAGTGCTGGTGCTGGTGAGTGCATTGACGCTGCTGTATGCGTGGCCGTACCTGCGCGAGCGCAAGCTTTATGCGGGCGAAGTGCCGGTGCTGCTGCTGCTCGCCACGTCCGGGATGATGATGCTGGTGTCTGCGGGAAACCTGGTGATGGTGTACCTGGGCCTGGAGTTGCTGGCGCTGTGTTCATACGCGCTGGTCGCCCTCAACCGCGACGACGGCTTGTCCTCGGAAGCGGCGATGAAGTACATCGTGCTCGGCTCGCTGGCTTCGGGCCTGCTGCTGTACGGCATGTCGCTGGTGTACGGCGCTACCGGGACTTTGGACCTTGCCGGGATCAATGCCGCTTCGGTCATCGTCGCCGACCGGACCCTGCTGCTCACCGGCACGGTGTTCATGGTCGCCGGCCTTGCTTTCAAGCTGGGGGCAGCGCCCTTCCACATGTGGTTGCCCGACGTTTACCAAGGTGCGCCGACGCCGATCACGTTGTTCATCAGTGCCGGTCCGAAGCTCGCTGCCTTTGCCATGGCCTACCGGTTGCTGGAAGACGGTGTGGGTCCGCTGGCGCCGCAATGGCAGATGCTGCTGGCCGGGTTGGCTGCCGCGTCGTTGCTGGTCGGCAACCTGATCGCCATTGCGCAGAGCAATCTCAAACGCATGCTGGCGTACTCCACGGTTTCGCACGTGGGCTTCCTGCTGCTGGGCCTCGCGGGCGGCGATGAGCGAGGCTATGCCGCCGCGCTGTTCTACGGCATCAGCTACGCGATCATGTCCGCGGCCTCGTTCGGCGCAATCATCGTATTGTCCCGGCAAGGTTTCGAGGCCGAACAGATCGACGACTTCAAAGGTCTCAACGCCCGCAATCCCTGGCAGGCCGGATTGGTACTGTGCGTGATGGCATCGCTGGCAGGCGTGCCGCCGTTCCTGGGGTTCTGGGCCAAGTTGGTGGTGCTCGGCGCGGCGCTGGATGCCGGTCTGGTGTGGCTGGCCATACTCGGTGTGGTCTGCGCGGTGATCGGCGGTTTCTACTACCTGCGTGTCATCAAGGTCATGTATTTCGATGAGCCAGTGGGTGAATTGCCGCCGCGCCGCAAGGATCGCGTGGTGCCGGCGGTATTCGGGGTCAACGCGCTGGCGCTGCTGGTGCTGGGTGTTTTCTGGAATCCGATCATGGCGTGGTGCCAGCTGGCATTTGCGTAACGCGTGCTGCGTAACGCGTAATGCGTAGTGCGTAGTGCTTGAGGCCAGGGCTCCGGCTCGGATCAGGGCAGTTGCGGGCGGCTCCAAGCGATGCACTTGGATGAGACTGATCGGGCGCACTGTTGCCTCCGCGTGTGGGGATCGGCGGGGAGTGTTGAGTCCGGTCAAATCGGACTCGTTGTTCATCCGCTCTGGCCGGTGTCAAAAAAGCTTGGTGGATTCCAGCAGCACCGGCGTCGCTCCAGGGCCACTGGGTGAAAGACCGGTGCCGCTTTCGGCTCCGCATGGCACTTTCTTCTCTTCAAACTGCGACATGGGCTTGCATTAAATCGCACGGTTCACCATAATTCCGCTCCTGATGCGGGGTGGAGCAGTCTGGCAGCTCGTCGGGCTCATAACCCGAAGGTCGCAGGTTCAAATCCTGCCCCCGCTACCAAGCTTTTCGGTCAGGAAAGCCTCCACCAAGAGGCTTTTTTGTTGATCAAGGCCTGGGCTTGTGAAGGCGACTGTTTCCGTCTTCTCACCGGAATCCAGCGGTATCGGACAAGGGGCCCAATCGGGCCCTTTGTTGTTTCCGCAACCAACGTTTTCTTCAGGACCGGCGACCTACCACACGTGAGCGACAAGGCACGACAAATCACTACTTTGCTCAGCCCTACAGTGCATGCCCTTGGGCTTGAGTTGCTGGGTGTCGAGTACCTGCCGGCGCCCGGCAGCGCCACGCTGCGCCTGTACATCGACGTGCTGCAAGCCGAACTGGCCACGCGCATGGTCAATATCGAAGACTGTGAGGCGGTGAGCCGCGAAGTGTCGGCCCAACTCGATGTCGAGGACCCGATCACCGGCAATTACACGTTGGAAGTGTCGTCACCAGGCGTGGACCGGCCGCTGTTTTCGCTGCCGCAGTTCGAACGCCACCTGGGCGAATCAGCCAAGGTCGTGTTGCGCCTGCCGCAGGATGGCCGTCGTCGCCTGCAGGGGTTGATCGCGCGCATCGAAGGCAGCAGCATCGTGTTCGTGGTCGACGCGGTCGAAATGAAAGTGGCGTTCGAGAACATCGACAAGGCCCGGCTGATGCCTGACTGGGTCGCGCTGGGGTTTGCCCCGCAACCCAAGAAGACCGGTGGGGCCAAGCCCGCTCCAGTGAAGCCGGCTGCGAAGAAGGCCGCGCCTGCGAAGAAAGCTGCAAAGAAGACGCCGGCCCGAAAGCCGGCTCCCAGGAAACCCGGCAGTGGCAAGCCGGGCCCCAAACAAAAGCAAGATAAACCCAACCAACCGGCGGCCAAGCGGCCGCGCGCGGAGTGAAAGATGAGTAAGGAACTGTTGCTGGTAGTGGATGCGGTCGCCAATGAAAAGGGCGTGCCGCGCGAAGTCATCTTCGACGCCATCGAGGCGGCGCTGGCTTCGGCCGCCAAGAAGCGCTATCCCGAGCAGGAAGTGCTGACCCGCGTGACGATCGACCACAAGACCGGTGAATACGAAACCTTCCGCCGCTGGGAAGTGGTGGCCGACGACGTGGTCATGGAGTCGCCGGACTATCAATTACGCCTGATGGACGCGGTGGACGAAAGCGATGGCGCTGAAGTTGGCGACTACGTGGAAGAACAGATCGAGAACCCGGATTTCGGGCGCATCGCTGCGCAGGCCGCCAAGCAGGTGATCGTGCAGCGCGTGCGCGAGGCCGAGCGTGCACAGGTGGTGGATGCCTGGAAGGACCGCATCGGCGAGCTGGTCACCGGCATCGTCAAGCGCGCCGAGCGTGGAAACATCTATGTGGATCTGGGTGGCAATGCCGAAGCCTTCATTCCCAAGGACAAGGGCATTCCGCGCGATACGCTGCGCGCCGGCGACCGCGTGCGTGGCTACCTGTTTGACGTGCGTACCGAACCGCGCGGCCCGCAGCTGTTCATCAGCCGCGCTGCACCGGAATTCATGATCGAGCTGTTCAAACTGGAAGTGCCGGAAGTGGGCCAGGGCCTGGTCGAGATCAAGGCCTGCGCGCGCGATCCGGGCGATCGCGCCAAGATCGCCGTGGTCGCCTATGACACCCGCACCGATCCCATCGGCGCCTGCATTGGCATGCGTGGTTCGCGCGTGCAGGCGGTGTCCAACGAGCTCAATGGCGAGCGCGTGGACATCGTGCTGTGGAACGACAGCGCGGCCAATTTCGTCATCAACGCGATGGCGCCTGCCGAAGTGCAGTCGATCATCGTCGATGAGGAAAAGCATTCGATGGACCTGGCCGTGGCGGAAGACCGTCTGGCGCAGGCGATCGGCAAGGGCGGGCAGAACGTGCGCCTGGCCAGCCGCCTGACCGGTTGGCAGTTGAACGTGATGACCCAGGACCAGGTGTCGGCCAAGTCCGAAGCCGAGCAGGTCGTGGCCCGCATGCTGTTCGTCGAGAAGCTTGAGGTCGACGAGGAAATCGCCGCAATCCTGGTGGCTGAGGGCTTCAATTCGGTCGAGGAAATCGCGTACGTGCCGGTCGGCGAACTGCTGGCGGTGGAAGGCTTCGACGAGGACATCGTCGAGGAGCTTCGCGCCCGTGCCCGTGACGCGCTGCTCAACGACGCACTGGCGGAAGAGGAAAGCCTGGGCGACAGCGGCCCGAGCGATGACCTGCTGGCGCTCGAAGGCATGGACGAGGACACCGCGTTTGCGCTGGCCCTGCATGACATACGCACCAGCGAGCAGCTGTCCGACCTGGCCGCCGACGAAGTGGTCGAATTCGGCATCGCAGGCCTGGATGAAACCCGCGCAGCGGCGCTGATCCTGGCCGCACGGGCCGAGGAGATTGCCCGTCTCGAGCGTGGCGCATGAGCGCCACGCGGGCCCGTCTGGAACGCGGCGAATGAGCCGGCAATGAACCCCGCCCTGCACCATACAGGGCTAGAATCCGCGTTCCCTTCGCGCTAGGCGGGGGGCGCAAACGAAGGTCACAGGATCCGAATGACGCAGCAAACCACCATCCGCAAACTTGCCGAACTGGTCAACACGCCGGTAGAGAAACTGCTGGAGCAACTGGCCGAGGCCGGCATGAGCTTCAGCGGTCCCGATCAGGCCGTGACCAGTACCGAAAAGATGAAGCTGCTCGGCTTCCTGCGTCGCACCCATGGCAAGACCGAAGCGCCAGCCGAAGACACCTCGGCGCCGAAGAAGATCACGCTGAATCGCCGCAAGGTGCAGGAAGTCACGGTGGCTGCCGGTCGCACCAAGACCACGGTCAACGTGGAAGTGCGCCAGAAGCGCACTTACCTCAAGTCCGATGAACCGGCCGGTCCGGTCAGCGACGAGCGCGCGGATGCGCTGGCCAAGCTGGAGGAGTCCAAGCAGCGCAACCTGGAAGAACAGCAGCGTCTGGCCGAAGGCGACAAGAAGCGCGCCGACGAGCGTGACCGCGTGCGCAGGGAAGAAGAAGCCGCACGCCTGAAGATCGAATCCGAGCGCACCCAGGCCGAGGCCGAGGCCGTGGCTGCGGCTACTGGCGCAGCGCCCGCGGGCGAGGAAGGCGCCACCGCGCGTCCGGCCAAGCCCAGCGGACACCACGTACCCAAGCCCGTGGTGCGCAAGGATCCACCGCGTGCCGACGATCGCGGCACCACCGCGGCCAAGCACAAGACCCGCGGTTCACATGCAATGGTCGCCGGCGTCGAGGATGACGACAGCACCCAGCGGTTTGCCGGACAGTTGCATCTTTCAGCCGCGGATCGCGCGCGTCGCACCACCACCCGTGGCAAGCCCAAGCCTCGTCGCCAGCTGGAGCAATCCCGTGGCGGCGGTGGCAGCCACGGATTCGAACGTCCTACCGCGCCGGTCGTGCGCGAAGTGGCGATCGGCGAGACTGTCACCGTCGCCGACCTGGCCCAGAAGCTCGCGCTCAAGGGCGGCGACGTGGTCAAGGCACTGTTCAAGATGGGCGTCATGGCCACCATCACCCAGAGTATCGATTACGACACCGCGGCACTGGTCACTGAAGAGCTTGGCCACACTGTAGTGAAGGCCGGCGGCGACGATGTCGAAGACACCTTGATCGCCCACACCGATTCATCGCAGGGCGAGATGCAATCACGTCCGCCGGTGGTCACCATCATGGGCCATGTGGACCACGGCAAGACCTCGCTGCTGGACTACATCCGTCGCACCAAGGTCGCCACCGGTGAAGCGGGCGGCATCACCCAGCACATCGGTGCGTACCACGTGGAAACCGAGAAGGGCGTCATCAGCTTCCTCGACACTCCTGGCCACGCCGCTTTCACCCAGATGCGTGCGCGCGGCGCCAAGCTCACCGACATCGTGGTGCTGGTGGTGGCCGCCGATGACGGCGTGATGCCGCAGACGGTCGAGGCAGTGAGCCACGCCAAGTCCGCCGGCGTGCCGCTGATCATTGCGGTCAACAAGATGGACAAGCCCGACGCCGACCCGTCGCGGGTCAAGAACGAATTCCTGGCCCATGACGTAGTGGCCGAAGAGTTCGGTGGCGACACCCAGTTCGTCGAGGTGTCTGCCAAGACTGGCGATGGCGTCGACAACCTGCTCGACTCGATCCTGCTGCAGGCCGAAGTGCTGGAGCTCAAGGCCGCGCAGACGGGTCGTGCCAGCGGCGTGGTGATCGAATCGGCGCTGGACAAGGGCCGCGGCCCGGTGGCCACGGTGCTGGTGCAGCAGGGCATGCTGAAGAAAGGCGACTACCTGGTGTGCGGTACCCAGTACGGCCGCGTGCGCGCGCTGTTCGATGAAAGCGGCGGCCAGCCTGCCGAGGCCGGTCCCTCGATCCCCGTGCAGGTGCTCGGCCTCTCGGGCGTGCCCGATGCCGGCGATGATTTCGTGGTGGTCGAAGACGAACGCCTGGCCAAGGACGTGGCCCAGCAGCGCGACACCAAACGTCGCGAGTCGCGCATGGTCCAATCGGCCGGCAGCCGCATGGAAGACATCATGTCGCAGCTCGGCAAAGGCGAGGGCCAGCTGGTGCTGAACCTGGTCATCAAGGCCGACGTGCAGGGTTCGGTGGAAGCGCTGAAGCAATCGCTGATCGCGCTTTCGAACGAAATGATCCGCATCAACGTGATCCATTCGGGCGTGGGCGGCATCACCGAGTCCGATGCGAATTCGGCATTGACTTCCAAGGCCACCATGATCGGCTTCAACGTGCGTGCCGACGCCTCCGCTCGCCGGGTTGTCGAAACCAACGGCGTCGACCTGCGTTACTTCTCGATCATCTATGACGTGATCGACCAGGTGAAACAGGTGGCTTCGGGCATGCTGGGCGTGGAGATCCGCGAAGAAATCATCGGTATTGCGGAAGTGCGCGACGTGTTCCGCAGCTCGAAGTTCGGCGCCGTGGCCGGCTGCATGGTGGTGGAAGGTACGGTCAAGCGCAGCAAGCCGATCCGTGTGCTGCGCCAGAGCGTGGTGGTGTTCGAGGGCGAGCTGGAATCGCTGCGCCGCTTCAAGGAAAACGTGGACGAAGTGCGCAACGGCACCGAATGCGGCATCGGCGTGAAGCAGTACAACGACGTGCAGCCGGGCGACCAGATCGAGTGCTTCGAGCGCATCGAAGTGCAGCGCACTCTGTAAGCGGTTGATGGTTGAAGGTTGCTGGTTGCTGGATGTCGGCGCCAGCGACAAGCAGCCGGCAACCCACAACCAGGCCGTACCGAACCATGCCCACCAAATCATTCCATCGCACCGACCGCGTTTCCGCCCAGCTCCGACGCGAGCTGGGCACGCTGGTGCACGAATTCGTGCGCCAGCACGGGTTGCCATCGGTAAGTGTTTCCGACGTCGAAGTCACGCGCGACCTGGCTCACGCCAAGGTCTTCGTCACCGCGCTGATGCAGGAGCGTTCGGTGGAGGCGTTGAAGTCCCTGAAAGAACTGTCGCCCCAAATCCGCTACCAGCTCGGTAAGGCGATGAAGCTCCGCCACGTGCCCGAACTTCACTTCCACTACGACGATTCGGTGGACCGCGGCGAACGCATCGAGAACCTGCTGCGCGACAAGCAGCCGGCCCCGGAAGACGACGAAACGTAATCCTCCTGTGGGAGCGGGCCTTGCCCGCGATGCGCTCGGTTGGCTCAAGCCCCAGAAGGCATCGCGGGCAAGGCCTGCTCCCATAAAGGACTCTGTCCCTCACGATGTCCCTGCCCAAGGTAAAATTTCGCCGCCTCGACGGCATCCTGTTGCTGGACAAGCCGCAGGGCCTGAGCTCGAACCAGGCATTGCAACGGGCGCGTTTCCTGTTCCGGGCAGAGAAGGGTGGCCACACGGGCAGTCTCGATCCGCTGGCTACCGGCCTGTTGCCGTTGTGCTTCGGCGAAACCACCAAGATCGCGGGCAGCCTGTTGGGCGCCCGCAAGGCCTATGACACCGTCGCGCGTCTGGGCGTGACCACCGATACCGACGATGCCGAGGGCCAGCCGTTGCGCGAACGCCCGGTCGGCCAGTACAGCGTCGCCCAGATCGACGCCGCCCTGCATGCGTTCACGGGCCGCATCCAGCAGCGCCCACCCATCTATTCGGCGCTCAAGCGCGGCGGTGAGCCGCTGTACGCCAAGGCCAGACGGGGCGAACTTGTCGAAGTGGAGCCACGCCCCGTGGAAGTACACCGTTTTGAACTGCAATCCGCCGGCGGCCTGCTGGACGGGCGGGAACCCCTGTTGCGGCTTCAGGTGGAATGCGGCTCCGGCACTTATGTCCGCAGCCTGGTGCGCGACGTGGGCGAAGCCCTGGGCTGCGGTGCGCATGTGGTCGAGTTGCGCCGGCTGTGGGTCGACCCCTTTCGCGAGCCGCGCATGTGGACGCTGGACGCGTTGCAGGCGCTCGCTCAGCGCGACCAGCGCAGCCTCGACGCGTGCCTGCTGCCAATCGACGCCGGACTGGTCGGTATCCGCCGCATCGATCTGGTTGAGGACGCCGCTCGCCGTTTCGCCCAGGGCCAGCGTCTCAGCGGCATACCGGGTGAAGAAGGGCCATGCGCGGTGCACGGCGCTGACGGGCGCGTACTCGGGCTGGCGCAGCTCGATGCCAGCGGCTTGTTGTCCCCGCAGCGCCTGTTCAACTGGCCCACATTGATCGCCGATACGCACTAAAGCCTTGTTTCAAAAGGCTTGCAGGCCTACACTACGCCGGCCTTTTCAGGCACCTTCGCTACTGCACCATGCGTTTCCAGTTCCATCGCAATATCTCCATCGCAACATCCATCGCGACATCCCATCGTAAACGGCGAGCACGGCGGTGCGCACGGTCCACTTCGTTGACCTTCGCGTTCCTGCAGGCCACGCATCCCAGAGATAAAAAAACATGCCCATCGATACCCAGAAAGTCATTGAAGAAAACAAGCGCGGCGCCAGCGACACCGGCTCACCGGAAGTCCAGGTCGCCCTCATCACCGCCCGCATCGAGATGCTCAGCGGCCACTTCAAGACCCACAAGAAAGACCATCACAGCCGTCGTGGCCTGCTGCAGCTGGTGAATCGCCGCCGCAGCCTGCTCGACTATCTCAAGAAGAAAGACAGCGAACGCTACAAGAGCCTGATCGAAAAGCTCGGCCTGCGTCGCTGAAGCCAGACCCGACCGCGGCGCAGTGATGCGCCGCGGTCTTGTTTTCAGCACCCTGAAAGTTCCAGCGACCGCTCCATGGCCGGAAAGACCCGGCCACCCGCGCATGGCAAGGGTCGTGCCCGGTTCAACCCAGCAAGCTTTATCCAAGGGAATCCCCACGTGGCAAAAATCACCAAAACCTTCCAGTACGGCAAGCACCAGGTCACCCTGGAAACCGGCGAGATCGCGCGTCAGGCTGGCGGCGCCGTCATGGTCTCGTGCGAAGGCACCGTGCTGCTGGTCAGCGCCGTGGCCAACAAGACCGCGCGCGAGGGGCAGGACTTCTTCCCGCTCACGGTTGATTACCAGGAAAAGTTCTACGCCGGTGGTCGCATCCCGGGCGGGTTCTTCAAGCGTGAAGGTCGCCAGAGCGAAAAGGAAACCCTGATTTCGCGCCTGATCGATCGCCCGATCCGTCCGCTGTTCCCCGATGGCTTCCGCAACGAAGTGCAGATCATCGCCACGGTGATGTCGATGAACCCGGAAGTGGATGGCGACATCCTCGCCCTGATCGGTGCTTCGGCGGCGTTGTCGCTGTCGGGTGCGCCGTTCGATGGCCCGATCGGTGCGGCCAAGGTCGGTTACAAGAACGGTGAGTACCTGCTGAACCCGACCGTTTCCGAGTTGAAGGATTCGGAACTCGAACTGGTCGTCGCCGGTACCGCTGCCGCCGTGCTGATGGTCGAATCCGAAGCGCGCGAACTGTCCGAGGACGTGATGCTGGGTGCGGTGATGTTTGGTCACCAGCAGCTGCAGGTGGCCATTGCCGCCATCAACGAACTGGTTGCAGAAGGTGGCAAGCCGAAGTGGACCTGGTCCGCACCGGCCGCCAACGAAGGCCTGATCGCAGCCATTCGCCACGCCATCGGCGACAAGCTGTCGCAGGCGTTCCAGGTGCGCGACAAGCTTGAACGCAAGGACACCATTTCCGGCGTCAAGAAGGAAACCATCAGTGCGCTGGCGGCAGACGCTGAAACCAACGCCTGGACCAATGGTGACCTGTCCAAGGAATTCAGCGAGCAGGAATACCAGACGATGCGCGACTCGGTCCTCAAGACCAAGGTACGTATCGATGGCCGCGCGCTGGACACCGTGCGTCCCATTGCGTCGCGCGTCGGCATCCTGCCGCGCGTGCACGGCTCCTCGCTGTTCACCCGCGGCGAGACCCAGGCGATCGTCGCCGTGACCCTCGGCACCGCCCGCGACGGCCAGGTGATCGATGCGGTTGCCGGCGAGTACAAGGAACACTTCCTGTTCCATTACAACTTTCCTCCCTACTCGGTGGGCGAAGCCGGCCGCATGATGGGTCCGAAGCGCCGCGAGATCGGCCACGGCCGTCTGGCCAAGCGCGGCGTGCTGGCAGTGATGCCGACCATGGAAGCGTTCCCGTACACGATCCGCGTGGTCTCTGAAATCACCGAGTCCAATGGTTCGTCCTCGATGGCCTCGGTCTGCGGCAGCTCGCTGGCGTTGATGGATGCCGGCGTGCCGATCACCGCGCCGGTGGCGGGTATCGCCATGGGCCTGGTCAAGGAAGGCGACGACTTCGTGGTGCTGTCGGACATCCTCGGTGACGAGGATCACCTGGGCGACATGGACTTCAAGGTGGCTGGTACCGCCAAGGGCATCTCGGCGCTGCAGATGGACATCAAGATCCAGGGCATCACCGAAGAGATCATGAAAGTGGCGCTGGGCCAGGCCAAGCAGGGCCGCCTGCATATCCTCAAGGAAATGGAAGCCGCACTGACCGCGCCGCGCGAAGAACTCAGCGAGTTCGCGCCGCGACTGATCACCATCAAGATCCATCCGGACAAGATCCGCGAAGTGATCGGCAAGGGTGGTTCGGTGATCCAGGCGATCACCAAGGAAACCGGCACCCAGATCGACATCCAGGACGACGGCACCATCACCATCGCTTCGGTCAACGGCGCTGCCGGCCAGGCCGCCAAAGCGCGCATCGAGCAGATCACCTCCGATGTCGAGCCGGGTCGCATCTACGAAGGCAAGGTCGCCAAGCTGATGGACTTCGGTGCCTTCGTCACCATTGCGCCTGGCAAGGACGGCCTGGTACACGTGTCGCAGATTTCCAGCGAGCGCGTGGAGAAGGTCAGCGACGTATTGAAGGAAGGCGACATCGTCAAGGTCAAGGTGCTGGAAGTCGACAAGCAGGGCCGTATCCGCCTGTCGATCAAGGCGGTCGAAGAAGGCGAAGGCGTCGCGGCCGAATAAGCCACGCGCGCGTTATCGCAGGAAATGAAAAAGCGGGCTTCGGCCCGTTTTTTCTTCATGTTGACTCGTGACCTCGCTGCGTGTCGTAGCGTGAGTCCACGGCCAGCCCGAACACGCCAGCACGACGCGACTGGCAGCCACTGGCGGCGTCGCCGATCTGGTGGAGTCGACAGGCGGAACGCGCAACGTTGCTTCGCGCAGGAGGCTGCGCCTGATCCTGGTGACGGCCGCTGCGTGCCAACCATGCATGGGGCGAAAACACGCTGCGCGGCGATGCCACGACCGATTCCACACATCGCCGGGGCGCTATAGTTCGGCATTGCACAGCAGCAGGCATCGTCCGTGACCGGATCACCAGACAGCATCAAGCGTTCGTGGATGGATCGCTTCCTCCACGTGGTGGAAAGGGGTGGAAACGCGCTGCCGCACCCGGCAACGCTGTTCGCGATCCTTGCGCTGCTGGTGATCCTGCTGTCCTGGGTGACCTCGCAGATAGGCCTATCGGTGCAGCATCCAACCACCAACGAAACCATCACGCCAGTCAACCTCATGACGGTGGCGGGGCTGCACCGGATCCTGACCGGGCTGGTCACGAACTTCACCAGCTTCGCTCCGCTGGGCACCGTGCTGGTGTCGCTGATCGGCATCGGCGTGGCCGAGCATTCCGGGCTGATCGGCGCCGCGCTGAGGCAACTGGTGCTGGCCGCGCCGCGGTTTCTGCTGACGCCGGTGATGGTGTTCGCCGGAGTGATGTCGAACATGGCCAGCGAGATCGGATACGTGCTGCTGGTGCCGCTCGCGGGCCTGGTGTTCCTGGCCGCCAAGCGCCACCCGATCCTAGGCATGGCCGCCGCGTTCGCCGGCGTGTCCGGCGGCTATTCGGCGAACCTGCTGCTGGGCACCATCGATCCGCTGCTGGCCGGGCTGTCGCAGGAGGCCGCGCGAATCATCGACCCGGCATACACCGTCAGCCCGGCGGCCAACTGGTACTTCATGATCGTATCGACGTTCCTCGTCACCGGCCTGGGCTGGTGGGTGACCGAGCGCTTCGTCGCGCGCCGCTTCCCGGATGCACCGAAAGAGGAGGGCGACGAGGTCATCGAGCAGATCACCGCCGCAGAGAAGCGCGGCCTGCTGTTCGCGCTGGTGGCGACCGCGGCCCTGACCGCACTGGTGCTGTGGGGCACGGTGCCGGCCGATGGATTCCTGCGGGATCCGGAGACGGGCGACCTGCTCAATTCGCCGTTCCTGCGCGGCATCGTCGCGCTGATCTTCGCCTACGGCGTGTTCGCGGGCGTGGCCTACGGCATTGGTGCCGGCACCATCAGGAGCGACGAGGATGTGGTCAAGGGCATGGGCGCGAGCATGAGCACGCTCGGCATCTACCTGGTACTGACCTTCTTCGCGGCCCAGTTCGTCGCTTTCTTCAACTGGACCCAGCTGGGTCTGATCTTCGCGGTGCAGGGCGCTGGCGTGCTCCAGCAACTCGAGCTGCCCGGCATCGTGCTGTTCGCGGGCTTCATCCTGCTCACCGCAGTGGCCAACCTGTTCATGGGTTCGGCATCGGCCAAGTGGGCGCTGATGGCGCCGGTGTTCATTCCCATGTTCATGCTGCTGGGCTATTCGCCCGAGCTGACGCAGATCGGCTATCGCATCGGCGATTCGGTCACCAATATCATCTCGCCGATGATGAGCTACTTCGCGCTGATCATCGCGTTCGTGCAGCGTTACGAACCCAAGGCCGGCATCGGCACCGTGGTGGCGGTGATGCTGCCGTATTCGATGGTGTTCCTGGCGGGATGGACCCTGCTGTTCGCGCTGTGGATGGCGATGGGCTGGCCAATCGGTCCGGGTTCGCCGCTGCAGTACATCCAGGCCACGCCCGCCGGCTAGGAGCGCGTGCGCGAGCTGGCAGTGGGACGTGGGTTGCCGCCAGCGGCTGAGGGCGTCCTGGGCGCGAGCCAGCGCAGCAGTTGCCGGTAGACCCGGGGGCTGCCCAGCATTTCCAGATGGTTGATGCCGTAGCCGATCCAGCGACGCGATTTGGGGATGCGCAGGTCGAAGGCGCGTTGTGGATGCTGCCCCAGCGCGCTGGCCAATGGCACCAGTCCGTCGCCACGCAGGCCGCTGTGGTCTGTGTCGATGGGAGCGTCCGCAGTGGACACGGCCACCGCGTAAGCCTGTACCTGCGGAGGCAGTGGCATCGGCATGCGGCCATCGGCGATTCCATCGCCATCGCGGTCCTGCCAGTCCGCATCGCGAAGATTGCCGTGGCGCAGGTCCTGGATGCCGGCGCTGCGAACCTTGCCCAGGCGCGCGAACGGCGCGCTGTAGGGCGTGCTGCCGATCAACAGGTCCAGCCAGCTGCCTGCGCGTTCCAGCGGCGCGCCGTGATGTGGCGTGCCCAGGAACACGATGCGTATTGGAAGTCGCGTCCATTCCAGTTGCTGTTCCAATGCCTGGTGCAACGCGCTGCGCGCCACCAGGCCTCCCATGCTGTGGCAAAGCAAAGTCAGCTCCCGGATGGGCACGGGCCAGGCTTCAACCAGCTGATCGAGCAGCGCCGCGCATTCGATTCCATTGCGCGACACGCGTCTTCCGGAGTTGTAGTGCAGGTGCAGGGCGCTGTATTGCAGATCCCGTTCAAGCGCCTGGCCGTGATCGTGCCCTGCATACTTCCATTGCAGGTCGTTCATGCATAGGCCGTGGACCTGCACCAGCAGCTTGTCGCTGGGGGGGGTGAATACCTGGGCCAGCGCATCGCCAGTAAGGTCCAGTGGATGGCCTTCGCGGCGCAACTGCATGCGCAACGCCAACGGATTCGCACTGATCTCCAGGTGGTCTCCCAGCACGCCGTTCAGCGCGGCAACCATTGCTTCGCGTCGAGCGGACGGGCGCCAGCCGCCCAGCAACGGCGCGAGCGTCGACAACGAACGGTCAACGCCTTCGCCGACCAGTCGCGTGGTGCCGCGGATACTGCGGTACACCAGTCCCGGCAGGCCGGTAGTGGCGACCGGCGCCGTGCGGCCGATCACTGATGGCAGGTGGGTGATGGCGGCGTGCATCGCCTCCACCAGGTCGGTGACGCCGGTGACGCCATCTATCGCCAGCTTGCCGAGGCCGCGCAGGTCGCTGGCATTGCGATGCGGTGCGACGACAGAGGTCTTTCGGTTACGCGGCTTCATTCATGGATCGCGGCAGGTGCTGTGCCGCGATCATGGAGCCCGCGACGCCAATCCTCAACGTTCGCGACGGGTGACCATGCGGTTGACCGCGCCGCGGCGCTGCCAGTCCGGCACGACCCGATCCTGTTGCGGGCCGGCGGTGGCGAAAGATCCTGCAGGAGTATCGTCCTCCGGAACGGTGCTGGAAGATGGCGAACTCATCATCGGCGCAGCGGCTGCCATGGCCTGGGGTGCCAGGTCGGTACCCTGCATGATTCCCAACGGCGCATAGCCGGCGTATCCCGGAAAGATCGTGCCGATCTGCGGGTTGGCCATGCGCCGGATCATCACCTCGGAAAACACGCGACGGTAATCGGTGGTTACCGGCACGTCGCCGAAAGTGGGAGACAGGGTCTGCGGATCCAGGCCCAGCCACTGGCCGTAAAAGCGACGTCCGTTGACTGCGCCTCCAAGTACCAGCAGCGGATTGCCGTAGCCGTGGTCGGTGCCGCCATTGGCATTGGCGCGCACGCGCCTGCCGAATTCCGATTGCACGACCACCGTCACCCTCGACATCTGTCCGGTGCCGTTGAGCTCGTTGTAGAACGCGGTCAGCGCCGAGGACAGCTCGTTGATCTTGTTCTGGTAGTAGTGATAGCCCGTGCCCGCCGTGCCCTGGCCCTCGTGCGTGTCCCAACCGCCCAGGTCCAGCGTGGCGAAGCGCAGCCCCAGGTTGAAGCGAATGCTTTGGGCGATGGTCCACAACTGTTCGGCGAAGCTGCCGGTCGGCCAGCCCGCCGGCAATGCGGCGTAACCCTGGCTGTTGATGGTCTTGAGTGAAGCGTTGGCACGCGCACCGTTGAGCTCGATGCCGGTCTGCCCGGACCATAGATCGACAAGGGTTTCGTTGTGTCCGCGAAATCCCGCGGGCGCGCCCGCACGCGCCATTTGCCACTGATAGGCGCCGGCATTGAGCTGGAAATCGCGGGGGTCGGACATGCCCAGCGAATCGATCGCACCGATCAGGCTCGCCGGCTGGGTCCCGGCGACCGCCAATTGCGGCATCGTCGCCGCCGGAGTACTGGTCGGACGCGAGTCCCACGCGCGGGTGATCCAGCCGCTGGGCGAGCCATATTTGCCGGGAGTGCCGAGGTCGATGTAGAGCTGCGCATCGAAATGGCTGCGGGTGACGGTGGTGGCCATGCCGCAGGCATGGACGATGGCCAGCTTGCTGTCGTTCCACAGGTCACGCAGGCCGGTCGCCGAAGGATGCAGGCCGAAGCCGGTGGCGACGCCGTTGGCGAGGTTCAGCGGCAGCGCTCCGTACGTCCCGCTGGTTTCGATCCTGAGATCTGGCCGCGCCTCCTCGTAGTGGACGCGGTCGGGGCCGCTGACCGGGACCACCAGGTTCAGGCCGTCCATGCCGCCGCGCAGGAACAGGTGCACCACGGTGTCATGGCTGTTGGCGGCGGCGACCGCATCATCGGCGAACATCAGGGTGGAGCCGGCGGTGCCGACCACTGCGGCGCTGCAGCAGCCTTTGACGAATTCGCGGCGGGTGAGTGTGTAATCGATCATGGTCTGGTCCTCACCGGCTCAGGAATTCTGGGGACAGCAGGATCAGCGACACGAGGCTGCGCAGGCGCTGGTGGTTGTAGTGGCGCTTGAGGTCGCCCTGCTGCCAGGTGTCGTTGTCGGCGATGACGTAGCTGGCGGAATCTCCGTTCTGGGCCATGAAACCCACCAGCACCTGCCTGCGCTGCGCACCGGGCTGGTAGCCGAGGATGCGTTGGCACCAGAACGTGACCAGGTTGTTGGCCGTCCATGACGCCACGCCGGCGCGGGTGACGTCCAGGATCGGACTCAGCGGCACCTCGCCGTCCTTGGCTTCGGTCAGCCAGTTGAGCAGTTTCCAGGTCATCGCATAGGAGTTGGAACCCGACCACGACAGGCCGACGTCGGGATAGCCGTTGGGTGCAGGCCAGTTGTAAGGCGTGTTGCCGGTCGGACCCATGCGCCACATCAGTTCGTTGCTGGGGCCATGGTCCACGCGCACGTTCCAGTCGTTTCCAAGGGCGCGCATCGCCGCCACGACCGCCTCGAACGGACGCCGGTTCTTCTGGCCCCAGCTGTTGATCAAGTCGTCGGAGTTGAGGATGTGGCGCAGGGTGATTTCGATCTGTTTCGGATGCTGCCAGTTGGCGCGGAAGATCAATGCGGCACTGTCGATGAGGCGCTGGCTGGGCGTGTCGTTGATGAAGCGTCGGATCAGTTTCTTGCAGATGAATTTGGCCACGCGCGGATGACTGGCCAGGCGATCCAGCACATCACGCCCGTCCTTGAGCGCCGGCTGCTCCGGATTGATCAGCCTGCCCAGCAGGAACTTGGGGCCGGCGTCGTGCCATGACTGGCGATACACGAAGGTGCCGTCGTCCTCGGCAGGGAACTGCCAATGCCCGTTTTTCGCAGACCAGCCGGTGAATGCGGCCGAGGTTTCGTACACGTCGATGTCGGTGTAGCCGATCGGATAGGTGGGGTCCTCAGGACACGGTGGCACCGTGAAGGGATCCATGAAGCCCAGGTAGTTCTCGGCGCCCAGGGTGTGCAGTTCCAGCAGCTCGCGCGCCCAGTTCTCGTTCGGGCCGGAGCGTGAGTTGTTGAGGTTGTCCAGGTAGTAGAGCATCGCCGTGCTCTTGGCCACGGCTTCGAGCATGATGCGGAAATTGCCGGTGGCGTTGGCGCGGATCACGTCGCGGTCGTAATGCACGAAAACCGGGCCAATACTGAACTCGGTACCGTGCACGTTGAAATGCGCGTGCCAGAAGTTGACCAGCACTTCGCGCAGTTGCCGGCGCGAATGCACTGCGCGAACGAACGACGCCCGCTGTACTTCCCACGCCGGGCGCATGCGGATGTCGTATACGGGATCGCCTTTGACGTGGTCAGCCCACAGCTGGGTCAGGGGCTTGGCCAGCGTGGTGTATCCGGCGGTGGCCAGACGCTGCTCCACCGGCGCATCGCTGATGGCAGGCCAGTCCAGTTGCCAGTCGACGTAGTTGGCCAGGCGCTGCAGGTCGGTGCTGCCCAGGGCATTGAACTCGGCGATCGTGGTAGGCGTCGCGCCGTAGCTCAGGTTGCCGAGCACGCGCACTGCGAATGGCGGGCGTGCGAGTGTCATCAAGCGTGGTTGCGACAAATTCGACATCGTGTGCGAGCCAGCGGTTACCAGCGCGGGAGCAGTGTCATTCCCTGGCATCGACTTGTCTGTTGCAGGCACGCGTTGCCCGCGAAACCGATACAGCTGCTGATGGCGTTGTCGAACCGCCGCCATCTGCCGCGAGGCGATGGTCACCTCGTTACTGACGTCACTCACCAACGTCTCAGGCGAATTGCGCTCTTGCGCGCGCGCGAACTGGAGCCGGCCGCTGCGCAGCAGGCTGCGCCGGAAATGGAAATATCGTAGTGCCATCCGTGTTTCCCCATGCACCCCCGGTGCAGGCCGGAGTATTGGGGAAACTACCACCTCCGGACTGCGAACTGGCGCACACCGCCGTCAAGCAATTGGCGCGCCCTGGCTTGGCAGCCGCCCGATGGTTCGCTGGTCTTAAACCCAGCCGGTGGCGTAATACAGCCCAATGATGAAGAAAACGGCGGCAGTCTTGATCAGGGTGATGGCGAAGATGTCTTTGTAGGACTGGCGGTGGGTCAGTCCGGTAACCGCCAGCAGGGTAATGACTGCTCCGTTGTGGGGCAGGGTATCCATTCCGCCGGAGGCCATGGAGGCCACGCGATGCAGGACCTCCATGGGAATGCCCGCCGCATTGGCATTGGCAATGAAGCTGTCTGCCATCGCCGCCAGGGCGATGCTCATGCCTCCCGACGCCGAACCGGTAATGCCCGCCAACGCTGTCACCGACACGGCTTCGTTGACCAGCGGATCGGGAATGGACTGCAACGCGTTGGCCACCACCAGGAAGCCGGGGAGTGCGGCAATCACAGCGCCGAAACCATATTCGGAAGCAGTGTTCATCGATGCCAGCAGTGCGCCACCGATCGCCGACCTGGTGCCTTCGGCAAAGCTGGCCAGCACCGGACGCCAGGCGAACAGGATCACCGCGACGATTCCGACCAGCAACGCCCCCTGCACGGCCCAGATCGCGGCCAGCTTTGCCACTTCCTGCACTACCGGTGCAGGATTGCCGATCACCGCTGGCACGAACGATTGGGTCTCGCCATAGAACCCGGGGATCATCCGCGTGAACGCATAGTTGGATACACCCACCAGTACCAGCGGCAGGATTGCGACCAGGGGATGCGCGAGCGTGCCGCCGCGAAAAGCGTCCGGTTCGTTGCGCAGGTCGGTGCCGTAGCCTTCGCCAATGCGCAAGGCAACGCGACGACGCCATTCCAGATAGGTCATGCCCAGGATCAGGATGAAGACGCCGCCCAGCGTGCCGAGCACCGGCGCCGCCCAGCCGGTGGTGCCGAAGAACGATGTCGGGATGATGTTCTGGATCTGCGGCGTACCTGGCAAGGCATCCATGGTGAAAGTGAAAGCGCCCAGCGCGATCGTGCCGGGCACCAGGCGCTTCGGGATATCACTCTGGCGGAACAGTTCGGCCGCGAACGGATACACCGCGAACACCACCACGAACAACGACACGCCGCCATAGGTCAGCAGTGCGCACACCAGCACGATCGACAGCATCGCACGCTGCGCGCCGACGACCTTGATGGTCGCAGCCACGATCGATTTGGAGAAGCCCGAGATCTCG
>Ga0105047_10002230_pt1 | contig 34671 bp, 31 predicted proteins | sample MAT04_FD_78384 | JGI IMG/M metagenome (GOLD analysis project Ga0105047, IMG submission 78384) | Freshwater microbial communities from Lake Fryxell liftoff mats and glacier meltwater in Antarctica - MAT-04 (megahit assembly) | ecosystem: Environmental > Aquatic > Freshwater > Ice > Liftoff... | reverse complement strand
GGGCGACACCGTCATCTATCCGCAGCACGGTGCATGCATCGTCGTGGGAACCAAGAAGATGGAGGCCTTCGGCAGTATGCAGGAGTACCTCATCTTGAAGACCGTCATCAACGAGATGACGCTGTCGGTCCCCACCCTGAAGGCCAGCGAAGTGGGCGTGCGCCCGCCGGTGAACCCGGAGGAACTGGAAGACCTCGTTGCGGTGCTCAGTAAGCCCGATCCGCGCGTGCCGTCCAACTGGAGCCGCCGATTCAAGAACCACCAGGAGAAGCTGAAGAGCGGCGACGTCTACCAGGTGGCGGAGGTCGTTCGTAACCTTGCTGCTCGCAATCGCGACGCCTCGTTGTCGGCCGCCGAGCGCACCATGTACGACCGTGCTCGCATCAACCTCATCAGCGAGATTGCGCCTGCGCTCAAGGTCAGCGCCGAGGAAGCCGAGCGCTACCTCGACGAGGCCCTTGCCAAGGGCGTATTGAAGCCTGCGAAGGAACCGGCCAAGAAGAAGGCCTGAGCCTCGCGCCGCGCCGTCTAACCTCGCACGCATGACGGCACCAGGCATGCTTACCCGCGAAGAACTTGAATCACTCATCCGCAACGGTCACGTTGACACGGTGCTGATGGTGTTCCCCGACCTGCAGGGCAGGTTGGTGGGCAAGCGCACCACGGGTCGTTTCTTCCTGCAGAGCGTCGCCGACGCCGGCACCGAGAACTGCGACTACCTGATCGCGTGCGACATGGACAACAACCCTGTCCCCGGCTATCGCTTCACCAGCTACGAGCAGGGCTACGGCGACATGTTGGCAAAGGCGGATTGGAACACCGTTCGCCTCATCCCGTGGGTGGAGAAGACGGCGATGATCATGTGTGACCTGCTGGATGTCGATTCGGGCGATCTGGTCGAGGTGGCGCCGCGCAGCATCCTGCAGGCTCAGGTGGATGCCGCCGCCGAGATGGGCTTCTTGCCGATGGTGGCGAGTGAGATCGAGTTCTTCCTGTTCAAGGACACGTACGACGAGGCTCACGACAAGGGATATCGCGACCTCAAACCGCACTCGCCGTGGCTGGAGGATTACCACATCCTGCAGACGACCAAGGACGAGTACGTCCTGGGCGCGATTCGGCGCGGCCTCGAAGGCGCCGGCGTGCCCGTCGAATTCAGTAAGGGTGAGGCGGGTAAAGGTCAGCACGAAATCAACCTCGATTACACGACGGCCATCGAAATGGCAGACCGCAACAGTGTCTACAAGCTGGCAGCGAAGGAGATCGCCCACTTCAATGGTCGCTCCGTCAGCTTCATGGCGAAGTACGACTTCAACGACACCGGTTCGTCGTGCCACATCCACTCCAGCCTGTGGTCGATGGATGGCGAGACGGCCATCTTCGACGACCACCATGGCCCGCATGGCATGAGCGAGACCTTCCGGCACTACCTCGCCGGCCAGATCGCAACGGCTCGCGAGTTCAGCCTGCTCTGGGCGCCCACCATCAACAGCTACAAGCGGTTCCAGTTGGGCTCGTGGGCACCGACGGGCGTCGGCTGGGGCATCGACAACCGCACCCTGGGCTTCCGCAAGGTCGGTCATGGCAAGGGCACTCGCGTCGAGTGCCGTATTCCCGGCAGCGACGCCAACAGCTACTTCGCCTTTGCTGGAACGCTTGCAGGCGGGTTGTACGGCATCAAGAACAAGCTGCCGCTGGGCGAGGCATTCATGGGCAACGGCTATGACGCACCCGACATCCCGCGTATCCCATGGAACATCGTCGACGCCATCAACCTGTGGGAGAACAGCATCATCGCCAAGGAGTCGTTCGGTGAAGAGGTGCACCATCACATCCTCACCATGGCCAAGGCCGAGTGGGAAGCCTTCAACCACACAGTCACAGACTGGGAACTGCGCCGCTACTGGGAACGCATCTAGCGATCGGGGTCGACCGAGAACTCGACGAGCACTGGAAGGTGGTCGCTGAGGCGGGCCCACGGCTCGCCACCTTCAGGCGTGAGTGAGCTGAGCGTGGTTGCTGCCGTCGGCAGCAGTACGTAGTCGATGCGCTGCGACGGCGCGATTGATGGGTTGGTGACCGTGCCGCCTGCGTCGGTCAGGCCGACTGCGCGGAACTCGCGCAGTACCTCGATCTCGCTGTCGTCGGTGGTGTTCAAGTCGCCGGTGAGGACCTTGCAGCGCGACGTATCGGCGCGCACCCTGTCGGCAGCCCGCTTCGCCTGCGCCAGACGTTCGTCGGCATTGTCGCTGGAGAGGTGAGTGTTGAATACGCGCAGTGTGCTGTCACGCCGCGTGATCGTGGCCGCCAGCAGCACTCGATGTTTGTAGATCCAGGTACTGACCCCGGGGGAGATGGTGGTGCGCATCCGTGCCGACACCGCCCATGGCGAAACGATGCCGACTCCCTCGGCACGCCACCACAGCAGCGGTGTATACGGGTAGTGCTTGCGAGCCCACGCGTAGTGCCAACCGAGTTGTTTGGCGAGTCGGCGCAGCTGTGCCCGCCGCACCTCCTGGAGTGACACGACGTCGGGCTGCTCGCCGCGCAACACGGCAGCGATCTCACCCACATCGGGGCGACGTGAACCCAGAATGTTCCAGGTCGTCACCCGCCACACCGTTCCAGTCGTGCCTGTCATTGCTCACCAGTTTGCCAAGGTCCGCTACCGTGACACGCCATGAGTCGTCTGTCAGGCAAAGTTGCCATCATCACCGGTGCATCATCGGGTTTGGGTCGGGTAGGGGCCGAGCGGTTCGCCGCCGAGGGCGCGATGGTGGTGATCGCAGACATCACCGATGGCGATGACGCTGTCGAAGCCATTTCCGCCGCCGGTGGTGAGGCCAGCTTCGTGCGCTGCGACGTCACCGACGAAGCGTCAGTGGAGAACGCGGTCAGCTTCGCCGTCGAGACCTACGGCGGCCTTCACGTGCTGTACAACAACGCCGGCGTGATGCTTGGCGACGATGACAACCCGGTCACCACCAGTGTCGAGACGTACCAGAAGACGATGGACATCAACGTGCTCGGAACGCTGCTGGGTTGTAAATACGCCATTCCGGCAATGCAGGCCAGCGCCAAGGAATGCGGCGAGGCCGGCAGCATCGTCAACGTTGCGTCGTTCGTGGCGCACATGGGTGCCGCCACTCCGCAGATTGCCTACACCGCGTCGAAGGGAGCCGTGCTGGCCATGACTCGCGAGATCGCCGTGATCTACGCGCGTCAGGGTGTGCGCGCGAATGCACTGTGCCCTGGGCCGATCATGACCCCGCTGTTGGCCAAGTTCCTCAGCGACGATGCCAAGCGCAACCGCCGCCTGGTGCACATCCCGATGGGCCGCTTCGGCGAGCCGGTCGAGATTGCCAACGGGGCATTGTTCCTCGCCAGCAACGAGTCCAGCTGGATGACAGGCCAGTCGCTGATCATCGACGGTGGCATCACTGCCGCATACGTCACCCCGGAGTGAGCGACTTCGAATCGATGAACGACCCAGGCTTGCACGGCGCTGAGAGCGCGACGGGCGATCTCGACGAGCGCGCCGTTCAGTGGATTCGTAGCCGTCTGGCGAACTCGGGTGTCGGTGTCATCGGTGACAAGGGCCAACTCGATGATGCGCTCGATCGGTCGATCACCGATGATGGGCTTGGTCTTGATGGCGCGTGGGAGATGTTCCGCGATGTCATGGCGCCGGCGAATATCGGGCTTGATAGCGAGCGCTTTCTGGCGTTCATTCCGCTGTCGCCCTCGGTGGCGAGTGTTTGGATGGATGCTATTTGCGGTGCCGCCAACTTTTCCGCCGAGTCCTGGCTGGAGGGTGCCGGCGCAGTCGCCGCCGAGAACCAGGTGATCGACCTGCTGGTCCGCACCGCCGGTATGCCAGCCGGCGCGGCGGGGTGTTTCATGAGTGGCGGCAGCATCGGCAACCTGTCTGCGTTGGCAGTCGCACGCGACCAGGCTGGTGGGCGGCGCGCTGTTGTGATGGCGGATACCGCGCATGCGTCGGTCAACAATGCGTTGCACATTCTCGGTCTCGATGCGCTGGAAGTGCCCACCGGTCCGGATTGTCGACTGACCGGTGCGGCCCTGCGAGCGACCATCGGCGACCGCACCGACATCGCGGCAATTGTCGCTGCCGGCGGCTCCACGAACGCCGGCGTCATCGACGATCTGGCTGGCTGCGCTGACGTCGCTCAGGAGCTGGACGCGTGGTTCCACGTCGATGGTGCGTACGGGCTGACGGGAATGCTGCTGCCCGAGCTGAGGCCGAAGTTCGACGGCATCGAGCGAGTCGACTCATTCATCGTCGACCCGCACAAGTGGATGTTCGCGCCCGCCGGTTCATGCGCGCTGGTGTACCGCCAACCATGGTTGGCTCGCACGACGCATACGCAGCACGGCCCGTACATCGAGGTGCTGCGCACCGGCGACGATGCCTACAACCCGTGCGACCTCGGCTACCAACTCACTCGCCGCGCCAGTGGCTTGCCGATCTGGTTTGCGATGGCACTCCACGGCGTGGAGGCACATCGCATCGCAATCCGCCATGGCATCACCTTGGCTTCTCGAATGGCCGCCGCGCTGGATGATCACCCGCTGACCGAGCTGATCATGCAGCCTGAGCTGGGTGTGGTGCTGTTCCGCCGCGGCGGCTGGGGTCGCGACGAGTGGGCTGCGTGGGCGGCTGGCCTGCTGCGCGACCAGGTTGCGTTCGTCGCGCCCAGCACATATCGCGGCGAGCCGATGGGGCGGTTGGTATTCATGCACCCACGCACCCCCTTGTCGATCGTCGATGAACTGATGGCCAGCCTCGTCGGCTGACTGACAGCCCGTCAGATCAGCAGTACGCCGCGCGGTGTGGACACTTCCGCCTCCAGACGCGCAACACCTTCCTCCACCTCGATGATGGTCGTGGGGTTGGCGTCGCCGCGACCGATCTCGGCCAACACCGCCAGAATCATGTCTGCCTGCGGGTGAACGATGTGGAGCGACATCAGCTGCGCGTCGTGGGGCAATGACACTGTCGGATGTGGCGAGTCCAGCCAGTCGATCAGGAATGGCACAGCACCATTGTGCGGTGCCGCCAGCAGCGGAAACGTGAGCTGCCAGTTCAGCTGTACGCCGTCAGGGCGCAGGCGCGACATCTCGGCTGCTGGGCCAAGGTCGAGGCCCCCGGCGGCCAGCCGCGCCAGCACGTCGGTCAACGGGTGCGCAGGGCGAGCACACCAGGCCACGAATGTCGGTTGCGTGAGTTGATCCACGCCGAACGGGCGCGGGCCGCTTGGCTCCGGCTGGTCGGCGTCGGGCCCGACTATCTCGAGGTACGTGGTGCCACCCAGGCCGGTGAGCTCGTTGCGCGTGCCGCGCCCTGCGTGCGAGCCGCCGGCGACCACCGCAACACCCCACTGATTCCGAATCTGGGTGGACGTCTCGTCAATGTCCGGTGTGGCGAGGACGAGGTGATCGATCACTTGGCCATTCTGGCAGCCCCGGCCAGTTTGGGGTACCGCCGTCGGGCCTGATCGGCAAATGTTCAGCCACGATTCACTCGGGTTGTGCAGCTCGTGCCTTCGTGACCGGCAAGACTGGTCCAATGAGTTCTGTCGCCTTCATCGGCCTTGGCGTGATGGGCACGCCGATGGCCCGCCATCTTGCTGCCGCCGGCCACCAGGTCACCGTCTACAACCGCACGCCGGAGAAGGCGCTGGCGTGGGTTGCGTTGTACGGCAACCGGGCGGCTCCCACCCCGCGGGAGGCGGCGGAGGGTGTGGAGTTCGTGTTCCTCTGCGTGGGCGACGACAACGATGTCCGCGACGTCGTCTACGGCCCCGATGGCGCGCTTGCCGGCGCCGGCGCCGGTGCGGTGCTCATCGACCACACGACTGCCTCTGCTGAGGTGGCGAAGGAACTGGCCGAGGCTGCCGCCGAGTTCGGCGTTGGATTTGTGGATGCCCCGGTGTCGGGTGGGCAGGCCGGTGCCGAGAACGGTCAGCTCACCATCATGTGCGGAGCCGACGACGAGGCGTTCTACGAACTGGCCAAGCCGGTGATGGCCGTGTATGCCAAGGCCAGCGCGCTCATGGGTGCCGCCGGCTCCGGGCAGTTGACGAAGATGGTCAACCAGATCCTCATCGCCGGCATTGTGCAGGGGTTGGCCGAAGGGCTCAACTTTGCGGTCAGGGCAGGGCTCGACCCCGAGCAGGTCACCGAAGTGATCAAGTACGGCGCAGCCCAGAGCTGGCAGTTGGAGAACCGTGGCCGCACGATGGTGCGCGACGAATTCGACTTCGGGTTCGCCGTCGAATGGATGCGCAAGGACCTCGCGATCGTGCTCGACGAGGCGCACCGCAACGGGGCTCGCCTACCCGTGACGGCATTGATCGACCAGTTCTACGCGCAGGTGATTGCGCGTGGCGGTAAGCGCTGGGACACCAGCAGCTTGATCAACCTGCTCGCCAACGACTGACGCGCCAACGCCGGAAGGGCGATTCAGTCGAGGCCGATGGCCGTGGGCTCGTATTGGCGAATGATGTCGCCCCACACGATCCACTGCGAGCCGTTCACATGAGCTTCGATGGCCTGCATGGCAGCTTCGCCAACGCGTGCCGGGTCGATCACCGGCATGCCCATCTCCTTGATGAACGACTGCGCGTCCGTGGGCACCAGCGGGGTGTTGACGAAGCCGGGGCAGATTGCGCTGACGCATACACCGGTCTGACCCGACTGCTCCAAGGTCGCACCCAGCGATTTCACCAGTCCGACAACCGCATGCTTCGTAGCGGTGTAGGCAATGTCGCCGGGCATCGCGCCAAGCCCGGCCATCGAGGCAGTGACCAAGACATGGCCGCGAGCACGCTCGACCATTCCGGGCAGCACCGCTCGGGTGCCGAAGAACACGCCATCGAGGTTGGCGCCCACGATGGCGCGGTACGCATCGTCGGTGACATCGGCCACCGGTACGCCCGACGAGCCGATCGGCGAGCGCCCGGGCGTGGTGATACCAGCGTTGAGGTGCACCATGTCCAATGGCGGCAGCGAGCTGACCAGCGCGGCCCAGGCGCCCGAATTGCTGACGTCCAGCTGCAGCTCGTCGCTCGACTGCGGGTGGAGGTCGGCCACGTAGACCGTGGCGCCCTCGCTGCGATAGCGGGCGGCGCACGCCTTCCCGATCCCGCTCGACCCGCCGGTCACCAATACGTGCTGCACATCAAGTGCGCCCATCCGGGAGATGTAAACACACCCGTCCCGATTTCCCGTGATTCTGGTCGGCTCACATCCACAACCAGTGTGGATGTGAAGCGACCAGAAGGAGATTTTGCCGAATTCCGATTCTCGCCATGCCCAGTAGTGGTGTGAAGGCTGGAGATCGAGCATTGTTGGAACGGGCCCTGCGGAACCACTACGTGGTTCAGTACAAGGATGTGAAGGCTGCTGGCTTGTCGAGCCGTCAGTTTGCGTACCGAGTGTCGGCGGGGGAGTGGATTGCCGTGATGCCGACGGTTTGGCGCCATGTCGCGACGCCCGAGACATGGGAACTTCGAGTTCGCTCGGGTGCCCTGTGGCTGGGGCGCAGCGCGGCGTTGGCGGGCCGAGCCGCCGCAGCTTGGTGGGGTCTGGACGGATTCGAACGATCAGTCGTCGAGTTCGTGGTGCCTCATGCGAGGCGGTCGCAGGGTGGGGCCGCGGTTCATCTCACCCGAGATTGGTCGAAGAAGGATCTTCTCCGGAGGGACGGAGTTCGCGTCACAAGCGCGTCAAGGACGATCATCGACCTCGCTGGCCAGGGGGCATCGGCACACGAGCTGGAACGCGCGATCGACAGTGCAGTCCGATTGCGACTGACTTCGGTGCCGACGCTGACCTTGCGAATGGCTGAGTTGGCGAAGTCTGGCCGAGCAGGCATTCCGCGCCTGCGAGAGTTGCTCCTCGATTCGGGCGGCGAGTCCGTACTCGAGCGTCGGTTCCTCCGCGTCGTCCGCGACGCCGGTCTCCCACGTCCGCTGACGCAAATCACCTTCAAGGCCCGCACGAAGCGGGCAATCCGAGTCGACTTTCTCTACGAGAGTCAGCGAGTGGTGGTCGAGGTGTCAGGGCGGGTAGGGCACGCGTCGGACGGTGATCGTCGAAAGGACGCTCGCCGTCGCAACGAGTTGCAGCACCGTGGTTTCGCTGTGATCGAGTTCACCACCGCCGACGTCATGACGGACCCGACGTACGTCATCGAGTCGCTGGGCCGCAGCCATCCGACTCTGGTCGCGCCGGATCGACACTGAGTGTGGATACAGCGCGACCAGAATGGGTTAACGGGCGGCAGTGGCGACGGCGTCGACGATCTTGTCGACTTGGGCGTCGGTGGTGACGAGCGGGGGGCAGAAGAGCAGCGAGTCGACGTTGAGGGCCCGGCAGACCACGCCTTCCTCGAACATGACGTCGCGCATCGCCATTGCGTTCTGATCCGGACGCAGGGCGGCGGCCCACATGCCGCCGAGGCCGCGTACGTGATCGATGCTGCCGTCATCGGCGAGCGCGCGCAGGCCAGCCGCGAGGCGATCGCCCATCACCAACGCACGTGCCACCAAGCCCTCGCGCTCGATGATCTCCAGGTTCTTCAGCGCTGCCGCGCAAGCGGTGGCGTGGCCGGAGTAGGTGAAACCATGGCGCAGGAAGAAGTCGGGGCTGGACTCCAACGCGGCCGTCGGCCGCGGGCCGACGAACACACCTCCCAGCGGCTGATACCCGGACGTGACACCCTTCGCGAAGGTGACGAAGTCGGGGGTGACGCCGTAGTGCTGTGCGCCGAACCAGGTACCGAGCCTGCCGAAGCCGGTGATGACCTCGTCGAACACGAGGTACGCGCCGTGCTGATCGCACAGTTTACGCAAGCCCTCCAAGTAGCCGTCCTCGGCGGGGAAGATGCCGCCTGCGCCCTGTACCGGCTCGGCGATGATGGCGGCGACCTCGTTGCCGCGCTGCGCCATCAACGTGGCAAGCGCTTCGATGTCGTCGGCCGGCACCTGTACCACTTCGTCGACGTACGGCCCGAAGTTCTCGCGGTTGGGGGCGATGCCCTGCGCGCTGGTGCCGCCGTACGCCGTGCCATGGTAGCCGCGACCGCGGGAGATGATCAGCTTGCGCTGCCCTTCACCCGCTTGCACGTGAGCGATACGGGCGAGCTTCATGACGGTGTCGATCGACTCGCTGCCGGACCCGGTGAAGAACACTCGTGCGCCGGGGATAGGACCGATCTCGCGCAACTTCTCTGCCAGCTGTTCGGACGGGTCGGTGGTGAACGGGTCGAAACACGAGTACGCCTCCAGCGTGGAGACCTGCTGGGAGATGGCTTCAGCCATCTCCTGACGACCGTGGCCGATGGCGCAGTACCACAGGCTGGCCATGCCATCGACGAGTTCCTTGCCGTCTGCGGTGTAGAGCAGCGCACCCTCACCGCGGACGATGCGGATGAACTCTTCGCGTGTCGGCTTGGCAAACGGATGCAGAAAGGCCTTGGGCATGAATCGAACCGTACTCAGCGGACCGCCGCACGGGCGAACGACATGCCGAATCCTCGTGCCGACAGTGATGGCAGACCGGCCGCATAGGATGCCCGTTCGAGGAGGCGTGGTGGCAGGAGCGCAAAGCAGCGGAGGGTTGTCTGCGATAGGTGCTCTTGGTCGCGGTACCGGTCGCACGTGGAGCAGGCTGGCTATCGCGGCGCGGGGTATCGCCAAGGGTGGCAGCACGCCGGGCCGGCTGCGAGGGTGGATGGTTACGACGGCGATCGTGGCGGTGCTCTTCGGCGTACTGAGCGCAACCGGTGTCGATCGACGGGCGACGGCGTTGACGGCTGCCGACGCTGCCTCGCAGCAATTGATCGCTGTCCAGGACGTGCAGGTGCGCTTGGTCCACGCCGATGCAATTGCGCGTGAGAACTATCTGCGCGGCGGCATCGAGGATGGCGCGAAGCGGGTCACCTACGCGGCGGAATTGGCAGCCGTCAGCGACGGGTTGGTCTCGGTTGCGAACAGCGTGCTCTCGAACGAGGCCGCCACGCTGGCAGGTGTTTCTGCGCAGCTCAGCCGCTACTCGGGCTTGGTCGAGCAGGCTCGCGCCAACAACCGCCAGGGCTTCCCTGTGGGCGCCTCGTATCTGCGCACGGCCAACACACTCTCGGGCGAGATGGTGGCGAGCCTGCAGTCGGTGCAGTCTTCGCTGCGTCAGCAGGTCAACGACAGTCTCGACCGGGCGGACAAGGCGGGAATCTGGTTGCACGCAACGGGTTGGCCGCTGTTGGTGATGCTGGTGGTCGGCGGTGTCTGGGTCGCCTCTCGCTTCCGCCGGGTCCTCAACGTGCCGCTCGTTCTGGCCGCTGTGGTGATGCTGCTGATATTGGTTGTCGGCGGCACGGTTCAGGGTTCAGCGATGGCCGATGCGGAAAGAGCTACCTCGGGTCCACTGCAGGCGGCTGATCTCGCAGCACAGGCTCGCTCAGCCTCGTTCACGGCGCACGCGCAGGAGTTCACCACGCTGATCGCCCGTGGCAGCGGGACCGACGACGGTGCGTGGCAAACGTCGATCTCGACGACTGAGCTCGCGCTCGATCAGCTGTGCACCATCGCCGACGAGTGCTCGCTGAAGAGCTACGTACGGGACTATGCCGATGCGCACGCGTCGGTGCGCGACAGCGACAACTCGGGCGACTGGGATGCGGCCCGCAAGTCCAGCCTGGATGGTGAGGCAACTCTGTCCTTTGCCGCCCTCGACAGCGCAAGCAGCTCCACGGCGGCCGCACTGGGTCAGCAGGCTGCCGTCGCCATGTCGTCAGCGGCCGATGGCCTCGCGCTCCTGCGCGTGTTGTCATTCCTCGCCGGGCTGGCGGTCGCCGCCCTCGTCCTTGTCGGCTTCGGCCAGCGTATGAGGGAGTACCGATGACTGTCCGAGCCAGATCTGCAAGGGCGCTGCTTGCCGCGCTGCCGGCGCTGCTGATCGCCGGCTGTGCCGGTGGCGGCCGTTTGCCGGCCGCAGTGCAGGGTTCGGCGCCAACGACGACGGCTGCTCCCGATACGCAGACGTACAGCTGCCCTGCAGACGAGGCCGAGGCCGATGGCGTCACGCCCAAGTCGTACGAGCCCGACGGCCCCCTTCCTTCGCCCAGCAGCCTGCCTGCCGGCTCGACCATGGTGGAGATTCGCGACCGGGGCGCGCTACGCATCGGCGTCTCCGCCGACACTCTGCTGTTCGGCGCTCGTAACCCGTTGTCCGGCCAGATCGAAGGCTTCGACATCGACATGCTGAAGGAGGTGGCGAAAGCCATCTTCGGTGTCAACGATGCAGGAGCCTACGATCTCCTCGACTTCGTGGTAATCCCGTACAGCCAGCGCATTCCCAAGCTGCGCAGCGGCGAAGTCGACATCGTGGCCCACACCATGACGATCAACTGCGTGCGCTGGCAGCAGATCGCATTCAGCTCTGAGTACTACCAGTCGGGCCAGCGCGTGCTCGTGGAAGCCACCTCTCCGTACACCAGCATCGATGAGCTCGACGCTGCCGGCGCCACCGTCTGCGTACCCGATGGCAGCACCAACCTGGAGAAGATGGCCGACTACCCGGGCATCAACACAGTGGCGCTACCTGATATCAGCGACTGCCTGGTTGCTCTGCAAGCCGGCGAGGTGCAAGCGATCACCGGAGACGACACGGTGCTCGCCGGGCTCAAGAAACAGGATCCGGCAACCGCTGTCGTGGGCGACAAGTTCACGTTCGAGCCCTATGGACTGGGTATCGCCGCTGAGCATGTCGACTTCGTCAAGTTCGTCAACGCGCTGCTCGACGAGATGCGCACCGACGGACGTTGGCAAGCCATCTACGACCGGTGGCTGCTCGACACCCTCGGCCCGCAAACACCGCCCACCGAGCAGTACGGGCGAGTGGAGAAGTGATGGGTAACGGAATTCACATCCCGTCCGCCAACGAGATCACGCAGCTCCTTGCCGATTGGAACGAGTGGATGTCGGCTCGAACCGATGCGCTGCTCTCCTTGGAGGAACGGGTTCGCTCGGCGGGAACGCGCGATGACCAGGCTGACGTCGCTGCCGCATTCGTGTGTCGCAAAGCCATCACCGATCGACTGCAGAAGATCGCCGACCTCGCGCAGCGTGATCGCGCGGCTGCGAACGAGCTGAGCGCTCAGCCGATTCGCGACGACCTGGGTGAGTTGGTCGGCGACTCGCTGGTGGACGCGGCGACGCTGCTCGATGCGGTGCTTCAGCGGGTAGAAAAGTCGGTGGGCGGTTGCGAGCGGGAACAGGTTCAGACGGCAACATCAGCGGCGAAGGCCGACACCGACCTCACAGTGGCCGAGCGGCTGGCCAGCGAGCTGGGCCTACAGGTGAATCAGGTCGCTCACCTTCGCGACCTGTTGAACCGTCGCGATGACCCAGCGGGGGTGGCCAGTGAGGCAGCCACGGTACGCGCCAGCCTGGAGTCTGCAGCAAAGGAACGCGACCGTTTGCTGCATCAGTGGAGCGCAGTCTCCGGACGGCTGCAGGCGCTGACGGCGACCGAGGCACGTGTTCGTGAACTCGCTGCTCGGTGCCGTGAGAAAGTGCTGCAGGCGCCACCGCTCGCCGTTCCGTCGGTCGCAACGGTCGGTGTTGATCTTCCAGACATCACCGGGTTGACGTGGATTGCGACACGCGGCCGTGTCATGCCAGTGCTGACCCAGGTCGATCGCGTGGCGGCCGCCCTGGCAGAGGCGGAGCGTCGATTTCAGGAAGCACTGGATCGTCGCGATGAGCTTCGTGGGCTGATGCAAGCCTTCGCCGACAAGGCATCGGCCGGTGGCGTGATGGAGCTGCCAGAACTCGACTCGCTGTATCAGGAGGCCAAAGCCGTGCTGTGGGCGGCACCGTGCGACATCGACCGTGGAGCCGCTCTGGTCGATCGGTACGTCGCCCTCGTCAACACCAAGATCAAGGAGGTCGCGCGATGAAGTGCGCGCAACCAGGGTGCACCGGATCGATTGCCGACGGATACTGCGACCTGTGCGGCCTCGCTGCTAGTGCAGAGCCCGCCCCAGCACCCAGTACAGCACCCACTGCGGCGCCGGCGTTGGCCTCGCCGACTTCACGAGCGACCGCGACGTCGGTTGGAAGCGGTGCCAGTACGCGGTCAGCCACTAGCCGACTGGGCAGCGTGCCGTTGGGCTCGTCGCGCAACTCCGGTGGCCCGACCGCCTCGCGCCCGACCCGTCGGTTGGGTGGCGGCGCCAACCCATCGCGCCTGGGCGCCGGGCTGACGCACGTGCCGCCCACCGCCGAGGTCGACCCGCGGCAAAGCTTGATGGACCCTCCGGTGGTCGCTGAGGAAAAGCGCTACTGCAGTGTCTGTCAGTCCGCCGTCGGCCGCTCACGTGAGGGCTCGGCCGGCCGCACCAAGGGGTTCTGCCCGAAGTGCCGCACACCGTTCGACTTCGAGCCGACGTTGGCTGCCGGCAACCTGCTCGGCGGCCAGTACGAGGTGATGGGCTGCCTTGCGCACGGCGGCATGGGCTGGATCTACCTGGCGCGCGACCGCAATGTGAACGACCGCTGGGTGGTGCTCAAGGGCCTGCTCAACTCGGGTGACCCCGACGCTTCGCGCGCTGCGGTGGCGGAGAAGCAGTACCTCGCCGAGGTGGAGCATCCGCTGATCGTCGAGATCTACAACTTCGTCACGTCCGCCGACGGCAACTCGTACATCGTGATGGAGTACGTGGGTGGCCGCTCGTTGAACAATCTGCTCAAGGATCGAATGAAGGCCAACAACGGCCTCTTCTCGCCGATCCCGGTCGACCAGGCAATTGCCTACATCGTCGAGATTCTGCCTGCCTTCGGATATCTCCACGCCCTCGGGCTGCTGTACTGCGATTTCAAACCGGCCAACCTGATTCAGGTCGGCGACGGCATGAAGCTCATCGACCTCGGTGGCGTGCGGCGCGTCGACGACGACCAGTCACCGATCTACGGCACTGTTGGGTTTCAGGCACCGGAGGTGGCCCGCGATGGCACCACGGTGGCCGGCGATCTGTACACCGTGGCACGCACGCTGGCCACGCTGGTGTTCGAGTTCAAGGGATACCAGTCGCAGTTCGAAACCACGTTGCCCTCAGCCGACGATGTGCCGCTGTTCGGGCAGTTCGATTCGTTGTACCGCTGGCTGCAGAAGGGCACAGCGCTGCGGCCGGAGGATCGCTTTCAGACCGCCGACGAAATGCGCGAGCAGCTCTTCGGTGTATTGCGTGAAGTCACGGCCACGGTGGGGACGGGCGTCGTCACGCGCAGCACCCCTTCCCAGATGTTCGGTCAACCGGCAGCGGTGGCGGACCTTCTCACGTGGCGAGACCTGCCGCGACTCGCCATTGACCCCAGCGACCCAATGGCGTCATGGCTGGCGGCCGTCACCGCCGACGACCCGGCGGCACGCCTGGTCGCGCTCGACAGCGCGCCCGATACAACTGCCGCGGTGCTGATCGAATCTGCCGATGCTGCCCTGCGTACTGACAACGTGGCGCTGGCGGAGCAGATGGCTCAATTGGTTCTCGACGCCGATCCGTGGGAATGGCGCGGCGTGTGGTTGCAGGGCTTGGCCGCTCTCAGCCGTGGCGACGCAACGGGCGCCGTGGCGGCGTTCAACGCCGTGTACGGCCAATTGCCCGGCGAGCTGGCGCCGAAATTGGCGCTCGCAGCTGCGTGTGAGGCAGCCGCTGAGCCAGAGGTCGCCGAGCGGATGTACACGACCTGTGCTCGAACCGACGCCGGCTATGTCGCGTCCGGCCAGTTCGGGCTGGCTCGTATCGCCTCGCAGGCCGGCCAACGCGACGTTGCCTTGCAAGCCCTCGAGCGTATTCCTGCGACCAGTCGCGCCTATGCCGCCGCGCGTCGAGCGCGGGCGTTGCTCTACGCCTCAGCACTGGACCCTGCCCATGCGCTCGACGATCTGGGTCGCGCCGCACATGAGATGGACCAAGCGTCGCTGCAACCCGCTGAGCACGCCGACCTGCGCATTCGCCTTTTGGAAAGCTCGCTGCAACACGTCGGCACGCACGGCCCGCAGACCGACGTACAGATCGGCAACGTGCCTGCCGTCGAACTGCCGTTGCGTCGTGCCCTGGAGGCCGCCTACCGCGATGCCGCAAGGTTGACCGATGACCGCGACGCTCGCGTTCGGCTGGTCGACAAGGCCAACGCCGTCCGGCCGCGATCGCTCGTATGACCGTCATTGGCAGCACCTGCCCAGAGTGCGCTCAGTCGGTTGCCGGTGAGGACGCGTTCTGTGAGAACTGTGGCGCACAACTGACTCCAACCGCAGTGGCTGCGCCCAGCGAGACCGTTGCAGAAGCAACCATCGCAGTGGTCGCTGCGCCGTGCCTCGAGTGCGGTGGTGCTGTGGCCGACGATGGCTTCTGCTCGGTGTGCGGCAAGAAGGCACCGTCCGCTCGTGACCACTGGCAGGAGTCCCCAGCGGCGTGGGTCGGTGGGGTGTGCGACAAAGGAGTCGTGCACTCTCGCAACGAGGACGCGATGGCATTGGCGGCGCTAGCGGACCGTTCACTGGCCGTGCTCGTGGTCTGCGACGGCGTCACGTCAGCGCCAGATAGTGACCGCGCCGCGATGGCCGCCGCGCGTGCGGCGTGCGAAACACTCAGCAGCTCGTCCTTGCCGACGAGCGCTGGTGTCGCCAGCACCGTCTCGCACTGGAGTGCAGCAATCACGCGCGCCTGCCTCGATGCGAACGCGGCCGCGGTGGGGGTTGCCAGATCGCTCGGCAACCGCACCGAGCCGCCCTCCTGTACGTTCGTGGCGGCTGTGCTCGATCACGACGTGGTCACCGTCGGCTGGGCAGGCGACTCACGTGCCTACTGGTTGCCCGATGACAGCGCGCCAGTGCAACTGATGCTGGATCACTCGTTGGGCACGGAGCTCATCCGAGGCGGAATGATGCCGGCCGAGGCGGAACAGAACGCGACGTTTCACACGATCACGCGCTGGCTGGGTGCGGACTCTGTCGACTCGACGCCAGAGCTCGCCAGCATGCAGTTGGAGGGGGCTGGGTGGTTGCTGGTGTGCAGCGACGGCCTGTGGAACTACGCCTCGCCGGCCGTAGCGCTGCAGTCGCTGGTTCGCGACCAGATGGCCGTAGGTCACGGCACGCCGGTGGAGGTTGCCGAAGCGCTCGTGCGGTGGGCGAACGAGCAAGGTGGACACGACAACATCACGGCGGCGGTGGCCCGCTATGAGCCATCACTACGCTGACGGGACGACGCTGATGGCACAACGCTGGTTCTCGACGACACGGAGGTTACGGAGTGGCTGAATTCAAGGCGGAAGTGTTCCAGAACGAGTACCTGGCTGACGGTGCGACAGACGCGCACGCAGTCGTGTCCGTGACGTGCGATGGTGCAGGCACAGCTGGCGCGAGTGGTGAGGCGGCGGAGATCATCATCGTCGACACGTCCGGCTCGATGGACATGCCGCCCACCAAGATTGCAGCTGCACGTCGCGCCGCCCGCGTGGCAGTCGGCGAGATAGTGGACGGCACTTGGTTTGCGGTGGTCAGCGGCCACAGCGTGGCGCAAATGGTCTATCCGGCCCACGCAGGGATGGCGAGGATGACGGGCGTCACCCGCGGCGAAGCATTGATTGCCGTCGAGCGCTTGCGCAGCGGTGGTGCAACGGCCATCGGGTCGTGGATCCAAGCTGCTACCGAGTTGTTCAGCCAGGTGCCCGCCGCACAGCGGCACGCGATTCTGTTGACGGACGGCAAGATCGAAGGTGAACCTGCCGGTGCGTTGACGCAGGCACTCGTGGCGGCGCGCGGCAAGTTCCAGTGCGACTGTCGCGGCATTGGCAACGACTGGGTGGTGGACGAGCTGCGTGAGATCTCCTCCGCGCTGATGGGCACGGTCGACATCGTGGCCAAGCCCGAAGATCTGGAAGCCGACTTCGAAGCGATGATGCAGGCAGCGATGAGCAGAGGTGTCGCCGACGTTCGGCTGCGCATCTGGACGCCGCAGGGTAGTGAGGTTCTGTTCGTCCGTCAGGTTGCCCCGACAGTCGAAGACCTGACCAAGTCGGGAGTACAGACTGCGCCCCTGGTACGCGAGTTCCCCACCGGGGCATGGAGTGACGAAAGCCGCGACTACCACGTGGCGGTTCGGGTCCCGGTTGCAAGTATCGGCAACGAGCGCTTGGCCGCCCGCGTGGAGCTGGTGGTGAACGATGAGGTACGGGCGAAGTCGTTGGTCAAGGCCGTGTGGAGCGCCGACACCGATCTGACCACCCGCATCGACCCGGCGGTGGCGCACTACACCGGTCAGGAGAAGCTGGCGGACACGATTCAGAAGGGCTTGGCCGCGAAGGCGGCCGGCGACGACCGAACGGCCACCGTGCTGCTCGGCGAGGCCGCAAAGCTGGCACACGATTCAGGCAACGAGAACACCACTCGTCTGCTGAAGAAGGTTGTCGACGTCGTCGATGTGGAGACCGGCACCGTCCGCCTCAAGCGCGAGGTGGAGAAGTCCGACGAGATGGCGCTGGATACCCGTAGTACGAAGACGACTCGAATTCGGCGCGAACCATGAGCAGTGCGTCCTGCCCCAACGGCCACGTGAGCGCCGATCTGGATTGGTGCGACACCTGTGGCGCCAAGATGGGTGGTGCTCCGTCAGGTGGTTCGGTCTCACCATCGCCGCTGCCGGCTTCGACTGGCGTGTCGCCGCTGGCGACGCCGACGGTGAACTGCCCGCACTGCAACGAGGTGAATCCAGCAGACGCGCTGTTCTGCGAGGTGTGTGGCTACGACTTCACCACTGGGCAGGCTCCAGCCCCGATGGTGGCCACATCGCCGGTGACCGCACAGCCGGTCGAATCAGCGGTGGGTTGGTTGGTGGTCGTGGAAGTCGACCAGCAGTGGTACGGGCTGAAGGGCACACTCGCCGATCAGTCATGCCCTGCGCCTTCGTCGTCGACGGTGCCGCTGTCGAACCACACCGCGCTCATCGGTCGGTCGTCCGCTTCGCGCGGGCTTCGTCCCGAAGTGGCGCTCGACGCAGACACGGGTGTCTCGCGGCGTCATGCACAGTTCGTGCGTGACGGCGACATCCTCACGGTGGTCGACCTGTCATCGACGAACGGCACCTATGTCGTGAGCAGCGGTGCGGAGCCCGATGACGCAACCCTGGCCTTGGTGCCCGGCGTGCCCACCGAATTGCATGACGGTGATCGCGTCTATGTGGGCGCATGGAGCCGGCTGACCGTTCGCTCACGCGGCTGACCGACCTCGAGGAGCCCATCATCGTCCGGCCGTCGTTGCTCAGCAGTGAAGAACTGTGGCAGTACGCGCCCGATGCCGGCGTGTATCTGGCTCGCCCTGCCCCGACCTGGCTGGACGAACTCGACCTCCACACCGGCGAGCCGTTCGTGAGGATGGGCACCCGCACGACCCCGTTCGACGAGTGGTTCGTCATCGACGATGCGTTCGAAGCGGAAGTCGCGTTGCGCCGCCGATTGCTCGCCGAGCAGCGCGATGTCGTCTTCGGCTGCGCCACGACCGCCGACGAAGCGGCGCAAGAGGTGCTCGTACTCGTCTCGGCATGGCTGCAGGAACGCGGGCTGCCCGTGCCACTGTTCGATGACCATCCACTTGCCGTTGCCGGCACATTGGTACCTGACGATCTGTGCCTGATGATTCCCCGCGAAGGTGACTGGTGGTTCGACGGGGCCAGCCTGAGCTTCCCGTCGATCTGGCGACTCTCGGACAAGTTCGGTCGACCGACCACCGACGTGCACAGCACGGTGGCCCACTATCGCGATGTGCTGGCGGAGAAGGTCGACCGCTACTTCACCGGTATGCCAGTGGACCGGCTGGTGCGTCGACGCAATCTGTCCGTGAAGCCGTGGCCGCTGCTCCATGTGCCGACCACCAAACCGGAGCAGCCGGTCGGTCAGCTGATCCCTGACGCAACCGGGGCTCCCTTCTGGCTGCGCAGCGAGCGACAGACGCTGCGTCGCCTTCCACGTACCGGGGCCATCCTCTTCACGATCAAAGTACAGATCGCGCCAGCCGGCGTCCTGCGACAACGGCCGGACATCGCAGCCCGCCTCGCCGCGATGTACCGATCGTTCGACAGCGCCATGGATGACTACAAGGCTGCGGTCAACGACCTGAACGTCGGCTTCGTGCCGTGGCTTGAAAACCTACTGCCGGGCGCCTGAGCTGGGTCGAAAGACCCTGGTGCCCCTCTGCCCTCGTCCGTAGGTTGGAGGCGTGCCCAGCCAACCAATCACAGCCCTGCTGCGCCGGGAGGTGGTTGATGCCAACGAGGCCGTCGCCGGCGTGGCTCACCTGCTCTCGGAAGTCATCGCCATCTATCCCATCACCCCAGCATCCGCAATGGGGGAGTATGCCGACGAGTGGAGTGCTCGAGGCCGTACCAACCTCTGGGGTGTCATACCGGAAGTCATGGAGATGCAGAGCGAGGCCGGGGCTGCGGCAACGCTGCACGGGGCGGTGCTGCGGGGAGCGCTGGCAACCACGTTCACCGCCAGCCAGGGCCTGTTGCTGATGCTGCCCGAGATGTTCAAGATCGCCGGTGAGCTGACACCGACGGTGATCCACGTGGCTGCCCGCTCGGTGGCAACCCATGCACTCAGCATCTTCGGCGACCACAGCGACGTGATGGCGGCGCGCACCACTGGTTTCGCGATGCTCAGCTCGCCCGGCGTACACGACGCGGCCGACATGGCCGTCATTGCGCACATGGCCACGCTCTCCACCCGAGTGCCGTTCTTGCACTTCTTCGACGGCTTCCGCACCAGCCACGAACTGAACACCGTCGAGCTGCCGACCCGGGAACAGATCAGAGCGCTGATCGACGACGATCTCGTCCACGCCCACCGCGGTCGCGGTCTCGACCCGGATCGGCCCATGCTGCGCGGCAGTGCACAGAACCCGGACGTGTTCTTCCAGGCTCGCGAGGCGTGCAATCCGTATCATGCGGCCGTTCCTGAAGCGGTGCAAGCGGCGATGGATCGGTTCGCGGCGGTCACCGGTCGCCAGTACTCGCTGGTCGAGTACCACGGTGCGCCCGATGCCGAGCGGGTGATCGTGCTGATGGGCTCGGGCATCGGGGCTGTCCGCGAAGCGGTCGATGCGATCAATGCGAGCGACTCCGGGGAGCAGGTCGGGGTGGTCGCGCTTCGGCTGTACCGCCCCTTCCCAGCCGCGCAGCTGCTGGCAGCATTGCCGCCCTCCACCCGTACCGTCGTGGTGCTCGATCGCACCAAGGAGCCGGGAGCGCCGTTCGAGCCATTGCACCTCGACGTGCTGGCCTCGCTGTGGCACAGCGACAACAGCCGCTGGGCCGCCGGCGAGAAGCCACGGGTCATCGGTGGGCGCTACGGCCTGAGCAGCAAGGAGTTCACGCCGTCGATGGTGAAAGCCGTGTTCGACGAGGCGGCCTCGCCACTTCCTCGCAACCCTTTCACCGTCGGCATCTACGACGATGTGAGCAACACCAGCCTCACCTGGGATCCGGCGTGGCGCACCGACCACGCCAAGGTACGAGCGGTGTTCTACGGCCTGGGCGCCGACGGCACCGTTGGCGCCAACAAGAACACGGCCAAGATCATCGGCGCCAACACCGGTCTGCATGTGCAGGCCTACTTCGTGTACGACTCGAAGAAGTCGGGCAGCACCACCATCAGCCATGTGCGCGTCGACGAGCACCCGATCGACAGCACCTACCTCATCGACGAGGCCACGTTCCTGGGCATCCACCAGTGGAACTTCTTCGACCGGCTCGACGTGCTGCACCTCGCGGCGCACGGCGCCACCGTGTTGCTCAACTCGCCCTACCCTGCCGAGCAGGTGTGGGACCGGCTGCCCATGGAGGTGCAGCAGCAGGTGCTCGACAGCGACCTGCAGCTGTACGCGGTGAATGCCGCCGCAGTGGCCCGCGATGCCGGCCTCGGCGGGCGCATCAACACCGTCATGCAGGCGTGCTTCTTCGGGCTTGCCGGCGTGCTCCCCACCGAGGAAGCGCTGCGCGAGCTGAAGGGCGCCATCGAGCACAGCTACGGCGCCCGCGGTGAAGCGGTCGTGGAACGCAACGTGGCCGCGGTCGACAAGTCGCTGGAAAACCTGCACAAGGTGCCGGTCGGTTCAACGGTGACTGCCACCACGCGCCGACGGGCGGTGGTGGCTGCCGATGCCCCCGACTTCGTGCAGCGCGTCACCGCAAGAATGCTGGCGGGAGAGGGCGACCTGCTGCCCGTCAGCGCGCTGCCGCCCGACGGAGCCTTCGTCACCGGCACCGCTCAGTACGAGAAGCGCACGATCGCCACCGAGATCCCCATCTGGGAAGCCGACCTGTGCATCGACTGCGGTAAGTGCGCGATCGTCTGCCCGCACGCGGCCATCCGCATGAAGGTGTACGAGCCGGCAGCGCTGGAGGGCATCGGCGACACGATGAAGTCGAAGACCTTCCGTAGCCGCGAGGTGCCCGGCATGCACCTCACCATCCAGGTGGCGCCAGACGATTGCACCGGCTGCGGTGTCTGCGTGCAGGCCTGCCCCGCGCACGACAAGAGCGAGGTCAAGCGCAAGAGCATCAACATGCGCCCCATCGGAGATTACCTCGACCACGAGCGGCTGGCATGGGATGCGTTCCTCGGAGTGCAGGAGGCCGACCCTGCCCAGTGGGACCCCGCGACGGTGAAGACCAGCCAGCTGCGCCAGCCGTTGTTCGAGTTCTCGGGCGCCTGCTCCGGTTGCGGCGAGACGCCGTACATCAAGCTGCTCACACAACTGTTCGGCGACCACCTGATGATTGCCAACGCCACCGGCTGCAGCAGCATCTTCGGCGGCAACCTGCCCACCACGCCGTACACCGTGAACAGCGAAGGCCGCGGCCCCGCGTGGGCCAACAGCTTGTTCGAGGACAACGCCGAGTTCGGTCTCGGCATCCGTCTGGGGTTCGAGGCCCAACGTCGTACGGCGTTGGTGCTGGTGGAGCGGATGCGGTCGCAGTTGGACGCGGCATTGGGTGCCGACGCCGTGAACGTGTTGGTCGCCGGCGTCGATGATGATGGCGAACTGGGAATACGAGCGCAGCGCGAACGGGTCGCGGCGCTGAAGGCGGTGCTGACGGGCGGCGACGCCGAAACCACTGCCCTGTTGGAGCTCGTCGACACGTTGGTGCGTAAGAGCACGTGGATCGTCGGCGGCGACGGCTGGGCGTACGACATCGGCGCCGGCGGCCTCGACCATGTGCTGGGCAGCGGGCGCAACGTCAACATCTTGGTGCTCGACACCGAGGTGTACTCCAACACCGGCGGCCAGGCCTCGAAGGCCACACCCCGTGGTGCCGTGGCGAAGTTCGCCGCCGGCGGCAAGGGCGGCATGAAGAAGGATCTCGGTTTGGAGGCGATGAGTTATGGCGACGTGTACGTCGCCCGAGTCGCCCTGGGAGCCAGCGACATCCAGACCGTGAAGGCACTGCTCGAGGCTGACGCCTGGCCTGGCGTCTCGCTCGTGATCGCCTACAGCACCTGCATTGCCCACGGTTTCGACATGAGCAAGTCGATGACCCAGCAGAAGCTGGCCGTGCAGACTGGTCACTGGCCGCTGTACCGCTATCGCCCCGCCGCCGACAGTGATGCGCAGCCGTTCCAGCTCGACAGCGCCGACCCGTCGGTGCCGTACGGCGAGTTCGCCAGCAGCGAGGCCCGGTTCTCGATGCTCGCCCGGTCGAACCCCGAGCGCTCGCGTGAGCTGGTGGATCTGGCACAGCAGGACGTCGACAACAGATGGCAGTACTACCGCCAACTGGCCGACGTGCACCGCACCGCGCCGGCCCGTGCCGCTGACGCAATGATCGCAGACGAGGACGACGAGTCATGAGCGACCTGACCACCACCTACCTCGGGCTCGACCTGCGTAGCCCGCTGGTGGCCTCGGCTGGCCCGCACACCGGCAACCCGGCGATGTGGCAGCGATTGGAGGAAGCCGGCGCCGGCGCGATCGTGTTGCCGTCACTGTTCGAGGAGGAGATCGAGCACGACGCGTTCACTCGCGAGCAGGCGTATGACGATGTCGCCGACAGGTTCGGTGAGGCATCCAGCTTCCTGCCGCCGCTCGACCTGCCTGATGTCGGGCCGAGTCGCTACCTCACCCTGGTCGAGCAGGCCCGCGAGCAGCTCACCATCCCCGTCATTGCCAGCCTCAACGGCACCAGCCCGGGCGGCTGGGTGCGCTATGCGAAGCACCTCGCGGACGCGGGTGCACACGCCATCGAGCTCAACCTGTACGACAGCGTCGTCGACCCCGGCATCACCGCCGCCGACGCCGAGCACCGCTATGCGGAACTGGTGGAGGAGGTCAAGGCCGAGATCTCGGTACCGCTGGCCGTCAAGCTGAGCCCGTGGTTCACGGCGCTGGGCAACTTCGCCGAGCGCCTGCAGACCGCCGGGGCCGACGGGCTGGTGCTGTTCAACCGGCTGTACCAGCCCGACATCGATCTCGACACGTTGGAAGTGGTGCCACGCCTGTCGCTCAGCACGTCGGCGGAGGTGCGCCTGCCACTGCACTGGATCGCCAACCTGTTCGGTTCCGTCCGCTGCTCGCTGGCTGCGTCGTCGGGTGTGCACGACGGGGCCGATGCGATGAAGTTGCTGCTCGCCGGTGCTGATGTCGTGATGACCACCAGTGCGTTGCTGCAGCACGGCCCCGAGCACCTGAAGGTGATGGAGCGGTTCATACGCGACTGGATGGTGGAGCGCGATTACGACAGCGTCAATCAGCTGCGTGGCAGCGTCAGCCGCGGCAACGTGCCCGACCCGCAAGTGTTCGAACGTGCCAACTATTACCAGGTGCTCCACAGCTGGCGTCCCGCGGGCCATCGGTAGGCTCGGATCATGCGACATAGCGAGGGCCACTTCGGCCACAGGATCGGCTGGCTGCGGGCGATGGTGCTGGGTGCCAACGACGGCATCATCTCCACCGCAGCTCTGTTGCTGGGCGTCGCCGCTGCTGATTCCACGCGCTCTGCGATTCTCACCGCTGGCATCGCCGGCCTCGTCGCTGGCGCAGTGTCGATGGCACTGGGGGAGTACGTCTCGGTGTCATCGCAGCGCGACTCGGAGCGCAGCGACATCGAGAAGGAGACGTGGGAGCTGGCCAACCAGGCCGACCATGAACTGGAAGAGCTGACGGCGATCTACCAGGCAAAGGGCCTACCGTCAGAGCTCGCCCAGGAAGTGGCGGTCCAGCTCACCGAGCACGACGCGCTGGCGACGCACCTGCGCGACGAGCTGGGCATCTCGCAGGACGAGCTGGCAAAGCCGTTGCAGGCGGCGTGGAGCTCGGCGCTCTCGTTCGCCATCGGCGCCACCATCCCCCTGCTAGCGGCTGCTTTCGTCGGGAGGTCGGGGCGCATCGGTGCCATCATCGGCGTCACCATCGTTGCGCTCGTCGCACTTGGCTACGTGGGCGCCAGAGCCGGCGGTGCGCCTCCCGGTCGGTCGATTGCCCGCGTCGTCATCGGTGGGGCCGCGGCGATGGGTATCACGATGGCGGTCGGCTGGGCGTTCGGCGCTGCCATCGGTTGACCGGCTGCGCCGGCAAGATCCCATCGATGAGGTAGCGGTAGCGTCAACCCATGGATGTCGTAGAAGCACTGCACACCCGCTCGTCGATCAGAGGCTTCCGACCGGACCCGGTCGACGACGAGCTGCTGCGTTCGATGCTCACCGATGCCTCGCGGGCACCCAGTGGCGGCAATGTGCAGCCGTGGCGGATCTATGTGGTCAACGGTTCGTCGATGACGAACCTGCTGGAGTTCCTGACCACCCAGCCGCCCTTCGAGGCGCCCGAGTACGACATCTACCCGGCGAAGCTGACCGAGCCGTACCGGTCCAACCGATTCATCATCGGCGAGCAGATGTATGCGCTGCTCGGCATCGAACGTGAGGACAAGGCGGGCCGTCTACGCCAGTTCGCGCACAACGGTGAGTTCTTCGGAGCGCCGGCGGCGATGTTCTGCTTCGTCGACCGCCAGATGGGGCCGCCGCAATGGTCAGACCTTGGGATGTTCCTGCAGTCGTTCATGCTGCTGGCCACCGAGCAGGGGTTGGCCACCTGTGCGCAAGAGTATTGGTCGGTTCGGCACGGCGCGATCAGCTCATTCGTCGGCGCGCCGGAACACGAGATGCTGTTCTGCGGGATGGCGATCGGCCACCCTGACCCGTTCTCGGTGATCAACCAGCTGCGCTCCGAGCGCATGCCGCTCGAGGAGTGGGCCCGCTTCATCTGACCCGCCTTCGTGTTCACCGGTACGGCTGTACCGCGAAAGCATCGACTGCGCTAACTTGACCGCCATGACTGAGTACGCGGATGCCATCGTGATTGGTGCAGGAGTCATCGGCTCCTCGGTGGCCTTGGAGCTGGCCCGTGGCGGCCGCTCCGTGATTGTCGTCGACAAAGGCCCGGCGGCCGGTGCCGGCTCGACGAGCTCGTCGTCGTCGATCATCCGCTTCAGTTACTCCACCACCGACGCTGTGCTCACCGCGTGGGAAGCGGCAGCCATGTGGCTGGATTGGGAGGGCCATCTTGGCTGCGTCGACCCCGATGGCATGGCTCGTTTCGTCAAGACCGGCATGTGCATCTTCCACACGCCGGGGAACAGCACCGTGCGCATCCAGCGTCTCTGGGACGAACTGAACATTGCATACGAGGTGCTCGACAACGACCAGCTGCAGCAGCTGCTGCCGGGGATGGACCTCGGCGCGTACTTTCCCCCCAAGCGCATCGACGACCCCGCGTTCGCCGACGACGCCACTGGAGCGCTGACCGCGATCCTGGAAGCGGAGAGCGGCTTCATGGACGACCCGATGTTGTGCGCGAAGAACCTCGCGTTTGCCGCCCGTCGGCACGGTGCAGAGTTTCGGTTCAACCAGCAGGTGGTCAGTGTCGATCAGGCCGACGGCCGCGTCAGCGGTGTGACTCTTGCCAGCGGGCAGCGAATCTCGGCGCCAGTCGTGATCAACGTCGGCGGTCCGCACTCGCGCATCATCAACCAGATGGCCGGGGTGGTCGAGGGCATGCGCATCGGTCACCGTCCACTGCGGCAGGAAGTGTTCACAGTTGAGCCGCCAGCTGGACTTCGACTGGAGGACGGGATGCCGGCGGTGGCTGATCTCGACGTCGGCCACTACCTGCGTCCGCAGATCGGCGGTACCTGGCTGGTGGGCGGCACCGAGCCCGAATGTGACGAGCTGCACTGGATCGACGACCCCGATCATTACGACGAGTACCCCACGGTCGAGCAGTTCGAGGTCTCGATGATGCGCATTGCCCGGCGTGTGCCCGAGTTCGGTGTGCCGCACCGTCCGGTGGGCCTTGCTGCGTTGTACGACGTGTCGGAGGACTGGGTGCCGCTGTACGACAAGAGCGATCTTCCGGGCTTCTTCATGGCCTGCGGTACCAGCGGCAACCAGTTCAAGAACGCACCTGTGGCCGGGCAGTTCCTGAAGGCCATCATCGATGCGGAAGCAGCAGGCATCGACCATGACGAGACACCCGTGCAGTTCGTGGGCCGCCGTACGGGCCGCACCATCAATCTCGGTGCGTTCTCTCGCCGTCGTGAGAAGTCGGCGACCTCCGGCACCGTCATGGGCTGAGACGTACCGTCATGAAGATCGTTCGGGCCGCTGACCAACCGCGCGTTCGGTGGCGCAACGATGGCGGATGGACCCGCGACGTGGCGAGTGATTCGCCGCACACACCCAACTTCTCATGGCGCATCTCCATCGCCGACGTCGAGGCGGACGGCCCGTTCTCGCGCTTCGACGGCTGCGACCGGTTGCTCGTACTGCTCGAGGGGGCCGGGATGGATCTGGTCTGTATCGAGAATGGCGAGCGGATGCAGCTGCGGCCGAGCGCGACTCGGGCACGTTTTGCGGGCGAAGTGGCCATCGCTGCCGAACTACTGGACGGACCGACCACCGACTTCAATGTCGTTTGGGATCGATCGCGCTTCTCGCTGCAGGAGCGCGAGGACTGGCGGGATCGAACCATCGGCGGACGCGGCGGTTGCATCGTGGTGGTGCATGTGCTGTCGGGGAGTCTGGAATCCGACGCAGGTGGCCGTGGAGTTGCCGGCGACACCTTGATCGAGGACAGCGGCTGTGCCGTCCGACTCATCGGCGACGGGGACGCGATCGTGGTCGTGCTCGATTCACTCTTCGACGCGAACCAGAGCGACTGAACTACCATTCAGGAAATGGCAACGATCGCATCGCTCCGTCACGACGACGCCTCGCTGGAGGTCACCTGGGGCGACGGCGTCGTCACTCGCTACCCGTGGTTGTGGCTGCGGGATCACGCGCACGACGACGAGACGATGCACCCCGTTACGCAGCAGCGCCAACTGTTCACGGCACGGGTTCCGGCTGCGCTACGCGGATTGAACAGCGAGGTCGTCGATGGCGAACTGCGCGTCACGTGGGACATGCTGGAGCCTACGTCTGTGCTACCAGTGAGTTTTCTGGTCGCCTATCGTCATCCGCTGACCGCGCGGGCAGCCGTCGACGTCCCAGTGACGCTCTGGAGCGCTGCCTCGCTGCCCACACCGACGGTGCCGTACGACCTGGTCATGAACACCGACGCCGGTCTCGCACAGTGGCTCACCAACACGCTGCAATACGGGTTCTGTCTGGTCATTGGTACACCGGCGACTGCCGCCGCCAGCGAGGCCTTGATTCGCCGTGCCGGCTACATCCGCGAGACCATCTTCGGTGGCTTCTGGGAGTTCCAAGCCGACATGTCGAAGGCCGACACCGCGTACTCCACACTCGAACTGCGCGGCCACACCGACGCGACGTACAGCAACGACGCGCCCGGCAGCCAGTTGCTGCACTGCCTCGAGTTCGTCGGCACCGGCGGCGAAAGCACCATCGTCGATGCGTTTACCATCGCACGCCGCATGGAGGCCGAGCACCCTGGTCTGTTCGAGGTGCTGTCGTCGGTGGTGGTACCTGGGCAGTACATCGGCGACGGTGCGCACCTGCTGGCCGCGCGCCCGGTGTTCCGCCATGACCACACGGGTCGTTTGGTGCAGGTGTCGTTCAACAACTACGACCGAGCACCGTTCCTGTTGGAGGAGGCGGACATGATTGCCTTCTACGACGCGTTGCGTGTGTTCGAAGAACTGGCCAACGACCCTGCGATGCAGTGGCGACATGTGTTGCAGCCGGGTGAGGCACTGTTGTTCGACAACTGGCGGGTGCTGCACGGTCGTGCCGCATACTCCGGTCTGCGTCGCATGTGCGGCGGCTACCTCAATCGTGAGGACATCGAGAGCCGTCTCCGCCAACTCATCTAGCGGTTGATGACGCCCAGTCGTGCGAGAGTTCGGATCGCCGAGGCGGGTCGGCACCTGCCCGCTGGCAGGTGATGCCGGCCACCTCTTGCGCTGCAGTGGTTGCCCGCGCGGCAAGCGCCGGATCGGACAGCTGGGTGCGCCCCAGACCAGCGTCGAGCCACCACGCGAGAAAGCCACCGCCGAACGAGTCGCCCGCGCCGATCGTGTCGGCGACGACGACCGGCAGCGTGGGAACCAGCTCCTCGTGATCGGCGGTCACGACCCAGGTGCCGTCCGCACCCCAGGTGACAAGGATCAGTGAGACCCCCCGCTGAACCAACGAGCGCGCGTAGTCGAGCGGGTCGACGCCGGGAGCAAGGTACTCGGCGTCGTCATTGCTCACCTTGACAACGTCGGTCCGCTCGTAGGCCTGGCTGACGCGGCGCAGGTACGCATCGCGGTCGGCGATCACGCCGGCGCGGCAGTTCGGGTCGACCATCACCAGCGTGTCTGGCAGCAGCGTTTGCAGGTAGCCGATCAGGGTCGACGCCATCGGTTCGAGCACAAGACCCAGCGTGCCCACATGGACCGCTGCCGGCGCAGCCACTGCAGCCGGGACGACGTCGAGCGACGGGGCGGAGGTGCCATCGAGGTAGAATTGGTACGTAGCCGCGCCGTGGTCGTTCAGTTCCGCAGCTGCCAATGTCGTTGGCCGATCGGTGCGGGCAATCGCCTGCGCACTCACGCCGTCGGCCACGAGCTGTGTGAACAGCTGGCGACCGAACCGGTCGTTGGAGATGGCGCCGAGAAATGTCACGGACCCACCGAGCCGGCCGATGGTGCGAGCAACGTTGTACGGGCCTCCACCCAACTTGGCGACCACCGCTCCGCCGGTATCGATGACGAGATCGACCAACGCCTCACCTGCCACAACGATCATGGGCGAGGAACCTACTGGTTCGACAGCGGTTGCTCTGGCAGGTTCTTGGCGAAACGGGCTGTCGTCGTACGCTGCGAGGATGCGTCTCGAGGAACTGATCGCCCGCTTCGACGTCGGTGATCCGGCTTTCATCGCCGATCCGTACCCGGTGCTGAACGAACTCCGTGAGGCGGCGCCCATCTACTGGAGTGAGTCGGCAGGGCACTGGGTGATCACCCGTTTCAGTGATGTGCAAGAAACCTTGCGCGACCGCCGACTGGGCCGCAACTACACACATCTGTATTCCCATGCGGCGTTGGGCCGCGCCGAGCCGGACTCGCGCTGGGCGGCGTTTCAGCAGCACGAGCAATGGTCGTTGCTCTGTCTGGAACCACCGGACCACACTCGCATCCGTCGTCTGGTGGCGAAGGTCTTCACACCCAAATCGGTCACCGCGATCCGCCCCGCAGTCCAACGCTTCGCGGACGAACTGCTGGACGCGTGCCGTGAACGCGGCGAGTTCGAGCTGTTGCGTGATTACGCCCAGCCGTACTCCGTGGCGGTCATCTGTTCGATGCTGGGCGTGCCGCGATCAGACACGCAGCTGCTCCTCGATTGGAGCCATGCCATCGTCAAGATGTACGAGCTGAGCACCACCGACGAGGTGCGTGCGGCCGCCAACACTGCGGCTGCGGAGTACATCGACTACACGCGGGCGCTCATTGCCGAGAAGCGGCGCAACCCCGATGGCCTGCTGGTTTCGGAGTTGGTGCGCGTGGAGGATGAAGGCGACACGCTGACCGAGGACGAGATCATCTCCACCACGATGGTGTTGGTCGAGGCCGGACACGAGGCAACGGTCAACACGCTCGGCAACGGTCTGCGGGCGATCCTGCACCACCTGGGGGAGTGGGATCGGGTCGTCACGGGTGACGTCGCCGCACGCACGGCCGTCGAGGAGATGCTGCGCTGGGACCCGCCGTTGCACCTGTTCGAGCGGTGGGTGTTGGAGAAAGGCGTCGAGATCGCTGGCCAATCGATCGAGGTGGGCCAGGAGGTCGCCATGCTTTTCGGTGCGGCACAACGTGACCCTCGCCGTTTCGACGATCCGGATCACTTCGACATCGGTCGCGGCGACATGGCGCACATCGGCTTCGGTGGCGGTATCCATTTCTGTGTCGGCGCCCCGCTGGCGCGCCAAGAGATCGAGGTCTCGGTCGCCGGTCTGGCCGCGAGATTCCCATCGCTGCAGCTTGCTTGCGAACCGACCTACGAGCCCAACTTCGTCATCCGTGGCCTCACCGCGCTACATCTCACTGCCTGACCAGACCAAGTGTTGCTTCAGCGTCTGACGCTCATCACGCGTTCAACCCGGCTCAGGACTTCGGTGATGTCGTCCAGGGTTGTTTGGAAACTGGTGACGAATCGGATCACGCCGTTGCCCATTTGATAGAAGAGCAGGCCTGCGTCGGCAAGGGCCTCCGCCGCCGGCTGGCCGACCCGTGCGAACACCATGTTGGCGGTCGGCGGTGACAGCACTTCCACTTCCAGTTCGTCGAGGCCGCCACTCAAAACGGCCATCGCGTCGTTCGCCTGCGTGGCCAGGCGCAGCCACAGGTCGTCGGTCAGATAGGCCACCAGCTGTGCTGACTGATAGCGCATCTTGCTCGCGACGTGGCCTGACCGTTTCAGTCGGTAGGCGAGTTGGTCTGCCACTGCAGGGTCGAAACAGACGATGGCGTCGGTGCTGAGCGCACCGTTCTTGGTGGCGCCCAACGAGAACGCATCAACCCCGGCGTCCGTGATCAGCTCCGCAGGCGTTGAGCTGACCGCCACCAATGCGTTGGCCAACCGAGCGCCATCGAGGTGCATGCGCAGACCGCGACTGTGGGCGAGCGTAGCGAGCGCCTTCACCTCTGCTGGCGCGTAGACGGTGCCGAAGTCCGTGGGGCAGGTGACGGAAACGACGGATGGCTGCGAGTGGTGAGCATCGCCCCACAACGTGGTGTCGAACGCGTGTTGCACGGTGGCGGGCTGCAGCTTGTAGTCGGAACCGGGCAGGCCGCGCATGACAGCACCACCGCTGAAAAGTGAGGTCGCACCGCCCTCGTTGGTGAAGATGTGAGCGGTTTCGTGACACAGCACGCTGCCCCACGGTGGGCACAGCGCCGACAGCGCCAGCGAGTTGGCGGCGGTGCCGCTGACCACTGGAAAGACCTCTGCCGTTGGCTGTGCGAAGACGTGCCGCACCTGTTCGCGTAGCCGGGCGGTGATTCCGTCGGCGCCGTACGCGAGCGCGGAGCCCTCGTTGGCCTGTGTGATTGCCGCAAGAATCTCCGGTGCAACGCCCGCTGCGTTGTCGCTTCGTAGCTCGATGGGTGTGTTCGTCGACGTGCTCATGACGGCGACTCTACGAGTGCCGACCCCATGGAGCGTCGGTCGTTGCGAAGCGTTCGGTGTTGACAACGGCAGTGTCACACGGGGCAGACTGCATCCGATGCCCAGCCGCCGCCGCCCAAAATCGCCAACGAACCCAGCTTCATCGTCGCGTCCAGCGGCAACGAGAACTGCACCTGCCGGGCCCGCAACGGGTGCGCCGACGGACATCGAGCGCTTCGCTGCCGCGCTCAAGGACTCGGAGAAGGCTGACCGCGCTGCAAAGGCGCGTCAGCAGCAGGAACGCACAGATGCAGCGCTGCGTGCCGAGCACGCTGCTGCCAAGGCGACTGCGCTCGCAACTGCCCGCCGTGACCTGGAGCGAGCTGTGGAAGCCGTTCGCAATGCCAAGCAGGTCGGCCGTGGTCGGGCTGAAGCAGACCAGGCATGGAAGGTCGCGAAAGCACTGGTCATCGAATTGGAAACCGGTGCCCCGCCCGCATGGGCACCCAAGCTGCCTGATCCCCCCGAATCAGGTGAGGCAGACGGGTCAGTCGAACCCACCGGAGAGAGCGATGAGCTGCTCGTCGAGGTGGCGGCGGACTCCGAGTGACGCCACCACTCGTTCGCTCGCTGTCGCCCGTTCATCTGCTGTTGCACGCAGGGCACGCAACACTGAATCCGCGAACGAGTCGAGTGCCGCGATGGTCGCTTCGTCGCTGATTGCGCCATCGGCGTCGGATTTGGTACGTGGCGCTGAAACGCCGAGCTGCGCCACGATCGTCGCTCCCTGCCACACCAATGTGCGTGCCAGCACCTGGCGAGCAAACGGGCCACCGGTGGTACCCGCGCTGAGAATGCCAATGGGTTTGCCGTACAGCTCGCCAGTTCCCACCACCCAATCGAGCGCGTTCTTCACCGTGCCGGCGAGGGAACCCGCGTACTCTGGTGCGGCAATGATCACACCGTCGGCTTCGGCAATCTGCCGACGGAAGGAAGTGACGGCATCGCCCGCAGCGTCGACCAGTTCTGACCGCATCGGCGGCAACGTGCCGAGCAGCGTGTCGTCGGTGATGTGAACGTCGTGCTGCGCCAGAACTCGGCTGACGACATCCAGCAGCGAGCGATTGGCAGAGGCTTCGCCCAAACTGCCGCACACCGTCAGTATTCGGACAGTCCCCATGGGCAGAACCTACTGGCTGTCAACACGCCATAGACTTCGTACTAATAAGTACCTGGAGGCAACGATGGCTCGCTACGTCACGACTGTTCGCACCAAGCAGACCCCCGCCGAGGTGTTCGCCTACATGGCCGATCTGCGCAACTTCGCGGAGTGGGACCCCGGCGTCAAGAAGGTGGTCCAGGTGAAGGGCGCGGCGGGCGGAGCAGATGCCGAGTTCGACGTCAGTGTCTCGGGCACCACGCTGCGCTACGTCACCGAGGTCTACGAACCGAACACCATCCTGCTGGTGGTTGCGAAGAGCCGCACCCTGAGGTCGACCGACCGGGTCACCGTGGTTGCCGACGGGGCGACCACATTGGTCACCTACGACGCTGTGCTGGAACTGAACGGCGTGCTGCGCCTGGCTGATCCTGTGCTGGGTCTCGCCTTCGGGCGCATTGGCGACCGTGCAGCTGGTGGTCTGCGGCGGGTGCTGTCTGGCGAGGACGTGCCGGCGTGACCGGTTCGGAAAGTACTGTGCAGCGCGTCGTCGACTCGGTGCTCGAGGCCCCGGTGTTCACCAGCTTCACCCGGCTCGGCTACGACGCCCGATCGCGCCTGGCCGACTGGAAGCCCATCGGTGAGTACGACGCCACCGGTCGCGTGGTCCTCGTGACGGGCGCGACATCGGGTTTGGGTTTGGTCACCGCCGAGCAGCTCGTGGCGGCCGGCGCGACCGTGGTGCTCCTCGGCCGCGACGAGGTGAAGACCACTCGTGTGCGCGACGACATTGCAACGCGCACAGGGAGCGACCTGGTCTCGACGGTCGTTGCGGACATGGGCGATCTGGTCGCCGTTCGGCGCGTCGCGGCGGAGCTGAACAGCACGCTCGATCGGTTGGACGTGTTGATTCACAACGCGGGCGCGCTGAGCGCAACCCGCCAGCTGTCGCCCCAGGGCACGGAGCTCACTGTCGCCAGTCAAGTCGTCGGCCCCTTCCTGCTGACCACCCTGCTGCTGCCCCTTTTGGAGCGCTCGGCTCCGGCTCGCGTGCTCACGATGTCGTCCGGCGGGATGTACGCCAGCCCCCTGCGTGTCGATGACATGCAGATGGGCGACGACTACAAAGGAAGCGAGCAGTACGCCCGCGCGAAGCGCGCGCAGGTCACGCTCAACGAGATGTGGGCCCAGAAGTTTCCTCAGCGCGAGGTGGTGTTCCAGGCAATGCACCCAGGGTGGGCCGATACGCCCGGCGTCCGCGACTCGTTGCCGACGTTCCGCAAGATCGTCGGCCCGCTCCTGCGATCACCCCAGCAGGGCGCCGACACGATGGTGTGGCTGGCGCTCGACGACGGCAAGCCGTTGACGACAACCGGCAAGTTCTGGCTCGATCGACATCAGCGATCGATTCACAAGCTGCCGAACACTCGATCGAGCGATACGCCCGAACGGCGCCAGCTGCTGTGGGATTGGGTTGCGGCCGCCACTGAGTAGCGGCGCAAGGTGTCGGTCGCCACCGTTGCGTTGTAGTGGTCGATTGTTGAAACTTTCTCCGAGTTGCGGTTGCGTGTGTGAACCCGATGAGCGCGATATGCTCTCCTCTTCAAGGGTTCCCGCTTTGGCGGATCCACGTCGAAGGTGAGGGCCCAAATGGCCACAGGTACTGTTAAGTTTTTCAACGCTGAAAAGGGTTACGGTTTCATTTCCCGCGAGCAGGGCGAAGACGTGTTCGTGCACTTCTCCCAGATCCAGGGCGAGGGCTACAAGTCCCTCGTCGAGGGTCAGAGCGTCGAGTTCGACGTTGCCCCCGGTCGCAAGGGT